>Ga0209495_1000017_pt1 | contig 138684 bp, 138 predicted proteins | sample EN1Hudsemesocosm_FD_184629 | JGI IMG/M metagenome (GOLD analysis project Ga0209495, IMG submission 184629) | Methane-oxidizing microbial communities from mesocosms in the Hudson Canyon - EN1E Hudson Canyon (SPAdes) (version 2) | ecosystem: Environmental > Aquatic > Marine > Cold seeps | place...
TGGTGTCCCCAAGGGGAGTCGAACCCCTGTTGCCTGGATGAAAACCAGGTGTCCTAGGCCTCTAGACGATGGGGACCTTGAACTTTTTACTACCTTTAAAGCATCGCTATTTTACACCAACTTACTTACTTTCCTAAGCGATATAAGCAAGTTTTCTACGAAACAATCATGAAGTTTTGGTGGAGGTAAGCGGGATCGAACCGCTGACCCCTTGAATGCCATCCAAGTGCTCTCCCAGCTGAGCTATACCCCCAACTACCACAACCAAATAATGAAACAAACATGAGTCTCGATGTCTTTGAATTGGTGTCAATCCGAAGAAGGCGCAATATTAAAGATGGGCGGGGCACTTGTCAATGGTTTTTTGACAATTCATCCTCATCTTTATGCTTTAAATGATGACCTTTTTACCCGCGGATATTTGAGTTGGTTTCAAACTGCGTCAAGTCAACACGTGGCAGTGGCTGCCAGCCTTGTTGTCGGTGTTCTGCAATCACGTTCGTGAATACGCCGCCACGCACAAAGAACTTAGCGGTAACCCGCATAAACTTAGGCTGTGTTGCTGCAACAAGATCGTCTAGGATACGGTTGGTTACCGCTTCATGGAAGCACCCTTCATCACGGAATGACCACATATAGAGTTTTAAGCTTTTTAGCTCAACACAAAGCTTATCAGGAATGTAGTCTAAATCAATCACCGCAAAGTCTGGTTGCCCTGTTTTTGGACATAGGCAAGTAAATTCTGGGATTTCCATATGAATATGAAAGTCACGGTTTTCATTCGGATTAGGAAAAGTTTCTAATTTCTTTGTCGGCTGAGCTGTTGGTTTTCCGCCTAATTCTGTTTGAGTATTCATAAGTTTATCTATCGTGATATCTATTAGCTTATATCGCTTAAAATGCAGATTTTATCTGTAAAAAACGTTATTATAACTCTTAAAATTGAAACCTATTCTGATCATTTAATTTGCGTTTAACTCACATAAAATTAGCTGGCTTTAAATCCTTTGTAGACCCTACTACGGTTCACCTACACGGACAACGTGTTGGCGTGGTTGGGCCAAATGGTTGCGGAAAATCCAACGTCATGGAATCTGTGCGTTGGGTATTGGGCGAGGCATCTGCCAAAGAGATGCGCGCGGATGCCATGGATGCCGTTATCTTCAACGGCTCATCGAATCGCAAACCCATTTCGCGCGCTAGTGTTGAGTTAATCTTTGACAACAGCTTTGGTGGTGCAGGTGGTGAGTGGAGTCAGTATGCTGAGATATCCGTTAAGCGTGTTATCGAACGCAAAAAAGGTTCAACCTACTACATTAACAATACAGTCGTACGTCGACGCGATGTCGCGGATCTATTCTTAGGCACAGGGCTTGGTGGCCACGCTTATGCCATTATTGGGCAAAACACCATCACGCGTATTGTGGAAGCAAAACCAGAAGAGCTGCGTGTTTTCTTAGAGGAAGCGGCAGGAATTAGCAAATATAAAGAAAGGCGGCGTGAAACTGCACTACGGTTACGGGGTACGAGAGAGAACTTAACTCGTGCAGAAGACATTTGTCGCGAGTTACAGACACAAATTACGCGATTAGAATCGCAAGCTATTGTCACGCAACGCTATCATGCTATGCAAGAATCACTCAAATTAGCGGATGGTCAGTATTGGTTACTGAAAAAGCGCGATGCGAGTCGTAGTTGGGAAAAAACCAAAGCCAATGTTGAGAAGTTAGTTACCGGGCTAGAAGCGCAGACCGCTAAGCTACGTAAAAGCGAGACAGGCTTGGAAACGAAGCGCCAATCTTTCTATGATGCAGGAGAAGCGATTAATACAGCGCAGGCGGCTTATTATGAGGCTAATGCAAGCGTTGCCAACCTGGAGAACCAAATAAAGAAAAACACAGAAGCACGTGACCGTATGACATTGCAATTGCAACAACTGGACGAATCGTTAGTACGCAATGCTAAGGAAAGGGCAGAATTAAACGACAATTTAACGCAATTCAATGCCGATTTAGCCTCTACTAATGAGAAAGAGCAGTATGCGAGTGAAGTATTAAGAGCATTGAAGCTGAAGCTCCCGAATGTAGAAGCGGATTATTGCGCGGCTGTTGAAACGATGCAGACAAGTACACAGGCTTTATTGACGGCCAATCAGCACCTTCAGATTGATGCCATCAATGTACAGCATTTAAATCAATCAATTCAAGATGGTGCAACGCAAATCAAACGTCTTGAAGATGCGTTAAATCAGTTGGAAATTCCCGATGAAAAAGGCATTGAAACGGCACAATTAGCACTTTTATCAGCGCAGAAAACGGTTGCAAGTACTGAGCAAGAGAGACAACAATTGCGTAGAAATGAAGAGGCTCTGCAAACAAATATTAATGCCTTACGAGAGCAGCAGCAACAAACACAGCGTGCATTAGGCCATGCTGAAGCTGAAGTCCACTCTTTAGAGAAGATACAACAATCGCTTAATTCGGAAAGTGAATTGTCAGACTGGCTAGCGCAGCAAGGTTTGCAAAGCAATGTGCGCTTGTGGGAAGAGGTTAGCATAGATGAGTCTTGGAGTCTTGCTTTAGAGGCTGTGTTGGGAGAACGTTTGAATGCATTGTTAGCAGCGTCTCAAGTGGATGGCAGGCCGACAGGTGCGTTGGTGCTTGGCTTCTCAGACCGCTCGTCTGAGGCTGTACAGTCAAACTTAGCGCTCACTCCTTTAATCAGCATGGTTAATGATTGTGACCCAGCGTTCCAAACCATCCTCAATGATTGGCTTGCTGACACTTATTTGCTAAATTGTGGCGAAAATGGTGTTAAAGCCAGTAAAAGCTTAAACCTAGGTGAAAAGCTGGTGAATAAACAAGGTGACGTGTTTAGCCTTGGTGGTGTGGTTTACCACGGTAAAAACACGCCTTTATATGGGGTGATTGAACGGCAGAAGCGGCTAGCCGGCTTGAAAAAATCCTTGCCTGATTTGCAAAAGGCGGTGACGCAGTCCGTCAATCAGTTGCAGCAAGCAGAAGCTGAGTTAGCGCAAAGTAGGATGTTGCAGCGGCAAGAGAGCAGCCAGCTTAAATCTGTCATGCAATCCTTACATCAGCACCAACTAGAGATTGTTAAGTTGGAACAACAGCGTGATGTAAGCACTGCACGTGAGAAAAGTTTAAAGGCCGATATTGAGACGGCTCAAATGAAACGTGCGCAGCAGCTTGAAAATGCGAAAGGAAAAGAAACGGCTTTGCAGGAAATCCAAGCGGGCATGCAACAGCTAGAAGCAGAAAGGAGTACGGATGAAGCCGCAAGGCAGCAAGCTGAACAAGCGTTTAACACATTAAGAGAGTCTGTTTCAGAAGCCGATAAATCACATCGGGAATATAGCTTTGATATTAAGATAATATCGAATAAAATCAATGGATTAAATGATAAAATTAATGTAATAAGTGAAGAATGTTCATCATTTAATTTACGTAAAAATGAAACTAAACAAGCCTTGCGCATCACGCCAATGGAAACGCTTAAAGTGAATCTAGAGAAAGCTGTAACCGTTAAGCAATCAAGAGAAGTCGCATTGTCTGAAGCAAGGAATCAATTAGAATCGCAAGAGGGTATGTTGAAAGAATTGGAGCGTGTGCGGATGCAGAATGAGCAAGCGCTGAATCCGATGCGGGACATGCTTGAGCAAGGACGTTTAAATGAGCAAGAAACTAGGTTGCATTTCAAACAATGCCAGACGGCTTTAACAGAAACTGGCTTAGATGAGGCCGTATTGACTGAGGACTTGGAAGAGGGTGCAAAAGCCAGTACGTATGCCAATAAAACCAGTCAACTACAAAGACAGATTGATACGCTAGGCCCAGTCAATTTGGCGGCGATACAAGAGTTGGGTAGCGAAACAGAGCGTAAGGGCCATTTAGACAGTCAAATGCAAGACTTGATTGATGCAAGTGAGACATTAGAAAGTGCGATGAATAAAATCGATCGAGAGACACGTGGTAAGTTATTAGCTACATTTAACAAGGCTAACCAGAACTTTGGTGAGTTGTTTTCTACGCTATTTGGTGGTGGCCAGGCAAGATTAGAATTACTTGGCGAAGAAATACTAGATACTGGATTGCAAGTGTTTTCACAGCCGCCAGGTAAGAAAAATACAACCATCCAGTTATTATCGGGCGGTGAAAAAGCATTAACTGCAATTGCGTTAGTTTTTGCTCTATTTAGGTTGAATCCAGCACCATTCTGTTTGATGGATGAGGTGGATGCACCGCTAGATGATAGCAATGCAGAGCGCTTCTGTGACATGGTAAAAAAAATGTCGGAACACACGCAGTTTTTATTCGTTAGCCACAATAAAATCACCATGGAAATCGCACAACAATTGATTGGTGTTACCATGCAAGAGTCAGGTGTTTCACGTGTTGTGGATGTGGATATTGCAGCAGTACTGCAAATGCAAGGCGAATCCTGATGCTTTTTAAAGTATCATTATTTAAATATTTAAATTAGAAATAAATTATTACATGCCAGACTTGCAAATTGTACTCATTCTTCTAGGTTTTATTATTGTTTTTGGTGTTGTTTTTTATAACTGGCACCAAGAAAAGCAACTGCGCGACACTATTCACAATGACTTTGTCGTACCGCAAAAGGATGTATTAACCGAAGGTGTTGATGCGGGGGTTCTATCGGACCAAGAGCTTGATGTTGAGCCGCATATCACAGATGCTCCAATTGTAGATAAAGTCCACTTTGTTGAGGCTGTTGATATAGCCGCCCTTGAAACACATGAAGTAGCTGTGGCACCTTCGCCAAATCTTGAGCCATCAGCACCAATTGATGAAACACCAGTATTAGTGATGAAAGAGGCTGAGTCATTAGTTGTTGAAGAGCCGCCAGAACAACCTGCCACTAAAGTAGCTGCTTCAGAAGAGGCTGTACGAACGGTTGAGCCTCCACCACTTTTGTTGCCAAAGGCAGTGAATGCACAAATAGACTTAACGGCTGTTTTAACCGCACCTTCTCCGATTAGCGGTCATGCGCTATATGAAATGACTGATAAGATATTAAAAGAGCTGAAGGCTTCACTGATGTTGCATGGGTTAGATAAAATCGGTGTTTGGCAGCCTATTAATGACTTGAGCAATCAGAGCGATACCTTTGAAAGCGTGACCTGCAGCCTGCAGTTAGCAAATCGTCATGGCCCTGTGACTAAACCTTTGATTCATAAATTTGAATATGCGATGAAAGCTATCGGCTTGGAGTTTGGTGCAACGGTTGCATGGCCAGGTGAGGGATGTGTAGCGCAGCGTGCTACCGAACTAGATCAATTCTGTATTGAAGTGGACAAGGTGGTTAGCGTGCATGTATTACAAGGCGATACGCCCATTCATGGTACAAAATTAAAAGGCGTGGCTGAAGCAAATGGTTTGAAGTTAATTCGCGGTAAGTTTTGCTGTGTTGATAGCGAAAATCCTGACTTGGTTAAATACGTGTTAGCCAGGGAAGACGAGCAACCATTTTCACCGGAGTGGTTACGTCAAAACGTGGTAAAAGCCATTGTTTTTCAAATTGAATTTCCTAAAGTGGCTAATGTTGACCTTGTGTTTAATCAAATGATTGTCGTAGCGCAGAACATGGCGAATGGCTTGGGTGCTAAAATAGTTGATGATAATAGAAAGCCTCTGAGTAATGTGCAAATTGACAAGGTTAAACAACAGCTTAAAGTGCTTAATAGCCAAATGACAGTACGTGGCATCGCGGCTGGCAGTGCTAGTAGCATCCGCCTATTCAGCTGAGAATGTTGAACGCTTGAATATGTTGGACTTAGCCTCAGCGCAAGAGCGGATAACAGCACTGCTCACCCAAATAGCACAATATGACCATCAGTATTATGTATTAGATGCGCCTTCCATCAGCGACAATGAATATGATGGGCTATATCGTCAACTTGTTGAACTAGAAATACAATTCCCCAAATTGGTTGCGCCAGGCTCACCGACTCAACGAGTAAGTGGCAGCGCGTCAGATGTCTTTAAAAGTGTTCCCCATCGACAGGCCATGTTGTCTCTGAGTAATGTATTTTCAGCGGATGAACTGATTGCTTTTGACAAACGCATTCGTGATGAACTAGACGTTGAAGCGGTTGAGTATGCCGTTGAGCCAAAGTTTGACGGTTTAGCCATTACCTTAACGTATGAAAATGGCGTGTTTGTGCAAGGTGCGACGCGCGGTGATGGCTACACTGGTGAGAATGTGACTCATAATTTGCGTACCATTAGAGCCATTCCTACAGAGCTAGCTGTTGAGGAGCCACCTGCATTACTAGAAGTTCGCGGTGAAGTGTTGATGTTTAAACGGGATTTTGCGCTTTTGAATAAGGCACAGGAGAAAGCAGAGGCCAAGCTATTTGCCAACCCGCGTAATGCGGCTGCAGGTAGCCTACGCCAATTAAACCCCGAAATTACTGCAACTAGACCACTGAGTTTTTTTGCTTATGGCTTAGGTGAAGCGCAAGGCATTCCTGAACTTAAGTCGCATACTGAAGCGATGGACTACCTTGAAGAATTGCGTTTTCCCGTCTGTGATTTGCGCGCAAGCGTCAAAGGCAGCCAAGCCGCGCAAGCCTATTATCATAATATAGGCGAAAAACGCGCTAAGTTAGCATTTGATATCGATGGAGTCGTCTACAAAGTGAATATATTTTCACAACAGAATGAGCTTGGCTTTGTCTCTCGCGCACCACGTTGGGCGATTGCTCATAAGTTTCCAGCAGAGGAAGCAACGACGATGGTTGATGATATTACGGTTCAAGTCGGCCGGACAGGCGCGATTACGCCAGTCGCACGTCTTGCCCCAGTGTTTGTAGGCGGCGTGACGGTCACAAATGCCACGCTGCATAATGAAGATGAAATATTGCGTAAAGATATTAGGATTGGTGATACCGTGATTGTACGCAGGGCGGGGGATGTCATCCCTGAAGTGGCCTCGGTCTTACTGGAAAAGCGGCCAGTGGATGCAAGAACCTTTGCTATGCCGGCGAGCTGTCCTGAATGTGGCTCTTATATAGAACGCCCAGAAGGTGAGGCTGTGGCGCGCTGTATTGGCGGTTTATATTGCCCCGCACAACGTAAACAAGCGATTACGCACTTTGCATCAAGGCGCGGCATGGATATTGAAGGGCTGGGTGATAAATTAGTCAGTCAGCTAGTTGATGCCGATTTGCTGAAAGCTGTCAGCGATATGTATAGCCTAACCGTTGGACAGCTAGCAGATTTAGAGCGTATGGCACAAAAATCGGCACAGAACGTAGTGGATGCCATTACTAAAAGCAAAGAAACGACGTTAGCACGCTTTATTTACGCCTTAGGTATACGTAATGTAGGTGAAGCGACGGCTAAAGACCTCACCAATTACTTTGGCGGCTTAGATAAACTACTGAGTGCAAGTGTTGAGGATTTGTTAGCAGTGAATGATGTAGGGCCAATTGTGGCAGAATCCATCTTGAGATTTTTGGCTGAGCCGCATAACAAGCAGACCATTCAATCGATGAGGATGATGGGTGTGGCTTGGCAAGAACATGATGGCAAACAGCAAGCCAATGGTATCTTACAAGGAAAAACACTGGTGTTAACGGGTACGCTACCAACAATGTCGCGAGATGATGCAAAAGAGGTGATTGAAGCTGCTGGCGGCAAAGTTAGCAGTAGTATTTCTAAAAAAACACATTATTTGGTGGCAGGGGCAGAAGCCGGGAGTAAACTAGAAAAAGCCATTAGTTTAGATGTTACTGTACTGAATGAAAAGGGTTTGCAAGCGCTGCTTAGAGGTGCGGCAACTAACACGGCACTTGATAAGCCAGAAACGACAGAAACCGAAGCAAAGGCAAGTGAAGTAACCGATAATCAACAAAAGGATTTATTTTAAGATGAACATGAAATTTGAAAACGCTTTAACAGTTGTATTTACTTTATTGTTTTTAATGAGTTCTAATGCTCATTCTGCAGAGGTTTCTGCAGAAGTAAAAGCATGTAATGAGGCCGTCAATAAAGGCAACGCCAATGCTGCTTTGATGCAAGCTGAAGTAATCTTGAAGAAAAATAGCACTGATTATGAAGGCTTGTTATGTAAGGGTAGAGCCTTGAAGCAGCAAGGGAACTATGCCGATGCACTAACTGCGATGGCGTTAGCCGTGAAATCGACTGACGATATCTTTGCTAAAACAGTTTCTTTTATGTTGATTGGGAACTTGCATAAAGCGAACAACAAAATAAAAGAGGCGGTTGCCAGCTATCAAAAAGGTATAGAAATGTGTGCTAAAAATGAGAACATCACCTATATGCTGATTAATTACAACTTAATTGGTGATGCTTATACTTCCGATAAAGATTTGCATAATGCTTTGGATGCTTACCAATCCGGATTACGCATCGCAAATAATGACAATGAGCGTGCAGAAAGCTTTGAGAACCTAGCAAAAACCTATAATGCATTGGCTAACCATGACAAAGCGATTGAATTCCAACTAAAAGCGACCGTGATGCAAAAACAAGCAGGTGGTTTAACTGCTTATGCTGATTCTTGCTTGTTACTGGGGCAGTACTTTAACGATGCAAAAGAGTACTCGCATGCAGAAAGACACTACAAAAAACTCGCTAAATTTGCTAAAGATAACGGGGGCGCTTATTACGAAGCAGCCGCTAATTATGGTTTAGCCAATGCCTTGTTTGGCAATGGTGATAAAGAAGCTGCAAAAGCGCTGTTTGCCGACGCGAATAAACAAGCCTCTAAGATTGGTGCTAAACAGTTAGCCGCTGAAATACAGGCGAAACTGAAAGTGCTAAATATTTAAACATTATATTGAGCAATATTTGATGTGGGGATTAGTGATTGGCTTGCCACCCCCTTTCTTCCCGGCTTCGCTCGTGGTATTAGCCCCGTTGCCATTGGCCTGAGAGCCGGAATACACAAGGTGATCTATGGCAGGATTATGTGATTGCTGATAAAAGGGTTGGTAACTACAAACCACCATTGCTCTTGCTAATTAAATTACTGCCTCTGATATTTAACTAGGCAAGATGCTTGAGTGTTGACCTGTAGATAGACAAGCTCTGCAAAGCTAAATATTTATAGTTAAGTCTGTAACAGTCATTAAAAAGCCCAGTGATTACTGGGCTTTTTAAATGTCAATCCAACTAGTTAAAACGCATACTGATATCCAACTGTTAACGTCCAGTCTGTTTCTAACTGAGGGCCATCTAAATGTTGATACACAGGTGCGCCAATTTCTAATGCAAGGCGGTGGCCAGCTTGGTTTGTCCAATTAACACCGGCATATAAATCTAATCGCTTCTTACCGTAGTTATCAGGGTCTGCCGTTTGCACTGGTGCGGTTATTGTTGGATCCGAACCATTGATATTTGCGACGTCTGAGTAGGCTAAACGTACTGATGTACTTAAATTGTGACGCCAAGCATAACTCACCCAAGCAGCCATCTTATGCTCATTACCAAGCGTATAGTCTTCGCTATTTTCACCGGTTCTAATAGTGGCCATGTATTGTGCACCATAATTCCATTTACCTTGGTAATGTTGATAAGTGATGCCTGGTAGCAAGTCATACGTACCAGAACCCATCTGCATACCATATGGTAGGCGCAATTCAGAGCGCTGGCCCATTGGTGTTAATACAAAATCTTTTTTACTAATAGAGCCTGTTGGTAAGCTAATGCCAATATTTACATGCAATTTATGCCGATCACTGTCATGCAAACTATACATAGCCGATACTTTTGTGTCGCCAAAGCCTTCTGATTTAGTAGTCGACTTGCCTAAGCGAGTCGACCCCATCATGCCTTGAAAAGTAACAAGATCCATTTCCTTTTTAAGGTAATCCACCATTGCCATCATGGTGAGCTTACCTGTTGGCGCGTACATAGCGCCAAACATATGCATGTCCATGGTCATTTCTGTCGGTACAACACGTAAAGTAGGGGGTTGCATAGCCGTGCCTGCTAAACGATTGGGTACGGTTGTGGCAATTTCATCAAGTGATATGGAGCTTGACCCTAAGCGATTGCCTTGCATTTCCATTGACATAAAGCGATAAGAAAACATTGACTCACCTTGCTTATGAGTATGGTCAGCCATCACCATAGTCGGGGCGTGTTTGCTTGCTTGCGGGCCGACCTCTCCTGCTGTGTGGTCATGTGCTGCAAAGCTTGGTGTTGTATAAAACGATGTGAATAGTAGTGCACCTGTTAGCGCAGGAATAAGTTGTTGCTTGATCTTCATGGAAGCTCCGAGTTTATAATTACTTCATATGCACCTGTTGATTAAAATTCAATGGTGTGAGTGTGTGTTAATGTAAACTAAGAGAGAGTTGGTGGTGCCCTAATTGAGCTAAAACAGACGACATCACTATTGAATAATTCGCTATTAGCTAGCGTGTGTTGGTGTGATGTTTTGGGGAGTAAAAAAGGTGCTGATCCGGCTTTGTCGCTAACGGGGTCTTGCGCGATTATGTTACATAAAGGACATTTGCTACTAGCAAAGATAGTTGGCTGAGGTGCGTTGTCGGTTGGTAAGCTAACCTCAACAAAAACAATCTTACTGTCAGTGCAAAGTGAGGCTAAAAAGCCTTTTTTATTACCAGACTCATTGCTAGCATGCGCAATCGGCACCAGCATTTTTGCTAAAATAGCAAAAGCAATCAACAGTGTGCTGGCAAGGCGAGTATTTTTATGTCTGAATATGTTTAACAAAATATAAGTTTTAACAGGACAATTAAATCTAAGGTAATTAATTTCGGCATGATTATATCATCATATACAACTAATCTGAATTAGCTTCTTTCACCTGCTGGCTCAGGCATGCCCGCGCGTTTTTTAAGCGTGACAATTAAGATGATCGCACCGATGATGAGCATAATAAACGGCCCAAACCAAAGTAAAGCGGTATTAGCATTGACTGGCGGGCGGAATGTAACGAAGTCACCATAACGCGCCACCAAGAAGGTGACGACTTCTTCATCTGTTTTGCCATCGTCAATCAGCATGCGGATTTCATTGCGCAAGTCTTGTGCAAGATTAGCATCTGAATCAGCTAATGTACTATTTTGACAAACGAGACAGCGTAGCTCGGTAGAAAGGCTTTTGAGCCTAGCTTCAGTCGATGGGCTACTAGGCTTGTCCGCAGCAAAGGTTGCACTAGTAAAGGCTAATAGCACGGCTAGTAGAAGAGGGTGAAGGCTAATCATGCCTCAAGCTCCTTTAGCAGCGGCAGTATTTTTTCGTGTAAGTCGGCAGGGATAATCGGTCCAATTTGTTTGTAACGGATAATGCCTGCCTTATCGATAATATAGGTTTCAGGTACGCCATATACCCCATAATCAATCCCAATACGACCATCCGCATCACTGGCCGTTATCACATAAGGGTTACCAATTTTTTCTAATACAGCTAAGGCATCTTTTTCAATGTCTTTATAAGCCAAACCATAGATCGGAAGGCCATGCTCAAGCATTTCAACCAGGAGTTGATGCTCAACACGGCAAGCAGCGCACCAAGAAGCCCACATATTGAGCATCCAGACCCTGCCTTTCATATCAGCGCTAGAGAACAACTTAGTCGCATCGCCAAGAATAGGCGCAGTAAAAGCGGGTGCTGGCTTTCCAATAAGTGGGGAGGGAACTTCTCTAGGGTTTAAGAATAAACCTTTACCTAAAAAGACAAGCAGCACGATAAATAAGAGTAATGGAACGAGTGCTTTTAATTTCATGCTGTAGCCTTGCTTGTTTTTTTCTTTAAGCGATAACGCTTATCAACTATGGTTAAGATGCCGCCTAAGCCCATTAACAAGCAGCCCATCCATATCCACTGGACAAAAGGCTTGAAGTAGACGCGTACACTCCACATTCCTTTTTGGTCGCCTTCCAATTCCTCACCTAGAGACACGTAAATATCGCGTACTGGGTTGATGGAAATGGAAGCTTCCGTCATCACAACGCGTTGCGCGAGATATAAGCGTTTTTCAGGCGTTAACAGCGTCACTGGCTTACCATCCTTAGAAACATAAAACTGACCTTGCTTAGCAACATAGTTCGCGCCTCTAATTGGTTTGATACCTTCAAATCGGAAGGCATAACCATTGATTAGCTTGATTTCGCCTTTTTTTATGATGATGTCTGACTCTTGTTCATAGCCTTTCACCATCGTGACGCCGACAATAAACACCGCTAAGCCAAAGTGAGCAAGCAGCATGCCGTTAAACGCAGGGCCAAACGATTTAAACTTCTGGCGTAGCGTCCCAGTTGGTATAGCTTTTAAACGCGTGCTCACAGAAACCCATACCGAGCTCATCACCCAAAAAGCCATTAACAACCCAACGAAAATCATCGGTGTAAATTTACCCATCACACTAGGCACTAATAAAGCACTGACAATACTCACCACTGATGCCCATTTCAATTTATCAGTCAACTCAGGTACGGTTGCTTTTTTCCAACGTGCAATTGGGCCGATGCCCATTAAGAAAACACCAGGCACCATAATCGCCACAAACACTACATCAAAATATGGAGGTCCGACGGAAATTTTACCTAAGCCCATTGCATCAATCACTAATGGGTAAAGCGTGCCTAATAAAACTGCACCAGTAGCGGTAAATAGCACCACATTATTACTCAGTAGCAATGTCTCACGAGACAGCAAATCAAACTTTTCGCCTAAACCTATGCTTGGTGCTCGCAAAGCAAATAAGAGCAGCGCACCACCAATCACCAAGGCCAGGAACACTAAAATGAACAATCCGCGACTCGGGTCTATAGCAAAGGCATGTACCGAAGTCAGCACGCCAGAGCGCACAATAAATGTGCCTAATAGACTTAATGAGAAGGCACAAATCGATAAGAGTACCGTCCAAGATTTAAACGCATCACGTTTTTCAGTCACAGCTAAAGAGTGAATTAACGCCGTGCCAATCAACCATGGCATAAAGGATGCATTCTCAACTGCGTCCCAGAACCACCAGCCACCCCAGCCAAGCTCGTAGTAAGCCCAACGGCTACCCAATGCAATCCCCAATGTTAAAAACACCCAGGCGGCGGTTGTCCAAGGACGTGTCCAGCGAGCCCAAGTCACATCTAAACGACCATCTAGCAAAGCGGCAATTGCAAAAGCAAATGCTACAGAGAAGCCCACATAGCCCATATACAAGAGTGGCGGATGGAACACCATACCGGGGTCTTGTAATAATGGATTCAAGTCTCGCCCATCAAATGGAATGATATCCAAACGCTCAAAAGGGTTCGATGTCATCAAGATGAATAGTAAAAAGCCAGCGGTAATTAAACCCATGACGGCAATCAGTGTGCTTCTAAAACGTAATGGCAACTCCTTAGCAAAAAAGGTCACTGCTAATGTCCATATCGCTAATATCGCGACCCAAAATAGAATTGAACCTTCATGACCACCCCAAACAGCCGCCAATCTAAAGATTAAGGGTAAGTTAGAGTTGGATGTATTGGCGACATACATCACCGAGAAGTCATTTACATAAAATGAGTAATCTAGAATGATGAAGGCAATAATAATCAGCACAGATTGGAGGCGTGCCATTGGAGTCGCAAAAGCAAAGAGCTTTTCATTGTTGCCTGATAAGCCTGCCAAGGGCAAGATGGCTTGTAACGAAGCCACTAATAACGCAATCATGAGTGCATAATGTCCAATATCCGGGATCATTCGGCTTCTCCTTCAGCTACATTATTTCCGTTATACTCTTTGGCCTTTTCTAAAGCTTCAGCGGCTTCAGGCGGCATATAGTTTTCATCATGCTTTGCTAACACCTGATCCGCAACAAACACATCATCAGCACCTTGTGCGCCTTGTGCCACAACGCCTTTCCCTTCTTTAAACAAATCAGGCAGAATGCCTGTAAACACAACATCCATGCTGTTCGCAGTATCCGTAATCTGAAAAGCGACTTTCGTCCCCTCGCGCTTAACGCTACCTGCAACCACTAAACCGCCAACGCGAAAATTGCCTTTACTAGGCGATTTACCTTGTGTGACTTCCGTTGGTGAGAAAAAGAATACTAAATTACTTTGGAATGACTGCAGCAATAAAGTTACGGCAATAGCGAGCAAAGCGATACCTGCCACAATAAGGGCAATGCGTTTATGGCGTGATTTCATTTACAACAAACCCTTAATTTTTTCATTACTTGCTTCATTGCTAAGACGACGCGAACGTAACATATAAATTTCTACCGCCATGCTCGCAAAGGTGATGCCAAAAGACACCCAAACATAAAGACCATAACCGCCCATATGTAAAAAATCACTCATACTTTCCCAATACATACTACTCCTTAGTCTCATTTACCCAGGCGGTATTACGCGCTCTTTCTTCGATCTCTCTGCGTACGCGCGTCAAAATCACTGCCGTACTATATAACCAAAACCCAATCGCCACAATTAACATGGCTTGCAACATAATCGCCGCCATGCTAGAGCCACTGGTATTAATGGACGAGCCTTGATGCAACGTATTCCACCACTTAACTGAGAAATAAATAATCGGCACATTAATCACGCCAACAATCGCCAAGATAGCACTGGCGCGATCTGAGCGACGCGTATCATCAATCGCCGCCTGCAAAGACATATAGCCGATGTACAAAAATAATAGAATCAATTCAGAAGTTAACCGCGCATCCCAAACCCACCAAGCACCCCACGTTGGCTTACCCCAAAAAGCGCCTGTAATCAGCGCAACAAAGGTAAACATTGCACCCGTTGGGGCAATGCTTTTTGCCATCATATAAGCCAGCTTGGCATTGAACGTTAAGCCCATAATGGCATAGCCCGCCATAACCACATATAAAAACATAGAGAACCAAGCCGCAGGCACATGGATGTAAATAATGCGGTAGGAATCACCTTGCTGAAAGTCGGTTGGTGCGACGAGTAAGCCAATATATAAGCCAACAAGAATGAGTATGGCTGCCCCGATGGCAAACCAAAGAATCAGCTTGCCCGCAAGCGGATAAAAAGTCTGTGGTGAGGCATACTTAAATAAATTCATACGATAATAGCGTTTCCAAAATAATCAAGATGGCAGCATTCTATTCAACAGAAATTTTCAATGCATAGCTTGCCGTTAATGGTGCAAAAATAAGCGCTAACGCCAACACTGCCCCCAGTAGCGCAACCCCGCCACTGGCACTCATGCCCATAGTGACGGCATTGACAGCGCCCGAGCCAAACACCAGCACTGGTATATAAAGCGGTAATACGAGTAGCGCAATCAATACGCCACCGCCACGCAACCCCAAGGTCAAGGCTGCGCCAATGCCACCAATTAAACTTAGCGTTGGCGTTCCCAATAACAAGGAGAGGGCCAGCATCTGCAGCTCTTCCATATTTAAATTAAACTGCAAGCCGATCAACGGCGCAATCAACACCAATGGCAAGCCGGATAGCACCCAATGCGCTAACATTTTCATCATCGCAACCAGTAATATTGGTTGGTTAGATATTATAAGCTGTTCTAGGGTGCCATCAACATGGTCTGTCTCAAACATACGCGGTAAAGAAAGCATGCAAGAGAGTAGGGCAGCCACCCATAAAACACTAGGGGCAATGGAATGCAGCAGCTTAAGATCCACCCCTAAACCGAGTGGAAACAAACTAGCAGCAATAATAAAGAAAAAGAACACGCTCATCACATCGGAACGACGGCGCCATGCCACGGTAATGTCGCGCTTTAAGATGCGAAACATCATGGAAAGGGCGCTGATTTTTTGACGATTATTCATGCATTTCCTAACAGTAAGTCTTGCATCAACCCGTCCTCAAAACTCGGTGTTTGATGCGATGTAAAGATCACCATGCCACCTCTTTTTACATATTTATCAATATGTTGCTCGAGCTTCTTAATCATGTTTGTATCAAGTGCCGTAAACGGCTCATCGAGTATCCACAACGGAATCCGTTCAGGATTGTCTTGTAACCACAGTTGCGCTAAGGCAATCCGTCTTTTTTGCCCTTGCGATAACACCCGCGACGGAAAATCAGCACAACGGGCAACGCCTAAAATATCAAGCGCCTCAATCACTTGTAAGCGATCAACGATATAGCCTGAAAGAGAAAGTGAAAACTGAATGTTTTCAACTGCACTTAAATCATCCTTAATACTCGCAAGATGACCAATATAAAGCACCTGTCCAAAATAATCCTCAGCAAGCGCCTTGATGTTCTGCTGATTCCACAACACCTCACCAGCCGCTGGCATCGACAAACCACACAGCGTACGCAATAGCGTGGTTTTACCACTACCATTTTCACCTTGCACATACAATAACTTACCGCTGTAGAGCGTAAATGAAAATTTCTTAAACAACACGCGCTCACCACGAATGCAAGCTAAATTGCTCACGTGTAAACTATTGTTTAACGCAGTTGATGCCATGCTGACCTTGCTCTATGGATAATGCGTTATTTTAAACTATCTGAACCATTTTAGACGAATGCAAATAACATGTCAGCGTCTTAGACATATCATTGCGGGTATGATAAGGGTGATATAAAGCCTTAAGTTTCTTTCCAGCCTTTGATTATGCTACTCAAGGCAAACAAACCTAAAACCGTACCAACAGGAAAGGCTGCTAACGCTATGACAGCAAGCACAAAACCCAAATACCTTGCCCATTGCTTATGAAAGCGCAATCCTCGTGCGGTGACCAGTAAAGCAATCACAAGCCCAATACAAACTGCCATCGTCGGCCAAAAGTAAGAATCTGGATTTTCAAGCTCGACTCCAAGCATATCAACCACTAGGACAGATAACAGCACTGTGCTAATAATAAAGATGATAACCCAGGAAAAGATTGCTAGTAAATGTCCTGCATTCTGTGTATTCGTTTTGATCTTACTTTCTATCATTTCCGTCCTATTGCCTCATCTATTTAACATAATATACATTATACGAATTAAGGTGTCTTCTATTCAAAGTTACTTACAGGTAAATAATTAATTAATGATATTCGAGACATCCAGAGGTGAAACTAGCTCATAAATTTTGGGATTTCTTGCGACTTCTTTTTCTTTAGATATACCCTCTTCAAAGGTAGCTTCGTCTTTTGAGTTCAAGAATGGAAAATTCAGAAAAGCCGCCTGGTAGACGGCTTTATCAATAACTGTTAAGTCTCTTTAGTATTAACGGTTATTAAAGAATGCAACGTTACCAACGTAACCGTTAACAAAAGTCAGTTCAACCTCTTTATAAGTATGCTTTGGATCGTAACGAACGATACCTGCGTAGTACCACATTTCAATTTTAACTGGTTTTGATTTCGCTTTTTTAGCCCCGTCAAATGTTTTACCTGTTACATTTTCTGCATTGCTTGGTTTAACCGAAACGTTCCTTTTGACTGGCTTACCAAGTTTTTCTAAAACAACTTTTTTAGCTTTACCACTAAAGTTATTTAAGAAGTCATTTTCTGTGTAGATTTTATCTGCTGCGCTTGCTATGCCTGTGAAAGCTAATAAGGCAACGGTAAGGGTAAGCTTTTTAAATGCATTGAAATTCATAGTATTTTCCTAAATAGAGATAGCTATTAATCGATTTGACTGCAATTGAGTTGTCATCAGTTGGTTTATGAGTACGGCTTGTTAATCGACCTGAATTTTCATTCCATCATAGCCAACTGAAACGTTATTTGGCAGTATTTTTGTTAGTGCCTTGTATTCTAAATCATGTGTCATGTGAATCAAAACACTTTGTTTGACATTTAACTGACTAATGTAGTCTAGACTTTGTTCAAAATTAACATGGGTGGGGTGTTCTTTAACGCGCAAGCAGTCAATTAAGAGCAAGTCTAAGCCTTCCAGCAATTGCATGGATGACGCTGGAATAGCCGATACGTCGGTCATGTAGGCAACATTTCCGATACGGTAGGCGAAGACTGGCATGCGGCCATGCATAATGGGAATTGGTGTAACGGTTATACCTAGCAGCTTAAAAGGGGCTTCGACTTCATTGATGCTCAGCACAGGCAAATCCCAAAAGTCACATGGCTCGCGCAAGGTGTAGCCAAACTTTTCTTTGATATGCGCAACGGCCTCTTTGTAGGTGTAGAGTGGAATCTGCTTGCGGTTCACTTGGCAAAATCCCCGTAAATCATCGATGCCATGCAAGTGGTCAGCGTGGGTATGCGTATACAGCACAGCATCCACATTGGTAATGCCCTCTCTTAGCACTTGTAAGCGTAAGTCTGGCCCCGTATCGATGAGGATATTCTCACCTGAATCCAGGGTGATGATGCTGGAGCAGCGGGTTCTTTTGTTACGTGGATTGTCTGAGGTACACGTAGCGCATTGACAGCCAATCACTGGCGTGCCTGCGCTAGAGCCCGCGCCTAATATGGTTACCTGCATACCGTCTCTAGCTGTTTGGCATGTTTAAACAGCTTGAAAAAGTTAGCTGTTGTGGCTTCAGCGACCTCTTCTACACTAATGCCTCGCAAATTCGCAATCTCTTGCGCCACATATTTAACGTAAGCAGGTTGATTGGTTTTGCCACGGAACGGCACTGGCGCTAAATAAGGCGAATCTGTTTCTATGAGCATACGTTCTAGCGGTATTTTCTTAGCGACCTCTTTGAGCGCCAATGCATTTTTGAATGTCACAATGCCAGAGAACGAAATATAAAAGCCCATGTCTATCGCGGCAAGTGCCATTTCTAGGCTTTCTGTAAAGCAGTGTAGCACACCACCAGCCTTCTCAACGCCCTCTTCTTGCATGATTTTTAACGTATCATCTACCGCTTTTCTGGTATGGATAATCAGTGGCTTATTAGTAATAATCGCAGCGCGGATATGGGCGCGAAAGCGTTCGCGTTGCCATTCTAAATCGCCAGTTAATCGAAAATAATCCAAACCTGTTTCCCCAATCGCAACCACTTTTGGGTGATTCGCTAGCTTAACGAGCTCTTCAACTGTAGGCTCTTCTATATCTTCGTAATCAGGATGGACGCCAACAGAGGCATAGAAGTTCTCATACTTCTCTGCAAGGCTCAGCACTTCTGGAAACTTATCCAAAGTGACAGCGATACATAAAGCATGCCCTATTTTCTCGTCATGCATTAACTGTCTAACAGATTGAATGTTTTCAGATAGCTCTGGGAAATTAAGGTGACAGTGTGAATCGACGAACATGGTGACCTTACATGGTGTTAGTAGAGTAAGTAAACTTGAGTGCGCTGCCTAGTACAGCTTCTGTTTTCTTCCTCACCTCGTCACCTATATTGAAAGCATTATTCGTTGGAATAAACCAGCCGCCGCCTTTTACATAGTGTATACAGGCAGCAAATAAATCGACTTTCCCCTTGGTGGCTAATGAAAGCACACCTGGATTACTGCTGACTAATTGTTCGGTAGTAGGATCTAGGCTCAATGGAAGGTGTTCCCTGATTTATTGTTGAAATATTTTCGTATATTGTAAAAGTAAGTTTTCTAATTGCATTTCATTACTCAGCGGGTGGTTTGCGGCTCTTCTTGCCTCGACTAAGCTTCTTTGAAATTGTACCAATGCACTTAAGTTTACGCTTTTACACAAGGCTTGCAAAGTAGGTGCTTGTGATGCGTAATAATGTACACTTTCAGCTAACTTACAGCTCATCAAATCAAAAATCCATTTTTGGATTAACTGAATGGCGCCATCCATACCCGCAGACAAAAACAAAGGTGCTGAGGTGAAGGGGTTCAGATTTTCACCTGTTGATAGCTGCTTCAGCAGATTATCATTGGCCTCTAGCTGTGATTGCATTTGCAAGGCAGTTAATGGCGCACCGCCAGCATACGCGAGAATCGCTTCTGGATTATGCACACCCTGCTCCGCCAACCAAGCCATGGCATCAGCCTTTGCTGGGATGGGAAAGTCGACCGCTTGGCAGCGGCTCATAATGGTTGGTAATAAGCGCTGCGGTTGACTTGCGACCAATAAAAACAAAGTATTGGCAGGTGGCTCTTCTAGCATTTTAAGCAAGGCATTGGCCGAAGCAAGGTTTAATGCCTCCGCTGGCGTAATCAAAATGATGCGCCGACCTTTTACTTGATGCGTGGAAAGACTTAAATAGTCATTCAGCTGTCTGATTTGGTCAACAGAAATTTGTGTTTTCTTACCAGTTTTTTTCTTAGTGTATGACTCGCGATTACTATCATTCTCAGGGCTAATTAACTTAAAGTCTGGATGTGTGCCCTCTCCTAGCCACAAACAGCTCGAACAAGTGCCGCAAGCCTGCTCTATAGAAGATTGTTGGCATAGTAACGCATGTGATAACTGGGTAGCAAAATCAAGCTTACCGACCCCTACTCGACCCCGTAGCAATAGAGCATGTGGCAGCGAACCTTTTCGCTTCATGATGTTATGCCACTGTGATTTATTCCATGAAATATTCATTATAAAATCAAGCTCTTAACAAAAACTCTTCAATGGTTACTTTAATTTCTTGTGCAACGACCTCTAAGGCTTGATTGGCATTGATAATGCGAAAACGTTTTGGGTCTTGTTTGGCTCTTGTTAAATAAGCATTACGTAGCTTCTCAAAAAAATCCGCGCCTTCGCGCTCAAATTTGTCGGGCGTTCTAGCTGATGCTAGACGTCCAAGACTGACCTCAACAGGCACATCAAACAAGATGGTCATGTCAGGTTGTAACGCATCCTGCACCCACTTTTCCAATACCGTGATTTTATCGACAGCCACTGCTTTTGCACCAGCTTGATAAGCATAGGTTGCATCGGTAAAGCGGTCTGAAATGACACAATCCCCTCTTGCCATTGCAGGTGCAATCACCTTGGCAATATGTTCTCTACGAGCTGCAAACATGAGCAGTGTCTCAGTTTCCGCATGCATGGTTTTATGTAGTAGCATTTCTCGCAACTCTTCAGCTAACGGTGTACCACCCGGTTCACGCGTACAAACAACAGTTTCACCGTGTGATTCTATTTGACTAACAATGCTGGGAATGTGTGTGCTTTTCCCAGCACCATCCATACCTTCTAGGGTAATAAATTTGCCTACTGCCGCCATCAATTGATCCCTTTTATCATTTATCTTTTAAGCTGGTATTTTGCCACAGCACGGTTATGCTGGGTTAATGAATTAGAGAATTCATGGCTACCATCACCCCTCCCTACAAAGTACAGTGCTTTGGTCTTTGCAGGATGCAACGCAGCTTCAATCGAGGCTAAGCCTGGCATGGCGATTGGCGTTGGTGGTAAGCCATATCTAGTATAAGTGTTGTACTTAGTATCGGTGAGCAAGTCTTTGCGGCGAATATTGCCTTTAAATTGACTGCCCATACCGTAGATAACGGTTGGGTCGGTTTGCAAGCGCATGCCTATTCTGAGCCGATTGATAAAAACGCCTGCAATCATTGATCGTTCAGATGCTTTGCCTGTTTCTTTTTCGATAATAGAAGCCATAATCAGGGCTTCATAACTATTTTTATAAGGTAAACCAGCTTCCTTCCCTACCCAGGCGGCGGCTAGTTTAGCCGTCATCACTTCATAGGAACGCTTTAGCAGCGTAATATCTTTTGTGACACTATCAATGTAATACGTGTCAGGAAAGAACAATCCTTCTGGATGCTGTTGCTTTGCGCCGATTAAGGCCATTACGCTGGCATCGGATAAATCTTGGATGGTACTTGTAGTCGAGCTGTTTAATGCCAACTGCTTGCGTATTTCTTTAAATGTTTTACCTTCTATTAAGGTGATTTTTCCTTTCGTTATTTTGCCTTCATTCAGCAGTAATAAAAGCTGAAATGGCGTGATTGCTTGATCGAATTTATATTCCCCAGCTTGCAATGACGACGCTTTGCGCAGGCTGCGTGCTAATAGGGAAAAAGGCTTCGCTTCAGTAAGCACCCCTTGTGTGACCAACTGGTTGGCAATGCTAGACAAACCGCTCCGTGGCTTAATCACCACCGTTTGAGAACCGTTAATATTGAGTGGTGTTTTAGCGTAATGAGCTAGCCATGCAATAAAGCCAACCGTGCTAAGTGCGGCGATAAACAAACCGAATAGAATAAACCGCTTCATGTGTGTAGTGCTTTACGTAGCGTTTCTGCAAGCGTCTGTTTTGACCATGTTTGATCAGCTAGTGTACGGACCTGCCATACGCCAAATAAGCTATTGCAGATGATCACTTCATCTGCGGATAGTAATTGCTTCAAACTCATTCTCTCAATCGCTGTTTTAAACTTTAAACTATTGGCATGAGTCAGAATTTTCTTTCGAGTAATGCCGGCAACACCGCATTGGTCTAATTGTGGTGTGATGAGCGTATTACCATAGCGCGCAATAATGTTAGCCGCTGTGCACTCAATCACATTGTCTGCCATGTCTAACATAACACCTTCTGCGAGCTTCGGGTCATGCCACTCCATGCGTGCTAATACATTGTCAAGTCGGTTTAAATGTTTAATGCCCGCTAGTTTGGGTTGATGAGCAATACGCGTATCACACAAATGCAATGACACCCCTTCTGAAAAATTCACTTCAGGATAGTCTGGCATACTCGATTTAATCATGACGCGCGTCGGGGTGGTAATAGCAGACGGGTTGTACCCACGCTCGCTTTCGCCACGTGTGACGATGATTTTCACAACGCTAGAAAACTCATCAGCATCAAATATCTTCTTGAAATCAGAGATAAAGACATCGGCACTTGGGCAAACAATGCCAATGGCACTGCAATCTGCAAATAAGGTTTGATAATGCAGAGGCCAATGTTCTGGTAGCCCATTAATGACCTTTATGGTCCTAAAAACACCATCTCCATAAGAAAATCCTCTATCAAGCGGTGAGATAAGCGTGTTAAAACTGCCGTTAACAAGGCTTGCGTAGTTGATTTGCATAGGCAACATTAAACCATATGCAACAACAACAACAAAGCCTGTGACAACGATTGCACAAGCGTTTAGCTTTCTAAGCTTTTTTCCACCTCATTAAATGCTCGTTTTATACCTTTTTAAATACTAACGACCCATTCGTACCACCAAAACCAAAGTTGTTTTTTAAAGCATATTCTATTTTCATGTCACGCGCCGTATTGGCACAATAATCTAAGTCGCAATCAGGATCTTGTTCGAAGATATTGATGGTTGGTGGAGAAATCTGATTGTAAATAGACAAGACGGTAAACACAGACTCTAAACCACCTGCACCACCTAATAAATGGCCAGTCATTGATTTTGTTGAATTGACCACTAGCTTGTGAGCATGATCACCAAATGTCGCTTTAATGGCATTGGTCTCGTTCGCATCGCCTAAGGGTGTAGAGGTGCCATGTGCATTCATAAAGCTAACTTGGTCAGGATTAACGCCAGCATTATTAAGTGCATTATTCATCGATCTGCGCGGCCCATCCATATTCGGTGCAGTCATATGGAAAGCATCGGCGCTCATGCCATACCCGACTAATTCCGCATAAATTTTAGCGCCACGTACTTTCGCATGCTCATATTCTTCCAGCACCATGACGCCAGCACCTTCGCCCATCACAAAGCCATCACGGCCTGTATCCCATGGTCGACTAGCAGTTTTAGGATCATCATTCCGTTTTGTTAATGCTTTTGCTGATGAGAAACCCCCGATTGAAAGCTCAGTAATCGCTGCTTCAGAACCGCCCGCAACCATCACATCTGCATCACCATATTCAATCATACGAAAAGCATCACCAATACAATGCGTACCTGTTGTACAGGCGGTAACAATGGCAACATTCGGGCCTTTCAACCCAAGCTTAATGCTTAAATTGCCAGAAATCATATTAGTGATCGTACCAGGGATGAAGAAAGGTGAAATCTTGCGAGGCCCACCAGCATCATAGCTGTCGTTGGTTGCTTCAATCGTACCCAAACCACCAATACCTGAACCAATCTCAACGCCTATGCGTTCAGCATTCTGATCAGTGACGACTAAACCACTGTCATTAAATGCTTCAATACCTGCAGCCATACCATACTGGATAAAAACATCCATACGGCGCGCCTCTTTTGCAGATATAAAATCCTCGACATTAAAGTCCTCTACTTCACCCGCTATTTGACAAGAAAAATTGCTAGGATCAAATTTTGTGATACGCGTGATGCCAGACTTACCGGCAATTAAATTTTCCCAAGCAGTGCTAACGCCTGTACCAACAGGAGATACCACGCCCAAGCCAGTAATAACGACTCTACGTTTAGACATAATCTTTAGAAGTTAGCCCTTTTGCAAGGGCTAATTGAATTTATTTTAGGTTTGCGTTGATGTAATCAACAGCAAGTTTAACAGTTGTGATTTTTTCAGCTTCATCATCAGGAATTTCAGTATCAAATTCCTCCTCCAAAGCCATTACCAACTCAACAGTATCTAGTGAATCGGCACCTAAGTCATCGACGAAAGATGATTCATTTTTTACGTCAGCTTCACTTGAACCTAATTGTTCACAAACGACTTTTTTCACGCGTTGTTCGATGTCAGACATCCATTTACCCCTTTAGTTAAAATTAGCTTATTCAGCTAAGTGCGTATTCTAGCAAAAGTCTACAAGAATACAATCAATTAATTTTACAAAATTGTTCAGTTGTTTACGCCATGTACATACCACCATTTACATGAATGGTTTCGCCTGAAATATAAGCAGCGTTAGGTGAAGCTAAAAAGGCAACTGTTGCTGCGATTTCATTCACGTTACCTAAGCGGCCCAATGGCACACGACTAAGCATCTGCGTTTTAATATCTTCTGGCAACTCCGCTGTCATGTCAGTTTCGATAAAGCCTGGAGCAACACAGTTGACCGTAATGCCCCGGCTACCCACTTCAGAGGCTAGTGACTTAGAAAACCCTGTCATGCCCGCTTTTGCAGCCGCGTAGTTTGCTTGTCCTGCATTGCCCATATGGCCAACGACGCTTGAAATGCTGATGATTCTCCCTGTTCTAGCCTTCATCATTGGGCGAAGTGCCGCCTTGCTCATACGATAAATTGAACTTAAATTCGTAGAGATAACGGTATCCCAGTCATCATCAGACATCCGCATCATGAGCATGTCTTTCGTGATGCCTGCATTGTTTACCAAAATGCTCACAGCACCATATTGATCCATAATTTCTTTTAATACAGCTAAAATTTGCTCAGCATCGTTCACGTCTAACGCTATACCCATACCTTTAACACCAGCCTCTTTAAGCGCAGCGGTAATTTTATCCGCACCAGACGGTGACGTTGCTGTACCAATCACAATAGCGCCTTGCTGACCTAATGTTCGCGCGATAGCAGCGCCAATACCACGACTAGCACCAGTTACTAATGCGATTTGATTTTCTAATGTCATTGATACAACCCTTAATATAGTGAGTGTTTATGAATTATATTCAGCAATCACATCAATATTGACGAGCGCTGTACATGGTAAATCTTTCGCAATACGCTTGGTTAAGCCCGCTAAGACTTTACCAGGGCCGCATTCTGCAGATTTGTTAATTTTTAGTTTATGGATGAGACGTACCGTCTCTACCCAGCGTACCGGTGAATGTAATTGGCGAACCAATGCGTCTTTAATTTTATCTCCGTTATCATAAGCCACGACATCGGCATTATGAATAACAGGAATAGTTGGTGCAGCCATTGTTACACCTTTCAAATACTCAGCCAGTTTCTCTGCCGCTGGCAACATTAACGCACAGTGCGAAGGTACGCTGACAGGCAATTGCAATGCGCGCTTAGCGCCCTTTTCTTTTGCCAACATCATGGCACGCTCTACAGCAGCTTTATTCCCTGCAATAACCACTTGCCCTGGCGAGTTTAAATTCACAGGGGTAACGACTTCGCCTTTTGCGCTTTCAACACAAACTGCGTCGACCACTTCATCATCAAGGCCTAAAATAGCGGCCATTGCACCAACGCCTTCAGGCACGGCGCTTTGCATAGCTTCTGCTCGGAATTTAACCAAAGGTAAGGCATCGGCAAAAGAAATCGCTTCTGCAGCGACTAAAGCGGTGTATTCGCCAAGGCTATGTCCAGCCAAGAATTTAGGCATGGCGCCTTTCATCATTTGGTATACACGCCATGTGGCAACACCTGCTACCAACATCAGCGGCTGTGTATGCTGTGTTTGGTTAAGCAAAGTGTTTTCTTCTGTCACCATGCTCCAAAAATCGACACTGAGCAAATCAGAAGCTTCGGCAAACGTTTCTTTCATCATAGCAATACCTTCAAAACCAGCCATCATACCGACTGATTGCGAACCTTGCCCTGGAAAAAATACTGCTGTTTTAGTCATAAAGCACTTTATGTAAGCTAATTAAGTAATTGATAATATTAAGTATTATGTAAAATAAATTCTAATACTTAATTAATGCAGAACCCCAAGTAAAACCACCCCCAAACGCTTCCATTAAGATAGTGTCTCCACGCTTAATGCGTCCGTCTTGTACTGCTGTATCTAAGGCCAGCGGGATAGATGCTGCTGACGTGTTGCCATGCTTATTGACTGTCACCACTACTTTGTCCATATCCATGTCTAATTTTTTAGCGGTTGCTTGCAAAATTCGAATGTTCGCTTGATGAGGTACCAACCAATCAATATCGGATTTCTGCATATTGTTTTCGGATAAGGTTTCATCAACAATTTTATCTAGCGTATTCACAGCCATTTTAAACACGCTATTACCCTCCATCACAATGGTATCTGCTTTGTCCGCATTTCTAGGCACATGTAACATATCTTCATAGCTGCCATTAGCATGCAGGTGCGTTGAAATAACACCCTGCTCTTCAGAGGCTTGCAAAATCACTGCGCCAGCGCCATCACCCCATAGAATACAGTTGCTTCTATCCATGTAATCCGTGATTTTCGAAAGAGTGTCAGCGCCAATCACAAGTACGCACTTGCTTGCACCTGCTTTAATAAAGTTATCTGCAGTACTAAGCCCATAAACAAAGCCGCTACAGACCGCTTGCATATCAAATGCTGGGCAATTATTGGTGATCCCCAGCTTTCGTTGCACCATCGTTGCTACACTAGGGAATACTTTATCTGGTGTTGTTGTCGCCACAATCACAAGGTCAATGTCAGCCGTACCAATACCTGCGTTAGCAATGGCATTTTTAGCAGCGCTCGTAGCTAAATCACTAGTCAATTCATCAGGCGCTGAAATATGACGCTCACGAATACCTGTGCGCGTAAAAATCCACTCATCTGTTGTGTCTATCATAGCCTCTAAGTCTTTGTTAGCTAGTATTTTAGCTGGTAGGTAGCTACCTGTTCCTGCAATTTTTGAGTTAACCATTAAATTGATTTGCTTTCAGCTTCTTGCGCTGCTGTTTTAGCAGACTGAACATGCTCAACTTCTAATTGTTCAGCAATGCGTTTAAGTACGCCATTTCGTGCCTCTTCTATCGCAACATGTATCGCATGGTAAAAACCGAAACTATCGGTACCACCATGGCTTTTTACTACAATACCACGCAAACCTAAAAAGCTTGCGCCGTTATAGCGCCTAGGGTCTAATCGCTTCTTAAATGATTTTAAAACGGGCATAGCAAATAGTGCCATTAATTTAGTGCCCCAGTTCCGTTGAAATTCTTGTGCTAAAAAACCACCCATCAGATGGGCCAAGCCTTCAGTTGTTTTCAGTGAGACATTACCTACAAAGCCATCACATACCACAACATCAACGGTGCCTTTGAAAATATCATCACCTTCTACATTGCCATAAAAGTTTAAGTGGCTTTCACGCAACAGCTCTGCTGTGCGCTTAACGACGGCATTACCTTTAATGTCCTCTGATCCGATATTGAGCAAGCCAACTGTAGGGCTTGCTTTATGCTCAACACTGCTCACCAGCATCGCGCCCATCACTGCAAACTGTAGCAACTGCTCTGCTGTGCAGTCGGCATTTGCACCTAAGTCTAGCATGTATGTACTACCTTGCTCAGAAGGCAATACAGACGCAATGGCTGGGCGCTCAACACCTGGCAAGGTTTTCAAGACAAAGCGTGCGGTAGCCATTAATGCGCCAGTATTACCAGCGCTAACACAAGCGTTCGCTTCCCCAGTTTTCACTAAGTTGATGGCAACACGCATTGAAGAGTCTTTTTTGTTCTTCATTGCGCTTTGTGGAGACTCATCCATTAATACCACCTGGCTTGCATGGTGAATACGCAACCGTGAACTAGTTGTTGCTTGATTTGCTTTTAATTCAGACTCAATGGCATCTTCTATGCCGACTAAGACAATAGCAAGCTGGCCGTCTTCAGCCAACAACTTAAGTGCGGCTGGCACAGTTACATGCGGCCCGTGATCGCCACCCATTGCGTCAATTGCTAGTGTGATATCTATCATTTATGTATCCATTGATTTACTGCAAGGGAATATTGCAAGAGATACTGAGACAATTGTCAATTGCAGAGCCATGTTTTTTGTAGTTGCTACACATAAACAAACGCCGCGCTATAGATATAGTCGCGGCGTATGTAACGTGATTAAAAATTGATTTAATTTTCAACCGCGCCAATGCGTAATTTACTCGTCTTTAGTTGCCATTACTTTACGACCACGATAAAAACCACTTGGGCTAACGTGATGACGCAGATGCGTTTCGCCTGTTGTAGGCTCAACTGCTAAAGGCGGATTCGTTAAAGAATCATGTGAGCGATGCATACCACGTCGCGAAGGTGACTTTTTGTTTTGTTGAACTGCCATGTTAATGCTCCAAGCTTAAAATTAATTTCTGTTTATTTCTTATGCAATTATTATTCAAACAGTTAATTTACTATTGTAATCTATTTACCATGCCACTGTAAACAAAAAAACATACAATATGGCGTATTTTTAGTTAAAAAATACTACCTTAAGCGCTTTATTTGATAAAATTTTTCAATGTAGCAAAAGGGTTGGGCCTTTCAACATCCTCTTTAACCAATGGTTTGCATGCGTGTTTATGCAATGGTCCAAGCGGAACTGCCATGAGCAACTCATCCTCAACCAGCTCATCTACATTCATTTCACGTGATATTTCCAACCAGTCCACCTCTTCATCACCCTCAAATGGCTCTGGCTCAGCTTCAGTAATGACGTATGTATAATCTACAGAAAGATCAAGCTGCATTATTTTCAAGCAACGTTGGCATAAAACTGGGAGCGTCGCTTCAACATGTAAAGCTAAACTTGGCAAGCCAAGCTCAGCAGCGCGTCCTGTTAAGGTGTAACTAATTTTGCTTGGTAATTGCTGATCTTTTTCTATTAAATCAAGCAGTCGTTCACAGCATTCAATATCAATATCCTGCGTTACTTCATCTTGTTTTTTTGCAAAGTCTAGATTGTTAATCAACAGTTGATTCATATTATGAGCTCTACTAAAAAGTAAATAATGCCATCATTTTACTTGTTTTACTGTTTTGCAGAAAGAGGGCACATGATACAATTACCGCTGTTTGAAGTTCAAAAGAAAGCATTAAGTGTGTTCAAAAAAATCTTAGTGGCAAACCGCGGGGAAATTGCCGTCCGTATCGTGCGTGCGTGCTCTGAAATGGGCATTAAATCAGTGGCCATTTATGCCGATGCTGATAGACGTGCTTTACATGTAAAGAAAGCTGATGAAGCTTATAGCTTAGGCTCAGACCCTGTTGCAGGCTATCTAAACGCACATAATATCGTCAATATCGCGACCGCTGCCGGTTGTGACGCATTACATCCTGGCTATGGCTTTTTGTCTGAAAATCCTGAGTTAGCTGAGATTTGCGCTAAACGAGGCATTGCTTTTATTGGGCCAAATGGTGCGGTTATTCGAAAAATGGGCGACAAGATTCAAGCCAGAACCGCTATGACAGAAGCAGGGGTCCCTTGCACACCAGGTGGTGATGGCAATTTAGGTAGCTTAGATGAAGCTGTCGTCTTAGCGAAAAATCTGGGTTACCCAGTCATGCTTAAAGCGACAAATGGTGGCGGCGGTAGAGGCATTCGTCGCTGCAATAGCGAAGATGACTTACTGAATAATTACGATCGTGTTATTTCAGAAGCCAGCAAAGCCTTTGGTAAGCCTGAAGTGTTTTTGGAAAAATGTATTGTTAACCCACGTCATATCGAGGTGCAAATCTTGGCTGACAGCCAAGGTGATGCGATTCACCTATACGAGCGTGATTGTTCTATTCAGCGCCGAAATCAGAAGCTAATCGAGATTGCTCCTTCTCCTCAGCTATCAAAAACACAACGTGAACATATTGGTAACTTGGCCGTAAAAGCGGCGAAAGCTGTTGGTTACCGCAATGCAGGTACGGTTGAGTTTTTACTAGACGTTGACAACCGATTCTATTTCATGGAAATGAATACACGTTTACAGGTTGAGCATACGATTACAGAAGCGATTACGGGTGTGGATATTGTGCAAGAACAAATTCGCATTGCATCTGGCCTCCCTTTAAGTTATAAGCAAAGCGAGATCAGTTACCGCGGCTTTGCTATGGAATTCCGAATTAATGCGGAAGATCCTAAAAATGATTTCTTACCGAGCTTCGGTAAAATTACCCGTTACTATTCTCCCGGTGGTCCTGGTGTACGGATGGATGCGGCGATTTACACAGGCTATGTTATTCCACCCTACTACGATTCAATGTGTGCCAAGTTGACGGTATGGGCATTGGATTGGGAGCGTGTAATTGAACGTGGTCGACGTGCATTAGATGACGTGGAAGTGTATGGCATTAAAACAACGATTCCTTATTATCAAGAGATTCTGAAACACTCGGAATTTAGGGCTGCGGACTTCAATACTAGTTTTGTAGAATCACATCCGGAATTAACCAACTACGCAGTAGAGCGACCTCCAGAACTCATCGCCGCAGCAATCTCAGCCGCAATTGCAGCACATCATGGCATTTAATTATTAAAGATTTTTAATTATGAAAAAAGTAAATATTACCGAATTAGTACTACGCGATGGTCACCAGTGCATGATTGCAACCCGTTTACGCACGGATGACATGCTGCCTATTTGTTCCAAACTTGATTCTATTGGCTTCTGGTCACTAGAGGCTTGGGGTGGCGCAACATTTGATGCTTGCGTACGATTCTTAAAAGAAGACCCATGGGAGCGCTTAACTAAACTACGTAAAGCGTTGCCGAATAGCCGCATTCAAATGTTGCTACGCGGTCAAAATTTACTTGGCTACCGTCATTACTCTGATGATGTTGTGCAAGCTTTCGTACAAAAGTCTGCTGATAATGGAGTCGATGTCTTCCGTATCTTTGATGCGATGAATGATATGCGCAACCTTAGAAGTTCTATCGAAGCGGTTAAGAAAGCCAAGAAAACAGCAGAAGGTGCAATTAGTTATACGACTAGCCCGAAACACGATGTAGCGCATTTTGTTGCATTAGCAAAAGAATTAGAAGAAATGGGTTGTGACACATTGGCTGTAAAAGACATGGCCAGCTTGTTAACCCCACAAACAACAGCGGAGCTCATTAAAGCGCTTGATGAAGCGATTAGCATTCCTATTCATTTACATAGCCATGCGACTTCCGGCTTAGCAAGTATGAATTTGATGCGAGGCGTTGAGAATGGCGCAACGATTATTGACACTTGCAACTCAGCCTTTAGTGAAGGTGCTAGCCACCCAACAACGGAAAGTATTATCGCGGCACTACAAGGCACTGAATATGACACTGGTTTAGATATTAGTGCCGTACAAGAAGTGGGCGAGTATTTCCGCGAAGTCCGTAAAAAATACTGGCAGTTTGAAAGCGCCTTTACTGGTGTTGACACACGTGTACTGGTTAATCAAGTACCGGGTGGCATGATTTCCAATCTTAGCAACCAGCTAAAAGAGCAAGGTTCATTAGATAAAATGAATGACGTGTTGAAAGAAATTCCACGCGTCCGTAAAGATTTAGGTTACCCACCATTGGTGACCCCAACCTCTCAAATTGTTGGTACGCAAGCCGTATTAAACGTCATGACAGGAGAGCGTTATAAATCGGTTACTAATGAAGTGAAAAACTACTTTTTAGGCCAATATGGAAAATCGATTAGCCGAATGAGCGCAGATGTACAAAAGATAGCGATTGGCGATGCAGAAGTGATGGATTGCCGTCCTGCCGACATGCTGAAGCCGGAAATGGAAAAGCTAGCTAGCGATGTTGACCGTATTGCTAAAAATGAAGAAGATGTTTTAACTTATGCCATGTTCCCAGATATTGGCAAAACGTTCTTACAAGAACGTAATGCAAACTCTCTCGTACCAGAGGTGCTATTAACGAAAGAAAATGCACAGGCAACTGACCCGCGTTATGCGCCAGACGAGTTTAACGTCACGCTGCATGGGGAAACCTTCCATATTAAATTAACTGGCGCTGGTCATGCGGGTGATGAAGTTCGCCCTATCTATGTATCTGTTGATGGTATTGCTGAAGAAGTCATGGTGGAAACGCTCAGTGAGATTGAACTAGCAGGATCAGGTCAAAGCAATGGTGCTAACGTTAAAAAGAAAGCCAGCTCATCAAACAATGGTCGCCCTCGCCCAAGCCATAAAGGCTGCATCACTACAGCAATGCCAGGTAGTATTGTAGAGGTAAAAGTAGTCGTTGGTGACAAAGTAAATGCTGGCGATGCTGTGTTGGTGATTGAAGCGATGAAAATGGAAAATGAAATTGAAGCGTCAACTTCAGGTACTGTAGTGGCGATTAACGTACAAAAAGGCGATAGTGTGACACCAGATGAATCTTTACTCGAGATCCAGCCTGATTAATTCCATCGTTACTTTTTTAACAGCAATGAGTCATTATTAAAATGAAACAAACACTTATTCTAGCTTCATCCTCTATTTACAGGCGTGAGTTGTTGCGACGTTTGCTGATTAACTTCAGCACGGTCTCCCCTCACGTGGATGAGACAATACTGAAAGGTGAAAACCCTCAAGAGACCGCACTACGGTTGTCTAAAGAAAAAGCTAGAAAAGTAGGCGCTGATTACCCGCATGCGCTCATTATTGGCTGCGATCAAGTCGCAACACTAAACGGAGAACAGTTAGGGAAGCCGCTCAATCACAACAACGCAACCAAACAACTCCGTGCGATGCGTGGTGAAGAAGTCACTTTTTACAGCGCTGTATGTTTATACAACGCTAATACGAACAGCATTCAGGCAGAGGTTGTACCTTATTTGGTTAAGTTTAGAAAGCTAACAGATGAGCAAATTGAAAGCTATTTAGTCAAAGAGCAACCCTATCATTGTGCAGGCAGCGCAAAGTCGGAAGGCCTGGGCATTGTGCTGATTGAAAGCATGGTAGGCGACGACCCAAATGCACTCATTGGACTACCAATCATTAAACTCACTACCATGCTGAAAAATGAAGGCATCAACATAATATAAGATTAACCGTATTAATACTCAGTGCAATTATTCGTGTCCAGTTTAGCGTTAGATAGCATATTAAAGCTTAAATCATAGTGCCCGCTGAAGGCAAAATGAAACTCACTTATCATATTATCGTTAAATACTAAAGGTCACCATGCTCACCAATGCTAAATACGGCACCCTCTACTTCATCCCCGTTACAATGGGCGCTGACAATGTTAGTCAAGTATTGCCAACTGACGTTGTCAGTATCGCGCAAGGTTTGGATGAGTTTATAGTAGAAAACGAAAAAACAGCACGTCATTTCTTAGGCGCCATTAAACACCCTAAAGCTATCCGTGACATTGAATTTAGCACGCTAAATAAACGCACAGATGATAAAGACATTCCTAAACTATTAGATTCTTTGGTGGCTGGTAAGGATGTTGGCTTGATGTCAGAGGCTGGGTGCCCTGGCATTGCAGACCCTGGCGCTAAACTCGCAGCATTAGCCCACAAGAAAAGCATCCGCGTTGCACCACTAGTCGGCCCTAGTTCGCTTTTACTTAGCTTAATGGCCTCAGGGCTTAACGGGCAACGCTTTACCTTTCTAGGCTACATAGCGGTTGAAAAGGCGGCCCGAGTCAAAGTACTTAAAACCATTGAACACAAATCAAAAACACATAAAGAAACGCAGCTGTTTATTGAAACCCCATTTCGCAATCAGCATTTATTAGAAGATATATTGGCTAATTGTGACGGGGAAACGGAACTGTGTATCGCTTGCAATATTAGCCTGCCAGATGAGTTTGTTGTGACTAAACGTATCCGTGCTTGGAAACAAACAGAGCTCCCCGATTTACATAAAAAACCAACGGTATTTCTGTTGTTAGGTTAGCAACTTTTTGACAGGGGCATAGCTACGTCTATGTACAGGTGACACCCCATGCTCTTGCAGCAATGCCATATGCGCTTTTGTTGGATAGCCTTTGTGCTGTGCAAAACCATACATCGGATACTGCTTATCCAGCTCATAAAGGTTGGCATCACGTGCTGTCTTAGCCAAGATAGAGGCCGCAGAGATTGCTTGTACTTTGCTATCCCCTTTGACAATCGCTTCGCATGACAAACGGATGTTAGGGCACTGGTTCCCATCAACTTGCACGTGTATCGCTTGATTGCTTAGCACTTCACTAAATTGCATTTGCATGGCCTCAACTGCACGTTTCATTGCGAGCAGACTAGCTTGCAAGATGTTAATCTCATCAACTTCTTCAACACTACTAGTCGCAATGGCCCATGCAAGGGCATGCTGTTTGATTTTGACGGCTAGCGCATCACGTTTTTTCTCTGTAATTTTTTTGGAGTCAGCAAGGCCACCTATTTTATAAGCTGGATCTAAAATAACAGCAGAAGCATAAACAGCACCGGCTAACGGTCCTCGCCCAGCTTCATCAACACCGCAGATGAGTTGATTCACATGTTGGTTCATAGCCAAAAAGCATTCACGGCAAATAGGAAAGCACTACTTCTGCCGATTTTTTCGCTGAATTTTGTTTCAGTGTCCGGTGAATATCGGTAAAGGTTTCTTTAATGTCTTTTAAACCTTTTTTATCTTCCAGCATAGCAACCATTATTTCATTTAGCTTTTCTGGGGTTGCATTTTTTTGCAGCAACTCTGGCACAATATATTTGTTTGCCAATACATTAGGCAATCCCACATAAGGAATATAACGCATGGCTTTAAGTAACCACCAGCTGATTATTGGCATCCTATAGGTAATAATCATCGGCTTCTTTAATAATGCAGCCTCTAATGTCGCCGTGCCAGAAGCAACAACTACAAAATCAGCTGCTTCCATTGCCTCATGCGCATGGCTAAACAACAAATTCATTTTAAGTGAACTATCCTTACTTTTAGCCAATGCTTTATCAAAGATATTACGTGTTTCTCGTGTAATAAATGGCACAATAAATTTGGCATCAGGATGATGTTGAGTCATTAGCTCAGCTGTTTTAACGAAAAAATCAGCATGTTGTTGCACTTCTGACTGACGGCTACCTGGCAACATCGCAATGATCAGCTCACTTTGTCTTAATTTCAATAATTCGCGCGCTGCTTTTTTATTAGGTATTAGCGGCAGTTCATCGGCAAGTGGGTGGCCGACATAGGTTACTGGCAAGTCAACTTTTTCATATAAAGCAGGCTCAAATGGGAAAAGCGCCAACATATGAGTAACTGCGCGTTTAATTTTATGAATCCGCCCACCTCGCCATGCCCAGATGGATGGACTGACGTAATGAATCGTTGGAATACCATGTTTTTTCAGTTTTCTCTCCAGCCAAAAATTAAAATCCGGGGCATCTACACCAATAAAAACATCCGGTTTTTCTGCAATAATTTGCTGTAGTAGTGCTTTTCTTAACTTAAGCAAACCGCGTAAATGCTTAAGGACTTCAAAATAGCCACGGACAGACAACCTTTCCATTGGGTACAAAGTCTGCGCACCTTCGCTCATCATTTTTGGGCCAGCAATACCAAAAAAACTTAACTCTTTACGTTGCTTTTTAAGTGCACACATTAAATGTGCACCAAGCAAATCTCCTGAAGCTTCTCCAGCTATTATTGCAATCTTTGGCATAGGTGAATCATTTACCGGATAATGCCACGAGTTGATTGGCTCAGAAAATCTGACAAGAGTTGGATCTTGTCACACTCTCCATGCATCTCCATTAATTCTTTTCTGGCTTCTTCAAAACTAAGGCTTTTACGATATATGGTCTTATATGCGCGCTTAATAGTGGCAATTTCATCGGTAGTAAAACCACGCCTGATAAGTCCTTCTGCGTTAATGCCATGCGGTTTAGCACTATTCCCTGCCGCCGTAACATAAGGAGGAATATCTTTAAAAACCATTGATCCTAAGCCAGTAATAACATGTGCACCGATCTGGATAAACTGATGCACTACTGTGAACCCTCCAAGAATAGCGAAATCATGTATATCTACATGCCCACATAAAGAGCTATTATTCGCCATAATTGTATTATTGCCAATCGTACAATCGTGTGCAATATGCACATAAGCCATGATCCAATTATCACTCCCTATTTTTGTTGTTCCTTTATCCTGAATGGTTCCACGGTTAAAAGTACAAAATTCTCGAATAGTATTGTTGTCGCCAATCTCTAGCGTTGTCGGCTCATTTTTGTATTTTTTATCTTGAGGTTCCTCACCCAGTGATACGTACTGGAAAATATGATTGTTTCTACCAATTGTCGTCGGTCCTTTTATGACGGCATGGCTACCGATACGGGTGTTAGCATCAATTTTTACACCAGCCTCGATAACAGAATAAGCACCAACTTCTACGCTACTATCTAATTCTGCTTTCGGATTAACAATGGCAGTTGCATGTATTTTATTTTGCATCAATATCCACTTTATTATATATTTTTCAATATACACATCATGCTTGCCTCGGCAACGACGGCACCATCAACGGTAGCAACACCGTTATACTTCCAAATTCCTTTTAAAACACGATCAATTTTCACATTAAGCTCAATTTGATCACCAGGCGAAACTGGTTTTTTAAAGCGCGCACTATCAATACCAGCAAAATAATACACCGACTCTTCAGTAGGTTTAATATCCATGGTTTTAAATGACAGGATGGCGGCTGCTTGCGCCATTGCCTCAACAATTAGCACACCCGGCATTACAGGATGATGCGGGAAGTGCCCAGGGAAAAACGGCTCATTAATCGTTACGTTTTTAATGGCGGTGATTTCTTTTCCTAGCTCCATGGAAATCACTTTATCAACCAGTACAAACGGGTAACGGTGTGGGAGGTGCTCTAGAATCTCATGGATATTCATGCTGCTATCTGCTGTATCAGTCATTATGAAACTTTCCTTATTGCTTGCGATTTTTTTTTAAACTATCCATGGCATTTTCTAACACTTTTACTTTGCCAGTTAACTTGTCTAATTGGCGAATATTTGCAGCAGATTTAAGCCATTTCCCATGCTCTTGAAATGGCATTAATGCAGTATAAGTACCTGGCCGAAGTATTGACCGCGTAATGACACTGCCAATTGAGATGGTAACATTGTCAGCAATATTGAGGTGTCCTAATATCACGACTGCACCCCCAATTTTACAGTGTTGACCGACTACAGCACTGCCTGCAACCCCTACACAAGCAGCAATAACCGTATGTGCACCTATGCGGCAATTATGCGCAATCTGTACAAGGTTATCAATTTTCACACCCTCTTCTATAACAGTATCATCAATCGCACCGCGATCAATCGTGGTATTCGCGCCTATATCCACATTATCATGAATAATAGTATTGCCTACTTGCGGAATTTTCACCCAGTGTTCAGCTTGATTTCCACCCATCTCTTCAGCATAACCAAAACCATCATTACCGATAACAGCACCCGAAAAAATATGGCAGTGCTGCCCTACTTTACAGCCGTGTTTAATCGTAACATTGGCTTCCAACACGGTATCATTATCTAAAGTCGCCTCTTTTTCGACCACACAACCAGCACCAATCACAATGCCATCACCTAATACTACATTACGCTCAATCACAACATTCGCACCAATATGGCAATTTTTAGGTACATTGACCGAAACGTCAACACTCGCACTTGCATGAACGCCAGTTTCTTTCTGGTCTACGGGGTTAAGTAGTTGAGAGACTTTTGCAAAGTAGGCGTATGGGTTATTGGTGATAATAGCCGGCAGTTGTGTCAATGGTGCATGTTCGGGTTTTAAAATAACTGCACTAGCATTAGTTGCTTGGAGCTGAGCTGTATATTTGATATCACTAAAAAAACTAATTGCCCCATCACTTGCGAAGGCTAACGACCCTACACGAAAAACTGGTAAATCAGCGCTAGGCAAGGCGCTATTCTGAGACAGGCTCCCACCAAGTTTATCGATAATTTGCTTAAGTGATAGTCTGTTATGCATAGGAATTAAGCATGGCTACTTTCCGCTTAATAGCTTTAGTACTTCCCCTGTAAGATCGACTTTAGTACTAGCATAAGCAACGCCGCCATACATAACAAGATCGTAACCATTTGATTCTGATACGGTTCTTACCGCAGTGTTGATTCGGTCTTGCAACTTAGTTAACTCTTCATTTTTTCGGATATTAATATCTTCCCGTAATTCTCTTTGTTTACGCCGGAATTCAATTTTAAGGTTTGTCACTTGACGCTGTTTACTACGGCGCTCTACATTAGCTAAACTTGAACTCTCTTCTTCCAAACTAGTTTCGAGCGTCGAAATTTGTTTCTTCATCTCATCGAGCTCTAATGACCTCGGGCTAAATTCACGCTCTAGCTTTTTACCACTCACAGCCGTCTGAGGTGCTTCTTTCAACAGTTTATCAACCTGAACATAGCCAATTTTAGGTGCAGCCGCAGATGCATTTAATGATGGCACTATCATACATACAAAAAATAATGCTTTCAATAATTTACTCAATTCAACCTCCAAGTTGTCATACCCAGCCTACTATTTCATTCTACTATTAAAAACAATATATTCAATCCCTACTAAAACTGTTGGCCAAATTGAAATTGTACGGCTTGTGTCTCATCACCTATTTTTTCATTCAATGGTTTAGACAGCACTAGTTTCAAAGGACCAAAAGGAGAGAACCAACTAATGCCTACACCAGTACTGTACCTCAGCCCACCCAGGCTTTTTGACTGCTCTTCACCGTAAATACCACCACCATCTAAAAATGCACTAATTCTGAAATTCGATGAATCCTGAATAAACGGAACAGGGAAAAACACCTCAGCATTACCAACTATACGTGCCGTACCACCAACAGAATAATCATTGCCCGTTGCCGGATCAATATCACGAGGACCAAGCGTACCATTTTGAAAACCACGAACGGAATTCACACCACCCGCAAAAAAGTTTTTAAAGAAAGGGTATTTTCCGTCGCCGTAGCTAGCCGCATAACCAAGTTCACCATTGAGCATAAAGACGGTGTCTTTGAATATGTCGCTCTTAAACCATGCATGTTTATACTGAAGCTTGTAATATTCCAAATCCAAGCCAGGCACACCAATCTCTAGATTCAACTTTTGAAAAGTGCCTCGGTTTGGGAATAACAAGTTATCCCTTGAATCATAGACCCACCCTGCATTGACCTGCACAGAATTAGCATCACACCCAGTCAAAGAGTCGCAAAAATCTAAATATTGTTTAGGGCTGGTTGTGGCTAAATCAAGACGGGTAAGATCAGCTGTCAAACCGAATGAAAACCTGCTTTTCTCAGTTAATGGCACTCCAAAACGAACACCAATACCATAAGAAGAGCTACTATAAGTACCAATTTGGGATGTTTGTTGCGTACCCGTATCAACATCTCGTCTATAAATATCAAGACCTCGACTAATGCCATCTGGGGTAAAGTAAGGGTTTGTATAAGAAAGTGAATAAATAGTATTCACTTTACTGGTGTTCAACTGCGCATTGACTCGATTCCCTGTGCCCAAAAAGTTGACTTGATTAATATTAAAGCCTAATACAACACCATCATTGCTGGAGAGACCAGCACCAAATTGGACACTGCCCGTTGATTTCTCAGCCACACTAATATTCAAGTCAACCTGATCTGTACTGCCCGGCACAGATGGCGTTTCGATACTCACCTTCTCAAAAAATTGTGTTCGGTCTAAGCGTTCTTTAGAACGTTTAATTTTATCGCCCGCATACCAAGATGACTCTAATTGCCGGAGTTCCCTACGCAAGGCCTTGTCTTTTGTCTTGATATTACCTGTCAAATTGATGCGACGTACGTAAACACGGCGCCCGGGGTCTACAAAGAAGGTAAACGCCGCAGTTAGCGCTTCTTTATCGATATCGGGAACAGGATTAACATTAGCGAAGGCGAAGCCTTCATTGCTAAGTTCATCACCAATGGCTTTACTTGCTTCTGTAATCATTTGACGGTTAAACGTATCACCAGCTTTGAATTTAATTACTTTTTGCAGTTGTGCTTCTGGCACTTTTAATTCGCCAGCTAGTTTGACATCACTAATGGTATATTTTTCACCTTCTGTGATGTTAACTGTAATAAAAATATCTTGCTTATCAGGTGAGATAGCAACTTGTGTAGAGTCCACCGCGAACTCTAGGTAACCTTGATTTAAGTAAAATGATTTTAAACTTTCCAGGTCAGCCGTTAGTTTTTGTTTCGAATATTGGTCATCCTTATTCCACCAACTCATCCAATTTTGTGCTGTCAGCATAAATTCCGCACGCAAATCTTCTAAGGTAAAGTCCTCATTGCCTACAATATTAACATCTCGGATCTTAGCAGCTGTGCCCTCTTTAATTTCGAACCTAACAGCTACGCGGTTACGTTCTAATGGGCTTACAACCGTTGTAACCGTTGCACCGTACTTACCAGTAGAAAGGTACTGCCGCTTAATCTCTTTTTCAGCCCTATCCAGTTCGGATTTATCAAAAATCAAGCCTTCAGAGATGCCAACCTGCCGCAACCCTTCTGTCATTTTATCTGAAGGGAAAGACCGATTACCACTAAACTCTATCTTAGCAATGGCTGAACGCTCTTGAACGGTAATAAGGAGTATGTCGCCATCAGATTCAACACGCACATCTTTAAAATAACCCGTACCATATAGCGATTTAATTGCCCGTGTTGCTTTTGCTGCGTCCATTGTATCGCCAACTTCAACTGGTAAATAATTGAATACCGCCCCTGGCTCAGTACGCTGCAAGCCTTCCACACGAATATCTTTAATAACAAAAGGCTCTAATGCCAATGCATATTGATGAACTAGTGCAAAAACTAATGCGAGAAAAATACGTGATTTAAACAAATGGTTACCCTATAACGATGCGGTTGATGTCATTGAAAATTGCTAAAATCATTAGCAAGCCGAGTAATCCGAACCCAACTTTCTGCCCCAACATGATTGTTTGTTCGCTTACGGCAGAACCTTTGATAATTTCCACCATATAATACATTAAATGCCCCCCATCTAAAACTGGAATTGGCAAAAGATTAAGTATACCAATACTAATGCTCACAAGCGCAATAAAGCTTAAAAAAGGTTTCAACCCTAAATCAGCACTTTCGCCAGCATAACTTGCAATGGTCACTGGCCCACCAACCCCTCTCCATGAAGCTTTACCAGTGACCATGTACCACATCATTTTCAAACTCAAAGCGGATGTTTTGTACGTTTTCTCTATAGCCATTCCCAAGCTTTCTCCACCTGAGTAATGTTGTTTAATCAATATGGCATCTAGCTGCTCTTTATCTATCTTTACGGCTGCTCCTATTTTGCCGACTTCAGCTTTACCTTCCTTCACTACCCTTGGTGTCACGATTATCTTAATCGTCTTTTGATTACGCACAATGGTAAATTTCAATGCCTCGCCTGGGCTTACTTTAACCACATTCACAACATCATTCCATGATTCTATTTGCAGCCCGTCAATATATAATATGGTATCTTCCACTTGCAAACCAGCCTTCTCTGCGGCACTATTGGGGAAAACTTTTGATAAAACTGGTAACACACTTGGCCTAAAAATCGCTAAACCAATTTTAGTAAGAATGTCACCTTCCACCTCTTGACTCAACCCTGTTAAGTCAAGCTTATGTAGGTGCAACTCATTACCGTCTATCGTCGCTTCAATGGAGACCACCTTACTCTCTAGTGCTGCATCAAATAAAATAAAACTCGCCTCAGACCAAGTGTTAATTTCTTTTTCATTAATGGCTGTAATCACCTCGCCCGCAGCCATATTGGCTTGTGCAGCAAGACTGCCAGACTCAACCTGCCCGACAATTGGACGCATACCTGTCACGCCTTGCATCAATAAGAGCCAATAAATAAAAATAGCCAGCAGTAGGTTAGCAACTGGTCCTGCCAGCACAATGGCAATCCGCTTATAAACAGATTGACGATTAAAAGCACGTGCTAATTCCGCTTCAGAATAATGCATTTCACCCACATCCCCAGCTTCTCGTTCAGCCTTTAGCTCATGCTCATCTAGCATTTTTACGTAGCCGCCCAGTGGAATTGCCGCTAATACAAATTCCGTGTGGTCATTACCACAAGCTTTTCGCCATAAAGGCTTCCCAAAACCAATTGAAAACCGCAGCACTTTAACTCCACACCAACGTGCGACTTGAAAATGTCCGTATTCGTGAATCGTAACGATGATTCCAATCGTAACAATAAATGCAAGTATGGTTAACAAACGGTGACCTTAGACTTTATGCCACCAGGTGCTGAAGCGGCAACCCAGTTATCGGCATATTGTCTTGCCAATAGGTCCACTTCATTTAAATGCTCAATAGAAATCACTTTTTCAATAGTAGACTGATCTAACGTAGCGGCAATTAAGTCTGAGATACCTTTAAAACCAATTTTTTCTTTTAAAAAGGCATCAACAGCGATTTCATTGGCGGCATTGAGAATCGTTAACGCTGTTCCACCTGCATTAAGAGCATCATAAGCTAACTGCAAGCATGGGAAACGTTGCGTATCTGGCGCTTCAAATTCGAGCTTACTAATCGATAGAAAATCTAAAGAGCTGACACCTGATTCAATGCGATCAGGGTGGCCTAACCCGTAAGCAATCGGCGTGCGCATATCAGGGTTACCTAGCTGCGCGAGCACACTGCCATCAACATATTCAACCATAGAGTGAATGATGCTCTGCGGATGTACAACTACGTCTATCTGGCTTGGTTTCGCATTAAAAAGCCAATGTGCCTCAATGACCTCTAGCCCTTTATTCATGAGTGTGGCCGAATCTATAGTGATTTTTGCACCCATGACCCAGTTAGGGTGCTTGAGTGCAGTCACTGGCGTTGCCCGTTCTATTTCCGCTTTCGTATACTGCCTAAAAGGACCACCTGAGGCGGTTAGGATAATTCTTCGCACACCACCATCCGCTAGCTCTTTGAGTGCTTGAGGCGGCATAACTTGAAAAATTGCATTATGCTCACTATCAATTGGCAACAAGGTAGCACCGCCCTGTTTAACTGCATCCATAAACAAACTGCCAGCCATGACCAAAGTTTCTTTATTGGCTAACAAAATGCGCTTACCTGCTTTGGCTGCAGCCATGACAGGCTTCAAGCCTGCTGCACCAACAATGGCTGCCATAATGGTATCAACCTCAGAGGCACTAGACACTTGTTCTAAATGAGTCATCCCCGATAAAACAGTTGTTTTACTATTCTGTGTGCTTAACTCTCTCGCTAGCTGATCAGCAGCGATTTGATCCAATAATACAGCGTACTTGGGTTTAAAATCCAAACACTGTTTAAGCAGCACACTAGCATTGGTATTCGCTGTTAATGCAAAGACTTGGTAACGTTGTGGATGTCGTGCAATAACATCCAATGTCTGTGCACCGATCGTACCAGTACTGCCTAAGATGGTGATGTTTTGCAATTAGCTAACCGCCTAAAAATAGTGAAATAGATAAATCATCAATACCGCAATCGGCAAGCTTGGCAGCAAACCGTCAATACGGTCTAGAATTCCGCCGTGCCCAGGTAGTAGGGTCCCACTATCTTTTTTACCAAACTGTCTTTTGATTAAAGATTCAAACAAATCACCTACCACGCCCAAACCTGTAACAATCCATAGCAATGGAAAAACTGCCATTTTTGTAACTACTCCACTCATCGTTAAAACCAAACCCAAAGCGGTCACTGCGAGTAATGCACCCAACACACCTTCCCATGTTTTTCCAGGGCTAATATTAGGTGCAAGCTTATGTTTTCCAAAGTTTTTTCCTGCAAAGTAAGCAGCACTATCTGCTATCCATATAGTGGCTAGCAAAGTTAGTAATAACCAAGGGTCAGCGCCTTTCGCGAAAATAAATGCCAACCATAGCGGCGCTATCATTAAGAGTCCAACCAGCATTAGTCGTGCTTTACTTTCAACTATAACCCATTTTTTCAACAGCAATGGAACAACTAAAAGCCAAAAAGCAGCGCTAATCACAAAGGCGATTAATGCTTGATTAGCCAGCCAATGAAACCCAAGTACTGACATTAATGATAACAATACAACACCAAGAATAGCGCAGACTAATACATACACCATCGATATGGTTTGTGATAAATTGATTAGCTTCGCCCACTCATAAAGCGCCAAAATAGAAACGGCTAGCATCATGGTAGCCCAAGTAAAGTTAGAAGACAAAAATAATGCCGGCAATAATGCAGAGGTCAGCAGTACTGCAGTAATAATGCGTGTTTTAAGCATAGGCTTTAGGTCAATCAGGCCCTAGCAACTTGCTCGCTAGTGCGTCCGAACCGACGTTCCCTTTCCTGATAAGATATAATGGCTTTGTCAAAACATGCTTGATTAAAGTCTGGCCATAAATCATCCGTAAAATAAAACTCGGTATAAGCTAACTGCCACAATAGAAAGTTGCTGACACGTTTTTCCCCACCTGTACGAATAAAGCAATCAGGCTCTGGCGCGTAATGCATAGACAGGAAAGGCGTCAAATCTTCCTCCTCAAAAACACCCTCTTTATCCGGAAGTGCTTGAATCATTTGATTGATTCCCTGCAGCATATCCCAACGGCCACCATAATTGGCTGCAATCGTTAGTGTTAGGCCAGTATTGTTTTTAGTTAACTTTTCTGAGGACTCAATTTGTTGTACTAACTCCAAACTGAAACGTGAACGGTCTCCAATAAGCACTAATCGAATGTTGTTTTCATTCAGCTTGCCCACTTCTCGTTGCAGAGCTTCCATAAAAAGACCCATTAAAAATGAGACCTCTTTTGCTGGTCGCCGCCAATTTTCGCTACTAAAGGCAAATAGTGTGAGGTATTTAATATCAAGTTCCGCGCACTGCTTAACAACATCACGCACCACTTCAACGCCACGCTTATGTCCTGCAATACGTGGTAGAAAACGTTTGCGTGCCCAGCGACCATTGCCATCCATAATGATGGCAATATGGGTCGGCAGCCCTCCCATCGTCGGTACTGCCTTGCTCGAGCTAGAGAAAAAGCCTTTAGAAAAAAGACGCTTTATTGATTTAACCAAAGGGAACCCTGTTAAACAGCCATCAAATCAGCTTCTTTAGCCTGTAATAAACCATCAATGTCATCAACAGCTTTATCAGTTAGTTTTTGCACAACATCTTGCGCACGGCGCTCATCATCCTCGCTAATTTCTTTACTCTTTACCAGCTTCTTAAGTGCGTCATTGGCATCACGTCTAATGTTACGCATAGCTATTTTTGCACCTTCACCCTCACTACGAACAATTTTCGTTAAATCGCGACGCCGCTCCTCAGTAAGCATCGGCATCGGCACTCTAATTAAATTACCATTCGTTGCTGGATTCAAACCTAAATCGCAGTCACGTATTGCTTTTTCCACCGGAGAAACCATGTCTTTTTCAAACGGCTGTACATTAATCGTATGCATATCTCCCAAGCTAACACTGGCCACCTGATTAACTGAGACAGGAGAGCCGTAATACTCGACCATCACATGGTCTAGCAAACCAATATGAGCGCGTCCTGTGCGAACTTTTTGCAAGTCCAGTTTCAATGCTTCAAGTGACTTATGCATTTTCTGTTCTGCTGTTTTTTTTACGTCGTCTAACATTTGCTTCTCCAACTTATCATTCAATTATTTATGCGTCTTTATTACGCTTTATTAACAACACGCGTACCTTCACTCCCACCCATGACAATACGCATCAAAGCCCCCTCTTTAAAAATACTAAACACACTGACAGGCAAGTTCTGGTCACGGCATAAGGTCAATGCTGTCGCATCCATCACTTTTAATTTTTTATTAATCGCCTCATCAAACGTGACTGTTTCATAGCGTACCGCATCTGAATTCGTTTTTGGGTCGGCGGTATAAATACCATCCACTTTGGTCGCTTTTAATACTAGTTCAGCATTGATTTCCATACCACGCAATGCTGCAGCAGTATCGGTTGTAAAAAAAGGGTTGCCAGTGCCAGCACCAAAAATTACGACACGACCCTCTTCTAAATAACGAATGGCTTTACCACGGATATAAGGTTCAGCAACTTGCTCTAGCCTCAATGCTGACTGCACTCTAGCGACAAGTCCAATACTGTGCATCGCATCTGACAGTGCCATAGCGTTCATCACCGTTGCCAGCATGCCCATATAGTCGGCAGTTACCCTATCCATCCCCTCCGCCGCTGGTGCTATACCGCGAAAGATATTTCCGCCACCTATAACTACAGCAACCTCGACACCCAAATCAACAACCTCTTTGATTTGTGCAACGATATTGTCAATGGTCGCGCGATTAATTCCATAAGCATCACCCCCCATCAATGCTTCACCAGAGAGCTTAATTAATATGCGTTTATATGCTGCTTTTGCCATTTCATTCCTTATTTTGAAACTAACGACATTTAATCACAAATGGCCTTAAGCTCCAACGAATACTCGGTCAAATTCTGGACAAAAAAAAGTGAGGCAACCAAAGTTGCCCCACTTTTTCATTAAGCACTTTAATCAAGCGCTGCATTTAGCCCTATATCAAGACGTGCTGATTGCTTAGCCTGCTGCTGCAGCCGCAGCCACTTCAGCAGCATAATCAACTTCTTTTTTCTCAATACCTTCACCAACAATAAACATGGCAAATGAAGCGATTGAAGCATCTTTAGATTTCAATAATTCTGAAATCGTCATTTTGTCATTTTTAACAAAAACCTGATTCAACAATACGACATCTTTTAAGAACTTTTTCACTGTTCCATCAGCAATTTTGGCTAGCATTGCTTCAGGCTTGCCTGCTTCTGTTGCTTTTTCAATAGCAACACGACGCTCAGCGTCAATCAATGCTGCATCAATACCTTCTTCACTTAATGCTTTTGGTTTGGCTGCAGCAATATGCATAGCAATATCTTTACCTAGCTCGTCATCACCACCAACAACATCAACAATCACACCAATTTTGTTACCATGTACATAGCTAGCAACCTTACCTTCCGCCGCAATACGGACGAAACGACGAGGTGTGATGTTCTCACCAATCTTGCCGGCAAGCTGTGCACGTGTTTCTTCAACCGTAGCACCTTGCATTGGCAATACAGCAAGCGCATCCATATCAGCAGGATCATTCTCATTAACCACGCCAGCTAGCTCGTTAACATAAGCAAGAAAATCTTCATTTTTTGCACAAAAATCAGTCTCAGAGTTAACTTCTAACAAAGCCGCTGTTTTACTATCACCTGCTAGGCTAACCCCAACAACACCTTCAGCTGCCACCCGACCTGATGCTTTACTTGCTTTATTACCGAAACGAACGCGAAGAATTTCTTCTGCACGATCCATATCTGCTTCAGCTTCTGTTAATGCTTTCTTGCAATCCATCATTGGCGCGTCTGTACGCACACGTAGTTCTTTTACCATGCTCGCTGTAATAGTAGCCATTTGAGCTCCTTAAAATTTTATTGTGTCAATTTTAATGTATAACTTTTCTTAGAAAAGATTAAACCTGCAATAAATTAATGCAAAGCTTTAAGTTATATAAATAATATATTGATTTAAATAATAAAAGCTTGGATATATCCAGCTTTTATTTAATAGTTCTTATGCCGCTGGTTCAGCGTCAGCCACTTCTGAAATCTCTTTTTCTTCGCTTGCGGATTTTGCAACTTCCAACAATGCGTTTTCGCGACCTTCTAATACAGCATCAGCCATACCACGGGCATACAATCTAATTGCACGGCTTGAGTCATCGTTACCAGGAATCACGTAAGCAACGCCTTCTGGAGAGTTGTTAGTATCAACAACACCGATTAGTGGGATGCCTAATTTCTTCGCTTCAACAACAGCACCATTCTCATGACCAACATCAACGATAAAGATCGCATCTGGCAAGCCACCCATTTCTTTAATACCACCAATAGCACGCTCTAGCTTCTCAAGCTCACGCTTGTAGCCTAATGCTTCTTTTTTAGCAAATTTTTCCATGCTACCATCTTCAATCATTGCTTCGTAGTCTTTCAAGCGCTTAATTGATTGCTTAACAGTTTTATAGTTCGTTAACATACCACCCAACCAACGATGGTTCACATAAGAACAACCAGCGCGTTGCGCTTCTTCTTTAATAATGTCACGTGCTTGGCGTTTTGTAGCAACGAATAAAATACGACCTTTATTAGCAGATAATGTACGCACATATTTTTGCGCGTCTTCGAATAGTGGTAATGTTTTTTCAAGGTTAACAATATGAATTTTGTTACGATCACCAAAAATGTACTCAGCCATTTTAGGGTTCCAATAACGGGTTTGATGGCCAAAGTGAACACCGGCCTCAAGCATCTGACGCATAGTTACAGACATAGTAATACTCCATTGTAAGGGTTAAAAATTACACTTGCCCAACATTATTCACAATACGTGAACACCCTGTACGGGGCAGTGCAGTAATTTAGCTAAGCATTAGTTAAAATGCTAAAATAGAATCCTTAGCACTGCTTAGCGGCGCGTATAATACCAAATTACGTCATTAACATCAACTTAATTCAATCGAAACATATTTAAAATATTATGTCCATTTCCATTAATAATGCAGGCGATATCGCAAAAATGCGTATTGCTGGCAGACTCGCCTCAGAAGTCCTTGATTACATTACGCCTTTTGTCGTCCAAGGCGTAACCACTGACAAGCTGGATAGCCTGTGCCACGATTACATTACGAACGTCCAAGAAGCGATCCCAGCACCTTTAAACTACGCCCCAGATGGCCACACTCCCTACCCCAAATCTATTTGCACCTCTGTGAACCATCAGATTTGCCACGGCGTACCTAGTGAAAAAGCGCTTAAAAATGGTGATGTGATCAATATTGATATTACTGTAATTAAAGATGGTTACCATGGTGATACCTCTCGCATGTTTCATGTTGGCGAAGTTTCCATTCAAGCCAAGCGCTTATCAAAAATCACTTACCAAGCTATGTGGGTTGGGATTAACAAAGTAAAACCAGGCGCGACTTTAGGTGATATAGGACATGCAATTCAAACATTCACAGAGAAAAATGGCTTCAGTGTTGTTAGAGAATTCTGCGGGCACGGGATTGGTAAAAACTTCCATGAAGACCCACAGGTATTGCATTACGGGAAACCGAATTCCGGCGTCAAACTTGAAGAAGGCATGATTTTTACCATTGAGCCGATGGTCAATGCTGGTAAACGCGATATTAGACACATGCCGGATGGCTGGACAGTCGTCACCAAGGACCGTAGTTTATCTGCACAATGGGAGCATACCCTCGTAGTGACAAACTCAGGCTTTGAAGTGTTAACCGTGTCAGCAGGTACGCCAGCGATACCCGAACTATCATAGACCAACCTTATTTGAATGGATATTCCTCAACAATGCCGCTAGAACAGACTAAAGTATGGCGCAGCAACCTTCAAGCACAACGGGCCCTACTGGAACAAGACTTCTTAAAGAATAAAAATCCAGCCAGTTTACTTAAAAAACACACCAAACTGATTGATGAGTTGCTCAACTTGGTTTGGGAGCACAGTGCATTAAATAACGAGGTTACGTTAATCGCCGTTGGTGGCTATGGTAGAGAAGAGTTATTTCCTTATTCAGATATTGATTTATTAATCCTACTACCAGACAACGTATCTGACGAGCAAAATAAAGAAATCGGAACACTGATTAGTATTTTATGGGATTTAGGCCTTAATATTGGACATAGCGTTCGTAGCCTACAAGAATGTATAGACGAAGCGGCAAACGATTCAACCATCCAAACCAACTTGCTAGAGTCACGTCTACTATGTGGTAGTCAGGTTATTTACACCCGATTTTTTATTGAGGTAAAACAACAACTTGACCCAACCAACTTCATAGCTTCAAAAGTTTCCGAGCAGAACAATCGCCATGCAAAATTTAATGATACAGCTTACAATTTAGAACCGAATATTAAAGAAAGTCCAGGCGGCTTGCGTGACATCCAAACCATTTTATGGCTCTCACAAAGTCAAGGGCTTGGTAACAACTGGATAGAACTGGCTAAAAATGGCGTGATTAGCCAAGAAGAATTGACTGAGATTAAGCGCCACGAACGTAATTTGCACACCTTGCGCATTCGATTACATTATCTAGCCAAACGTAGTGAGGATAGATTGTTATTTAACTTCCAAAACGAGCTTGCTGCTAATCTAGGCCTTGTGAATACGGAGGGTAAGCGTGCTAGCGAACAATTAATGCAAAGCTACTACCGTAGCGCGCGTTTCATCACTCTGATTAATGAAATCCTACTCAAGTCCTTCGCCCTCTCAAGCCCATCTTGTGAGTCTTCCGTAGTGATTAACGAGCGGTTCGTCTCATCATATCAGTTGCTAGAAACAAGCACTCCTGATTTATTCCAAGAAAAACCTAGTGCGATTTTAGAGTGTTTTTTATTGCTACAGCAACACCCTGAGCTTGAAGGATTAAGCCCTTTACTGCTTCGCCAATTACAAGATGCGACTAAGTTAATTACCAAGGAGTTCCGCGAGTCACCTGACAATCAACAACTATTCTTAGCCATATTAAAACAAGAACATGGGGTCCATCAAAGCTTAAGGCGAATGAACCGATATGGTGTATTAGGCAAATATATCCCTCCCTTCGGAAAAATTATCGGGCAAATGCAACATGATTTATTTCACGTCTATACGGTTGATGAACACACGCTAAAATTACTGGGCAATTTACGACGCTTTAGCAAACCACAACTAGAGCATGAGTTTCCGCTGTGTAGCCAGCTATTTACGAAGTTTGAAAAGCCTTACTTACTTTACCTTGCCGCTATTTTTCACGACATTGCCAAGGGCCGTGGTGGCGACCACTCAGCGTTAGGAAAAAAAGATGCTAAGCGCTTTTGCAGTGCGCATCAACTACCAGAAGAAGATACAAAATTAGTCATTTGGTTAGTCGAAAAACACCTGCAGCTGTCTAAAGTGGCCCAAAAATCAGACTTATCTGACCCGGTGGTAATTGAGCAATTTGCCAAATTAATGGGCAGTAAAATGCGTTTAACCGCACTCTACCTGTTAACAGTTGCTGATGTGCGTGCAACCAGCCCATCTGTTTGGAATGCATGGAAAGCAAAGCTACTTGAGAGTTTATTCCTAGAAACACAACACATACTAAATGACCCAACATTTACGGTTAAAAATGCGATTGCGGCTCGTCAAGAAAAAGCAAAGGCCAAACTTAGTAAGTATGGCCTAGAACCAGAGGCATACGCAGAGTTTTGGGGGGCTACTGGAGAAGGCTATTTCTCCAAATACAATAGCAATGAAATCGCGTGGCAAACACGGCGGCTGATTCCACATGCTTTTACAGAAGAACCTATTGTTCGGGCGCGTTTAAGTCGCGAAGGAAATGGGATTGAAGTCATGATTTACACGCGTAGTTACCAAGATTTATTTGCCCGAATTTGTAATTTTTTCGATCGTATTGGTTATAGTATTGGTGAGGCCAAAATCTTCACCACCAACCATGATTATGCTCTCAATAACTTTATTGTCTTAGATGCGTCGACAACAGAAATTAGCTACACCGGCTTGCTGAAACATATTGAGGAGAATTTGGGCGATAAAATCATCAAAACAGCCGATGTAGAACCGCCCATCAAAGGTCGTGTTGAGCGTCAAGTACAGCATATGCCAATCACAACGAAAGTAATGTTTGATTTACTACCAGAAGGCTCACATCAGATGCTGGATATTATTGCGTGCGACCAACCTGGCTTGCTGGCCAATATTGCCTTTATTTTGACCGAGCATAACGTTAAAGTGCATAATGCAAAAATCAACACCTTAGGCAACCGTGCTGAAGATACCTTCTTGATTTCGGGCCATGATGGTCTAGCCTTAAGTGGCGATAAAATGCAGAAATTAAAAGAAGCTTTACTGCAGCTTTAAGCACCTTTTCATTGGAAACAAAAAATAATTCAATTTAAGAATGTTTGTAATGCTTTTTAAGTTGCTCAACAACTTCCCAGTTTGATTTCAAACCTTTAGGGAAAACAACTAAGTCACCAGCTTTAACAACCACTTTTTCACCACCTTCTGGATACACATGAAACTCACCTTCTAATACATAAGCAGTTTCAGTCATATCAAAATCAAGTGGAAATTTTGATGGAGGACAATCCCAAATAGACCAGCTAGCAACGCCCAGCTCTTTTAATTTTTCTTCTGATGGGTTGTGTTCTAAAACGATTTGACTCATTGCTAATTCCTTATAATTATAATAATGGCTAAACTGGAAAAGTTAATTGTTATGGGATAATCAATATGGCGGAAGCGGTAGGATTCGAACCTACGGTGGGCGTAAACCCACGACAGTTTTCAAGACTGTAGCATTAAACCGCTCTGCCACGCTTCCGAAGGCGGAATTATACCAAATAATTCTCGTTATGGAAGTGGCTAATCAGTAAAAATCACGTCCGTATAGCCCAAAGTGGTTAAATCCGTCATTCTCATGGGGTAAAGCACACCATCAAGGTGGTCGCATTCATGTTGGACCACCCTTGCATGAAAATCGCTAACGGTTCTTTCAATTGGGTTTCCATACTGATCTAAACCAGCATAGTGTAAATGCCTATAGCGCGGCACTACACCACATAAGCCAGGCAAAGACAAACAACCCTCCAGGCCATCTTCTTGCTCTACTCCCAAGAAGGTCAGCTTAGGGTTAATTAATACGGTATAAGGTACAGCATCTGCATCTGGGTAGCGTGGGTTCTTTGACTCATTACTCTCTTGCCGCCCAAAAATCACTACTCGTAGGCCAACGCCAATTTGAGGCGCGGCAAGACCTGCGCCATCCATATCCGACATAGTATCTTCCATGTCCTGAATTAAAGCATGCAACTCAAAGGTGTCAAAGGAATTTACTTCATCAGCGACTGCTAACAACAAGGGTTCACCCATGCGTAAAACTGAGCGAACAGTCATTCTTCAGTACTTTTGTGCAACTTTACGATTTCGCTAATCAATCTGCGCACTTTTTTCATGGTCATCTCCAATCTCTCCATCATCAATTCATACCCAATAGAGGCCTCACTCTCCCCTCGCCCCGCCGCATGGTTCGCAATTGGGCAAAGCGCAGCATAAGCTATACCTAGCTCGCGCGCTAAGGCAGCCTCTGGCATCCCAGTCATGCCTACCAAACCAGCGCCCTCAATTTCAAAACGGTTAATTTCTGCTGCTGTTTCTAATCTTGGGCCCTGTACGCATGCGTAAACACTACCGTCGTACAGTTGTTGCTGAATGTTAACCGCTGCATGTTTGCAAATAGTCCGTAATGTTTCTGTATACGGACGGGTAAAATCAATATGCATCACAGGCCGCTTAACGCCATCACAATAAGTGTTATCACGACCATGGGTGTAATCAATGATTTGATTTGGCAACACAATATCACCAGGTGAAAATTTCGCATCAATGCTGCCTACTGTGGCAACAGCCAGCAAACACTTCACACCAACCGAATGTAATGCCCAAATGTTCGCGCGATAATTAATTGCATGCGGTGGAATGGTGTGCCCACCTCCATGTCGCGCCAAAAATACGACATCGTTCTCTGCTATTTTGCCAAAAATAAGCGGCTGAGAAGCATCGCCATAAGGTGTTCTTACAATCTGGCGTCTCACTACTTCTAAATTATCCAACTGCGTGAGGCCTGTACCTCCAATAATACCGATCATACTATCCCCTTAACTTTTTTGTTTATTCTATCGCCAGTTGGCTATATCGCATAGCCTATTCTATGGCATACTTTAGCCATGCGGTCGACCCCCTATACAAACCATTCTGCTATGCCTAATCAAGATAATACCGCACTGGCAAGAGAACATTATGAGAACTTCCCCGTTGCTTCTTTTGCTTTGCCAAAAACATTACGCTATCCAATTTCTTTAATTTATCATTTCGCGCGCTTTGCAGATGATTTCGCCGACGAAGGGGATTACACCCAAGCAGAAAGGCTGGATTTATTACAAAGCTACGTAGCTGAGTTAGATATCATTAAAGCTAATGGTAGCAGCGAGTCTGCTTTTTTCGTCGAATTTGCTCAGATGATTCGGGGTAGAAAGTTACCTTTGGCACCCTTCTTCGATTTGTTAGATGCGTTCAAGCAAGATGTTACTAAGACACGTTACGCTAATTTTGATGAGGTCTTAGATTATTGCAAACGCTCAGCCAACCCAATCGGTGCTTTGTTATTGCATCTATTTAACAAAGCCACACCCGAAAATCTCGTCTATTCTGATAACATTTGTAGCGCTTTGCAATTGATTAACTTTTACCAAGACATCACTATTGATTTTGATGATGAATTTCATCCTCGACGCATTTATTGTTGCCAAGATGAAATGCAACAATTTGGCATTACCGAAGCACAAATAGCAGCACGGCAAGGCAATCTAGACTGGGAACGGTTTATGCGCTTTAATGTAGAACGTGCTGAAGCGATGTTGCAAGCAGGCAAACCTCTAGGCCGAATCTTACCAGGTCGTATGGGGCTGGAAATGCGCTTAATTATTGGTGGTGGCGAGACAATCATTCGCAAGCTAAAAGCCGTTAAAGGCGATGTATTTAATCAGCATCCGACCATTAAAGCTTGGGATTGGCCTAACATCCTATTTAAAGCACTTTTTAGATAAACATAACTTAACCTACAGCATAACGACATGACACCTCAGAAATATTGTAAAGACAAAACAAAAAGAAGCGGCTCCAGCTTTACCGTTAGCTTCATTTTTCTGCCAAAACCAAAGCGTGAAGCCATAACGGCGCTTTATGCTTTTTGTCGTGAAGTAGATGATGTCGTGGATGAGTGCACTGATTACAAAGTGGCACAAACGAAAATCAACTGGTGGAAAGGTGAGATCGAGAACTTATATGCCGACAAACCTCAACACCCCGTTAGCTTTGCATTACAGCCGGCTGTAAAAGACTTCAATCTAGCCAAAGAGCATTTCTTAGAGATCATTGATGGCATGGAGATGGATTTAAATTTCAATCGATATGAAGACTTTAAGCAACTACAACTATACTGCTACCGTGTTGCCAGTGTCGTCGGGCTACTCAGCGCCCAAATATTTGGCTTCAAGAATCGCAATACACTAAAATTCGCCCATGATTTAGGCATGGCATTCCAACTGACTAATATCAGTCGAGATGTTGGTGAAGATGCGAGGATGGGTCGTATTTACTTACCGTTAGATGAGTTAGCTAAAGCCAATGTGACGGAAGAAGATATTTTAGCTAGCAAAAAAACACCAGAAATGAAAGAGCTGATGGAATATCAAATCGAACGTGCTGAAAGCTTTTACGATAAAGCCTTACAGCAGTTGCCTACAGAAGATGCCAAACAACAAATGCCTGGTCTGATGATGGCAGCGATTTATCGCTCCCTACTCCGTGAGATTAAAGAAGGTGGCGCAGAAAATGTACTGACGCATAAAGTTTCCATCCCGCCACTTAGAAAACTACTGTTAGCACTTAAAGCTTATTTCAAGCATGCCTAATATCGCCATTATCGGTGGCGGCATGGCAGGTTTAGCTGCCGCAGCCAAGTTGACGCAGCTAGGCAAACAAGTCACACTATTCGAAGCAGGCCCTACTTTAGGCGGTCGCGCACGTGGCATAGATTACAAGGGATTACGCTTAGATAACGGTCAACATATCCTATTGGGTGCGTATCAAGAAACCTTGGCTTTGCTCAAGCTGGTTGGCGTGACAGAATCAGCCGCGCTGATGCGGCTGCCGCTTAGCCTGCAAGTACGTAACTTACACGGCGCTACAAACTTTGTTTTAAATGCCAATACAGTATTACCTGCACCACTCCATATTTTATGGGGTTTGCTAACGGCGCAAGGCGTTTCGCTTTCAGACAAGTGGACTACCATTCGCTTTATAGTTTGGTTGCGATTAAATGGCTTTCAGCTTAAACAAGACCAATCGTTAGCATCTTTATTAACGGCACATCACCAACCCACAGCCTTCATTAACAAATTATGGGAGCCTCTGTGCCTAGCAGCCCTCAATACACCATTAAGCACCGCCAGTGCTCAAGTGTTTTTAAATGTATTACGCGATAGCTTTACGCAAACAAAGCACGATGCCGATATATTACTCACCAAAACTGATTTAAGTTGTTCAATAAGCGAGCCAGTGGCCGCTTATTTAGTAAAAAATGGCAGCAAGGTTAAAATTAGCACGGTAGTTGAGCGTATTCAGCCTATTACCAACGGTTACACACTACAAACAAAAGAGCAGCAGTATCAATTTGAACAAGTCATCTTAGCCTGTGGTCCGCATCAACTAAAAAGCTTTACTGACACACTGCCTAAGCTAAGTGCGCTTACTGAGCACTTTACTTACCAACCGATTACCACGATCTATTTGCAATACGCGGATGGTGTCGTACCTTCTTCGCCGATGATAGGCGCGGTTAATAGCCTAACCCAGTGGGTGTTTGACCGAGGCCAAATATGCGGTCAACAAGGTTTGATTGCCGTGGTGATTAGCGCACATGCGCCATTCAAGCAAACTCAAAAATCATTGGCAGAGGAAGTAACTAAAGAACTAACAGTACTACTCCCGGAATTAACACAACCGATTTGGCATAAAGTCATTACCGAAAAGCGGGCGACTTTTAGTTGTGATGTGGGTTTAAAAAGACCAGAAAATACAACAACTTATCACAACCTTCTTATTGCTGGCGACTATACGGCGGGGGATTATCCTGCGACTATTGAAAGTGCTGTGCGCAGCGGCATTAATGCTGCATCTGCAATTAACTAGGAATTTCTAATTTTATCCAGAGCTTGGTCTAAACGGTCAACTGCAAATACTTCCAGTCCTTTAATCTTGGTTTTTGGCGCATTGGCTTTAGGTATAATCGCTTTAGTAAAGCCTAGCTTCGCAGCTTCCTTCAATCGTACCAAACCACCTTGCACTGGCCGTACTTCACCAGCCAACCCAACCTCACCAAATACAATCAGTTTCGCTGCTAATGGTTTATCCTTTAAAGAAGAAACAATCGATATTAATACTGCCAAATCAACGCCCGGTTCGGTAATTTTGACGCCACCAACCGCATTAACAAACACATCTTGATCGAAACAAGCCACGCCAGCATGGCGATGTAATACCGCTAATAACATGGCTAAACGATTTTGCTCTACTCCAACACATAACCGCTTAGGCATAGGCGCATGACTCTCATCCACCAAGGCTTGGATTTCAATCAGCAGTGGCCGCGTGCCTTCCATAGTCACGGTGATGCAGCTACCCGCGACTTGTGATTCGTGGTGTGACAAAAACAACGCCGACGGATTGGTGACTTCACGCAGCCCTTTTTCGGTCATTGCAAACACACCAAGCTCGTTAATTGCACCAAAGCGATTTTTAAAAGCGCGTATCAATCTAAACGTAGAATTTTGATCACCCTCAAAGTACAAAACAGTATCTACAATATGTTCCAGCACGCGCGGCCCTGCTAAAGCGCCCTCTTTCGTTACATGTCCAACTAGAATCACAGTAATACCAAGTTGCTTCGCTAAACGCGTCAATTGCGCAGAGCATTCTCGCACCTGTGCAACTGAGCCCGGCGCAGACTGTAGTGCTTCTGAGTAGACGGTTTGTATCGAATCAATCACCGCAATATTAGGTTTATTAGTCTGCAACGTGGGTAATATTTTTTCGAGGTTAGTCTCAGCTAGCAAATGAACTTCACTGGCATCTAACCCCAGCCGTTTTGCACGCATAGCAATTTGCTGTGGCGATTCCTCGCCACTAACATATATGGCTTGGCTCTCTGCTTTACCTAAATGACATAAAACTTGTAGCAATAAGGTCGATTTACCAATCCCCGGATCGCCACCAATTAAAATCACGCCACCTTCAACCAAACCACCACCTAATACACGGTCAAATTCTGCAAGCCCCGTTGGCTGACGTTCAACATCCGCGACTTCTACGTTGTTGAGTTTTTGTAGCTGCCCTGTCGCGGCTAAACTTACAAAGTTATTAGAATAGCGATTGGTGCTGGCTGTTTCTGCAATGCCCTCCACTAATGTATTCCAAGCCATGCAAGCTGGACACTGTCCTTGCCATTTCGGCTCGTTAGTGCCGCATTCTGTGCAGATAAAAACGCTCTTATCTTTTGTCATGCTTACTCGATGACCTTCATTGGCACACGCGGCGAAAGCGCACATAATAATTCATAGCCAATGGTGCCACAGGCTTCAGCCACAGCATCTACAGGCACGACATCACCCCATAACTCGACTGATGAGCCAACGCCAGCTTCAGGTAAGTCGGTTAAATCACAAAACAGCATATCCATAGAGGCGCGACCCAGTGTTTCGGTGACGCTACCATTGACGGCAATTGGCGTGCCGGTGGTAGCGTGGCGTGGGTAACCGTCGGCATAACCACATGCTACGATACCGACACGCGTGTGCTGATTGGCGGTAAAGGTCGCGCCATAACCGACACTGTCACCTTTTTCTACCGTTTGTACGGCAATAATTTCAGAGGTTAATTCCATCGCAGGTTTTAAATCGAAATCTGCAGCTGGCACATCGCCTACTGGTGTTGCGCCGTATAGCATAATGCCGGCGCGCACCCAATCAGCATGTGCTGCCGGGTGTAATAGGATCGCAGCAGAATTCGCTAATGAAACTGGAGCATCAATTGCTTTTGTAGCCCCTTTAAAGCGTGCTAATGATTTTTCAATGCCAATGGATGTGTCAGCTGTCGCAAAATGCGTCATCAGCGTGATATTGGCCACATTGTCACATTGTTGTAAGCGCTGGTATATCGCTGCATAATCGTCTGGTATAAAGCCTAAACGATTCATGCCTGTATTCATTTTCAGGTAAATATTTACTGGCCTTACAAGTGACTCATTTTCCAACATATTGATTTGCTTATCACTATGCACACCTATACTAATATCAAAGCTGGCCGCAATCCGTAATTCTTCTTCGTCAAATACGCCTTCTAATAACAATAGGTCTTGTTCAATGCCAGCCTCACGCAAATCAATAGCGGCACTGAGGTTGATCATAGCAAACCCATCAGCATCCACCAGCGCATTCGCAACATTGATTAAACCGTGCCCGTAAGCGTTTGCCTTAACGACAGCAAATACTTTGGCGGTATTGACATGCTGTCTGACGATGCCGAGATTATGCTGTAAAGCGCTAGTCGAAATGCTGGCTTGAATCGGCCGCATAACTAATCTGCACCCACATAGGAATTAGCATGATCTTCAAAGCGAGTATGTTGCCCAATAAAGGTCAGCCTAACCCGACCGATCGGACCATTACGTTGCTTGCCGACGATAATTTCCGCCGTACCTTTATCTTCACTATCGGGGTTGTACACTTCATCGCGGTAAATAAACAAAATTATATCCGCATCTTGCTCAATTGCACCAGATTCACGTAAATCACTCATTACTGGGCGTTTATCAGGGCGTTGCTCCAAACCACGATTAAGCTGGGAAAGTGCAACCACTGGCACATCCAACTCTTTCGCTAACGCTTTGAGTGAACGTGATATTTCTGAAATTTCAGTTGCTCTATTTTCACTACGCGCCCCTGCTGGAGCAGCCATTAACTGTAGGTAATCCACTACAATCAGGCCGAGTTTTCCTGTTTGTCTATGTAGGCGCCTTGCTCTTGCACGCACATCAAAGCTGCTTAAGCTAGCACCCTCATCAATAAAAATAGGTGCTTCATTCAGCCGCCCTAAAGCCGTCGTTAATTTTTCCCAGTCTTCATCTTCTAAGCGACCCGTACGCATCTTATGTTGATCCAAGCGTCCGATTGAACCGATCATTCGGGTGGCTAGTTGCGTTGCTCCCATCTCCATAGAGAAAATAGCAACAGGCAAGCCAGTATCCAGCGCCACGTTTTCAGCCATATTAATAGAGAAGGCGGTTTTACCCATGGACGGCCGTCCAGCAACGATGACTAAGTCGCCGCCGTGCAATCCCGAAGTCATTTTATCTAAATCGGTAAAACCTGTTGGGATGCCAGTGACTTCACTTTGATCATCCCGTGAAAACAGCTCATCAATTTTTTCCGCGACTTGTGGCAATAACTCTTTAATATCCTGAAAGCCCTCGCTGTTCTTTTCGCCACCTTCTGCAATTTGGAAAATCTTTGCCTCAGCTTCGTCTAGCAACTGCTGTGCATCACGTCCATTAGGGCTAAATGCACTTCCCGCGATGTCAGAACCAACCGCAACCAACTGCCGCATAACCGCACGTTCGCGGACAATCTCAGCATAACGACGTATGTTGGCGGCAGTTGGCGTATTTTGCGCCAAAGAGCCTAAGTAAGCAATGCCGCCAATAGTAGACAGTTCCGCTGTGCTTTCTAGGGATTCCGCCACCGTCACAATATCAGCCGGCCGGTTACGCTCAATGAGCTTAGCAATATGCTGATAAATGGTTTTATGGTCATGCTGATAAAAATCATCAGCAGTGAGAAGATCGGCCACTTTATCCAAGGCCTCGTTTTCAAGTAGCAAACCCCCAACCACAGATTGCTCTGCTTCAATAGAGTGCGGGGGAAGTTTTAGTGCGTCTAGTTGTTCATCAGCCATAGCTTGTAATTATACATAAAGAGACCTCTATAAATAGCCGACATCATAAATAACAGGCAAGTAAAAAGGCAACCTAAGTCGCCTTTTATTTTAATGCTGCTTAAAAACCAATTAACTAGTCTTCTGCAACAACACTAACAGTCACATCAACAACAACATCATGGTGTAAAGCAATACTCACAGGGAACTCACCAGTCGTTTTTAATGGGCCTTCTGGCAAGCGCACTTCAGACTTGGCCACTTCAAAGCCTTTAGCTGTTAACGCAGTAGCGATATCATTATTAGTTACAGAACCGAATAAACGACCATCTTCACCCGCTTTTTGTGTAACTTCGATTGTTTGGCCAGCCACTTTCTCACCGCGTGCTTTTGCACCCACTAAGATAGCTACCTGTTGTTTCTCTAAGTCAGCACGACGCGTTTCAAATTCAGCTTTATTCGCTTCAGTTGCACGCTTTGCTTTGCCTTGAGGGATTAAAAAATTACGACCAAAGCCATCTTTTACTTTTACGACATCACCTAAAGAACCTAAGTTGGCGACTTTTTCTAATAAAATAATTTCCATTGTTATTCTCCTTAGCCTGGGTGCTTATCAGTGTATGGTAACAATGCTAAGAAACGCGCGCGTTTAACAGCAGATGTTAATTGACGTTGATATTTAGCCTTTGTACCAGTCATACGTGCCGGAATGATTTTTGCGTTTTCTGAAATGAAATCTTTCAGCAAGCCTACATCTTTATAATCAACTTCTGTAATGCCTTCTGCACTAAAACGGCAGTAGCGGCGACGTTTATACATTTCTCTAGCCATGATAAAACTCCTAATATTTTTTATATGTTAGATATAAATAAAATTTATATCAGCTCTATATTCTTTACATGCATTACCAGTTGTGTGCTTTTTGCACTGCGCTTAGCTAAAAAACCTAAGGCATTCAGTTTTGTGCCGAGCTGAATGTTGGTTGTTGCTAAATTGCCTATGGCAACCGCCGTCACTTCACACTCTACTTTTCTCTTTAAGCCAGCCCCTTCGACTTCAGAAACATGGCTAATCACAAAACTTAACAACGGCAAACCTGCTGGGGTATAGCGCAGCACCTCTAATTGAGTCACTTCTCCGCTAATAGCCAGCTTATTCACTCTTACTCAGCAACAGCCTCTGCTTTAGATGGTGCAGCTTCTTTAGCCGGCTCAGCAGCTTTAGGTGCTGTTTTAGCTGTATCGCTGCCCATGGCTGATTTCGATTTCTCTTCTTTCATCATTGGGCTAGCATCTGTTTTAGCTGTTTTTGTACTAAATGTGATATGACGGATTACAGCGTCATTAAACTTAAAGCCATGTTCTAGCTCAGCCAAAGTTTCTTGGTCGCATTCGATATTCATTAACACGTAATGTGCTTTATGGATTTTGTTGATTGGGTAAGCAAGCTGACGACGGCCCCAATCTTCCAGGCGGTGGATAGCACCTTTATTGCCGCTAATCATTGTGCGATAGCGCTCAATCATTGCAGGCACTTGCTCGCTCTGATCAGGATGCACGATAAATACTACTTCGTAGTGACGCATGAAATCTCCTTGTGGTTAAAGCCACCCAACAAGCCCTTTCATGAAGGCAGCAACCTAAATAGTTGCTTCGTGGTGTGGCAAGGTTTATGTAAGGCCGTGATTATAGTAAAAAAAACATTGCAAATCAAATTCTTTATAAAAAAAGCAATAATTATGATTGCATTCCTTTTTATGAAAAATATAAAATTCTTTGTGAAATATGTAAAAATCAGTGCATAATGAATTTTGAAACACCATTCCCAACCAACTTGTAAAAGGATTAAAAATGGCAGAAGCAAAAGGATTAGCAGTTCCAGTTAAAATGAAAAGTGAATTAGCGGCAGTTTGTGGCGCGGATTCACTTCCTCGTACAGAGATTACAAAAAAGATTTGGGATTACATTAAAGCGAATAAGTTACAGACTAAATCAGTAAATGGAGCACCTGAAAATGCTGGTAGATACATCGCAACAGATGCTACTTTATTACCTATTTTCCGCAACACGAATTCAACGAGCAAAACAGGTAAAGTAACAAACCTAACTAGCATTAAAGAGGGCGAAACAGTAGACATGATGCAAATGGCTGCTATCGTTGGCGCCAACTTAGCATAAGCCATCGGTATTCGCCCTGTTATGGGCAAAACCAACAAAATGGGTCACTCAACGCTTAACTCCATTAGCCGCTGATGACTCATTTTTTATGAGTCCATTTTGTTACAAGTGAAAGCTAATGAAAATATCTGCCATTCTGTTTGATGTCGGCGGCGTTCTGATTGAGCTGAACGGCCTCCCATCCATTGCCAAGCTATTAGATAGTAATCAATCGCTTGAGGATATTTACAAGCACTGGATGGCTACCCCGTCGGTCATTGGGCACGAAACTGGGCAGCTCTCAACAGATGAATTTGCGCAGGAAGTCGTTAAGGATTTAAAACTAAGTATTACAGCTGACGCATTTATGGAAAACTTTAGTACCTGGATAGTCGGCACATTTCCAGACACCTTTGATTTGCTCGATGCCATCCCAAATACCTTAAAAGTTGCCGCGCTCAGTAACACCAGTGATGCACATTGGAAAGAAGTAGAAGCAACTGGTCTAGCCAACAAAATCGAGCATTTATACTTGTCGCATAAAATCGGCCATTTAAAGCCTAGCCTACCTGCCTTTCAATGTGTAGTTGATGGTTTAGGGGTTCCTGCGGAAGAAATCATTTTCTTTGATGATGTTATTGAAAACATTAATGCTGCAAATTCCTTTGGCTTAAAAGCACATCAAGTGTTAAACCCATCCCAAGCAAAAGCCATTTTAAACCAATACAAGCTCTTATAAACACCACACCGTTTGCCTGTATCGGGCTTGCATATTAAGCTTCATGTCATCGCCATTAACTGATCAACCGTCATAACTGAGAAATATCGCAATTACGAGATTAATTTGGTCAGAATTACAATGGTGTGAGGTTGTATTAGAATAGAGAATATAGTCGATATTATGGCTGATGTGGAATAGACGCTAGCGCAAGCTAAGCGGACTCCAATCAAGCAAACAAAAACAACTTAAAACAAAGAAACTATGACAGACAATTTAGAGCGGTTTAACAATACCATAGCCAGTTTTGATGCACTTAATGCACAAGATCCGAATAGTCAAAATGTCGATGGTGTAGACCGTCCTAAAGAACTGGTTTATGCAGAGCGTTTAAATGAAATGCTGAATCGTTATGCACCAGCGGCTTCGGAAGCATTGAAGCTCGCCACCCGTGCGCAACATATCCAACGCTGGGTATCACCGCGTAGCGACTATCCAATGACCAAGCCAGGCTATATGCAATGGCGAAGCAACTTAAAAAGTCACCATGCAGAAGTCGCTAGCAAGGTTATGCAAGAACAAAATTATGACGCAGAAACCATCCAACAAGTAACAAGCTTGTTACAAAAAAAGAATCTACGTACCAATGCCGATACACAAACATTGGAGGACGTGATTGTATTGGCGTTTTTAGAGCATGATCTAGATGCATTTGTAGCTAAATACAGTGACTACAGTGAAGAGAAGTTTTTAACTATTCTGCGTAAGTCTTACATGAAAATGTCAGACGAAGGCCGTGCCGCGGCTTTGACGTTAATTACCATCCCAGAACACCTAGCCCCAGTCGTACTCAAAGCCGTTGCAGGGTGCTGAAGTACTGAGTCAGCATATTAGCTTGTATGTATGTATGTATGTATGTATGTATGTATGTATGGTTGAGTTATAAGTTTGCGACGATATTTACTGAGCGGGATGCAATTGCTGAGCTTCAGAGTAAAGTAGCTAACTATGTGAAGCAGGCTTTGTTGACACAGATGGGGTATGGAGATACAAGCCGAGAAATTGAATTGAATATGGGAGTGAGGAAGTAATTGACCTGCACTTATTAAAAATTACTTTCTAACATGGGTTAAACCCATCTTTTTTTCTTGAGTATTTCTTTAATCTTAAGCACTAGTATCATCGTAGATAACGCCACCGTGATGACATTGGCGATAATAATCGGCCAATCTTGCTTAAGCAAACCATACACCAGCCACATCGCCACCCCTAAAGTAAAAGTACTATACATCGGCAATGAGATTCCTGATAAGTCTCTAGTTTTATATGAGTGCATAGCTTGCGGGACAAAAGCCAAGGTGGTACAAGTGGCAGCAATACTACCAATATAGTCTACAATTACCATATAATTCACTTCAATATTAGTTTTTAAGAGACTGTTTATATTAGCATATAAAATACTCTAACCAATCTCCAGTATTCTCGCTCTTAATGTTTTAAGCTGATCCCTAAAGTTTGCAGCCTTCTCGAACTCTAGGTTTTCAGCCGCTACATGCATGCCTTTTTCGATGCGCCTCATCTCTTTGTTGATTTGTTTTTCGCTCAAGCTTTCATAGTTAGCTTGCTCTTGCGCGGCTTTACGTTCGCGACCGCCTTCATCCATATCATACACGCCATCAATGATGTCTTTAATTTTCTTAGTGACGCCTTTAGGGGTAATGCCATGTTCTTTATTGTAGGTAGTTTGAATCTCACGGCGGCGACTGGTTTCATCCATGGCCGCTTTCATGCTCTTGGTAATACGGTTCGCGTAGAAAATTACTTTGCCGTTTAAGTTGCGGGCGGCGCGGCCTGAGGTTTGAATTAACGAACGTTCAGACCGCAAAAAACCTTCTTTATCCGCATCTAGCACCGCAACCAATGAGACCTCCGGAATATCCAAACCTTCACGTAACAAGTTAATGCCGACTAAGACATCAAACTCACCCAAGCGTAAATCACGCAGAATTTCAACGCGCTCTACCGTATCGATGTCACTATGCAAATAACGCACTTTAACGCCGTGGTCGCTTAAGTAATCGGTTAAATCCTCTGCCATCCGCTTTGTCAGCGTAGTCGCCAACACGCGCTCACCAACATCGGTACGCAGTTTAATTTCGCCCAGCAAGTCATCGACTTGCGTATCAGCAGGCTTAACGGTGATTTCAGGGTCAATCAACCCTGTCGGCCGTACAATCATCTCCACCACTTGCTCTTCGTGGTTCTTTTCATACTCTGATGGCGTGGCTGATATAAATACCGCTTGGCGCATGATTCTTTCAAACTCTTCAAACTTGAGTGGGCGGTTATCCATAGCTGACGGCAAACGCCAGCCGTAATCAACCAAATTCGATTTACGCGCCCTATCGCCTTTATACATAGCACCAATTTGCGGAATGGTAACGTGACTTTCATCCAAAATCATCAATGCGTCTTGTGGCAAGTAATCAATCAATGTCGGTGGTGGCTCACCCGCTGTGGCACCTGATAAGTGTCTCGAGTAATTCTCAACGCCTTTACAGAAGCCAATTTCATTCAGCATTTCCAAATCAAACCTTGTACGCTGCTCAATACGTTGCGCTTCCACTAGCTTATTCTCTTTCACAAAAAAATCGATGCGTTCACGCAATTCTGATTTAATCGTTTCTACTGCGCGCACCGTGGTTTCACGCGTAGTCACATAGTGACTTTTTGGGTAAATAGTAAAGCGTTCTACTTTATTGAAAATTTCACCTGTTAGCGGATCGAACAATGAAATTGTCTCCACTTCATCATCAAACAAACTCACACGAACCGCGGTTTCGTTGTTTTCTGCAGGAAAAATATCAACAATATCGCCGCGCACTCTAAAAGCACCTCGACTAAAATCAATATCATTGCGCTTGTATTGCATGCCAATCAAGATATCAATCGCCTCACGCTGCGCCATCTTGTCGCCCAACTTTAGATTCAAGACCATGGCGTGATAATCTTGCGGATCACCAATGCCATAAATTGCTGAAACCGAAGCCACGATAATGGCATCTTCGCGTTCTAACAAGGCTTTAGTAGCAGAAAGTCGCATCTGCTCGATGTGATCGTTAATACTAGAATCTTTCTCAATGAACACATCTCGAGAAGGCACATACGCCTCAGGCTGATAGTAATCGTAGTAACTCACGAAGTATTCCACCGCATTATTGGGGAAGAACTCTCTAAATTCACTATATAGCTGTGCGGCAAGAGTTTTATTCGGCGCCATCACAATCGCTGGGCGGCCGATACGCGCAATCACATTCGCCATCGTATAAGTCTTACCCGAACCAGTCACCCCTAATAAGGTTTGACACTTTAGCCCATCATTAACGCCTTGCGTTAGCTGTTCAATAGCTTGCGGCTGATCGCCAGCAGGCTCAAAGGGTTGATGAAGCTGATATTTGCTATTAGGGAAATTAACAATCACGCATACGCTCGCATTTATTTAATACAACATGCGATTTTAACAGGCTTTGCGAATAAACCTTAAAGCTAATATTGAAGCGTCTATGATTCAATACAATACTTTGCGCGGCCACGCAGTCACTTTGGCAAGCACCGGATAAATTTAAATGTTTTTTACATGCCATCTGTATAGGCACTTCACTTTTTCGCGTAAAATACTGATTAATAATTAAACGCATTAAGGAAGTCAGTTTTGGCAAACCCATCACAGTTATCGTTATCAACACGCGTATTAGCAATTAAAGAATCACCAACTTTAGCGATTACCGCAAGAGCTGGTAAATATAAAGCTGAAGGCCGTCCGATTATCGGGCTAGCTGCTGGCGAACCAGATTTCGATACGCCACAACATATTAAAGATGCGGCAAAAGCAGCGATTGATGCAGGCTTTACCAAATACACCCCTGTGACGGGTATTCCGAGTTTAAAGAAAGCCATTGTCAATAAATTCAAAAAAGACAATGACTTGGATTATACAACCAACGAAGTGGTTGTTGGCGTTGGTGGAAAACAAACCATCTTCAACCTTTGCCTAGCCATACTGAATAAAGGTGATGAAGTCGTCATACCAGCGCCTTACTGGGTCAGCTATGCCGATATTGCTTTAGTGGCAGAAGCCAACCCTATTGTAGTGCAATGCGGTATTGAGCAAAACTTCAAACTTTTACCAGCACAGCTAGAAGCAGCCATTACCCCGAAAACAAAATTGGTGATGTTTAACTCACCTTCTAACCCAACTGGCTCTGCTTATACATTAGATGAACTAAAAGCATTGGGTGAAGTTTTACTAAAACACCAGCATGTAATTATCGCTACCGATGATATGTATGAGCACGTTAATTTGACGGGCGATAAGTTCTACAATATCCTAAACGCCACACCTAAACTCAAAGACCGTTGTGTCGTGCTAAATGGCGTTTCTAAAGCCTATTCCATGACCGGCTGGCGTATTGGTTATGCTGCAGGCCCTGCTTACATCATTAAAGCCATGGGTATTTTGCAAAGCCAATCGACCAGCAACCCAACGTCTATCTCACAAGTCGCCGCGCAAGCAGCGTTAGAAGGCCCGCAAGAATGCATCACACCGATGCTAGACGCGTTTAAAGAGCGTCATGCCTATGTGGTCGACCGTTTTAATGCAATGCCAGGATTAAGCTGTTTAAAAGCTAGCGGTGCTTTTTATGCTTTCCCTGATGCACGTGAAGCTATTAATAACTTGCAAAAAGCAGGTAAAATCAGAGAAGCGACGGATTTAGCACTAGCTGATTATCTCTTAGAGCAATTCGATGTTGCCGTCGTACCCGGCTCTGCCTTTGGCGCAGAAGGCTACTTCCGCATCTCGTTTGCCACCTCAATGGAAAACTTACAAACCGGGCTTAACCGCATTGCAGAAGCGTTAAATTAAATCAATATTAGAGAGTATGAATCCGCGTTTGTATAATTTCATCTTAAATCTCCTCAAAAACACACACTAAAAAAACACACAAAAGAGTGTACATGCTCAAAATAGGTGCTAAAACGTGTTGACTGGAGCCGTTGCATCCCCTAAAATGCGCCCCTTACTTCATTAGTTCAGTAGCAAAACTACCGATTCCCCGATAGCTCAGTTGGTAGAGCAATGGACTGTTAATCCATGTGTCCCTGGTTCGAGCCCAGGTCGGGGAGCCAAAATTCTAAAAGCCTCACAGAAATGTGGGGCTTTTTTTATATTGGAATATTAACGGAGTCAAAAGTAGAGTTTAAAAAAATTAACTGATTGATCTGCTCAGTATTCATTCCAGAGGCATATTTTGGTTTTTTCTTCAGAAGACTAGTTGGACCACACCTCCGCGCTTGGAACCGTATGGTTACTTCACTTTCACGAAACCATCATGCGGCGCAATGCGCTACGCTTGTTGACGCCCTTACAAACCAATCATCCAAGATTTAAAATGGCATTGCTAATATAATACCAATTATGAAAAACAATGAAGTTGATATGCTACTCATTGGTGGCGGGATTATGAGCGCGACGCTGGGCGTCCTGTTGCTCCAGCTTAACCCTAACTTGCGTATCACTATGGTAGAAAAGCTATCTGCAATCGCATTAGAGAGCTCTGATGCGATGAATAATGCAGGAACTGGGCATGCGGGGTATTGCGAGCTAAATTACACGCCACTAATGGCTGATGGCAGTGTGTCGATTGATCGCGCATTAGATATTAATGCAAACTTTGAAACTTCTTTGCAGTTATGGGCGAGCTTGGTGGGAATGGGCGCCCTGCCCGCACCTGAGCATTTTATTCGTAAGACGCCACATTTAAGTTTTGTATGGGATGTTGATGGTACTGGTGATAATGCTGCATTTTTAAAAGAGCGTCATGCAAAACTACAGCAACACCATTTATTTAAAGAAATGAAGTTTAGTGATGATTTTGAGCAGCTAAAGGCTTGGATGCCGCTGATGATGCAGGATAGAGACACCTCAACGCCAATGGCAGCGACCTATGTCGACCATGGTGCTGATGTCGACTTTGGCGTGATTACGCGTTACTTAGTCTCATACTTAGAACAGCAACCCAACTTTAGCTTACTGACCGATACCAGTGTTAAGAGCATGAAAAAAGCGCAAGAAGCAGATGGTAGTAGCTGGCATATTGTGCTTGATAACAAAGAGGCCAAGCAAAGCGAAACACTAAATGCAAAAATCGTGTTTATTGGCGCCGGTGGTGGCACATTGCCATTACTGCAAAAAGCCAATATTGAAGAAAGCTTGGGTTATGGCGGCTTCCCAGTCAGTGGGCAGTGGTTGATTTGCAATAATCCTAACGTGATTAAGCAACATTATGCAAAAGTCTATGGCAAGGCCGCTGTCGGGGCCCCGCCAATGTCGGCGCCCCATTTGGATACACGGATTATTGATGGCACGCAGCAGTTATTGTTTGGTCCTTTTGCAGGGTTTACCACGAAATTCTTAAAATCTGGCTCCAAGATGGATTTAGTAAGATCGATTCAAACAGACAACCTAAAAGCCATGCTGGGCGTAGGTAAGAATAATATCGATTTGACGAAGTATTTAATGAAAGAAGCCACGCAGACACATGGGCAGCGCATGAATGCTTTACGGTCATTTTTACCGCAGGCTAAAAGTGAAGATTGGCAGTTAGAACAAGCTGGCCAGCGCGTACAAGTGATTAAAAATTGCGAGGATAACTGGGGTAAATTGGAATTTGGTACTGAGATCGTAAGTGCTAAAGATGGCTCTTTAGCCGCACTCTTAGGCGCATCACCTGGTGCGTCAGTAAGTGCACAAGCGATGTTAGATGTGATTGAACGTTGCTTTGCTACGCAGGTCGCTCAGGACGCTTGGCAGGCCAAGTTAAAACAACTGATACCAGCTTACGGAGAATCATTGGTTGATAATGCAGCATTACTCAACCGCGTGAGAAAAAATACCCACACGGTTTTGAAGTTGTTTTAGGGCGCTTGCTACTTAACTATTTAAAAAAGATCCATTTGGATTTGAGCTTATAAACCAACATCGCATCGCAAGGACAGGTAACGTTGCAGGGCTTATCTAGAAAAAGTCAAAAAATTAAAGCTATTGTAGTTGGCGGGGGCATAGCAGGCTGTAGTACGGCTTATGCGTTGTCAAAACGCGGCATTGCGGTCACATTAATTGAACGTCATGCCGCCATCGCACAAGAGGCGTCTGGCAATCCTGTTAGCATGCTCTATCCTAAGTTTAGTGCTGGTACGAGTGTATTAAGTACGATTGTCAGTCATGGTTTTGCATTCACCCTAGACCTACTCAAACAATTACACGGTAACAAATTACACAGTCACGATGCGCTGTTTCAGCTTTGCGGGCAAATTCAATTAGCGTTTAACCAACGTGAGCAAGAGAATCAATTAAAACTGCTTGATGGAATGACCCAACATCCTTCCCTGCAATTACTCTCAGCCACTGAAGCGAGTGAAGCAGCCAATATTGATTTGAGCATGGGTGGCTTATATTTACCTGAGTCAGGCTGGGTAAATCCGCAGCTATTCTGTGAAGCCTTACTTGACTCAGAGTTGATTACTCGCCTTGTCTCTACTGAGGCCGTTGAGATTCAGCATGGTGCAGGTTGGACAGTGTCCTTAGCGAATAAACAAAGCATGGCAGCGGACATTGTCGTCTTGTGTAACGCGAATGAGCTGCATCAATTTGAATATTGCAAAAACATCCCGATCACCCCAGTTAGAGGCCAGGTTAACTTTTTTAAAGAAAACGCTTCCAGCAGGGCCATTCAGCCTGTTATTTGCAGCGATCATTACTTGAGCCCATCTGTTGGAGGCCTGCATTCGTTTGGCACCAGCTATGCCCCATATGATTTAAACCCTGAGCTGACGGATGAAGACACTAAAGCCAACTTGCGAGCGCTAATGAAAATATCGCCCACACTTTTTGATAGCATTAACCCATCAGCGGTCACTGGGCGCGTAGCATGGCGTAGTACAACGCGTGATTACATACCATTAGCTGGCCAATTAATTAATAAGTCTGCATTAAGAGAATCCCCTCCACGCTATAACGACCGGCCACGCGATTTACCTTGGGTAAAGGGTTTGTATGTAAATGCAGGCCATGGCTCCAAAGGCATGATCACTGCGCCATTGTGCGGTGAGTTGATTGCCAATCTGGTTGCCGATGAACAGTTACTGATTGATTCATCCATCGCCGCCAAGATAAATCCTAGCCGTTTTTTTTTGAGGGATCTTGGGCTAAAACAAATTGCGCAAAACTTGTATGATGTTTAATGTAAATTATATTAGATTACAAGGTTTAGATTAGAATAACGCGATGGTCGATGTAAACAAACTTATTCAAGATGCTCAAACAGCGCAATCTCAAGGCAATGACGCGCTCGCATTAGATTGCTTTCAGCAAGCATTGTCACAATACCCCGATGAATCCAACTTACTCATCGCCTGTGGTAACCTTTGCATGAAGCTAAACCACTTTGAAGCGGCCATTACGCACTTCAGAAACCTATTAACACTAAATAATAGCCAGCCTATCATCAATGCACTTTGCTTTGCCTTACAAGCACGTGGCAATCAAGCATCAAATGAAGGAAGCGACAGCATTGCAGAAGCATGCTTTACGGAAGCGCTACAATACAACCAAAACCACGCCATCTTTTTATACAATTTAGGCAATGCTCAGCGTAATTTAGGCAAGCCAGCAGACGCAGTTACTAGTTTCAAACAATCAATTCAATCTGATCCAAGTGATGCGGATGTGTATAACAACTTAGGTAATGTGCAACGCGAGTTAGGACAGCTGGATGTAGCGATTGCCAACTATGAAAAAGCCATTGCTTTAGATGGCAATATGCATCATTCACTGATGCATCTAGTACATCAGAAGCAGCATGTTTGCGACTGGCATGGCGAAGGTGAAAATGATCTAAATGCGCAAATTTTGGCTATTCGTAAAGTAGTTAGATCAACGCCAAATGCAGCTATAGCGCCATTTGCCTTTTTAGCCATGCCAAGTACAACAGCCGTAGAACAAAAGCTGTGTGCTAACCACTATATTGCACAAAATTACCTGCCTTTAGTGGCATTGCGTGATGCGTTAGCATTCACACATAACAGCAAAGCTAAATCCAAACTAAAGATAGGCTATTTATCTGCTGATTTTAGATTGCACCCGCTTGCTTTTTTAATCACTGAACTAATTGAAAGCCATGATAGAACGCAGTTTGAAATCACCGCTTATTCCTATGGCGCAGATGATAAAACCGATGTTCGTAAAAGATTAATTGGTGCATTTGATCATTTTTGGGATATTCGCACCTTAAATGATAGTGAAGCTGCAACAAAAATCCATCAAGATGGGATTGATATCTTAGTTGACTTAACGGGTTACACGCAAAGTAGCCGCACAGGGATTGCGGTGTTAAAACCTGCGCCCATTCAAATCAACTGGCTAGGCTTCGCTGGCACCATGGGAGCATTTGTTGATGGCAAACCATTGTTTGACTACGCATTGGTGGACAAAATAACGGCGCCCAATACCGATGCATTTAGTGAAAGGTTGCTCTACCTGCCTTGCTACCAACCCAACAACAAGCGCACTATTGCAAAGCAGTCGGCGAAAAATGACCACCATTTACCTCAGGATAGCTTCATCTTTTGTTGCTTTAATCAAACCTTTAAAATCACACCAGATGTCTTCGCGGTCTGGATGCGTCTGTTAGAACAAGTACCGAATAGCGTGTTATGGCTACTGGCCTGCAATCGGTGGGCGAAGGCTAATCTAGAAAAAGAAGCTGAGTTAGCTGGTATTGATAAAAGCAGGCTGATTTTTGCAGCAAGAACATCACCAGATGTGCACCTTGAACGGCAACAGCATGCCGATTTATTTCTCGATACCATTCCCTACAATGCACATACCACTGCGAGTGATGCGCTATCAGTCGGACTGCCCGTTTTAACCTGCAAAGGCGATACGTTTTCAGCTAGCGTAGCGGCTAGCTTACTTGGCCATATCGGGCTGCCAGGATTGGTTTGCTCCACATTAGCAACATATGAAGAAAAAGCATTGTATTTTGCACAAAATCAAGAAGCCTTAACCAAACTAAAAAGCAAGCTAAATACTAAAAAAGAAAGTGCTGATCTATTTAACGCGAAAAAATTTGCACGATCTCTAGAGAGCCAATACGATGCTGTATGGCAGTCTCATTTGGATGAGACTTAGTTTCGATGAACATGGCTAGAATAAAACCATCACAAACACCAAAAAAACAATTAAATAATAGGACATCACATGGCATTATTTGACATCACCCCAGTGCTTAAACAAATGAGAGAAAAGACAGCTAAGATTTATCCTTTAGCATTGGTGCTACTTTCATATCAATATTGAGGGGACACGTCCTGTCACTATAGCGATTAGATAAGTACAAAAACTAGCGACAACCACTGGAATGCCAGGTTCTGCCAATAAGTGATAAGGAAACCAAATAACACCCCACACAGTTGCACCATAAAGCAGACCTAAATATCGCAAAAAAGTTTTTTATTCTTGCCTATGCTCACTATAATGCTTACCTATGAATCAAAATTTAAACTTGTTGCAACCCTACCCGTTCCAGCGGCTCAATAATTTATTTGCTGACATTACACCAAATACGCAATATAACCCAGTCAACTTATCGATTGGTGAGCCTAAGCACCAAACGCCTGACATTATTCAACAAAGCATGATTGATAACATGGTTGGCCTGTCTAACTACCCGATAACAAAAGGTTCTTTAGCCCTAAGACAAGCCATTTCGAGCTGGGTGGCACGTCGCTTCAACATCCCAGCGCCAGATGTAGAGAAGGAAATTATCCCTGTAAATGGTAGCCGCGAAGCATTATTTGCATTGGCACAAGCGGTTATTGATACGTCTCAACCCAACCCCGTGGTGATCAGCCCTAACCCGTTCTATCAAATTTATGAAGGTGCTGCATTACTAGCTGGTGCAGAGCCTTACTTTATCAATACGCTACCCGAAACGCAGCATGCGATGAATTTTAGTTCTGTACCGACAGAGGTCTTAAATACCACACAATTAGTCTATGTTTGCTCTCCGGGCAACCCCTCAGGCAAAGTGATGTCACTTGCTGATTGGAAGGAATTATTTTCACTATCAGACCGATATGGCTTTACCATTGCGGCAGATGAATGCTACTCAGAGATTTATTTTGATGAAGCCAACCCACCATTAGGTGCGCTACAAGCCGCACAGCAGCTAGGGCGAGACTATTCTCGCTTGGTTGTGTTTAGCTCATTATCGAAACGCTCTAACGTGCCAGGTTTACGTTCAGGCTTTGTTGCGGGGGATGCTGATATAATAGCGAAGTTTTTGCTGTATCGAACCTATCATGGTTCCGCGATGAACCCAGCGGCGCAAGCGGCAAGCGTTACTGCATGGGCTGATGAACCCCACGTTATTGAGAACCGTAGGCTGTATAGAGAAAAATTCAATACGATTGTGCCCATGCTAAAAACAGTCTGGCCAGCAGTTGAAATACCAGATGCCGCATTCTACCTTTGGGTGCAAACTGGGCAAGACGATATAAAGTTAGCAGTTCAACTCAAACGCGATTTGAACATTACCGTACTACCTGGTAGCTATTTAGCACGTGAAGTCCATAGTATTAACCCTGGCAAGGGCTTTATTCGCATAGCACTAGTCGCAACATTAGCCGAGTGTACTGAAGCTGCAGAGCGGATTCAACAGCTATAAATTGATTTAACCCGTTATAGAAACAATATTTTATTTAAACATCAAGGAGAAGTATATGAGTGAAAAAATCGTAATGCGCGTTGGTGAAGCACTAGTTGCAGGCGGCCCTTTAAACACAGCAGCAGAGCCAGAAGTCGCGATTGGCGAAATGGATGGACCTATGGGTGTTGCATTTGCTAATCAATTAGCAAACCAATCTAAAGGCCATTCAAAAGTATTAGCCATCATGAATACCGATATTCAAGTGCGTCCAGCAACATTAATGGTTAGCAAAGTAACTGTTAAAGACAATGCTTACACAAACGTATTTATGGGTACTGTACAAGGCGCTATCGCTAACGGTGTTTTAGATGCTGTGCGTGAAGGTTACATTCCAAAAGAAAAAGCAAATGATTTAGGTATTATTGTTTCAGTTTGGTTGAACCCAGGTGTTGCAGGTCAAAAAGATCTAGACCATAAAGCACTATTTGAAATTCACCGTAAAGCTACAACATTAGCGATTAAAAAAGCAATGTCTAACGAGCCTAGCATTGATTGGCTATTAGAGAATCAAGATAAGATTACACATAAGTACTACCAAATGGGTTTAGACGGTAAAATCTAAATCAGGCAATCAGAAATGCTAAAGCCACTTCTAGTTGAAGCGGCTTTTTTATGCCTACCTTAGATTAAATTCTTAGGCTTAATTTAATTAAAGTAACTTATGATAAGAATTCTTTAACTATATGATTACATGAATTTTTAACTGAATATTCATTTACACAGTCAATCGTCCGCACATCACCCATGCCGCGCAGCCAAGTGAGCTGTCGCTTAGCTAATTGTCGTGTGGCAAAGATGCCTCTATCCTGCAATTCCACATCATCATACTCGCCACCTAAATGCATTAAGACTTGTCGGTAGCCAACACAGCGCATCGCCGTACTGTCCGCCGTTAGGCTTGGGTATTTACTTAAGATATTTTTTACTTCGTCAACAAAGCCATCAGCCAACATGTGTTTAAAACGTATAGCAATGCGTTCATGTAATACTTTACGATCACTAGGCACTAATGCCAGCTTTAACACGTTATAAGGCAGGGGCTCATTCGCTTGTTTCGCGTATAAAGCCGTCATGGTTTCACCAGATACCTCATAGACCTCTAGAGCTCGCTGTATCCGCTGCATATCGTTCGGCATGAGGCGGGCAGCTGTTTCCGGATCAATCGATGCTAGTTTTTGATGCATAGCAGGCCAACCAATGGCTTCAGCTTCAAAATCAAGTTTATCACGTATTATTTGATTCGCTTCTGGCAAGTTACCAAGACCGTTTTCTAGCGCTTTAAAATACAACATAGTGCCACCAACGAGCAAAGGCACTTTGCCACGCGCAGCGATATCCGCCATCAAAACTAAAGCCTCTTGCCTAAAGTTTGCGGCAGAGTAAGCCTCGGTAGGTGGAATGAGGTCAATTAAATGATGTGGTGCGATTTTTAGCGTTTGTGCATCAGGCTTTGCAGTCCCAATATCCATACTTTTATATACTAAGGCTGAATCAACACTAATAAGTTCAACGGGGTAATCTTGCAGTAGTGACATGGCTGCATTTGTCTTGCCACTCGCGGTGGGACCCATCAAAAAGATTGCTTTAGGTAAAGATTTGTTATTCATACTGTTAATTCTTGATCGAAGTTATATAATAACCTTTAACGTACGGGGTGTTTTAATAAACACCTTACTTTCATTACTACTGAACTCAAAGTATTGGCGGATTTATTATGAATATGGAAAAAGTTGTTTTTGGTTTTTTTATTGTACTCGCAATGACACTTAATTTCGGGTTCTTTCTTGGTGATATAGGCAACGCTAGTCATCACCATGTATATGAATTGTACGCGGCTATTATTGTAAGTTTAATTGCGACGGTACTTAAATTTGGTGACCGTACGCAGGTAGGTGCCATTCTACTTTCCACTAGTTTAGCAGCCGACCTACAACTCATCACGGCCGCCATATTATGGGCTGCGCTACAAGGCAGTATGGAAACCTCTCATTTAACGGTCTATATCGTTTCACTTTCAGGTGGTGCATTAATGGCCAACTTTATTTCTGTGGTTTTATTGATTTCTGAAACCATTAGCCAACGTCGATAATCAAGCCACTTATACTAAGCTCAATAAGAAACGCTAAATTCAACCATGGATAGCATTCTCTTTATGATTCTGCGCCGCTTGCGGCGTCCACTCATACTCATTATTGCTAGCTTTGCGATTGCAACAATAGGACTAACACTTGTTCCAGGTGTCGATGACCATGGCCAAACATGGTACATGAGCATCTTTGAAGCCTTTTACGTCATTAGCTATACAGCAACAACGATTGGCTTTGGTGAAGTCCCCTACCCTTACAGCCAAGCACAGCGGTTATGGATGACCTTTTCTATCTACTTCACTGTTATTCCATGGTTTTATGCTGTCGGTAAAATTATTACCTTATTACAAGATGCCACCCTAAGACACGCCATCGCTGCAGAGCGCTTTGCACGGAAGGTCGGGAGCCTACAAGAGCCGTTCTTTATTTTGTGTAGTTATGGTCAATCTGCCAACTTACTCGCCCATACTCTAGATGAAAAAAACATGCGCGTTGTTGTCATTGAGCGGGATCAAGAACGTCTTAACGATCTTGAGCTTGCTGATACGAACAACGCCATATTAAGCCTTTGTGCAGATGCACAAATACCAGAAAATCTCATTCGAGCCGGCATTTACAATCCACACTGCAGTGGCCTTGTCACGCTTACAGATGATGATGATGTGAATCTAGCCATCGCTGTTTCAGTTAAGTTAATGAAGCCTAACTTACGCGTACTAGCACGTGCAGAACGAAAAGACATTGCTGCTAATATGGCTTCATTTGGTACTGATCACATCATCAATCCATACACCTTATTTGGCGATCAACTCGCCATGCGTGTACACGCACTTGGTACCTACATTCTGCACCAATGGTTAACCGGCGCACCTGGCGAAACATTGCCGCCACCAAAGAATCCACCTAGGGGTAATTGGTTAGTCTGTGGCTACGGTCGATTTGGTAAGTCTGTTATAGAGAATCTAGAACGTGAACATTTAACAACAACGATTATTGAAGCGATGCCAGACCTCACAGAGTGCTCAAAATGTGTTGTGGGAAGCGGAACCGAGGCTGGAACACTGATTGAAGCTGGTGTTAAAGACGCATGCGGCATTGTTGCAGGTACCGATAATGATATTAACAACTTATCGATTGTGATGACAGCCAAAGAGTTAAACCCTAACTTATTCTTAATCGTGCGTAAAAACAAACGTAATAACGGGGCATTATTTAGGAAGTTTGGTGCCGACATAACCATGCAACCAACCGACATTATTGCGCATGAGTGCTTAGCGTATATGCTTACACCACTATTGGCAGAGTTTTTAACACTTGCACGTGATCAAGATAATCAATGGGCTAACAGCCTAATAAGCAAGCTCGTTAATGTAGTTGGCGAAATTGTGCCAGAAACATTTGCAGTGACTATCAATGCAAAAAATGCGCCTGCCGTGAATGAGTATATCCAGAGCGGCATGTTAGTCAACCTTGGCAACTTGGTGCAAGACCCTTTTAACCGAGAAAGAGACTTAAAACTCGTTCCCTTATTATTGATGCGAGATGAGGTTTCTTTTCTCGTGCCGGATAAAGAGACGGTTATTATTGAAGGTGATCGCATTTTATTCTGTGGTACTTATAATGCAAAAGCGGCACTGCCTGCTTCAATCAACAACAATAAAACATTTAACTATATTATGAGTGGCAAAGAAGCTCCTGATAGTATTGTTTGGCGCTGGATTAAGCGCGCCACCTCATAAGCACCCACCAATGACTTCAGCAGTCACATCGCTTATTTACCGCGCATGAACATTTTATCTAAATCACTCATGCTGACCTGAAACCAAGTCGGTCGGCCATGATTACATTGCCCAGAACGCTCTGTCGCTTCCATATCCCGTAATAAAGCATTCATTTCTAGAATCGTTAAGCTACGGTTTGCTCTTACGGCTGCATGGCAAGCCATTGTACCAAGTAGCGTATTACGTTGATCTGTTAACACCCTACTAGCACCATACTCGCTTAATTCGCGTAACACATCACGTACTAATGCCACTGCATCTGCTTTTTGTAAGAGTGTTGGTACAGCACGTATAGCCAATGTGGTCGGTGAAAGTACAGCAATGTCGAAACCAAGTTGTTTTAATGTTTGGCTACCACTGCTCAACTCCTCATTCACCGTATCCACTTCCACCCTATCAGCATTAAAACTGACGGGAATTAACAATGGCTGCATCGGGACGACTTTGTCATCCAAAGCATTCTTTAACTGCTCGTACATAATGCGCTCATGCGCTGCATGCATATCAACAATAACCAAACCTTGTACATTCTGCGCTAATACATAAATACCGTGGACCTGACCCAAAGCAAAACCCAATGAGCTCTCTTGGTCTAAAGGGTTTGCTGTCAAAATCGGCGCTGAATCTACTGGAGCATCAGCTTGTGCAAAATTTAATTGGCCAGAGAATGTATTTGCAGCTGGGTTTGTATCGCCATATAACTTTTGATAAAAACTAGGCGTTTGATTCGCTGATAGGTTAATCTTCGACTGGTGTTTTGGGTATGGCTGTGGCGCACTTGCTAATACAAAAGGGTTATGCTGCGCCTGGCCTGCAGTTACAGCATTCGAATCACCTGTCGGCGTTGCCAACACTTTATTTAGCGCATGAAAAATAAAGCGATGAATCGCTTGGCCATCTCTAAAACGCACTTCTGTTTTAGCTGGGTGTACATTCACGTCGACTAAATTTGGATTCAACTCTAAAAACAACACATAAGCTGGATGCCGATCGTGATGCAATACATCTTGATAAGCTTGACGAATCGCATGCGAAACTAGCTTGTCTCGTACAAAACGGCCATTAATATAAACATATTGCGTATCACGTCTACTACGATTAAAAGTCGGCTTAGCAGCTACGCCCCAAAAGCGTAAGCCAGCGGCCTCATCGTCAACTATAATGGTTTCAGCAGCGAACTCAGCACCTAACACCTCTTTAAAGCGTTTACTCGGCTCTGACGCTGCATAGCGGCTGATGATGCGGCCATTATGTTCCAAAGTAAAAGCCACACCAGGCCGCGATATTGCAACGCGTGTATAAGCTTCCTCACAATGACCAAATTCAGTCGCCTCCCTTTTGAGAAACTTACGCCTTGCTGGCGTATTAAAGTACAAATCATTGACTTCAACAATCGTACCAGCATCAAGTGCGCTCGGTTCCAATACGGAAACTTCGCTTCCATTGGAGTAAATCGCCCAAGCATGTTTGGCTGATTGCGCACGGCTCACGATTTGTGTGCGAGAAACCGAAGCAATACTCGCCAATGCTTCGCCACGAAACCCAAGGCTGGCAACGGCTTCTAAGTCTTCTAACGAATTAATTTTACTGGTGGCGTGCCTAGTTAATGCTAAGGCTAAATCCACTTCTTCAATACCAACGCCATTGTCTGCAACTCTTAGCTGCTTAATGCCGCCTTGTATAAGGCTGACTTTAATCTCTGCGCCTTGTGCATCCAGGCTATTTTCTAGCATCTCTTTTAATGCAGATGCAGGCCGTTCCACCACTTCACCAGCCGAAATTTGGCTAATTAGTTGATTGGGTAATACTTTAATATGGCTCATTTAAATTGATTTAACCCGATTAGTGACTAGCAACAGTTCGTGCTAATGGGGGGTTAGCTTTGAAATATCTTTTAATCCCAGCAAGAATAGAACCGGCAAGCTTGCTTTGGTGGCGACTGTTATTTAATTTGCGCTCCTCTGCTGGATTACTAATAAAAGCAGTTTCTATTAAAATAGAAGGGATGTCTGGTGATTTCAGCACCGCAAAAGCAGCTTGTTCTACATGCTTTTTATGTAGCACGTTAATCTTGCCAACATACCCTAAAACCGCCTTGCCTAATTTCAGGCTGTCATTAATGGTTGCCGCTTGTGATAAGTCTAATAAAGTTCTCGCCAAGATAGGTTCTTTACCCTTCAAGCTCACACCACCAATCAAATCCGATTGATTTTCTTTCTTAGCCAAATAGCGTGCTGTCGCACTGGTTGCACCGCGTTCAGATAAAGCAAAAACAGACGAACCCCGTGCGGACGACTTAGTAAATGAATCAGCATGGATAGAAATAAACAAATCAGCCTTCAGTTTACGCGCCTTGACGACACGCCTACTTAAAGAAACAAAGTAATCACCCTTACGCGTTAACACGCCACGCATATTAGGCTCCGCATCAACTTTGGCCTTTAGTTTTTTAGCGATTGCTAAGGTAATGTTTTTCTCATGACTGCCCTTAGCACCACTTGCTCCCGGATCTTCGCCACCATGTCCAGCATCAATCGCAATGGTAATAATGCGCCTTTTCTGCACTTCTTTTGATGTTGGTTTTCTTTTAGTTGGCACATTGATTAGTGGTTTATTCTCAGCCGCTTTTAACTTATTTTCAAGCTCGCTGTCCAGCTTGTCGAGCATAGCCATAATAGGGTCTTTTAACGGCAAAACGTCTAATACTAAGCGATGCTGGTATTCTCCTACAGGGATTAACGCAAACACATTAAAATTCACTTCTTGCTTTAAATCGATGACAACACGTACAACATTTGATTGATTCTGTGCAATACGCACTTGTTGCACATAGGGGTCGTTAGCCTGAATTTGTGCCGGGAGCAACTTCAAAATGGTATTGAGTGAAGTATCCTCAATATCCAGTACCAAACGTTCAGGATTTTTAAGCGAAAGCGTTTGATATTTAAACACATCACCCGCTTCAAAGGTCACTCGGGTATAAGCTTCAGCCGGCCAAACGCGCGTAGAAGTCACCACATTTTCGGCAAGTGCAGAAGCAGTGGCAAATAAAAGCACAGTCAATAAAGCGAGTTTTGAGAACATCTGTGAAAACAATAGGCTAAGCATAATTCCTTCAACAATTACCGCGTAAAAATTTCTAATTTACGACCAACCATTTGTTGCTGATTACTCGGTAGACTTAATGTAACATCAACATTTGGGCTGGGTAATAGTGTACCTGCTTTTTCAGGCCACTCAACCATGCAAATACTGGTGTCGTTAAAATACTCACTAAAGCCAGCCTCGTCCCATTCATACACATCTACAAACCGATACAAATCGAAATGGTAAACATTCAAACCAGCCATTTCGTAAGGCTCAATCAAGGTGTAAGTTGGGCTTTTCACCTTACCTCTATGGCCTAAACCTTGTAATACGCCACGAACAAAAGTCGTTTTACCCGACCCCAGATCGCCATGTAAATAAACCTTCGTGCCTGCTGCTAATTGCTTAGCAAATTGCCGCCCTGCCTCTAAAGTCGCTGCTTCATCCGCTAATTCGAGTGTAAAATGTTCACCCATGACTACCAGAACCCCCATTACTAAGGATTTGAGACGGCTTGCCGATGACATCAAGCGATGGGGGCGTGAATTGGGGTTTTCCGATATTGGCATTACTGATACGGATTTGTCGCATGCGGAAGTTAATCATCAAAAGTGGATCGAAAGAGGCTTTCATGGTGAGATGGATTATATGACAAAACACGGCACGAAGCGAACCCGCCCTGCTGAATTAATCCCGAATACAGTACGCATAATTTCTGCACGATTAGACTATTTACCGCCTAAAACCAAAGACAGTTGGCAGGTAATGAATGATGGTGAAAAGGCCTTTATTTCACGTTATACATTAGGCCGTGATTACCATAAGGTTGTGCGCAATAAACTACAAAGACTCTGCGACAAAATCCAAGAAGCGTCACACCTCATTGAATATCGTGTATTTACTGATAGTGCGCCGGTGCTAGAAGTCGAGTTGGCAGAAAAATCAGGCTTGGGCTGGCGTGGAAAACATACTTTATTGATTAATAAAGACCATGGCTCTTGGTTCTTTTTAGGTGAAATTTATACCAACATTCCATTGCCCATAGACAAACCCGCTACCAACCACTGCGGCACTTGCAGTTCCTGTATTGACATTTGCCCGACTAAAGCCATTACTGCCCCATATGAGGTCGATGCAAGGCGGTGCATATCCTATCTTACCATCGAGCTAAAAAACAGTATCCCTGTTGAATTCAGGCCGCTCATCGGCAATCGTGTGTATGGCTGTGATGACTGCCAACTCACCTGCCCGTGGAACAAGTTTGCCGAAACAACTCAAGAAGGTGACTTCCATGTCCGCCATGGCTTAGATGAGATTGGCCTTATTGAGTGTTTCAGTTGGTCAGAAGATGAGTTCAAACAAAAAATGGCTGGCAGTGCCATTTACCGCATTGGCTATGAGCAATGGCTACGTAATATCGCAATCGGCCTAGGAAACGCACCCAACAAACCAGAGGTTGTAACCGCACTTAAAGCACGCAGTAAAGATACAAGCGACCTTGTCAAAGAGCATATTGACTGGGCACTAGCTCAGCATACTCGGTAATTCTCAAGCCACTATCTTGCTAGGAATGAGCTGAAAACACAATATTGAAGACGCGGCATTACAATAGTTTTGCTATAATAACACCCAACTTCACTACACCCTCAAAATGGAGTGTGTAGTGGTGAGCCAGATTTTGGTCACTGCAAAGCAACACTCAACATAGATATACGTATATACAACAGTAGTCACAGGCAGCCTAAGCACGTTGAGTGGATGAATAAACATCATTCACTCGTGAAAAGAGCGCCTTCATTAGTCGGCATCATCAACATTAGCTTAATAATGCCGATTTACAATAACTGAAATTTATTAGAAAAATATATTCATCAATGGCAAGATTAACAGAACACCCAAGCTGGGAAGCACTTTGCAAGCATCAAAAAACAATTGCTACGCTGCATATGCGTCAATTGTTTGAATCTGACCCCAAACGCTTTGATAAATTTAGTTTAAAGCTAGATGACTTGTTATTAGATTATTCTAAACATCGCGTGACAGAAGAGACTCTAAGTCTACTCTTTCAAATATCGCGAGAAGCGAAAATTGAAGAGTGGCGTGATCGCATGTTTTCTGGTGAAAAAATCAATACTACAGAAGATCGTGCGGTATTACACACGGCTTTACGTAATCGTAGCAATACATCTGTCTATGTTGACGGTCATGATGTTATGCCTGATATTAATGCGGTGCTAGCTAAAATGCGAACATTTTCTGACAAAGTACGTAGTGGCGAATGGAAAGGCTACTCTGGGAAGCAGATTACGGACATTGTTAACATTGGTATTGGTGGATCAGACTTAGGTCCCGTGATGGTGTGTGATGCGTTAAAGCCATACGCCAGGCCTGACCTGAATGTCCATTTCGTATCGAACATTGATGGCGCACACTTGAGCCAGGCCTTAGAAAAATGCAATGCAGAAACAACGTTGTTTATCATTGCATCAAAAACCTTTACCACACAAGAAACCATGACAAACGCGCGTTCAGCACGCACATGGTTTTTAGAGCGTGCAAAAGACAGTGCGCATGTTGCAAAACATTTTGTTGCCTTATCGACTAATGCAAAAGCAGTAACAAACTTTGGTATTGACGGCGCTAACATGTTCGAGTTTTGGGACTGGGTCGGCGGCCGGTATTCACTATGGTCAGCGATTGGTCTATCGATTGCCTTATATGTTGGTATGGACAACTTTGAAGAGTTGCTAGCTGGTGGTCATGAAATGGATAACCACTTCAAAACGGCGCCATTAGAACAAAATATGCCTGTCATCATGGCATTACTTGGCATTTGGTATAACAATTTCTTCCATGCAGATTCTCAAGTGATTTTGCCATACGACCAAAGCATGGCGCGCTTCCCTGCCTACATGCAACAAGCAGACATGGAAAGCAATGGTAAATTTATGTGCCGTGATGGCAAGCGCGTCCATTACAAAACAGGGCCTGTTATTTGGGGCGAAGCTGGGACTAATGGTCAACATGCATTTTATCAATTGATTCACCAAGGTACGCCAACTGTACCGGCTGACTTTTTAATGCCGATTCATAGTCACTATGCAGTTGGCACGGATAGTAATGGGCATCATAAAATACTATTGGCGAACTTCCTAGCACAAACACAAGCACTCATGCTAGGAAAAACTAAAGAAGAGGCGCGTGCAGAGCTCGAACAACAAGGCTTATCTGGCGACGTATTAGAGAAGCTATTACCGCATAAGATTTTCGAAGGTGATCGTCCTACTAGCTCTATTTTATTCGATAAACTGACGCCGAATAGCTTGGGTAAACTCATTGCACTGTATGAGCACAAAATTTTTGTACAAGGCATCATTTGGGATATCAATAGTTATGACCAATGGGGTGTTGAATATGGCAAGCAAATAGCTAGTCAGATTTTGCCACAGCTTACTAGTCATGATGAAGTAACTAATTACGACAGCTCAACCAACGGCTTGATTAACCATACAAAATCAAAGGTGTAAAAATACACTAACAAATAATGTAATGTAAGTGTACCGCCCTCATCAACAATAAAAAAGCTGGGACTTCCCGGCTTTTTTATTGCTTAAGAACCAATCCTGAAATGGCTATCTTAATTTAATGCCTGTGGCCTCAACATCAAACCCAATATGCTTCGCAATGCTGGCCCCTAATCGCTTAGCAAATCGATCCGCAAAAGTTTCTTGGTGTGTGAAATCAATAATTTCTACCTGCTTAATAACATCTCTAGCAACATAATCCACACTACCTAAAGCATCTACTAAACCAAGCTTAATACTTTCTTCACCACTCCAAAACAACCCGCTAAAGGTGTCTGCTGTTTCATGTAGCCGCTTACCGCGACCTTCACGTACAACCGTCTTAAATTGCTCATGAATCCCATCCAACATTGCCTGTGCATACGCTTCATGTTCAGGGTTGACTGGTAAAAATGGATCCAGCATAGCTTTGTTTCTACCTGCCGTAAGCAATCGACGCTCTACGCCAACCTTTTCCATGACGCCAGTAAAACCATAACCATCCATTAGCACGCCGATGGAGCCAACAACACTCGCTTTATCAACATAAATTTTGTCTGCTGCTACCGCTATATAATAGCCACCTGAAGCGCAGATATCTTCTACGACCGCATAAACTGGGATATCTGGATGCAATTCCCTTTGACGCTTAATTTCCTCATTGATAATCCCCGCCTGCACCGGGCTACCACCAGGACTGTTAATACGCAGAATGATGCCCTTTGTACCATCGTCATCATAAGCATCCGCCAAGCCACTCAACACCGCAACCGCATTAACCTCCCCACCAGGCATAATAACCCCAGCAATATCAATTAATGCGCTATGCGACCCGCTCGTTGCCTTACCGTCTTTCACTACCCACCCAACCGCATAAGCAAATATTGCAAATAGGTATAAGAACGTTAATATCTTAAAGAAAACACCCCACCGCCTAGATGCCTTTTGCTCTTTCAGGCTAGACATCGCTAGTTTTTCAATTACACCTTTTTGCCACTGACTATCTTGTTTATTCATTTCTTCTGCCATAACTTTCAGCTTCCTATTCAAATGTTAGGTAATTGCTTTTCAAGTGCGTTTACAAGTGAATCTAAAAAAATGGTCACTTGATTATTTTCCTCTGTTACTGGCAGCGATTGTAAGTGCTTTCCTTTGCATGGGCCGGCAATACAACGGCCAGTCTCTGGTGCATATTGCGCGCCATGCGTTGCACAAATAATCCATGTTTTATCTACTGTGAAAAAATCGCCTTCATTCCAGTCAAGCTCTACTGGCATGTGTGCACATTGATTCACATAAGCATAGGCTTTACTTTTAAAGCGAATTACAAAGCCTGTTGCATGTTCGCCCAACTGCGGCAAATCAAACCTGAGCCCCAGTGATTGCTCTTGCAAATCACTACTTTCCAATACGATCGTTTGGCTATGCATTATTTAACAGCCAATCATTGAGCTCTTTAAATGTATTAAAAACACCCTTTGGATCATGCTTCAATAGTTTTTTTCTCGTGTGCGCGCCAAAAGTCACCGCTAGTGATTGCACGCCCGCATTCTGCGCCATTTGTAAATCGTATGTACTATCACCAATCATCACGGTGCGCTCAGGTGTCACCACAAGCTCATCCATTAACTCATCTAGCATTTGCGGGTGTGGTTTAGAGAAGCACTCATCTGCCGTTTTGGTGCCGTTTATATGGCTAGAAAATCCTGAGCGATCTAATGCAAGGTTAAGTCCACGCCTACCTTTCCCTGTTGCCACCGCTTGTTTAAAACCGCGTCGGCTCAGCTCCATGATCAGCGCATTTGCCTCACCAAACAAAGGCACTTCTTGCTCGCCTGCATAGTAATTAGCCGAGCACTGTGTCGCTAATGCTTGCACTTGTTCTACAGGGATATCACCAAATAAAGTGTAAATAGACTCGCGTAAACCAAGCCCAATAACATTACGTGCTTTATCTAACGCTAACCTAGGCAGACCCATCTGCGCCGCTTCCTTGACAAGTGCACGGGCAATCATACCAGTTGAATCGGCTAAAGTGCCATCCCAATCCCACACTATCAAATCAAATTGTTTACCATTTTTTCTTATCAAACTATCACTTTCTATTTTACTGGCTATTTCTTTGTTAACGTCTGCATAAACTTATCCAACTCACTCGGCAATGCTGCAAATAAACGCAGCCGCTCATCAGAGAGGGGGTGCGCTAATTTAGTTTCCATCGAATGTAAAAACATGCGTTTCAAACCCTGCTTTTGTAATTCTTTATTATGGTTAAAGTTGCCATATTTATCATCGCCAATAATAGGAAACCCTAAATGCGCTAATTGCACGCGTAATTGGTGCGTGCGGCCCGTCACCAATTTAGCCTCCAACAAGCTAAACCCTTCAAAAGCTTGTTTTAAGTAAAAAATAGTTTCTGAAACCTGTGCTTCATTCCGCTTATCTTTGCTTTTATCGGTCACCACATTAACACGCCGTTCACCACTAGGCAGGACATATTTCTGCAAGTCTAAAACAACACGCTTTTTAGCACCCACCCACTCACCCGCCACCATCACCGCGTAACGTTTATCTGTTTTATTCTCTCGAATGGCCGCATGGAGTGCAACCAACGCACTACGCCGCTTGGCTAACATTAAAACACCAGAAGTTTCACGGTCTAACCGATGCACCAACTCTAAAAATTTTGCTTTTGGTCGTTCTAAACGCAGTTGCTCAATTACGCCTCGACTAATACCACTGCCACCATGCACAGCAAAACCCGCTGGTTTATCAATCACAAGCATGGCTTCATCTTCATACACAATGGCTTTATCAAACTTAGCAACTTCAGGCTCCGTAGTCACTGTTGGTTTTTTCATCGACATCCGTATCGGGGGCACACGGACAGTATCGTTAAGATTGAGTTTACGCGACGCACCTACTCGCCCCTTATTAACGCGCACTTCCCCGCTTCGCAAAATCCGATAAATATGGCTTTTAGGCACCCCTTTTAGAATTTTGGCTAAAAAGTTATCAACGCGCTGCCCTTCGCTAGCCTCATCCACAAGGATTTGTGTTGCCGCATGTTCACTTATTTGTTTATTTTCACTTGCTTGCGTCATATTTTTTGCTTAAAACCTTAATAAAGCCTATACTCTAGTTTCGTATAAATACAGAGAGCATCCTATATTAACGATGCTAAATATTTCTATATGCAATATTTAGTTTTAAAAGAACATTTGGCTAATACCGCTCGCCATATTTAAGTAGCGATAAAATTATTACGCTATAGCCGCCGCAGATAAAAATCAGAAAGTGCGACTAAAGTGACTGAAGACCCAATTTTAACGAATTTATAGAGATGACAGGCATAATTTTTTAAGTGGATTTAAACAACATCATTACCAATCACAATGTGTGTCGTTACCAAACAACGTCATAACAGTGCGCACATAAGCGCCAAAGTGATTTTTAATAAGTGACTTCTTGACTAACAAAGTAAAGAAAACGTTTGTTAAACCGTATGCTCTTACTGTACATTTTCTTCATCATAAATTCTTTGATCATGCCAAACGCATCATCAGGCGACACTTCAGCACTTTAATCTACTCTAACCATCTGCCCGCTAAGCGTCGGAGTATTCAATGAAACGCATGTTATTTAATGCAACGCAGTCGGAAGAACTACGCGTTGCGATTGTCGATGGACAAAAATTGATCGATTTAGACATCGAACACGCAGGTAGAGAACAACGTAAAAGCAACATTTATAAAGGCGTTATCACTCGCATAGAGCCTTCACTAGAGGCCGCTTTTGTCGACTACGGCTCAGAGCGCCACGGCTTCCTTCCTTTTAAAGAAATTTTACGCTCGCACTTTAGTCGCAAGCCAGAAAGTGGCAAAGTCCGCATTCAGGACGTGCTTAAAGAAGGCCAAGAACTAATCGTGCAAATCGATAAAGATGAGCGTGGCACTAAAGGTGCTGCATTAACGTCTTACAGTTCGCTGGCTGGTCGTTACCTCGTATTAATGCCAAACAATCCACGTGGTGGGGGCGTTTCACGCCGTGTGGAAGGTGAAGAACGTAGTGAATTACGTGACGCGATGTCTGCACTTGATGTACCAAAAGGCATGAGCATCATTGCACGCACAGCTGGCATTGGTCGTACGACAGAAGAATTACAATGGGATTTAAACTACCTACTACAGCTTTGGACTGCTATTGAAGAGGCCTCAACCTCTCAAAAAGGTGCTTTCCTTATTTACCAGGAAGGTAGCTTAGTGATTCGCGCGATTCGCGATTACTTCAGTGCTGACATTGGTGAGATTCTTATCGACACACCTGAAGTATATGAGCAAGCGGTTCAGTTTATGGAGCACGTAATGCCAGCTAATGTAGCTCGCGTTAAGTTATATGAAGACGAAACACCGCTCTTCTCTCGCTTCCAAATTGAGCACCAAATCGAAGCTGCCCATACACGTGAAGTGCGCTTACCTTCTGGTGGTGTGATTGTGATTGATCACACTGAGGCTTTAGTATCGATTGATGTTAACTCTGGCCGCTCAATCAAAGGTGCGGATATTGAGCAAACAGCTTTAAGTACCAACCTCGAAGCAGCTGAAGAGGTCGCGCGTCAATTAAGATTGCGTGACCTTGGCGGTTTAGTTGTGATTGATTTCATCGACATGGAAAAACAAAGTAATCAACGTACAGTCGAAAATCGCACACGTGATGAGCTTCACCCAGATCGCGCCCGTGTACAAACAGGAAAAATATCACGCTTTGGTTTATTAGAGCTTTCTCGCCAACGTTTACGTACAAGCTTAGGTGAGACAAACCATGGTGCTTGCCCACGTTGCAATGGTACAGGCCATATCCGCGGTATTGAATCTACTGCGCTACATATCTTACGTATTACACAGGAAGAAGCAATGAAGGATAGCAGCGCTATTATTCAAGTGCAATTACCAGTCGATGCAGCCACATTCTTGCTGAATGAAAAACGTGCAGAAATTCATAATATTGAACAGTTGATGGGCGTAGAAGTGGTGTTGATTCCAAACATTCATATGGAAACTCCCAGCTATAATGTGACCCGTATTAAGCAAGAAGATGTGAATGAAGACACCACACGTGCAAGCTATAAAATGGTTGAGATGCCAACAGAGAATGATCCTGCAAGTAGCTTAACAACAGAAAACAAACCTACTGCACCAGTCGCACTGGTTAAAGGTATTTCTGTTGCAACACCAGCCCCTAATGCCTCACTAAAATCAAGTACGTCAGCTGCTAAGAGCTCATTTATCAGTCGCATTAAAAAATGGTTAGTCGGCACTGGTGAAGTTAAAGTAGAAAAACTTGCAACTGAAGAAAAAACAGCTGACAGTAACCGCGAACGTAATAACAGAAATCGCAACCGCAATCGCAACCGCAGTCGTAGCAACCGTGACCGCACCGGCAATGGTAACAATAACGCTCAACAACGTAATGAAAAGCCAAATACGGAGAAGCCTGAAGTGGCAGCAGTTAAAAACGAAGCTTCAGAAAAATCAAATAGCCAGCAACCGCGTGGAAATAGGCGTGGACGTGGTGGTAGACGTGATCGTAAACCGCGGGACGAAGCTAACAATACAATACCAGATGAAAATTCAACCAATGAAAAGCAGCTGGCAACCCCTGTAGTGGAAGAAAAAGTTGATACTAAAGCACCGGTTAAGCAAGCTGTTAAAGAAACAAAAGGGGCTGAAGCTAAAGTTGAAAAAAATGTAGGGATAGTAGCAATAACAGATAGCGTCAAGGAAAAACCAAAAGCAGCGCCGCGTAAAGCAGCAAAACCAAAGGCAAAACCAAAGGCAAAACCAAAGGCAAAACCAAAGGCGGAGGCAGAAGTCGTTAAAAAAGAAGCAGCAGATGCTGAACTAGCTAAAAAAACTGCGACTGACAGGAAGCCAACAAAGCCAAGAGCGCCCCGTAAGCCAAAAGCTGCAAAGCCTGTTGATTCAGCAGGTAGTGGTTTACAGATGGTTGAAACTAAGCCTGCTCCAAAAACATCCAAGCCAGCTGTTAAGCCAGCAAAACCAAAAGCGCCACGCAAGCCGGCAAACTGGAAAAAAGATGAGTCAGAAAGTAGCAGTAACGAACCGTTAGTGATGGTTGAAACACAAAAGTAAGCTGTTTCTCACCAATAAAAAAGCCCGATTTACTCGGGCTTTTTTATTGAGTCTATTTTTGTATTGGTCACTTTTTAGTCAAAACACTTTCGTCAAATACATTTGACCAACTTACCCTTTTATAAACTGAATTGTAAAAATACCCAAGCCCGTCATCGCAAGCGAGAGGATTACATGCACTAAGATGTGCGTAGCAGCCCAAGCATATTGCCCACGCGTAATCAAGTTTACGCCTTCTGCAGAAAAGGCAGAAAAAGTCGTTAAGCCTCCAAGCATGCCTGTCATTATAAAAAGTTTTACCTCTGGCGAAACAGACGGGGATAATGCGAATATGCCAATAGCTAAGCCCATTAAGTAACCCCCTAATAAATTGGCCAACAAAGTACCCAAAGCCAACATAGGGTGTGTTTCATTAAACATTAAGCCTAAGCCCCACCTTAGCCACGCGCCAATAGCAGCGCCAGCACCTACCGCAATCCATTGCCCAAGCAACATATGGTTCCTTTATTCAAAACAAAAAATTAATATTGATAATAGCTACTTAATAAAGTGCTCTCGGTAATACTTCAGTTCATCAATGGATTCATACACATCCGCTAATGCTTCATGTTTCCCCGATTTTTTAAACCCAGAATAGATTTTAGGTTTCCAGCGCCTAGCCAATTCTTTAAACACACTCACATCGAGGTTGCGGTAATGAAAGAAAGCTTCTAGTTCTGGCATATAGCGTGCCATAAAACGGCGGTCCTGACAAATAGAGTTACCACACATAGGTGACTTACCTTCGGGAACATATTGTTTTAGAAAGCCCAACATTTTCTCAGAACCAGCTGCTTCATCTATTGTTGATGCTTTCACTTTGTCAGTCAGGCCGCTACGCCCGTGTGTGCCTGTGTTCCAAGCATCCATTCCACTCATCACAGCATCAGATTGATGGACAACCACCACCGGAGACTCGCCTAGCACATTAAGCTCTGCATCGGTCACAACAGCTGCCAGCTCTATAATTCGGTCGGAGTCAGGCAACAAACCCGTCATTTCCATATCTAACCAAATTAAATTATCTTTATTGATTACATTACTTTCAGCTTCCATCATGATTTCCATTAAAATAGTAAAATATTTAATTGCACACGAACCATCCTAGTATAAATGCTTCAAAATACAGTGTTAGCATCATATCAGTTTAACCGAACTTTATAACTCAAGACAGAATAACTTAAGACATAAAATCATGGCTCATACACTTACCCTTCTCTTTGTTGGCTTACTTGCTTTTAGCAGCATTATTCGCTTTTGGTTAGGCACGCGGCAAATTAACTTTGTTCAAGAAAAACGCAAGCAAGTACCCAAGGCTTTCGCTAAAGAGATCACCTTAGACGCACATCAAAAAGCAGCTGACTACACGAGCGCTAAAACAAGGCTAGGCTTATTGGAAATGGCTATACAAGCAGCACTTCTTTTCGCACTCACCATTGGTGGTGGATTGCAATGGATTGATACGCTCTGGACTGGGATTTTACCGAACAACGACATTCTCCGAGGTGCACTTGTTATTTGTAGTGCTTTGTTAGTGAGCAGCATTATTGACTTGCCATTTGAATACTATAAAACATTTGTAATCGATGAAAAATTTGGCTTTAACAAAATGACACGCACAATGTACTTTACGGATTTAATTAAACACAGTATTGTTGGCTTGCTGCTTGGCGCACCTATGCTATTTGCCGCATTGTGGTTGATGCAAAGTGCTGGCGAATATTGGTGGTTATATTTATGGGTGGTTTGGACTGTGTTTAACATTTTGATGTTAGCCGTCTACCCTACTTTCATTGCACCATTGTTTAACAAATTCACGCCATTGGCTGACGAAGGATTAAAAGCTAGAATTGAATCCTTACTCACTAAATGCGGCTTCAAATCGCAGGGCTTATTTGTTATGGATGGCTCAACTAGAAGTAGTCACGGCAATGCTTACTTCACAGGCTTTGGTAATAGCAAACGCGTTGTGTTTTTTGACACATTGCTTGAGCGCTTAAACACCGAGGAAATCGAATCGGTGCTAGCGCATGAGCTTGGGCATTTTAAACACCACCATGTCATTAAACGCATCATCATGATTTTTGTCATGAGCCTGATTGGTTTGGCATTGCTCGGCTGGTTAATTAATCAAGCATGGTTTTTTCAAGGTCTTGGTGTTACCACGCAAAGCAACCATATGGCATTACTCTTATTCATTCTGGGCTCACCCATATTCTTATTCCTTATTCGTCCACTGATGGCAAGCTATTCACGTAAGTGCGAGTTTGAAGCAGATGATTACGCAGCCAAGAATGCGAGTGCAACTCACTTGGCAGAGGCATTGGTTAAGCTATACCGGGATAATGCGTCTACGCTCACACCTGACCCCATCCACTCTGCCTTTTATGACTCTCATCCGCCTGCCAGTATTCGCATTTCGAAATTAGCCGCGTATACTACAAGTTAACCTCTGTCTGAGCGAACGTATGTACAAGTTAATATTGGTAATGAGTTTGATCAGCGCAAATGCCATGGCAAATGATTTCTTTGCAACGGCAGATATCGCTGCCGGTAAGATATTGCTTGAAAAAAACTGTATCAGTTGCCATGCCTCTAGCTACGGTGGCGACGGCTCGGAAATTTACACCCGCCCTTTTCATAAAGTGGAATCTTCAAAAGGCTTAGTGGCGCAAGTGCGTGCTTGCAATACCACTTTAAATTTACAGTGGTTTGAAGAGGATGAAATGAATACTTCAGCCTACCTTAATAAACAATATTACAAATTTGAACAATAAGACCTTACAAGGACTGGTCGTCGCCGCTTATGGCAAGCGTTACCAAGTTGAATTGGCAGATAAAGCAAGAATTAGCTGTGTTACCCGTGGAAAAAAAACCGATTTAGCCTGCGGTGATATTGTGAATATCAAACTCACAGACAAAGCTGAAGGTGTCGTTGAGTCTAGTGAGAAACGTAAAAGTCTACTTTATCGTAGCAATGGATTTAAAAGCAAAATTCTTGCTTCCAACGTCACACAAGTGCTTATTATCCTCGCGACCCAGCCTAGCTTTTATGAAGCGTTGCTTAACCGTTGTTTAGCTGCTGCAGAGGCTGCCAACATCAAGCCGCTTATTGTATTAAACAAGTGTGACTTACTAGAAGCGAATGATGCAAAAAACAAATTGAAAGTGTATAAGGCGCTCGGCTATCACACCGTCTACTTATCGGCGCTAGAAGATACTGCGCCATTACAGCCTTATTTGAACCACCACCAGAGTGTATTGGTTGGACAATCAGGCATGGGTAAGTCAACCATTATCAACACCCTACTTCCAGGTGAAAATGTACGTACGCGAGAGATTAGCAGCACCTTAGATAGTGGGAAACACACGACAACAGCAGCCCATTTATACCACCTAAATGAACATAGCACGCTAATCGACTCGCCTGGCTTGCAAGAATTTGGGGTTAACCATTTAACACAAGAAGCGTTAGAACTTTCCTTTATCGAATTTAGACCGTTTCTTGGTCACTGTCGCTTTAGCGACTGCAAACATCAGCATGAGCCTGATTGCGCCATTAAGAATGCGATTGATGAAGGCAAAATCAATGCAATCCGATTGCATTTTTACCAAGAACTATCAACCGAGCTATCAAGCGCGCCATAAAGTAAACGGCTATGTCAACTGCATTCATTTCCCATCCAGACACCCTGCTCCATGTCATGGATGGCAGCCATCCAGAATCTCCTTCCCGTATTACTGCAATCAAAAATGCAGTCATCGCTTCGTCTTTAAAAAACAAGCTTCTATTTGTTGATGCGCCGCTTGCAAACAAAGTGGAATTACTACGCGTACATAGCACTGCCTATGTCGATTACATATTTAGTATCGCCCCTAAAGCTGGCTTAGTCAGGTTAGATGGCGACACTGCGATGGGCCCAATGAGTCTAGCAGCAACATTACACGCCACCGGCGCAGTGATTCATGCAACCGACTTAGTTATGCTAGGCAAAGTCGACAATGCCTTTTGCTGTATTCGCCCACCAGGGCATCATGCAGGTCGCGCTAATAGTGCAGGCTTTTGTATTTTCAATCATGTCGCAGCAGGTGTTGCTTATGCATTAGAAAAGTACAACCTGAAACGGGTAGCGGTTATCGATTTTGACGTGCATCACGGCGATGGTACGGAAGAGATTTTTAAAGACAACCCCAATGTAATGTTGTGTTCCACCTTTCAACACCCCTTCTATCCACATAAGGGTGTTGAATCGGCAAGCGATCATATGTTGAATATACCACTACCAGCAAAGAGTAACGGCAAAGCATTCCGCCACGTTTTTGAAACAGTGTTCAAACCCGCTTTAACCACTTTCAAACCAGAACTTATTTTCATCTCTGCGGGTTTTGATGCGCATGCCAATGACCCGCTAGCAGATCTTGCTCTAACAAAATCCGACTATGTTTGGGTAACTAAGTTTATTAAAGGTATTGCAAAAAAACACGCTCACAATCGCATCATCTCTTCATTAGAAGGCGGATATCATTTACCATCGTTAGCTGAAAGTGCTACTTCTCACATAGAAACATTGAATATGGCCTTATGATTGATATCAAAAAATTAAAAATAGCAGTTGCCTAATTAAAGCTTGGGATATTTATTTCTGAGCTGGACAGATCTTGGAGGGAGTCAAACCTGATGTTGCAAGGTTTTATATTGGAAATAAATAATTGCCAAGGCTATAACTTCTCTAAATCCCCACCTTAATAAAGCATTTGTTGAATGGGGTCAAGCGCATTAATTCGTAGCCTGATATAATTCTCGCTTGAACCACCTTCTTTAAAATCCGTATTGAGTAAGCTATGGAAATCACCACACGTTTAGAATTTGATAGTGGGCATCGCATCCCTAACCATAAAAGCCAGTGCCGCAGCTTGCATGGGCATCGCTACGTCATTGAAATCACATTGGGTGGCGATATTATTAAAGATGAACAGGCTTCAGAAGGTGGTATGGTGATGGACTTCTCTGACGTCAAACGGATTGCGCGTGAGAGCATTGTCGATGTTTGGGATCATGCTTTTATCGTTTATAAAAATGATCAAGTCGTCCTTGACTTTTTAAACACCCTCCCCGACCATAAAACGGTTGTTTTCGAGACGGTACCCACTGCTGAAAATATGGCAGCTGAAGCATTTAGAATCTTAAAAGATCAATACCAAAATATTTATAGCAATCACTTAACATTATCACGTGTTAGGTTGTATGAGACACCCAATAGCTGGGCAGATGCTACGACTTGAGCGATAAATCCTGCACCACTGATTGCAAACCTTTTTACCAAGCTGGCAACACAACGGCTCTTATTGCCTCTTCTCCAGCGAGCTTGTTCCATCTTAAGCACTTTAAGGGTTAACTAAATCTGTTCTATTATCATTTCCATTAAATACTGGCCATAGCCATTCTTAGCATACTTTTTCGCCATCACCTGCACTTGTGCTGCATTAATAAAGCCCATACGATAAGCAATTTCTTCAGGACAGGCGACTTTCAGCCCTTGTCTCTTTTCTAATGTCTGAATAAATGAGCCAGCTTCCAATAAAGAATCATGTGTTCCTGTATCTAGCCAAGTCATCCCTCTACCCATCACTTCTACATGTAAGTCACCACGTTCTAAATAAAGTCGATTTAAATCTGTAATTTCTAGCTCACCTCTAGGTGATGGCTTCAAGTCTTTAGCCATTTTCACGACATCGTTGTCGTAAAAATATAGTCCAGTCACTACATAACGTGATTTTGGCTTTTCAGGTTTTTCTTCTAAGCTAATAGCAGCGCCATTCTCATCAAACTCAACAACACCATAACGCTCTGGGTCGTCTACTGGGTAAGCAAATACAGTGGCTCCAGCTGAGCGCTCAGCTGCACTTTGTGTTATTTTTGATAATTCATGCCCATAAAATATATTATCACCTAATACTAGCGCGCACGAATCACCACCAATAAAATCTGCACCTAATATAAAAGCCTGTGCTAAGCCATCAGGAGAGGGCTGAGTGATATAGCTAATATCCATACCCCATTGACTTCCATCTCCAAGCAGGCTTTTAAAACGAGGTACGTCTTCAGGCGTTGAGATAATTAACACTTCACTAATGCCCGCCAACATAAGTACAGATAGTGGGTAGTAAATCATCGGCTTGTCATACACGGGAAGTAGCTGCTTAGAAACAACCTCTGTAACTGGGTATAGCCGCGTACCTGATCCGCCAGCTAAAATAATCCCCTTCGACGTCATTATGCGCCCTCCTGTACTTGATAGTTCTTACCTATCCATTTTTGATATTCACTACTGATCATGTTTCCTGCCAATTTCTTACCAAGAGGACTTTTCAATATTACCCAAGCCCGCCAGATAAGCATCATGTGCAGCAGTCTCTGCTTCATCTGCCATTAAAACCCTTAATTTCACATCGTCTTTACTAAGAATTAAATTCTCGGATGAAGGCGCACCATTCTCCAAATCTATCATCAAGCTATCTTGGCCACGTGTCAGCGCCATGTAGACCTCGGCTAACAACTCGGCATCTAGCAAGGCACCATGTAAGACTCGACTTGAATTATCTATCTGAAAATGCCGGCATAATGCATCTAGGTTATTACGTTGTCCTGGACGGGTATCTTTTGCCATTTTTAGCGTATCTGTAACGCTATCACAAATGCTTGTTACCTGTGGCAGTCCTAGTTTTCCTAGCTCACTATTCAAAAAGCCAATATCAAACGGCGCATTATGAATAATCAGCTCAGAACCTTCTATAAACGCTAAAAATTCATCGGCAAGGTCTTTAAATAATGGCTTGTCTTGCAAAAACTCCAAGGTGATCCCATGCACATCTTGCGCGCCCACATCTATTTCGCGCTCTGGATTCAGGTATTTGTGAAAGTGATTGCCTGTCGGACGCCTATTGATAGTTTCGACACAAGCAATCTCAATAATGCGATGCCCTTGATCTGGGTATAGTCCCGTCGTTTCAGTATCTAAAAATATTTGTCTCATCTATTGTTTATCTTAAGATTGCTTTATTTAAGATTTTCTCCACCCCAGCGTTTGCCAAATCATCAGCGCGCTCATTACCGACATTCCCAGCATGACCCTTTACCCAAAGCCATTCTATCTGATGTTGATCCGCCAAGGCATCTAACTGCTTCCATAAATCATCATTTTTTACGGATTTTTTTACAGCTGTTTTCCAATTTCTGGCTTTCCAGCCGACTAACCACTCTGTCATCCCTTTTTGCACGTATGAAGAATCAGTATATAGCTTCACCTTGCTCGAACGTTTTAGCGTTTCTAGCGCTTTAATGACCGCCACCATTTCCATACGATTATTAGTAGTGTTTTCTTCACCGCCAAAAATAGATTTCTCATGTCCATTATAGCAAAACCATGCCCCCCATCCGCCAACCCCGGGGTTTCCTTTGCATGCACCATCCGTATATATCTCCACAATTTCAGTCATTTATTACTAACTTTCAGTTTTATTTTATTTATGGCTCGTTTGATTCTTGTTTTTTGACCACTAACCACCAGCCCAGGCTTCAATAATCGCTGCGTCCACTTCGCCTCTAACAAGGTAATATTCACAACACGTTTTTTCGCCACAATCACATATTGCCCGCCCAACATAGGCCAGCATTTAGCGCCTATTTTCGAGACAAATGAAAAACGCTTTAACCATGCTTCATTATTAACAGGTAATTCATGACAGAAAAACTCTGCCTCAACGAGTTCCATGCTTAGCAATGCTAACCAATCTTTAATCCGCAATAAAGAAAAAAACTGCCCGCCCCAAGGGTACCCTACCTTCTTCTTAAGCAGCCTTTTTAAGCCCCAAAAACTGAAAGGATTAAACCCTGTCATGATTAAATAACCTTCGGGTACTAACACTCTCGCAGCCTCTCTCAAAGCTTGATGTGGGTTATCACTAAACTCTACCGCATGCGGCATGCATAATAAATCAATGCTACTTTCCGCAAAAGGCAGGTAGTCACTCTCACAATGAATATGGCCGGCAGCCTTGTCCGCTGTAATCACATGAGGAATTCGGGAGCTTTTTAAGCAATCGATTTGCGGCAAGCCAACCTGAACTGCATAAAACCCAAACACATCACTCACGGCATGATCAAAAATAGATTGTTCGTAGCCCAATAGCGATTGACCTAATATGCTTTCAAACCAGTCTTTTTGTGTTTTTGTTTGCATTAATGATTGACAAACCTGCTAATAAATCCAATATTGACATTATATTTCAGGTCTAAAATTCAACTACCATGCATATGCCAAGTCTACATATTGAACCAATTCCAGCCTTCGAAGACAATTATATATGGCTTTTGCACAATACACGTGATGCTGTTGTAATTGACCCAGGGGATGCAGCACCTGTTTTAGATGCTCTTCAAAAAAAATCACTTAGATTAAAAGCTATTTTGATTACACATCACCACTCGGACCATATTGACGGCGTTGATGCGTTACTTAAACAATATCCAGCAACCGTTTACGCTCCTAAGTATGACACATTCGATTTCAAACATACCGCCCTAGCAGAAGGTGAGCACGTAGACTTACCTAGCCTACACTTGCAATTCACAGTTATGTGGCTCCCAGGCCACACGCTAGGCCATATTGCTTTTTCAAGCGATGCTTATTTACTCTGCGGCGATGTATTATTCGGGGCTGGTTGTGGCCGCCTCTTTGAAGGCACACCAAAGCAAATGCTAAACTCGTTAAACCGCTTAAAAACATTAAACCCACAGACGAAAGTGTATTGTACACATGAGTACACAGCTAAGAATATTGATTTCGCACTGACGCTAGATCCTAAGAACCAGGATTTACTAGAGCGAAAGCGCATTGTCTCTAAGGTGAGACGTGAACATAAAGCGAGCTTGCCAAGCACAATTGCATTGGAACTAAAAACAAATCCATTTTTACGCTGTAATCAAGATGCTATTATTCAGCATTCTGGAAGCAACCAAACGGATGAGCTATCAGTCTTCACTCAAATCAGATTGAAGAGAAATCATTATTAATCAATATGATAATATGCAAACTTAAAGAAAAACACTACTTGACTACGCTAAGTGGCCTATATAGTATGTAACTTATCTATTCCACGTAGCGCTGCATATGCATAGAAAAACACAGGCTTTACTAACGGCGAACAACTGGTATCGATATGCTATTGTTATTTCCAGCGCTCTTTCTTTCATTACCTGCCTTTTCATCCCACTTCAATCTATTGCAGCAACCAATGCCAAAGGCGTTGAGATTACATTCCTTTTGGATGGTGTGCTGAGTGACCAATCCATAGCAAAATCAACTGCTACGCAAAATAATTTATGGGCGCGTATTAAACAGGGATATGGCATCCCAAACATATCATCGAAACACACGGCTAAATTCGAGATTTTTTACACCAAGCATCCTGAATATGTTGCAAGAATGATATCCCGCAGCCAAAAGTATTTATTCTACGTGGTGGAAGAAGTTGAAAAACGCGGAATGCCAACCGAGATTGCGTTATTACCAATGATAGAAAGTGCTTATAACCCAACAGCTTATTCACGCAGTCATGCTGCTGGCATATGGCAGTTTGTTCCTACGACTGGCAAGTATTTTGGTTTAGAGCAAAACTGGTGGTCAGATAACCGTAGAAATGTTACTGCAGCAACAAAAGCCGCTTTAGACTACCTACAAAAATTGCATAATATGTTCGGCAGCTGGGATTTAGCACTCGCAGCTTATAATGCTGGAGAAGGTACGGTCGGTCGGGCAATTGCACTTAATAAACATGCTGGGTTACCAACGGATTATCAAAATCTCAAATTACCCCGTGAAACAACCGAATACGTACCTAAGCTACAAGCGGTAGAAAATATGGTTACGCACCCTGAACAATATGGCCTTCATATCACAGCAATTCCAAACCAAGCCTACTTTACTGAAATAACCCCACCTTTCCAAATTGATGCAAAAGTGACAGCAAAGCTTGCTGAGATTTCAGATGAAGAGTTTGGTTTATTAAATCCAAGCTACAAGCGCCCTGTTATTGCGTCAATAAATAATACTCATAAAATTTTATTACCTGTTGCTAACGTTAATACGTTCAAATCTAATTTGGCTAGCTATGAAAAACCATTGACTAACTGGTCAGTTTACAATGCTAAGCGCGGTGAAAATATTACCAGCATTGCCAATAAGTTTAATATTGCTTCCAGTGAGTTCCGCAAGATTAACAGCCTACCTAAAAGTAAGCGTTTAACAAAACCATTGAAGCTACTGATACCTCTCAATGCAAATGAAAATAAAATTAATATTGCTCAGTTAATCAATCAACAAACTCACATTGAGCGACTTAAACGTAAAAAAAACAAACATGTTAAACATAAAATAAAAGACGGTGAAACATTAAGTGCTATTGCTAGAAAATATGGCACAAACACCAAAGCCCTAATGAAAATAAATCGTTTAAAATCATCTAAAATTAAAATAGATCAAATCATTAAGGTCAATATTAAACGATCAAAAACCAAAACAAGAACCAAAAGAATTTAATGGTTTACGCGTAGCCGATCGCACGATAAACGCAAGGCCAACCATTTAAAAACCATTGTCATATAAAATGAATACACATACGCCTCTGGTTAGAAAACAGTCAATTAGCATCACGTAGTTTAGGCGCGAGAGATATGCGCCTTATTTTTATCCACCTCCTCCCCAATAGCTTAACGCCTATTATCGTTAGGTCTTAGGCGTTGCAAGTGCCGTACTACTAGAGTCAAGCTTAAGCTTCTTAGGCTTGGGCGTGCAAGCGCCGCAGGCTTCATGGGGCAATATCCTGACCGATGGTAAAGCATATATTCAGTTCGCTTGGTGGTTGTCGCTTTACCCTGGCATGGCTATTTTATTAACCGTGTTAGGGTATAATCTGCTTGGAGAAGGTTTGCGCGATGCACTTAACCCTAGAAGCTAGTCTAGTTAAAGAAAGATTAAGTTAAATGGGTCATCAAACGTAATAGATAATAATTTACATTAGGATTAATTATGGGATTTTTAACAGGTAAAAAAATATTGATTGCTGGCTTGCTTAGCAACCGTTCAATCGCATACGGTATTGCTAAGGCAATGCGTCGTGAAGGCGCAGAACTCGCATTCACTTATCAAGTTGATAAACACGAAAAGCGCGTTGCAGGTTTAGCTGCTGACTTTGACTCAAGTATCGTATTACCTTGCGACGTAGCAGAAGACTCACAAATAGAAGCACTGTTTACCGAGCTAGGAAAACAATGGGATGGCTTGGATAGTATTGTGCATTCAGTCGCCTTTGTACCGAAAGTAGCGCTTGATGGTGATTACTTAGATTCTGTCGATCGAGAATACTTCCGCATCGCCCATGACATTAGCTCATACAGCTTTTCAGCGCTGGCTAAAGCAGCTTACCCAATGATGGAAGGTCGTAATGGTAGCTTGCTAACACTCAGTTACTTAGGCGCAGAACGCACCATGCCGAATTACAATGTGATGGGTGTTGCTAAAGCAAGCCTAGAAGCAAATGTACGTTACTTAGCACAAAGCTTAGGCCCAAGAGGTATTCGTGTAAATGCTGTTTCAGCAGGCCCAATCAAAACACTAGCAGCTTCAGGTATTGGTGATTTTGATAAAATGATTGGCTTTAATGAGAAACATGCGGCAATGCGTAGAAATGTAACCATTGATGAAGTAGGTAATGCTGCAGCATTTTTATGCAGCGGTCTAGCCTCTGGTATTACTGGCGAGATTACTTATGTTGACGGCGGTATGAATATCACTGCAGCAGGTCAAATAGACTAAGCGTAATAGATAAAACGTAGTCATTATTACTATATAATATAAAAAGCTGACTTTCCAAGCCAGCTTTTATATGATTCGTTGATATGAAGCATATTATTCATCTCGGCTTTTTAAGGCTGTTGACTGCCTGTTAACAACTGATGATTAACCTCAATATCAGCCCTAGCCTTGAGAGACTTTCCATAAGAGCTGACATACTCTTGAGCTAACGCACGCTCATATTCAGCCTCCGCTCTTTTCTTCAAGTCATCATCACCATCTAATACATTCATTACATTTGCAACTTTAACCAAGACATACGCCCTATTCGTATCAACAAACGCTGCATAAGCTGGCAGCTTAGTAGCATTGACTTTGAATACTTGATTCATTGCTAACTCAGTTAAACCCTGCGCTGTTTTACGATCAACAGTTACTTCTGGAATCCAATCCAACGTTTCGTCTTGCTCACCTTCCTCTAACTTAGCAAGCACCACTTTGCCCTTTTCTTCAGCCAACTTAAGCGCTTGCTCAATTTTCAATAGGGCTTCAATACCCGGTTTAATTTCATCAAATGATCTGGGTGCTTCAGGCTTATATTCAACAACTCGAGCAGCGATTAAATTATTCGGTGAAACCTCTACCGCCTCTGTATTGCGCTTGTTTTTCACTACCTCATCAGAAAACACCATATCCATTATCTTAGTATTACCTTTGAAATACTTAGCACCCTCTTCACGACTAAACCAATCTGGTGTTTGCACTGTCAAGTTGAACTTCTTCGCCGCTGGTTGCAAGCTGCCAGACTGCTCATAGACAGTATTGCTAAATTCTTCCGTTAGCTCTGCATATTTAATCTGCGCTTTTTGGAAAATAAGGTCTGCTTTAATTTGCGGCTTCATATCTTCAAACAAAGGTGAAGTACCTGTTACACCATCTAAACGAATGATATGGTAGCCAAACTCTGACTCAACAACACCACTGATTTGACCAACTTCCATATCAAAAACTGCATCCTCAAATGGTTTAACCATTGCACCACGACCAAAGCTACCTAATCCTCCGCCTTTAGAGGCTGACCCAGGGTCTTGAGAGAACTTAACCGCCAACTCTTCGAAGCGTTTAGGATTAGTCTTTAATTTCGCATCAATTTCAAGTGCCTGATCATTTGCCTTTTCCTTATCTTCATCGGTTGCACTCACACCAAAGCCAATCAGAATATGACTTGCTTCACGTTGCTCATCACCTTGAAACTTATCTAAATTTTGATCATAAAAAGATTTTACTTCTTCATCTGAAACACTAACGCCATTAATTAAACCGGCAGCTGACAGCAACACAAACTCCATTTTCACCTTCTCAGGCACTTTGAATTTTTCTTTATGGAGTTCGTAGTAGGCTTTAACCTGCTCAGGTGTTACTGTTACTTGAGAAATAAAATCTGAGGCTTTAATTTCCGCCATGCTGACATCACGTTTTTGGTATTGATATTGCACCGCTTGTGCTGCAGTAGACTTCGGTGTAAAGGCCAAATTAGCCAAACCATCACGTGCCTGCTGCACGACTAAATCATTGCGAATGCTAGCCTCAAGCTTATTTGCTGTTAAACCATTTTGCTTAATTGTTTTCTGATAAATTTCTTCAGAAAATTGACCACTTTCTTGAAATTCTGGCAAAGCTAAAATATGGTCGCTTAACTGCTTATCACCGATCTGGAAATTTGCATTCACCGTTTCTGTATTCACTAAGCGGCGCATGATTAAACCATCTAAAATAGACTGTTTAAATGCAAGGCTATCGAACATAGTAGCGTCATACTTTTCACCTTGCGCTTGCATACGCGTTCTTACAGACTCCAATGTAGAACTATATTCTTGCAGTGATATTTCATCATTACTCACCTTGGCTACGGGCACCTTGCCGCCAGCGCCACTCAAATATTGATCAATACCAAACAATGCAAATGGAATTGTAATGGCGGCTAAAATAATTTTTGCTAACCACCCTTTTGAATGATTGCGGATCAGTTCTAACATAAGTCTACTTTCAATATTTTATAACTTCAGATATTGCCAATACAGGCTAAAAATTAACTTCGTAATATACCATAACTGCACGTTAGACGCACACAGGTATTAGCTGCTTTTATGAGTTTTCCTACATGGCTGCGTGAGGTGAAATAAAATGCTATAAAATTAAGGATAGAAAAAAGAGTATTAAGCCAAGGCTTAATACTCTTTTTAATGTTGGCGGAGCGGACGGGACTCGAACCCGCGACCCCCGGCGTGACAGGCCGGTATTCTAACCAACTGAACTACCGCTCCAATTAACTCGTACTACTATGCTAGTTAACCCAAAAAACAACAAGAGTGCCGTAGCACTCTTGTTGTTTCAAGACGGATATTCAAAAGCTTGGTGGGTGCTAACGGGGTCGAACCGCTGACATTCGCCTTGTAAGGGCGACGCTCTACCAACTGAGCTAAGCACCCAAATCACTTTACAACGATATTCTTAAAACTAGCAGTGCCATTTACCTGTGCAGCTAAAAAATAAACCGCCGAACCAAATAAGTGCGCTAGTTTACAGCATCTTTAAGTGCTTTACCAGCTCTGAATTTAGGTGAGTTTGCAGCGCTAATTTGAATGGTTTCACCAGTTCGAGGATTACGGCCATTACGTGCAGCACGCTTCCCTACATAGAAAGTACCAAAGCCAATTAAAGTCACTACATCGCCTTTTTTCATAGCGCCAGTAATTGCACCTGTTGTTGCATCTAATGCACGACCTGCTGCTGCCTTAGAAATATCTGCCGATTTAGCTATCTGATCGATTAATTCTGATTTATTCATGTGTAATCCCCTTTTTCTAAATTATGATAATAACAAGTGCTAACCTACTGTATCTTTATATCAAGCTATAAAAGCATCTGTCAAGGCATTTCCAGATAAAACAGAGGGTCACTCAGTTAGTGTGTGGTTGCTATTTTAACGCCTTCATCTGCTTCTGAAGCAGTAGTAGGGATTCCTTTATCATCATTAATAGGCTTAGGCATAGTTTCTAATGCATATTCAAACACTTGATCAATCCATTTAACTGGGTGGATGTTCAAATGGTTCTTGATATTTTCAGGAATATCAGCTAAATCTTTCACATTAGCTTCTGGAATGAGTACTGTTTGAATACCACCGCGGTGTGCCGCCAACAACTTCTCTTTCAAGCCGCCAATCGGTAACACCTCGCCGCGCAAGGTAATCTCCCCTGTCATCGCCACATCAGCACGCGCAGGGATGTTCGTTAACGCAGAAACTAAAGCCGTTGTTAAGCCAATACCTGCACTTGGGCCATCTTTTGGTGTCGCACCTTCAGGCAAGTGAATATGGATATCTTTCTTCTCATGAAAATCTGCTGGAATACCGAGCCGTTCTGCACGGCTACGCACCACACTCACGGAGGCCTCTAGCGACTCTTGCATCACGTCACCCAGCTTACCTGTCTTAATGGTTTTACCTTTACCTGGCATGACAACAGCCTCGATCGTTAGCAACTCACCACCAACAGACGTCCATGCCAAACCTGTAACCTGGCCGATTTGATTCTCCTTGGCTGCAACACCAAAGTCATATCGGTAAATACCAAGGTAATCATCAATATTATCAACAGTCACTTCGATTGTTTGAATAGCATTAATTTCTTTACCATCATCTGCGCGATGATGGCTTTTAGCATCAGTCTTGCTTTGCAATAAGGCTTTAACAACCTTACGACACATCTTAGACAACTCTTGCTCAAGGCGCCTAACGCCAGCTTCACGAGTATAGTACTGCACGATATGGCGAACAACATCTTCACCAATGCTAATTTCACTTTTCTTTAAGCCGTTAGCTTTAAGCTGCTTTGGTAGTAAATAGCGCTCAGCGATATTCACTTTTTCATCTTCTGTGTAGCCAGAAAGGCTAATAATCTCCATGCGATCTAACAACGGTGCAGGAATATTCATACTATTTGCAGTGGCAATAAACATCACGTCAGACAAGTCGTATTCAACCTCGGCATAATGATCCGAGAACGTATGGTTTTGCTCTGGATCTAACACCTCTAATAATGCAGATGATGGATCGCCGCGTTGATCTTGCCCCATTTTATCCACTTCATCTAATAGAAATAGTGGGTTTTTAACACCCGCTTTAGTCATGCTTTGTAATACTTTTCCTGGCATTGAGCCAATGTAAGTACGTCTATGTCCACGGATTTCAGCTTCGTCTCTTACGCCACCTAGTGCCATACGAATAAATTTACGATTAATCGCTTTAGCAACACTTTTCCCAAGTGATGTTTTACCAACACCAGGAGGGCCAACCAAACATAAAATAGGTGCTTTCATCTTACCAACACGTTGTTGCACTGCTAAGTACTCAGTAATGCGTTCTTTTACTTTTTCCAGGCCATAATGGTCAGCATCTAATATTTGCTCTGCAGCAGTCAAATCACGACTTATTTTAGTTTTCTTCTTCCAAGGAAGACCAACTAGCGTGTCAATATAGTTACGGACAACAGAAGCTTCGGCTGACATTGGTGACATCATTTTCAGCTTTTTAAGCTCAGCACTGACCTTGGCTAAAGCCTCCTTGCTCATACCTGCTGTTTTAATCTGCTTTTCCAGCTCATCCATCTCAGCATTATCATCTTGCTCGCCAAGTTCTTTTTGAATCGCCTTTACTTGCTCATTCAAGTAGTACTCACGCTGGCTTTTTTCCATCTGGCGTTTTACACGACCTCGGATACGCTTTTCTACTTGCAAGATATCAATTTCAGATTCCATTAAATGCAATAGGTACTCCAAGCGCTCTGTTGCGCTCAGCATTTCCAATACACTCTGCCTTTCTTCCAGCTTCAATGTCAGGTGTGCTGAGATGGTATCTGCTAACCGCCCTGCTTCGTTAATCGTCGCAAGGGAAGTGAGGATCTCTGGTGGGATTTTCTTGTTGAGTTTCACATACTGGTCGAATTGCGTCATAACAGTACGCATCAATGCTTCTACTTCATCACCTTCTTCATGAAGGGGTTGTTCAATCGTCTCTGGCTTCGCCCAAAAGCTACCGTCTACCTCTTCGAATTCTGACACTCGCACGCGGTGCAAGCCTTCAACTAAGACTTTGACTGTACCATCTGGCAACTGAAGCATTTGCAATACCGTCGCAATGGTCCCTATCTCGTATATATCCCCCGCATCAGGCTCGTCTTTTGTTGCTGACTTCTGCGCGACCAACATGATTTTCTTATCGGCATCTGATGCAATTTCAAGCGCTTTTATCGACTTGTCTCTGCCCACAAAAAGCGGAATAACCAAATGCGGGTAAACCACAACATCCCGCAAAGGCAGTAGTGGCATTTTCCCATGCGCTAATGGCTCAGCAGGAGTTGCTTCAGTGGCCTTCGTTGATTCAGTCATAGTTACCTTAAATTTCACATGGGCTTATGCCCTATGTTATTAAACATGGGAGCAATATTTAATACTTCAAGGGCATTCGGTAATAAAACATTAACAAATACAAAAATAAACTGTATTAGGACTTAACTATAAGCTTCTCAATTAACATTGAAAATAGCTAATGCAAAATATCGCCGGTTAGCTTGCTTTTTCCGCCAGCTCAGGAGTGTCTTGAAAAATCATTTCTGGTGTTGTTCCATCACGAATCACGCCTTCATCAATAATCACTTTAGCTAAATTTTCCATTGAGGGGATGTCATACATCAACTCAAGCAACGCCTGCTCCAATATAGAACGAAGTCCTCTCGCGCCAGTTTTACGTTCGAGTGCTTTTTTAGCAACCTCTTTTAGCGCTTCATCTGCAAACTCAAGGTCTACACCTTCCATCTTAAAAAGCTTAGCATACTGTTTAGTTAATGCATTTTTAGGTTGCGTTAAGATGGTCATCAGCGCTTCTTCATTCAATGGCTCTAACGTAGCAACAACAGGCAAACGACCAATAAATTCAGGAATAAGACCAAATTTGATTAAATCTTGTGGCTCAATATCAAGCAATACTTTGCTAAGCTCACTCTGATCATCCTTACTTTGGACTTGCGCACCAAAACCAATTCCACCTTTTTCAGAGCGTAAGCGGATGATTTTATCTAAACCATCAAATGCTCCACCACAGATAAACAGGATGTTAGTCGTATCTAACTGTACAAACTCTTGATTAGGGTGCTTGCGTCCACCTTGTGGTGGAATAGAGGCAACAGTACCCTCAACGAGCTTCAATAGCGCTTGCTGTACACCTTCACCAGACACATCACGTGTAATCGATGGGTTTTCTGATTTACGTGAAATCTTATCGACTTCATCAATGTAAACAATGCCACGTTGTGCTTTATCAACATCATAATCACATTTCTGCAATAATTTTTGCAGGATGTTTTCAACGTCTTCACCCACATAACCTGCTTCTGTTAACGTCGTAGCATCTGCCATCACAAATGGCACATCTAACAAGCGTGCTAAGGTTTGAGCCAGTAGCGTTTTACCTGTCCCTGTTGGTCCAATCAATAAAATATTACTTTTTTGTATCTCGACATCATCTTTCGTTGTGCTATCTGAGATATGGTTATGCTCAAGGCGCTTATAATGGTTATAAACAGCTACGGATAAGTTTCTTTTAGCTTGACTTTGACCAATTACATATTGATCTAGAATTTTAGAAATTTCTTTAGGGCTAGGCAGTGATTTTTCTGTGGTTTTAATATCACTAAGACTGTGTATTTCCTCCTTAATGATATCGTTACACAAATCAACACATTCATCGCAGATAAAAACAGAAGGACCGGCAATTAATTTTTTAACTTCATGCTGACTTTTCCCGCAGAATGAGCAGTAAAGCAGTTTTTCTTCTTCAGACTTAATAGCCATTTAAAATTCCTGTTTCTTGATTGTATTATGCTTCTGCAGTGCGCCCAGCAATCACTTTATCAACAAGGCCATACTTAACTGACTCTTCAGCACTCATAAAGTTGTCACGTTCAGTATCAACATTAATTTCTTTTGAAGATTTACCTGTGTTATCAGCTAAAATTTTATTCAAACGCTCACGTAAATACATGATTTCTTTAGCTTGGATTTGAATATCAGAAGACTGCCCTTGGAATCCACCAGAAGGTTGGTGAATCATGATGCGTGAATTTGGCAAGCTAAAACGCTTACCTTTAGCACCCGATGATAATAAAAATGAGCCCATACTAGCCGCTTGGCCGATGCATAACGTACTCACATCAGGCTTAATGAACTGCATCGTGTCATAAATTGACATACCAGAGGTCACAGACCCGCCTGGAGAATTGATATAGAAAGAAATATCTTTATCAGGGTTATCTGCCTCTAAAAACAATAACTGCGCAACTATTAGATTAGCAGAGTTATCATTGACAGGCCCTACTAAGAAAATGACGCGCTCTTTCAGTAAGCGAGAATAAATATCAAACGAGCGTTCACCGCGACCACTTTGCTCAATCACCATTGGAATGTAACCTAGGTTTTGAGTCTCTTGTGCCGGGCTAACCAAGCTTGTATTTTCACTCATTATTGTCGCCTCTTTAGTTATCCTGCCATTAATTCATCAAAATCTACTTTAGACTCTGAAACTTTCGCTTTCCTAAGCACCCACTCGACAACATTGTCTTCTGTTGCTAAAGCAGCTGGCTCATCTAAGCGTTTCACATCCGCATAATACCAATCAATCATTTGTGCTGGCTTTTCATAGTTCTGTGCAAAGGTCTCAACCATTTTTTTCACTTGGTCTGCATCCGCTTGCAAATTCTCAGCATTCACTAATTCCGACAAAATCAAACGTAAAGAAGTGCTACGTTTCGCCTGTTCTTCGAACATTTGCGGTTCTAATTGAATCGTTTTTGGATCCATTCCACGCTGCTGTAAGTTTTGTTTCGTCATTTGCATCATGCGTTCGATTTCAGAACTCATAATTGCTTTTGGCACCTCTAGCTCAGTCACATCAACCAAACCTTGGAACACTTGCTCTTTCACGCGTGCTTTAATGCGTTTTTCAACTTCCTGCTCTAAATTTGATTTAATTTCAGCGCGCAATTTCTTCACATCACCATCATCAACACCTAGTGTTTTAGCAAAGGCTTCATCCACTTCAGGGTAAGCTGGCGCTGAAACACTATTATATTTCACAGTGTAGCTCACCTTTTTACCTGCCAACACTTCTGGATCGTGATCTTTTGGGTAGGTAATGTTAAATTCTCTTGTATCGCCAGCTTCCCCGCCAGCGAGCTCTTTATCAAAGGCTTCAATACGACCAGCTTCACCTAGAACAATATCCATTCCTTTGTTGCCTGTGCTTTCAACTTCTTCACCATCAATGAATGCCGTCAAATCAATATTAATACGGTCATCTTTTTTAGATGCACGCTTCACAAGTGAGTAACTCACACGTTGCTTCACTAAAACATCAATCGTTTTATTAATATCTTTAGCAGCCACTTTAAGTGCTGGCTTCTCAACTTTCACTTTTTTGACATCACCTAATTTAACTTCAGGGACAATCTCAAATGTCGCTATGTACTCAAGCTCGGTTGCCGCTTCTGAGAAAGGCTTATGCTCAATATTAGGGAAGCCTGCTACACGTAGCTTCTTCTCTTCAACCGCCTCACCGAAACTGGTTTCAACCGCTTTGGAATAAACTTCATCACGTGCTTGCTGACCGTAATGTTGACTAACCATACCTGCAGGTGCTTTACCTGGACGGAAACCTGAAAATTTTGCTGTACGCGCAATTTCCGAGAGACGTTTTTTAATTTGCGCCTCTAACGGTGCCAAAGGCATTTTAATTGTCATGCGACGTTCGATATTACTGATTGTTTCAACAGTTGCGGCCATGCTGCACTTCCCGATTAATATTCATTGAAGAACGATAAGATTTATTTTGGTGCGAAAGGAGAGACTCGAACTCTCACGCCTTTCGGCGCTGGTACCTAAAACCAGTGCGTCTACCAATTCCGCCACTCTCGCATATGTTTATGATCGCGTTCAAACGGGGTCATAAACATCAAAGGCGATATTGTATATCAAATGATACCATCTGGAAAAGATTATCTCAGATAAAACAATTAATTTACGCATCTTTATTTAGTTATACGCTTACCCAACCGTTAAAAATAGCTTTATAAGCGATATTTAAATTTACTTTTTCAACAGCACTAGTTAAAGTAAGATACTAGAATAAAGACAATTAAGTATATTGATTGTACTTGCTGTTTTAAATCATTATTTTTTTAAATTGAAAACTATGCAAAACACGAACCACACTGCTGAAAACAATATGCTACGTACGGAGTTAGAGTTGCTTATGAAAGAGCGGGAAACCTTAGTGGTTATTGCAGGTGTTGCTGCAGGCTTGATTGCAGAAATCAATACAAACGACTTACCTATTCGCACTATAGAAGCCGCTGACTTGCTTGCAACAAAAGTTAATCAACTATCAGAAGAAACACTGCAAGACGCGCTCAACTCCGTTAAAGCGTCCATAGAAGCTACTCTATAAATAAGGTTAGACCGAGCTAAGTAACCAAACGCTTATGCGAAACAAAAAACAATATTGCATGGCCATTTTGCTCTCCCTGTTCATTTTCGGCTGTACGGCCGAACTACCAACCAAACCATTAAATAGTGGCAACGCAACAAAAATATTAGAGAAGAGTCCGACCAGCGCTGAATTTAATCAGTATTTAATACAACATGGTTATAACAAAGAAAACTTGCCGCTGACTACCTGGGGGCTAGATGAACTGACTTTGTGCGCACTTCTTTATCACACTAAACTCGATGTTGCCAAACAACAATTAGTGCTCGCTAATTTGGCGATTCAAACAGCTAAAATAAGAACTAATCCAACCATTAATGCTGATATTGCGCATAGCAACCAAAAAAATAGTGATATCAAACCTTGGGCTTATGGTTTATCTGTCGACATTCCGATTTCAACTAATAATAAGCGTGGCTTCAAAATCGGAAAAGCCAAACTAAATGCTAAGGCAAGCCGCATGGATGTTGCTGAAACAGCTTGGCAATTACGCCATCAAATTGCGATGGATTTAATTTCTTTTCACCAAAACAGGGCTGAAATAGAGTTGTTACGACAAGAACTAGAAACGCGCGAGAGCATTGCCAACATGCTAGAAAAGCGCGTCAATGCTGGCATTACACCAAGAACGGTGTTAAGCAACGTTAGTTTGCTAACGCTGAAAACCAAACATAATCTTAATAAAAAACAAGCAGAATCCAGGCTACTTAAAACAAAACTAGCCGCAGATGTGGGCTTAACACCAGGGAAATTTAATTCAATTAAGATTAAGCCGCTTGCAATAAAAAGTACATTGGAAAAACAGTCTACACTCCTAGAAACACCTTTAGAATCTAAAGCATTGCAGGAGCAAGCGTTATTGAATCGCATTGATATACGCCGTAGCATTGCCCAATATGAGGCAGCAGGGGCTGAAATAAAACTGCAAGCGGCGAAGCAAATACCAAACATAACACTGAGCCCAGGGTTTTTGTTCGAATTTGGCGATAAGATTTGGTCATTAGGGTTTTCTTCCTTACTCAACTTATTACACCCAAATACAGTCCTAACTGAAGAAGCCAAACAGCTACAAACCATTCAAGGTGCACGGTTTAAAAATTTACAGGCAACAATCATTGCCGAAATAAGTCAAGCCTATACTCGCTATCAAGCCGCAGCACAAACCACAGAACAGGCCAATGAAACACTAACCAATCAATTGACACAAGAACAAAGAATGCTCAAACAATTCAACAATGGCTTAATCGGAAAACTCAATCTCGCGCAATATACACTGGACAGCTTAGTTGCAAAACAACAGCTACTAGCCTCTCAGTTTGCATTGCTTAAAGTGAATAATCAAATTGAAAATATCATGCAAAAACCACTATATAGTAGCTTTCAACTTCCGCCCCACATGCAATAAGGTCAAATAACCATGAATAAAAAGACTGCCATTATTGTTGGCTTACAGGCTTTTACAATTATCATTCTATTCTGGATGCTGGTTTTTTACGGCAAAGACGAGTTTGAGGACTTCCGTACAGAGCAAGAAGAAGAAATCGAAAGTATTGATCGCGTGACAGAGAAAGAAGGCATTAGTATCGTTAGCCTTTCTCCTGCTGTCCAAAAAAATAGCGGCATTAGCACAGCTAACGTGGCAGCTATGGCCTACCTAGGTGAAATTAAAAGTTCCGGCACTGTCATGCCAATCGACGCATTAATTGTTGCAAAAACAAAGCTGCTTAATTTAGAAACAGTACTTTCCTCTGCACAAACCAATAGTCTACAGCACCAGGCACAATACAAACGACTGAAAACACTGAATGCTGATGATAAAAACGTGTCTGACCTGGCGGTTCAAGAGTCATTAACCTTGGTAACAAATGACCGTGCAACTGTCAATAGCAAGGCTTCCGAGATACGCAATTTAAAAGCCAGCATAAAACTGAAGTGGGGTAATGCATTAACGAAGCAAGCATTAAATAATCAAACAACACCCCTGTTTCAACGGTTGCTTGCTAGAAAAAATGTATTAATCCAGGTAAGTCTGCCTTTTAATGCCCCAGACCCAACCCTTGGAAGCACTGTTCAGATTAAGCCGCTGAATGGTAGTGAGCCGATTAAAGCAAGATATGTTTCTGTATCAACTCAGGCTGACAGTAATGGTGCCGGTAAAACGTTTTATTACAGTGCGCCAGCAAAGAACTTACGCATTGGTATGCGCGTCTTGGTAGAGGCTAGCAGCGCTAAGAATAAAGCCAGCAATGGTATTGTTATCCCTAGCAGTGCGGTTGTTTGGTATGCAGGTACGCCTTGGGCTTACTTTAGAGAAGACAACAATCAGTTTATCCGTAAACCAATATCTACAGACACTGAAGTCGATGCAGGTTGGTTTAATAAAGGGGTTGATGTGAACAGTGAGGTCGTCGTTAGAGGCGCGCAATTATTACTATCTGAAGAGTTTAAGTATTTGATTAAAAATGAAAATGATGACTAAGGCCATTTTACTAAATACTCTTCTTTACTGCATTATGTATAAAGGCGATCTAATATGATGTCGGCGATTGTGCGTTTTTCTATTCGCTTTTATGGTGTCATCATTGGGCTGGCTATTCTTGTGGTGCTGTATGGCAGCTATAGCTTAACGCGTAGCAATCTAGATGTATTTCCTGAGTTTTCACCTACCCAAATTATTATTCAAACAGAATCTCCCGGCTTATCTGCCGAGCTAGTAGAAAGCTTAGTCACGCAGCCCGTTGAAACGTCAATTACTGGCGCGGCTGGCATTTCAGACATGCGTTCACAATCGATCCCCGGCTTATCCGTTGTGACGGTTATTTTTGATGCATCCTCTGACATTTACCGTAACCGGCAAGTGATTGCTGAGCGATTAAGCACGCTCAGCACAAGACTTCCTGATAACATTACGCCTAATATCACCCCTCTCACCTCCTCAGCCAGTACAGTACTAGGCTTCGGCTTGACTTCGCAGCACCGTAGCTTAATGGAGCTACGTACACTGGTTGATTGGACGGTAACCCCTCACTTACTATCAATCCCTGGTGTCGCTGATATCAATGTCTTTGGCGGTGACGTGCGTCAATACCAAGTGCAAATTGACCCTGAAAAACTATTACAGTACCAGCTTAATATCAATGATGTTGTTGATGCGGCTAAAAAAGCCACTGGTGTCAGCGGTGCAGGTTACATTCAAAACAGCAATCAGCGGATTATTGTCAACACACAAGGTCAAGCCACAACACCAGAAACATTAGCGAAAGCCACGTTAATACATACCAATGGCCGTACCATTCATATTGGCGATATCGGTCGCGTGGTAGAAGGTGCAGCGCCATCAATCAGTGCAGCAGCGATTAATGAAGAAACAGGTATTTATTTATCCGTTCAAGGGCAGTTAGGTGCTAACACGCATGCGGTCACACTTGCCATTGAAGAAGCACTACAAGAACTAGAACCAACCTTTTCACGTGAGAAAGTCACCTTACATGAAGGTTTATTCCGCCCTGCTAACTTTATCGAAACTGCGATAGAAGGCGTTAGAACAGATATTTTAATTGGCTCTGCTTTAGTCATTACTATCCTAGTTTTATTTCTGTTTAATCTTCGTACTGCATTTATCTCCGCAACAGCTATCCCCCTATCACTGCTGACAGCAATTGTTGCTCTTAGTTACTTTGATATTGGGTTGAATATTATGGTATTAGGTGGCCTTGCCATCGCGCTAGGTGAGGTCGTTGATGATGCCATTATCGATACCGAGAACATTTTTAGGCGTTTACGTGAAAATCGCTTATTAGCCCAGCCACTTTCTAACTTTAAAGTCGTTTATGAAGCCTCAATGGAGGTTCGTAGTTCTGTCGTCTATGCAACCGTTATCGTTGCATTGGTCTTTGTGCCATTACTTACATTAGGTGGCGTTGCAGGCAAGCTGTTCGCCCCTCTTGGATTGGCCTATATTGCCGCCATCATGGCCTCATTAGTTGTAGCCTTAACTATCACCCCTGCCCTATGTTATTTATTGCTAAGCAACACTAAGCTCGAATCAGAAGACTCGCCTATTATTAAAATAATCAAAATCTCTTATGTGGGACTGCTAAACAAAATTGAGCACCACTTTAAAGTGGTGCTAACAGCCAGCTTCTTACTGATTGCATTAGGACTGGGTGTATTGCTACTATTTAAAAGCCAATTCATTCCTGCACTGCATGAAGGTCACTTCATTATGCACATGACAGCAGTCCCCGGCACCTCAGAGCAAGAGTCTTTAAGACTAGGTAAGAAAGTGTCTAGTGTATTACGGAAAATTGATGGTATTCAATCGGTAGCCCAATGGGTTGGTCGCGCACCGAATGGAGCAGATACCTTTGGCACCCATTACAGTGAGTTTGAAATAGAGATTGGTACGCTATCAGGCAATGAGCAAGAGCGCATCTTAGCGGACATTCGGGAAGAGCTAGCGGGTGAAACCGAAGACCAAGATGGTGATGGTGTGGCAGAAATAGGCTTCGTTGGTGTGAACTTTGCCATTAATACGTTTTTAACCGAACGGATTGAGGAGACCATCTCTGGTTATGCCGCATCCACCATAATTAATATTTACGGCACAGACTTAGATGCTCTGGATCGTGATGCTCAGAAAATTGCCGCCCTTGTTGCTGAAGTAAGAGGAGCAGAAGATGTGTTACTACAATCACCACCCGGCACACCACAAGCGGTCATTCGGATTAGACCTGAGAAACTGGCTGAATGGGGTTTAAAAACCGTCGATGTGCTAGCCGCATTACGTGCATCGTATGAAGGCGTACCAGTTGCACAAGTCTATTTAGGCAATCACGTCGTTGACATGACAGTCATTTTAGAAAAGGAAGCTCGTGATGATATTGGCGACATCAAAAACATTCCATTCTTTAACCCAGATGGCAAGCTACTACATCTAAAAGATATTGCCTTTATCACCCAAGAAAATGGCCGTTCTAAGATATTACATGCAGGAGCAAAGCGTATACAGACGATTACTGCAAATGCAGTAGGCCGTGACATTGCCAACTTCAATGATGACATTCGCAAAGGCATTAAAAGCAACATTCAATTACATCAGGGTAACTACTTAGAGTTTTCTGGTGAAGCTGAAGAAAATTCACAGTCTCGAGAAGATTTACTAGTGCATTCTATCCTTGCAGGCATCGCTATTTTCTTAATGTTGTATGTTGCCTTTGGTCGGCTGCGCAACCTGTTACTGACCTTTGTCAATCTGCCATTTGCCCTCATTGGTGGTGTGATTGCAGCGCTGTTTACTGGAGGATGGATTTCGCTGGGATCACTAGTTGGCTTTGTTACCTTGTTTGGGATTACGCTACGTAATTCAATTATGATGGTTTCGCACTTTCAACATCTCATTGACCAAGAGAATTGCGTGTGGAACCTAGAAACCTGTATTCGTGGAGCTACTGAACGATTGCCATCCATTTTAATGACGGCTTTAGTGACTGGCTTAGGCTTATTACCTTTAGCTTTAGGTAGCAATCAACCAGGGCGTGAAATTGAAGGGCCAATGGCAACGATTATTGTGGGTGGCTTAGTGACTTCGACGATATTGAACTTACTTATTTTACCAACCATCATGTTGCATTTTGGTCGGTTTAAAAAACAAGTCTTAGAATAATTGCTTTGAAATTGATAGCCTAGAGTATCTCAGTCATATTTAAGATACTTGAACCTCACATCATCATTCGGTGTACCCGTTAAAGCACCTTCTTCTAATGCCGGCTGCCAAGCGATGACTTGCTCTACCTTAGCTGCTAACTCAAAGTCTTTATCGGTAACGCCTTTAGCATCATGCGTACATAGCTTAACAATAACAAAAGCATAAGAAACAGTTAAATCAGGGTGATGCCAAGCTGCTTCAGCTAAGTGCCCAACCGTATTAACAACCATCAGAGTTGCTTTCCAACCACTGGTTTTATACTTCCGCCGTATCCAACCATTTTCAAAGAACCAATGCGGCAGTTCTTCCTGCAGCTTTTTTACGACTTCACTTTCTGTGTAGATTTTTTCAGCTATCATCTTTAATGAATTGCCCCAGCGACTTTGTCCAGTGTTTCATAATTCATACCTTCTAGAAAGTATTCAAAATCGGTTTTCTTTAACATCCACGTGCCAAATGTTTTGTTCAACACGAAATCACCAAGGGCCCCATCAACGATGCCATTTTTTTGCAACATTTTTAGGCTTAATTCTGGGCCGTCTGGTTTATCAGACTTCACAAACACTAGCTGTTGTGCATCAACTTTTCTCGCCAACCAGGCCGCTATACTATCTGATGTGACATCCCAACATTTATCGATGCTATCGTCTGCCAATACCATTTGACTGGGCAGCCAGACAGTACAGCGATGTTGCCATGTCCGCTCGTCTATCTCCATCTCTGTTTTTACTACGGCCAAATCAGGGCTCATATTCGCCAGTAGCAATCCAAACTGATCCATGGCTAATAAAGCCAATTTATGTGCACATGCCTCACTAATTTTCGATACCTTTTGCGCATATCGGACAGCATCTGCAAAGACCCCGCCACCTGGCACAAGGATAATATTGCCATCGCTGAAATTGGTAAATAGCTCAAGCCACCGCTCAAGCTCTGGTGAACCTAGTAGGCTGCCGCCGACTTTAACTACCCACATAGATTTTCCTTTTTTTCGTGAAGCACCCAACCTACTTACTAACAGCAGGCAATAATGAAAGTGCCTTATTTTTTATTAACAGTCTTAAAAAAAGATGGATTGTTAATGAATACTTTAATCAATTTAATCGAGTCATTTAAAGAGTTTCAACAGTTCAATCATGGTAGACGCTTTATCTAATGTCTCCAAGTACTCTTTTTTTCCATCAGAATCCGCAACAATTCCACCGCCTGCGTAGTAACTCAACTCATTGCTATTCACCACAGCCGTCCTAATGGCAATATTAGTATCCAATTTACCATCAAAACCAATATAACCAATCGCACCACAATAAATACCACGTCGGTTCAACTCTAATTCTTCAATAATTTGCATGGCGCGTATTTTAGGTGCTCCAGTAATCGACCCACCAGGAAAACAACCCTTTAATAAATCTATAACAGCTATATTACGTTTAAGTTTAGCCGTCACTATACTAACAAGGTGATGTACATTCGAAAAACTTTGTAACTGGAAAAGTTTTTCGACCTTTACACTGCCTGTTTCGCAACTTTTGCCGATATCATTTCTCAGCAAATCAACTATCATTAAATTTTCCGCTTGATCTTTACTACTGTTTTGTAATGTTTGTGCATTGGCTAAATCTTGCTCAATAATTTCAGCACGCGGCATTGTGCCTTTAATCGGCCGTGTTTCAACATTCCGCCCAATGACTTGTACAAAGCGCTCCGGGGAGTTGGATAAAACTTGGAACCTATCGTTCTGTTTCGAGGGCAATTGCATATAAGCCATAAAAGGAGCCGGGCTAATTTCACGTAGTTTTTTATACGCAAGCCAGCTATCGCCACTCACTTTCGCGGAGAAACGCTGTGCCAAATTAACCTGATAACAGTCTCCAGTTTGAGTATAGTTTTTTATTCGGTCAAAAGCATTAAGATAGCTCGTTTCAGTAAAGTTACACTTAGTTTTCGATGTCACTTTAAAGGCAGCATCTATCTCTTTATACGGTGTATCAAACAATTGCACTAGTGCAGGCCAGCTTTGCTTGGTTTCTTCAGAAAAGCCATGTGAAATCAATATGGTTGTCTTTTTTCGATGATCGACAACAACAGCCCAGTCATAAATACCCACCATCATTTCAGGCATATCCTCAGGTGTGTTTTTGTCTTCTATTTCTTCTAACCGTCGCCCCAAATCATAAGAGAAATAACCCATTGCACCACCTGCAAATGGCACGCCAATATCCTGTGCTGGATAACGTTCAAGCAACTGATTCAGCAAAGTAAAAGGATCTTCTTTCTCACTTCTTATTTCTTTTCCATCTTGAATGTTAGTACCCTTGCCAATGGTCACAAAGGTCGCGATGGGCCTTGCTACTAATATATCGTATTGCCCATACTGACTACCAGGCTTACCTGTTTTTGTATCAATCGCCTGCCCACTATCGAGGAGCATTGCCCAAGGCTCGTGTGCGATTTTCTCGAATAGCTGTGCTGAATCATGATGATAAGACAATGTCTGTTTCAGAGCGGCCATCAAACAGCACCCGTAACATAGGCTAATCTAGCTACTGCATAAGAAGAAAAGCAAACACCTAAACTCTCTTGGTGCCGTAATGCCGACGCTACTGACACGTAAGGCGTTTGCATTGTTTGTGCAATAGCCTCTACCAAAAAAACTCCTGCGCCTGTACCCACTACTGTCATTCCTTGTTTTAGATGTTTTATCATAGCCAATTGAATTTGATCGCATTGTTTACGCCTACAATCTTGCGCCAACTGTTGCCAGCTCTCCAGCGGCTTACTTTCCATATCATATCCCACCATACGCGCTAAACGTCTTGCTGAAGCTAGCATTGTCTTCGGTTCACCATCTGCAGTTCCCGCCATATCAACGGCTTCAGGTAGTTCTTGTGTCAAACGGTAAACATCAGCCATTGTTGCAAAATGCTCAGCAGCCACATTAGTTTCCACCTTATCAAAGATAAGCTTTTGAGCAACTGCCATCACCGGTGTGCGCACCACACCTGTATACACTAATGTGTCTTGCTGCATACGTTCCGCATCTGTTAACGGCCCACTCATCACCTTGCCATCATTAATGACAATAATGTCGGTCGTTGTACTACCAATATCAACTAGCAGTGCAGATGGTAACTGTTGGGCAAGCAAACTACCGCTGGCATGCCAGTTGGCAGAAGCAATCACCTCCGTACTTTTTTCCACATCCGCAATTGAAATAAAGCACGGTGCGTTACCCTCGTTACTCATGCGATAATATCGTACATTTTGCTTGAGTAACTGGTCAACAAATGTTGAAACTTCTAGAACACCTTCGTGTCTATTTTTAAACAAATCAACCAATTCTCCAGTCATGGTCACCACATGTAATACTTGGTTTGATGTAACATTAAAACCATTCAGCACCGCCATGATGGCTGTTTCTAAATGATCCAAACCCAACCATAGCGGACATGCTATTTGCTGAAGCTGCTCAACACTACCTCCTTCATCCAGCAATACGGCTTTAACATGTGCGCCACCAATATCCCAACCCATGACTTTATTCATAAGCAACCTCAACCATCACTTCATTTCGTTGTAAGATTGGCCATTCATAGTCTGTTTGTATCAATGTATTTATCAGCAACTCCGCTGGGTTATAGCCTGTCGCTGTTTTTAATGCCACATAGCACGTTGTTAGTCGCGGGTTAATCTCAACAACAACGATTTCAGCTTTTCCATCGGCCTCATTACCAACAACCACATCAATACCAACATAGCCATTTAAATCAGGTAGCAGTTGTGCTATTTGATTAGCCAGCCCTGAAAATTCTTTCCAATACTGTTGCATGCCATTCACCATACAGCCTTGATATTCCAACTCGTTATTTTCTTTTCCAATCAATTGCTTATTACAACTTAACAAATGAGCGACACCCTTATTCATCACACATGAAATACTACCTGCTGTGCCTTGAAAGTATGGCTGAATAACATGTGTCTTTGTATGGTTGTTCTGCAATAGCCACTGTTCTAATAACAATGCAGAATCAAAACAAACCACCTCCTCGCACCCAGCACCATCATCCGGTTTCGCTAGCCAAGTTAGGCCTTCCATTTTAGACCATTGCTCATATAGATAAGTCGCCACTGTCTTCATCCCGACTTGCTTCAATAGCGCATAAGTAGCTAACTTACTGCTACACGTGTTGACCGCCGTTAAGCCACAACCTAATATGAATTTATCGTGCTCTAACGCTAAGGCTGTCAGTTTGGATAAATTACCTCCTGTCTCAGGTGCAATCAACCAAACGGCATCGACCGAATTTATAACTTCTTCCCAGATACCCCATACATCATCACCCGCACCAATCAGATGGCAAGTATGGCTGTCAATCGGCAATGCAATCCTCGCATCCACAGTAGTGACTATTTGACAAGGCAAACCAGACAAGTCATGTAACAAAGCATCACGCATCACTAACCCTTGTTCTAACAAGCCTGAGGGTAAGTCGCTATCATTTAAACCACCACAGGTGATAAACTCACAGACAAATATTGTTTTTATAGGTATATCTTGCACATTATTCCAGTGGTCGATTTGTTGAATGGCCTTGTTGTACACGCTAAAAAAGGCATTCGCTCAGAATACCACCCCATTCAATCTTCTTTGACAGACTCCAGCCATCCAGTCGATATTGTAAAGGCTTTTCAACGCCTACACCCATTTAAAACACTCTATGTCGCAGATTTAAATGCCATCCAAGACTTAAAAAATACGGGTGAATGTCACCACATAATACTGGCAATGATTCACCAAACATTTCCTGATTTAACAATATGGGTAGATTCAGGTATCAATAGTCTACAAAAAACAGAAAAGTGGGCAGCAGATTACATCCAGATTGTGTTAGGTAGCGAATCCTTCTCTAGTATTGCGCAATACCAATCATTCACATCGAAACTGACCCGCCCTTTTACTTTATCTTTAGACTTCTCACCACAAGGCTACCTAGGGCCAGAAGCTTTACTTCAAGACCAGAAGCTCTGGCCGACAGAAACCATTGCCATGACCTTGTCCCAAGTTGGTACTAATGCTGGTGTTGACACACAAATTATTCAAAGTCTTTTATCGAAAACTGATCGACAAGGTATTTACGCAGCAGGTGGTATTCGCGATATAAATGACTTGCTACAGCTTAAACAGCAAGCAGCAAAAGGTGCTTTAATTGCTTCTGCATTACACAATAAACAATTAACAAGCAAAGACTTAAGCATTCTATGCGCATAAAAAAGCCTGAGTAAACTCAGGCTTGTAAATTACCTACTAACAAAGCAGCCTACTCTAAGTTAGCGTGCAATGCGCGCATACCTTGCTCTGTTAAGTCTTCAGCATAAATCAACTCTGAAATAGCGCCTTCTAAGAAGACCAATGTTGAAAGCTCAAACTGAGAGCCCATTGGCATGCCTTTAACAGGTGCAAAGCTATCATCTTGACCAACTTGCACAACTAAATCAGCAACGTCAGCCATTGCTGAAGCTGTTTTCATTGAAATAACCGCCAATTTAGCACCGACTTCTTTTGCTTTTTTCACGAATGGTAGCAATGTTGCTGTGCCGCCTGAACCTGAAACCAAAACAAGTAAGTCTCCTTCTTTAATCGCTGGTGTAATAACCTCACCCACCATGAATACTTTATGGCCTGAGTGTACTAAACGCATTGCAAAGAAGCGTGATACTAATAATGAACGACCTGCGCCACCGATAAATGTTGCGCCTGCACCTTTTACCATATTAACTAATTCAGCAGCCTTGCTTTTATCGGTGACATCTAAGATGCGCGTTAAATTATCTAAAATATTTTGTTGATGATCCATTTTTTATCCTTTATATCTTAATGATTAACTTTTAGCCACAGCCCTATACAAAAAATCCCGACACATTACTGGGCCAGGATTTTATATACTCATATCAATAATTAATTATTGATAGTGGAAATTATCCGTGAGCAATAGCTGTGATTTCAGCAGCAGAAGCAGCTGGATCTTCAGCACCGTAGATAGCAGCGCCAGCTACAATGATAGTAGCGCCAGCATCACGAACTTGAGCAGCAGTGTTAGCTTTAACACCACCAGCAACTGAAATTTCAGCGCCAGTTTTAAGAGCAGCAATAGTAGCTAAGTCAGTGAATGGTGTTTGGCCAGCAGCTTGCTGATCTAAACCAGTATGAACACCGATGATGTGTGCACCAGCAGCAACAACTTCTGTAGCCAAAGCAGCTTTATCAGCAACGTTGATTAAATCGACTTGAGCTTTTTTGCCGTATTTGTTAGCAACCTCAATTATACCTTTGATAGTACCGATATCAGCACAACCAAGAACTGTACAGATGTCAGCACCAGCTTTATAGAATGGTTCAGCTTCGTAGAAGCCAGCATCCATTGTTTTCAAATCAACTAAGATTTGGTTGTTTGGGAATTTAGCACGTAATGTTTCTAGTAATTTGATACCGTTATGCTTGATGCAAGGTGTACCGATTTCTAGAATGTCAACGTGAGGAGCAACTGTAGTTGCTAGAGCAACTGTTGCGTCAAAGTCTAATGAATCTAATGCCATTTGGGTTAAAGCCATGGTGTGAATCTCCGATTGAAAGGTTAATTATTACAATAAAGTTTAAATACTTAATTGCTATTCTTTAGTTACTACAAAAAACTGGACACCAATGATAAGTGTCCAGTCGGCTTATGTCAATGTTAAAGCCGCTAAATTACAGGAATATTACAGGTTTGTTACGCTCCGCGTTCAACTTCATCAACATTAAGACTTAAAGCTTTTCGCTTAAAGCAGCTTCTAGTTTGTTTTGATCTGCTACGAAACCACGAATACCTTCAGCAAGTTTCTCAGTCGCCATAGGATCTTGATTTAATGCAAAGCGGAATTCAGCTTCAGTCAATTTTTCTGCCGCCTTTTTAGTAGCGCCGCCATCTTTTAGTACCTGCGTCAAAGTGCCTTCAGTTGCTGCCAACTCTTGCAATAGCCCTGGTGAAACAGTAAGGCGATCACAACCAGCTAGCGCAACTAACTCGCCAGTGTTACGAAATGAAGCGCCCATTACCACTGTTTTATAGCCATGCTCTTTGTAATACTCGTAAATAGCACGTACTGAAACCACACCCGGGTCAGTTTCTTGTGTGTATGTTTCACCTGTTTTCGCTTTGTACCAGTCTAAGATGCGACCAACAAAGGGAGAAATCAAGAATACGCCAGCTTCCGCACATGCGCGCGCTTGGCCGAAACCAAACAATAGTGTTAGGTTACATTGGATGCCTTCTTTTTCAAGAATCTCACCTGCTTTAATGCCTTCCCATGTAGACGCTAATTTAATGAGCACACGATCTTTACCAATACCTGAATCTTGATAAAGTTGAATGAGTTTACGGCCCTTAGTAACCATCGCATCTAAGTCGAATGACAAGCGCGCATCTACTTCCGTAGAAATACGACCTGGGACTACTTTAGTAATCTCTGTACCAATCAACACAGCCAATTTATCAGCAGCGTTGTCAATTTGCGCTTCTTTAGAGCCGCCCTGTTCTTTTGCGTAAGCAATAGCAGTTTCAATGAGTGGTGCATACTGTGGCAATAAACTTGCCTTCAATACTAATGATGGGTTTGTTGTCGCATCGACAGGCTTAACTGTTTTAATTGCTTCAACATCACCTGTATCAGCAACGATTGTTGTCATTGCTTTTAGTTGATCTAATAAATTTGCCATTGTTTTCTCCAAGAAATTAGGTGTTTTACGTTTTCTAGAATCCGTACTGAAAATCGAATCCCAACATTATATCGCAAATTAGCTTCGATAACTGGAATTGAACCCAGTCTTCTATACCCCATCGATTAAAAACTAAACATGAAAACCATGCTAATTAATGAACAGTTAACTACAAATTACAACAGTTATGCACTAAAAGTGTCGCTACCGTTAAGTCGGCACTAGTGCCGGGGTTAATGGCGCGTGACTTTAACGACTGATCAAATACTAGTAGTTGTGGCAAGTAGTGCTTAGGGTTGCCTAATGCTTGAAACGCCTCATGGTGTGTACGCGCCTCATCCTGAATGACTATTGCAGCACTCATACCATACTTCCGAACAATATGGCTGTCTGGATAATGGCTGAGCCAATACAAATATAACGCCGTGGCTGCCCCAGCAGGTCGTCCCCAGCGTAGCAATGCGGCTTCAAAATGAGGCAGGCCTTCTTCAAACACATGACTAAACCCATTGGCATACTGCTGCCCAATAAAATCCCTATCAGAAGAAGCTTGCATCGCTTCTAATAAAGTACACTCTGCAGGCTTATGAACGTCATGCGTTTTAGCACATCCTAACCCCGCTGGATTAGCCATCCGTATGGCTTTGAATAAGTATTCCGCATCCGCTCGCGTGGTGTTCGTAAGCACTTGTATCAACTGATATCGAAAATTTGTTACAGGCCTTGCACCCAAGAGTGCCGCCTGAATAATCGGCGCACATAGTAAGATGATGCCAAGATTCGTATTGCAGCCAACCGCATCCCCCGTAGCTGCAACACTATGGAAAATGCGTTCACCTAATGCTAACTCAGACTGTGAGATAACAGGAGTAGATGCTTCCGCACTTTCGATAAAGTCTTGCACTTGCATGTCGTGTCCATCAGCAAAAATATGGACATTACCTGGCTTTAGCGCTTCGACTTCTGCTAAGCAAGCAGCTTTGTAAGCTTGTGCCAGTTGTTGCGATAAGGTTAATGCATCATCATTCACTATGTGCTTTACTGATTAAATCATCTACTAAGGTTTGCGCAATATTAACATGTGTCACGCTTTGCAACCCACGCCAAGCAGGGATGCTGTTAACCTCTATCACCCATAATTGACCGTCTTTATCTCGTATAATATCCACACCACAGTAATCAATGTCCAGCGCCTTAGCTGCTTGCACTGCTAAGGCCTCAACCTGCTTATCTTGCTCACCAACATAATCTGCACCTTGCGCTACATTGTTGAGCCAGCCAGCACCGCTACGTCGCATAGTTGCAACAGGCTGGCTATTAACAATAAACACTCTAAAATCATGATTACTATCACCAGAGTCAATATATGACTGACAGTAATATACGCCATCAACAAACAAGTCTTTTGGTACAGGGAGCTGACTTTCCGAATTAAGCAGGCGCACCCCCTGCCCTTGCGAACCAAATAACGGCTTAATCACCAAGGTCTTTTCTTGCGTCACTTGCTCTGTAATAATTCGATGGGCGTTCTGCCTAGATTCACACACCCATGTTGCAGGTGTTGCGACACCGTGTTGTTTCAACAAAAAACTCGTCATGCCTTTATCAACGGTTCTTTCAATGGCTTTTGCATCGTTATACACTTTGGTGCCCTGTAGTCGGAGCATATGCAGTATATTTAAGCGCGTGATGACTTGCTGTAAAGTACCAGCGGCAATCCCGCGGATAAACGCCATGGTTGGTAAGGTGTCAAAACCTGGAAGGTTAGTGTGTGGCTTCTCTGACGACAAATCAATCACACAGTCTTGCAACTCGACAAAGACCGCCTCAAACCCGCGTGTGGCAAAGGCTTGCTGTAAAGCCATACCATGCCAGCCTCCAGCTTGCGCCGCTTCGTCGGTGATAATTGGCACTCTCACGCTATACTTAAATTCTTTTGAACAATGACTTTGAAAACCCAATCAATTAAATGATTTTTCTAACAGCGCTTCATCAAATGCCCCTGCAAAGAAGCTTTTACCTGTTTTCATATTCGTCACGGTAACTTTTGCAGGTGAAAATAACGATGGGTCAATTTGATAAAAATCCATGTTTACGGCTTTAAAAATCTCTGCAAATGGGCGCCCGTAATCTTTTGAAGAACTGCTAGGCATTGCTTTAGCTAAACTATCTGCCGCCTCATCTTCACAGTTCACGTAAAGGTGTACAAAGCCACCAAATAGAATTGAATCATTGGTTCTACCCATACCAGTTAAAAAATCTGGCGATGGCCCAGGAATCGGCGCAACTCCATAACCATCAACAAACTGTTCTAGTGGAAAGTGCACCGTATGAAGTTTATGTAACGCAACCTCTAACACACGTGCAGTAATTTGCACCGTACCAGCCAGGCTTCTTGTTGGCGTTAGAATAAACGTTAAGTTAGAGGTTCTAATGCCAGTATCATTAGATACTTTTTCAATCACCTCACTTGGCGGAATTTGATCCGTTTCTAACACCAAAGATGTATGTGAGCTATTATCTTTATAAGCTAATTCTTTGAAGATATCTTCACGTTGTGCTATGGCACGTGCAGGCCCGCTACCAAGTGAGAAAAACTTATCATGCGATAATGCCCAGCCAGCATATTGACTGCCGAGGCAAGAGATAATAGGGCTTTTTGCATGCACTTTCACACTTAACGGCCAGTTTTTAAACGTACTGTCATTTTGCAAAGAAACAGATCCTAAACCACCCATGCAGATTTCGGCAATTTGTCGCCCAGCTTCTAAGCCGCCTATTGCTTTAATCCCAGCATCGACAATCAGCGCACCCGAGTCGTGTTCACTCACCAGCAGATTCAATGCGCTTGCATTCGTTAACAAATCTTTTACCAAAACATTGGTCCGTTTATTAATGCTGACGGTTGTGTCATCTTTTGCATTCATTCTTACGCTACCTATTTTATTAATTTAAAAGTTTACTTTTAATGGCTAATGCTCTTTCGCTCACCATCACTTTTGCAAGCGAAGCGGTTTCGGCTTCTGCAATCACCGTGCAGATAGGCATACCTACACTAAACCTGCTCCCTAACGTTGGCACATCACATGCCCATTCAGGCCAAATGATATCGTCTTTCACTGACAGCGAATGCTCGGCATACACTACTTGGTGCGCTTTGCTTGTTTGACTAACACCATTCGACCTTATAACATTTTCGTGGCGTTTATGTTGGCTAGCTACAATATGCTTCCCCATTAAAAGACCGCCTGAATAAGCGCTCCCTGAGTATAAACCCATCGTTGCACTTAAACGAGGGTTTACTTCCAACAGGTAAACCTCATCGCCATCATAAATAGCATCACAACTATTAATACCTACCAAGCCCATTGCTTGGGATAATTTGACGACATGGCTAGCAAACCTACCCTTTACCTGCTCACTCAGCTCTACATGGCCAACGGCCCCGCCATACCTAAATGGCGAATCATCATTACTATCTAGCCATAGCTGACTAAAACCAACCACTTCCACACCGCTTTCACTCCCTATAAATAAACAAGATATCGCCATGCCTGGTTGAAACCGCTGATAATAGACGTCTTCCATCTTCTTATCTTGCACCTCAGAAAGCTGCCTGATATGTTCGCCACCACTGCCGCCGATCACTTTGCTCATCCACTGATGAGAGTCGAATGGTCGTTCATGCATAACAGCTGGAAAAGGTAATTGCAGCTTTTCACATAGCCCAAAAAATGTAGCTGGCGCTTTGCAAGCATTCACAACCTCAGTTGTATTCCCCAACACAGCTACCCGCTCATTAATGACTGATAGTATATTGGGATTTTTTTCAAACCCAGCCCCGTAGCAAAAACCCACAAACTGTGTCAAGCCATGTCTTAAATCTATATCATCTAATGCGTTAAACAACTGCTTGCGATCTAATTGGCCTTCACTAAAAACCACCTTATAGCAATGTGTTGCTAAACTTTGCACATCAGCATCTGCAAAAGCATCGATCGCAACCACATCAAACCCAGCCAGAACAGCAGCCTCTACATAAGATCTACTGGCGATTGCTGCAATAATTAGCTTACCGTTACTAACCATGGTCACACGCAATTTTGAAAGCGTGGTTATAGTCTAAGTGCACAGGCTTCTCGCCCAATAGCATTTGCTGCAATAACTTCTGTTGGGTGACATATTTTAACTGCCCAATGGATAACGCGCCTATGCCTAGTATTGTCGTGTTTCCTACTTTGTTCCCATCGAACTGAACATCAACCCCGTCAATACCTGACGGAGACACTGCATTCACATCCGCCACTACTTTTAACGAGCTTGAATCTTGATAATGTTTAGCTTCCAATACACGCACACCAGTAGGTGCTGCGGTAATCACCACCGTTGCTGTCTGTAGTAATTTTATTTTATCTTCATCACTAGCGCCTGCAACAACCTCAAGCTTGCACCCATATTTTTTCTTTAGCATGTCTGCATGCTTTTGCATTTTCCCAACATCGCCATGCGCGACCAATTGTACTTTAGCGCCTTGTGCTGCTGCGATTAATGCTGACGTAGAACCGACCGCTCCACTTGCGCCGAAAATCGCAATCGTTTGCTTACTTAAAGCGTCATGCGTATGCGCCAAGTGTTGACTAATTTTAGCGATCAATGCCCCCGACGTTGTGAATGCGCCAGAAGGATCGGTCATTGTCGACACAGAAAATGGATCAAACATCGCCTTCTTAGCCATCTCTTGCATGTCGACAGCAAGGCTAATATCACGTCCACCAAAGAATAGTGCTTCACGCTTCACGCCACTTGGGCTACGTGAAAAGATAGCGTCTTGTGTCAGTGCTGATATCTCGTCCAGCCCAACTGAGGTATAAGGCGTCAGCTTGTCAAAACCTGCATCAAACGCCATATTCACGTCAAATGGACTAGCGTTGCTTGCCGCTGTAATGAGATGTAATATCGAAACTTTTTCCATGATTAAATTTACCTTTTAATTTATTTGTCAATCACTCACTCTGCAAAATAATAAGCACTGGAAACATTTATTTCCGCCCATTGTTGTACTGTTCTACCTACCTCACGTAATTCAATCTGATATAGCGCCCTGCCTATAGGTTAACCACTTAATAGCAAATCCAATTTAAAGATTAAGCAATGATTAAAGGGTTACTTCCAACATTAACAGATGCACCTACGTTACTTGCCTCGCAGACCAACCAACTTAGGCCATCTCCTTGACTGGCGCTCTGAAACGTTGCTTTTAATTTTGCTAAGTATTGCTGTGCGATTTCATCACTTTCAAAAATAGCAAACCCAGTAGGGCCCCAAGAGCTTTGCCCAACACAGGAAACGCCACAATCTATCAGGTAACTTAATATCTGCGCCACTTGATCACTCGCATAACGGCCACCTTGCACAGCAGAGAAGTAATCCCCTGTATAGGCTTGCAACAAGGCAATAGACTCACCGAATGTGTGTAAATCAGCTTCTTGAATGGCAGGTAAAGCACGCATCAATATTTGATGGTTGATTTTTTGTGTATCCTGTAAATCAGCATCCTGCAAAGTTGCAAAAGCGTTAAGTTCTTCATCACCATGTACACCAACATGTCGACGGTCAAAAACCAGCAATACGCGCCAAGCTTCTGGAAATGGGTGTTGAACAATAATCGGAGGAATATTCGCCCCGCCCCCCCTACCACCATCCAAAACAATCCCGCCACTGCCAAATGTGCCAATACCAATGCCTGACCGCAGTCCTCTTCCGGTCATCGCAGCAATGTCAGCGGGCTTTAGGTCAAGATTAAACAATTGGTTAAGACCTGCGCCAACTGCTAACGCCATCTGCGTCCCTGAACCCAAACCAAAATGTCTTGGAATCTCGCGATGCACCTTGATACTCACATCACTATCGATATTGGTATGTTTTAATATGAGTTGCTTACTCCTATTAACATAGGTAGGCGCTTCAATATCGCTAAAAACACGCTGACCAATAGCCAGCTCAATCAATGTATCAGGCGCATTCAAGCCCAAACCCAAGCTACCAAAACGCCTGCCCTGTGAACCATTTAGGTCTAAAAATCCCATATGCAGTCTGGCAAAAGCATTGACAAAAACATGGTTGTTCGTTTGCGGATTGTTCATTATGTGTTGAAAGGTCGCATTGTTCATTATGTGTTGAAAGGTCGCTGATATTAAAGTGATATCCAAACATTATATAGGCTTGCTTATCGTCTCATAAGACTATTATTCTAACGTGACATACATAAGCTAATTTGGCATAATGTTTTATTGGCTTCAATATCAATTGAATAACCTGTAACCTGTAATGAATTTTCTTGAAATAAATCTTTAAGGGTCTTGTATGTCTACCTACGTCATTCCATTTGAAAACCTCCGCAATACTGATGTCCCATCAGTCGGTGGTAAAAACGCTTCTTTAGGCGAAATGATTTCTCAATTAAATGCAAAAGGTGTTCGCGTTCCAACTGGCTTTGCAACGACTGCAGATGCTTACCGCGAGTTCTTAGCGCAAGATGGATTAGATACAAAAATTAACACTGAGCTTGATGCGCTAAATGTAGACGACACACAAGCACTAGCTGTTTGTGGTGAGAAAATTCGTAATTGGATTATGGGAGCTGATTTTCCAGCAGCGCTAAATGAAGCGATTGCGGAAAATTATAAAGTACTAATTGAACGGTCAGGCGTAGGCTCCACCTTTGCTGTTCGCTCATCTGCAACTGCAGAAGACCTACCTGATGCTTCATTCGCAGGCCAACAAGAAAGCTTCTTAAACATTCATGGTATTGACAATATCAACCATGCCATTAAAGAAGTGTTTGCTTCTTTATATAACGACCGTGCGATTTCATACCGCGTACACAAAGGCTTTGCACATGCAGATGTCGCGCTTTCTGCAGGCATCCAACAAATGGTGCGTTCAGATCTTGGCTGTGCTGGCGTGATGTTCTCTATTGATACGGAGTCTGGCTTTAAAGACGTGGTATTCATCACCTCTTCTTACGGTCTAGGTGAAACTGTTGTGCAAGGTTCAGTCAACCCAGATGAGTTTTACGTACATAAACCAACACTGGCAAAAGGAAAGCCAGCGATTATCCGCCGCACTATTGGTTCAAAACTCATTAAAATGGTCTTCTCAGATGCCACACAAGCTGGGAAATCAACCAATACGATTGAGGTGGATACTGCTGAAGCGGAGCGTTTCTCTTTAACTGATGAGGATATCTTGGAATTAGCCACTTATGCCATGACGATTGAATCGCATTATGGCTGCCCAATGGATATTGAGTGGGGTAAAAACGGTATAGATAACAAGATGTATATTTTACAAGCCCGCCCTGAAACCGTTAAGTCACAAGACTCTAAAAGTAATGTTACAGAATCATTTGTCGTTAAAAAACATAAAAATACGCCTTTAGTTGTAGGTCGTGCCGTTACGCAAAAGGTAGGTGTTGGCCCTGTACGCGTTGTATTAGATCCAGCAAACATGCACGAAGTGCAACCAGGTGATGTATTGGTTGCTGATATGACAGACCCTAACTGGGAACCAGTCATGAAGCGTGCGAGCGCTCTCGTCACGAATCGTGGTGGCCGTACTTGTCACGCGGCGATTATCGCCCGTGAGCTTGGCATTCCAGCCATTGTGGGTTCAGTTAATGCAACAGACTTATTGCGCGAAGGTGAAACAGTGACTGTCTCATGCGCCGAAGGTGAAACAGGTTTTGTTTATCAAGGAGCCTTACCTTATGACGTGAATACGCAAGAGAATGCGCCACTGTCTAAAGCGCCATGCAAAATCATGATGAATGTTGGCAATCCAGATATGGCATTTAGCTTTGCACAAATTCCGAATAATGGTGTTGGTTTGGCGCGTGTAGAGTTCGTCATTAACAACATGATTGGCATTCACCCAAAAGCAATTCTGAATATTGATGCGATGCCAGCGGCAATGCAAGCAACCATTAAGAGCCGTGCACGTGGCTACGCCAGTCCTAAACAATTCTATATTGATAAAGTAGCTGAAGGCGTTGCAACTATTGCAGCTGCTTTCTACCCGAAACCAGTAATTGTCCGCACCTCTGACTTCAAATCAAACGAGTATAAAAAGCTAATTGGTGGCGACATCTACGAGCCAGATGAAGAAAACCCAATGATTGGCTTCCGTGGCGCAGCGCGCTATATTGCAGAAGACTTCAGAGAGTGTTTCGATATGGAATGCAAGGCTATGAAACACGTCCGCGACGTAATGGGCTTAACCAACGTTGAACTCATGATTCCTTTCGTGCGTACGATTGCTGAAGCAAAAGCAGTGACTGAAATCATGGCAGCCAATGGCCTAAAACGTGGCGAGAATGGTTTGCGCCTGATTATGATGTGTGAAATTCCATCTAATGCATTGATTGCAAAGCAATTCCTAGAATTCTTCGATGGATTCTCTATCGGCTCTAACGATTTAACGCAATTAAGTTTAGGTATGGATAGAGACTCTGGTATCTTAGCAGATGGTTTTGATGAGCGTGATGATGCAGTTAAAGAGCTACTTAAAATGGCAATTACGGCCTGTAATGAAGAAGGTAAATATATCGGCATCTGCGGTCAAGGCCCTTCCGATCATCCAGACTTTGCCGAGTGGTTAATTGAGCAAGGCATACAATCCATCTCTCTTAACCCTGATACGGTTGTTGCGACATGGCAACGGCTTACTAAGTAACCATGATGAGCGAACGCGCCGTCTTTGTCGTCTCAGATAGCACCGGAACCACCGCCAGTGCATTGGGTAAACTATTGGAACACTTTCCAAATACGGAATTTAGTATTTCGCTCATGCCGTTTACCGATAACCTAGAAAAAATTAAAGCCGCGCGAGAAAGTATTCTAACCGCCGCACAAAATAGCATTGGGGTGCCCATTGTAATCATGTCATTGGGCGACGTTAATTTGAGAAATAATCTAAAAGAAACAAAGGCTTACTACATTGATTTATTCTCTACGTTTATTGAGCCACTGGGCGAAGAGTTGAATGAAAAACCATTAACAGGCTCCGGTATTGCGCACGGGGCTATGGGTCATAGTTACGATAAGCGCATAGAAGCTATTAACTTTTCGTTAAATCATGATGATGGTCAAACCGATGTCAATCTCGACAAAGCACAGGTCATTCTTGTCGGCGTTTCACGTTGTGGTAAAACGCCAACCAGCTTGTACTTAGCCATGCAGTTTGGCATTAAAGCAGCTAATTATCCACTGATACCTGAAGACTTCGAGCGTGGCACACTTCCCACCGTACTACTACAACACTCGGATAAGATTTTTGGTTTATCAATTAAACCAGAAAGACTACATTCAGTCAGAAGCCAGCGCCGCCCAGACAGCTTTTATGCTTCCTTAGAAAACTGCCGTAATGAAATCAAAATGGCAGAAGAAATGATGCGTAAACATGGCATTATTTGGGCAGACTCAACGTCGAGTTCTGTCGAAGAGCTTTCTGCCATCATCTTACAAGAGATTAAACAGCCTAAAAAACACATGCATTAATGATTGAATAGTTTTTGCTAAAAAACTATTTCAAGTAAGGTTTAATTTCTTTCATTAGTTTTTCTGAGTCTGGTTTAGTTAGGCTAGAAAATACTGTCACTTTTTCTGCATTTGGTGCAATCACATATTTATAGAAATTCCACTTAGGCGTCGTGCCTGATTGCTCTATCAGCTGTTTGTAAAGCGGATTCACATCATGTCCCCTTACTGCGCTTTTAGACATCATAGGGAACTCAACGCCATATGTCCTTTTGCAAAAGTCTCCAATTTTTTGATTATCACTCAACTCTTGTTTGAAGTCATTGGATGGAAAACCAATCACCAGTAAACCTTGCGATTTATATTCTCTATACAGGCCTTCAAGTGCTTCAAACTGTGGTGTAAAGCCACACTTACTCGCTGTATTTACCACCAAAATAGGCTTGCTTTGATAATCACATAGGTTAAATATTTTCCCTTCTAATGTTGTGAATTGATGATCATAAAGTGCATTACAGCCCGCATTTGCCATCACAGTCATTCCCAGCAGAAAACATAAGAAAATTGATTTAAACAATAATTGTTTCATTACACAAACCTTTTAAGTCACTCTTCATATGACAAAGCCGCTAGGGAAACATTCCCTAACAAGAAACTTAAAGGACTAAAAAAGTTAGTCTTTCATTCACTGGTTATTTAGCTTTAAGCCTTTATGATTAACAGGTGCACAGCGAAAGCCACCCTCATCACATATCGCTATCTTATGAACACCGCCACCTGCATAAGCCTTATCTATAAATATATTACTAGCATTTAAGAATAAGCCTATTGCAATAGCACCTAGTAGCATCTTAGTTGTTTTATCTAATTTCAATTCCATGTTGCTTCTCCTTGCTTTTTAAAATTCTGCGAATTAAAATCATCATAACAAAAGGAGAAGGTAAATGAGTGAAGAAGAATCTAAAAATTGGTTTAACAAAGCTTTGTTTAAAACAATGGACGTTCTTGGGCTTACGTCAGGCATAGGAATTGTTGGTGTCGGGGGTTTTTGGTTTATTTACTCACTATTGGCATACATATTCATAGAGCCAGAGAATGCTATGCAGCAGATTGTTTCAGAGGCTTACTTTAGCCAGGCTCAAATGGGGTTATTAATAGCTGCCATCGGTATTCTGATCATGGAAGTCAAAAAACTAGAATTAAAGTAAAGGTCTAATAAATAAGAATAGGTGTCGCGCTTTCCTATGCCCATTATCTGTCGCTATATTCCAGTACATATGTGCCATGACATAATGCTCGAGAACACCTTATCATTTGATATACCCCTCCCCTAACTTACCTTGTGCATCTGTATTCCCTTGCGCTACTGCCCATCGACACCACTCTTTAATTTATTTATGCCCTGCTTTACCATGCAACAAACCATCCAAAGACAGCTGAATATAAGCATGTAATTTATGTAGAGAACCTTTCTCACCTTCACTAATAGTCAATCCATACTTCTCTTCAACTAACTTCCACCTGCGCGCATACTCACAACACAGTTATTGCATTGTCCTTTTACGTTGCCGAAGCCTTCTACTGAGCTTAAGCCTTTGACGTCTTTAAAGTTGGCGTTACCTACATCGGCACCGGTTAAAACTGCACCAGTTAAGTCTGCGCCTGTTAAATCCGCAGAAACCAAATCAGCACGATACAGGTTGGTATTACGTAAGTTGGCGCCTCGTAAATTACCAAAAGTAAACGCTGCAATATTTAA
>Ga0209495_1000020_pt1 | contig 125840 bp, 102 predicted proteins | sample EN1Hudsemesocosm_FD_184629 | JGI IMG/M metagenome (GOLD analysis project Ga0209495, IMG submission 184629) | Methane-oxidizing microbial communities from mesocosms in the Hudson Canyon - EN1E Hudson Canyon (SPAdes) (version 2) | ecosystem: Environmental > Aquatic > Marine > Cold seeps | place...
CTGCTTAAAGGGGGGCGCCACCTTATTCTTAACCACCTTGACTCGAGTTTCGTTACCCGTCACTTCATCGCCGTCTTTTACCGCGCCAATACGACGGATATCCAAACGAACCGAGGCGTAGAACTTCAATGCATTGCCACCGGTAGTTGTTTCCGGGTTGCCAAACATCACCCCAATTTTCATACGAATTTGGTTAATGAAAATAGCCAAACAGTTGGCATTCTTGATGTTGCCCGTAATTTTCCGCAAGGCCTGTGACATCAAGCGCGCTTGCAAACCCACGTGGTGGTCACCCATATCGCCTTCAATTTCTGCTTTGGGCGTGAGTGCAGCTACGGAATCAACAACCAACATATCAATGGCACCGGAGCGCACCAACATATCCGCCACTTCCAAGGCCTGTTCACCAGTGTCCGGCTGAGACAAAATAAGATCGTCGACATTAACACCAAGCTTCTCAGCATAGATGGGGTCTAGTGCGTGCTCGGCATCGATAAAAGCACAGGTACCACCCTGCTTCTGACACTCGGCAATAGCCTGCAAAGTAAGAGTTGTTTTACCGGAGGATTCTGGACCGTATATCTCGACAATACGACCTTTAGGCAAGCCGCCTATGCCTAATGCTACGTCGAGACCTATGGAACCGGTGGATATGGCGGGAATTTTCACTCGCTCTTTATCACCCATTCTCATTACTGTGCCTTTACCAAATTGGCGTTCGATTTGGCTCAACGCTGCCTGTAGAGCCTTTTCTTTATTTGCGTCCATGAGACACCTCTTGTTTGAACGATTTTAGTATTTTGAATAATTTTAACGTTAACGAAAGCCGTGCAAGATTTTCGATGACGGGCCTTTCAGCCGACTGAAAAGAAGCTTACGCCATAAACACTGTACGCGCAACCAGTACTATAGATATATACAGTATATTTTCTGAGGATGCCCGCCAGCGCCAAATTTCGCGGGCTTCCGCATCTCAATTGGCTTTTTGCCGGCTCTCAATGACGCTTTTCAAGAGCCCTCGAGCTAAGCCGAGGCACTTGCTGCCACCATTATCCCGCTGGGCTCATGCCATTCGCGGTATCCCCGCTCACTCAAGTATTTCAATGATTCGCCAGAATCTAATTCTAGCTTAATCCGGGCCCTTAAGTGGATCTAAGTAAAGCTTATTAAGCAGTGGACAAGTCGACACTATCTTTCTATTCTTCCGCCACACACTTATCGCATTTCCCAAGGACAAAAAATGAAGCATACCGTTGAAGTTATGATCACAGAGCAAGTTGTAGGTGATCGCATAAAGGAATTGGGGCATGAGATCACTGAATACTACCAAGGCTCAGACAAATTGGTCATGATTGGCTTGCTGCGCGGGTCATTTGTGTTCATGGCAGACCTTGCCCGAGCCATAAAAGTACCTCACTCGGTCGACTTCATGACCGCCTCCAGCTATGGCAACAATACAGAAAGCTCGCGCGACGTGCGCATCCTGAAAGACCTAGATGACGATATCCTAGGAAAAGACCTGCTTATTGTTGAAGATATTGTGGATACGGGCAACACACTCAGCAAGGTGTGTGAAATTCTCAGCTTGCGCGAGCCCGCATCAATCAGAATCTGCACGCTACTTGATAAGCCCGAGCGAAGAGAGGTTGAGGTTGATGTTTCCTGGTGCGGCTTCCAGATTCCGGATGAATTTGTAGTCGGCGTGGGTATTGACTACGCACAGCAGTATCGACACCTACCATACATCGGCAAAGTGGTTCCGCTATAAGCGCAACGCCATCAAATAGTCGTCCATAAAGTAGCCACCACCAATATCGGCTACTTTTTCGCCCGTTTTAACAAAACCCATTTTATAATAGGCTTCTATTGTATTGGTATTGTGTTTGTTTACGGTCAGGGACATGACTGATGCGCCCTGCTCCCGAGCAAATTGCCCCGCAAAATTCATTGCAACCTTTCCGTCTCCGCGGCCCCGCCGCCGAGAGGCAATGTATATCTTACTTAAAAAAGCCTCCTGCCCATTCATCTGAATTCCTAAATAACCGAAACTGTCTTCACCTTCCCGAAGAAGAAAGTAGCTGAAATTCTTACTAAGAATTTCTTCGCCAATGGTTTCCGCTGAGTGCAGCTTATCCAGCATATAAGTGACTTGAGCCTCACCGATGATAGGCGTGTAATGCTCGCGCCAAATTTCATTGGCTAGCGCGGCTACTTGCCCGATGTCCTGCGCGGAAGAAACGGGGATAAACATTGTACAGCCCTCAAAAACACATTGTTAACTTGCTGATTATTCCATCAAACTCGCCTAAATACGAATGCAATGGGAAGCCCTCAGCCTATTCGTCGAGCTAAAAAAACTTAGACAAATTGCTTGCGCAATAGGTTTTTCTGAACTTTCCCCATGGCATTGCGTGGCAGCTCGTCCAATACAAAGACCTTTTTCGGCACCTTGAAATTGGCCAAGCGCGGCTTCAGTTCAGCAATAACATCCTCCGCCAACAAGGTTTTCTCACCACTAGGTACAAGCACCGCAGCAACACACTCGCCAAAATCGGCGTCGGGCAAACCAATCACCGCGGATTCCAAAACACCGGCCAGCTCGTCAACAAACAACTCGATTTCTTTGGGGTATACATTAAGCCCACCGCAAATAATCATGTCTTTTGCCCGCCCCACAATTGAGACATAGCCCTCCTCATCAACGCGACCTTTGTCACCCGTATTAAAAAACCCATCGGCACTAAAGTCTTCGGCCGTCTTTTCCGGCATGCGCCAATAACCCTTAAATACATTAGGCCCTTTGACTTGTAAATTACCTATCTCACCCACAGGTAATACAACACCCTGCCCATCAACCACCCTCACCAAAACACCAGGTAGAGGCAGCCCGACTGTGCCCGCCTTGCGAGTGCCAAGTAAGGGGTTAGAGGTATTCATACTGGTTTCAGACATACCGTAACGCTCGAGAATAGTATGGCCAGTTCTTACCTCAAATGCCGTAAATGTCTCTTCAAGTAAGGGCGCTGAACCCGAAATAAAGAGACGCATATTACCGAGCCCAGAGCGATCAAAACTAGCTTGAGCAAGCAGGCGAGTGTAATAAGTGGGCACGCCCATCATCACCGAACACTCAGGCAATTTTGCAAGCGTTTGCGCGGCATCAAACTTGGGTAACCAAGTCATACTGGCGCCACTACAAAACACACAACCCAGGGCGACAAATAAACCATGAACGTGGAATATGGGCAGAGCGTGCAACAAGCGATCTTCCGCACTAAAGCCCCAATATTCGACCAGCGTGCTGGCATTGCTCGCTAGGTTTTCATGGGTGAGCATGATTCCCTTGGGCTGACCGGTGGTACCCGAGGAATATAACAACGCAGCCAAATCATCGGGCTCTCGATGAACAGAAACAAAGTCGGCAATGTCCTGTTCGGGGACAAAGGCCGCGCCGCTCACTAAGGTTCCACCCCCGTCAGCATTCAGAGTGAGTACCCGGGTTTCACTTGATGCCAACTCAGCTATCAGCTCTTTACGCTCGCTGGCGCACACCACTAAACTCGGCTCAGCATTCACTAAAAAATAGCCGAGCTCAGCCGATTGATAAGCCGTATTTAGAGGATGAAAAACTAAACCCGCTCGCAGGCAGGCCAAGTACAACCAAAGTGCTTCCGGCGATTTGTCCAGCTGTGCACTCACCCGATCACCTGGCTGCAGACCCTGGGCGACTAAAAAACACGCCAGACGCGCCGACTCTAAGTCGGCATCGCGGTAGGTATAAACTTGCTTACTGTCGGTCTCCAGCAGTAGCTTGTCGAGGTAGGGGCTAAAACTGGCAAAATAATGATGGTACAGATTGTGATTTTTTGACGTCACACGAAGGCCTATAATTGAGCGGATCAAGAGATAAAAGGGCGCCGCCTAGATTACCGGAATTCAAAAAACTAATCGACTTTAAGGCCTAAATTGCCAACTGATTACTTCGGTAATCTATAAATGCCTGCTCAATTTCAGCAGAAGAATTCATCACAAAGGGACCATATTGAACAATAGGTTCTTTGAGTGGCCGACCAGACAGCACCAGAGCCCTTGCCCCTACAGCCCCCCCTTGAAGCGGCAAGATCTCACCTTTTGAAAACAAACCCATCTGACGGCGCTGTAAATCTCCATCCGCCTGCAACTGCAAACTCCCCTCGTAAACATAGACCCATGCAGGGTTTTCGGCCTTGAAACCAATATTGACTTGCTCCCCCGCTGAGAGCCAAACATCCAACATCACCGCTTGAGTCGATAAGGGATCAGACAGGCCCGGCACAGAGCCCGATACGGCTTCGCCATTCACCTCAATATCTCCAGCGATCGCCCTCACCTGCCCTCCCTCAGAAAGATTCACTTCCGCTATGTCGCGACTTTGAAGGTCACAATAAGCCGCAGGTTTCATTTTGCTGGCGGCCGGTAAATTCAACCACAACTGAAAACCTTGCAACAACCCACTCTCTTGCTCTGGCATCTCTGAATGCATAACCCCTCTACCGGCAGTCATCCACTGCACACCGCCCGCACTAATGACACCTTCATTCCCCATATGGTCGCGATGGCGCATACGCCCTGCTTTCATATAAGTTATGGTCTCAAAACCGCGATGCGGATGTTCAGGAAACCCTCCAATATAGTCAGCGGCATCGTCAGAATTAATTTCATCAATCATCAAAAATGGGTCGAGAACCTGATTCAAAGCCTGCCCACCTACACGATGGATTCTAACGCCGTCACCATCGTTAGTTGCTTGAGCATCAAGCGTATTCAGTAATACTCTATTAGAAGTATTCATAGCTATTGCACTCCTTAAATCTGCTCGCGGTGATGAGCAACAGTAAAATCTTGCCTGGGCCCGATGGGCACAATTCCCGTTGGATTAATTGTCTCGTGACTCGCGTAGTAATGAGTTTTAATGTGCTCAAAATTTACTGTGGCGGCCACTCCAGGCACCTGATAAAGCTCACGGATATAGCCACTAATTGCAGGGTAGTCACTCAGCATTCTCAAGTTACATTTAAAGTGACCAAAATAAACTGCGTCAAAACGAATCAAAGTAGTAAACAAACGCCAGTCGGCTTCTGTCAGCTGACTACCCGCCAAATAACGCTGATGGGCCAAAATATCTTCCACCCAATCAAGGGCTTCAAACAATTCATGAAACGCCGCCTCGTAGGCACTTGTAGTGGTTGCAAAACCGGCTCGATACACGCCGTTGTTAATACTTGAATAAATACGATCGTTTAGCCTATGAATGTGATCGTGTAAGTGCTCTGGATAAAAGTCTAGAGTATTGCCTGTGAGATGGTTAAAGGCTGAATTAAACATTCGGATAATATCTGAGGACTCATTATTGACGATAGAATGACTGTGAGTATCCCACAACACGGGTACTGTCACGCGACCCTCATATCCTGCATCACCCTGCAAATAGAGCTCGTACAAAAAATCCAATGGCGAGTCTGCCTCGTTCAGCGTCCAGCCATTTTCCTTCATCAAGGCGTCAACTACGATGACCTCAATATAATCTTCAAGTTGTTTCAACTTTAAAAAAATAAGCGTGCGATGCGCCCAGGGACACGCTAGGGAAACATACAGTTTATAACGACCTTTTTCAGCCTTGTATGGGCCTTCGCCAATCACCTTGCGATAAGCACTGTCTTGACGGCGGAATTCCCCAGCATGACTGCTTGTGTCGTACCATTGATCAACCCAGCGACCCTGTTGCAATAAACCCATAGTGTTTCTCCTGAAGTGAATTAAGTGGGGTCAGTTTAAACAGTATCTATATTTGAATAAGAGGCCCAAGCTGATTAGAATGTTCTAATAATCCGAACATTAAAAGGCCGTAAATATGAACGCACAACCAATAACCCTGGAAGCCTTGGAATTGCTGGATGCCATAGACCGAAGAGGCAGCTTTGCAAAAGCAGCGGAAGAGCTGAACAAAGCCACATCAGCACTCTCTTATGGTGTTCAGAAGCTCGAAGAGCAGCTCAAACTCACGGTGTTTGTTCGTCAGGGCCGCCGTTCGGTACTCACACCTGCTGGGCGTCTACTGCTGGATGAGGGGCGTTTGATTCTTAAAGCCAGCGCGCTATTAGCAGACAAAGCCCGTGAGGTAGCCAGCGGTTGGGAGCCGCGACTAAAAATAGCCGTGGAGTCCACACTAGACTACGAAGTGTTTTTTAAACAGCTATTGGCTTTCTTAACGGAGCATTCTAGCGTCGAGATTGACGTGTGTGAAAGTGTATTAAATGGTGGCTGGGAAGCATTAGAACACGACCGCGTAGATCTAGTGATCGGTGTACCCGGCCCAGTGCCAATCCAAAAGGGTTTCCGAGCTCTGCCCATTGGCAATGGCGATATGATCCCAGTAATAGCCAGCCAGCACCCCTTAGCTCATCTGGCCAATTCACCAGAAGCCTTAAAAGCAGCATTGCCAAAATTGCGGCGTGTCATCACCCACGATACCGCCACAGTTAGCATTTTACGCAATGCGGGCCTCAGTCTAGGCGATAGCGATAAGCTTTACGTGCAAAATATGGATCAAAAAATTCATGCCCTGTGCGCGGGTTTAGGTATTGGTCACCTACCTCGCCATCGCGCGCAAAGTCATTTGGACAGTGGGCATTTATTGGCACTGAGTTTAAACGCAGAGCTTGAGCACAATTTCATAGCTTGGAAGCTGGCCAACAAAGGCCGAGCACTGCATACCCTGTCTGCTAGATTAGCCACTACAATGGGTAATACAGAAAAATAAAAGCCCTAATCGACGGACTGTCAGGCCAGCCTAGCGATTAAGGATTCATGGCACTTAGGGCAGCAGTTTTTCGATTGCTGAAACCAATTGAGAAGGCTTAGTGGCTGGAGCGAAACGTTCGACTGATGCCCCGTTTGGCGCCACCAGAAATTTAGTGAAATTCCACTTAACTCCCTTCGAACCTAAGAGCCCCGGCGCCGCATTTTTTAGAGAGGTATACAGCGGATGTGCCGATGGACCGTTCACATCCAACTTGGCAAACAATGGGAATGTGACACCAAAATTCATTTGGCAAAAACTCGCAATCTCCCCATCGCCTTTTGGCTCTTGCTGCTTAAACTGATTGCAGGGAAAGCCCAAAACAACCAAACCTTTCTCGGCGTAGTCTTTGTGCAAGGCTTCCAAACCTTCATATTGAGGAGTGAAACCACACTTACTGGCCGTATTAACCACGAGAACCACTTTGTCTTTGTAAGCGGCTAAGGTAGTTTCTTCTCCGCTAATGGTCGTACAGGGAATATCATATAAGTCGCTATTCATGGTGCTCTCGCTCGAGTTAATGTTTGCACAAATATATTGCACACAAAGTAAATTTACAAGCATTATTCTCTTTCCAGCCTCCATCAGCCGTAGATATCAACCCCATCATCTAAGTGAATGAGGTAAAGACGCATATCAAACTCCAACTGGTGATATTCAGGCAACATATGCCGGCACAGGCGGTAAAACGCTTTGTTGTGATCCTTTTCTTTCAAGTGGGCAAGCTCGTGCACAACAATCATATTCAAAAAGACTTCAGGCGACCTCTTGAAAACAGCACCAACTCTAATCTCATTTTTACTTTTCAGCTTACCGCCCTGAACCCGTGACACATAGCTGTGTAGGCCCAATGCCTTGTGCACTAAATGCAACTTACTGTCATAGACAATTTTGCTCAGAGGCGGGGATTTTTTCATGTGTTGATTTTTTAATGCCACAACATAATCGCGAAGCGCTTGATCACTGCCTATATCGTGGGTCTTTGGATAGCGCTGCAAAAGGAAGTCACCCAGGCGCTTTTCATCGATAAGCGTTTGTACCTGAGCAACTAGATTAGCAGGATAATTCGCAAGATATTTGTGCACGGACATAGCGGAATACAGTACCCAGTTTCAACAATAGAGGGGAGCGAGATTGAGCCATTATAAACCTAATGCCGCGTTGGTCGGTAGCGGGAGCCACCATCAGGAAACTATAAGATCATCGCCCCCAACACCAAAAACCCAACTGAACTCATGCCTCCTGCTAACAAGCAATAGGGCATTTGCGTCCGCACATGATCCATATGCTCAGTTCCCGCCGCCAAACTCGACACCACTGTTGAATCAGAAATTGGCGAGGCGTGATCGCCAAATATACCTCCTGACAAGACCGCGGCCACAAATAGAGCTGGGTCTACGCCAATTGCGGCCGCCACGGGTATCGCAATAGGCAGCATTATTGAAAACGTACCCCAGCTTGAACCCACCGAAAAAGCAATGGCCCCAGACACCCAAAAAATCACCAAGGGCATGAGCCAAACAGCAATTGAGTCACCCATAGCGTTCGCCATAAACACACCCGTGCCAAGAGACTTGGCGACGCCACCCAAGGCTAAAGCCAGTACCAATACCAGCGCAATGGGCAACATGCCCCCTGCCCCCTCCATCCAAGTTTGAGTTAAACGATTTAAACTCATGCCTCCTCGCGCCAGTACTAAAATCGATATCACTAGCAACCCAGACAGGCTAGCCCACAGCACACTCTTAGAACCTGAACCCGCGAACAAATTACCGTCGCCCGTGACATAAAGCCCTATGGGCATAACCGCAATCAACGCCAGAATGGGCAGTAACATCGGCATTAAACTTGGAACTTTACCGCCGGCCGGTTCATGCACCTGCTCACCTTCACTTACGGCAAACTCAACGCCACCCACAATACCTTCAGCCGTTCGAGTTTCTGCCGCGGCCATAGGGCCCAAATTAACATTTCGAAAGATTGTAAACGCCGTCAAGCCCACTGCGCTCAGCGCGTACAGGTTCATAGGAATACTCGCCAATAAAACACCCAGCGCATTTTCTACACCCAAGCCTTCCAGCAAACCTAAATTAAACGCGCCCCAAGCGTTTAAGGGTATAAGTACGCAAATGGGTGCCGACGTAGAGTCAATTATGTAGGCCAACTTTTCCCTAGCGATCTTAAAGCGATCAAATAGGGGCCGTGAAACAGTACCGGCGACCAACACTGTGATATTCGATTCAATAAAAATAACAATGCCAATAAAGAATGCTAAGCACTGAGCGCGTCGGCCATTATTTACCCAGCGCGAACGCTCCAAAAAACTCACAAAGCCACGCACCGCACCACTGCGCTCTAAGGTAAAGATAAACGCGCCGATGACCAAAGTGAAAACCACTACCCTGGCATCGCCGGGAGAGCTAAGAACGGCTATCGCGGTTTCAATTGACTCCGCTAAAGCGCCTATAGGCCCTGCATCGCCCAGTAAAAACACCCCCAACCAGAGACCTGCAAATAGCGCTAGATAAACCTGCCGTGTAACAAGGGCGAGGCCAATGGCTAACACAGGTGGCAACACAGAAGTCCAGTGAGCTTCAATCATTTAGAATCCAAATTTAGTAATAAAAATAATTCTCGAGACAAAAAACTCTATCACCGAAATGATTAGAGAACTCCAGTCAAGCGAGACTTGTGCGCTGCAAAGGCCCTCACCAAAAAATCCATCAGCACTTTTACACGAACATTTTTTGCCATATCTTTATGCGCCAAAACCCAAATCCACTCGTAGGCCACAGCCTCTGCATTAGGAATACGTTGTACGCCGGCAACATTGTCGCCAATGAAACATGGCAGTGACGCAATACCCATATGAGCCTGTACAGCCGCCAACTGCATAACGTCTGAATACAAGTTTCCTCGCACCGGCACCAAGGGGTATTTATGCTTTTCAGGCCAGCGTAAATGCTGACTGGGGTCACCCCAACCTAACCAATGGCACAATTCCGGCGATTGAATCACATCGTGTTCGGCTAAGTAAGACTCACTGGCGTATGCACTTTTCGCAATGCGCGTGAGGCGCCGGCCCGACAAAGAGTCTGGAGGATTATCAACGTGGCGTATAGCAACATCGGCTTCGCGGCTCGCGAGGTCACGTCGCGAATACGTCATATTCACCTCGAGGTGAATATCGGGATAAAGATCCATAAAATGTTCCAGGTCAGGCATTAACAAATGCGTGGCAAAACCGTTGGGTAAAGTCAGGCAAAGGTCTCCCTCAATTCGTAAATCCTTTCCTAGAATGTCTCGCTCAATGCTATTGAAACCCTGCTGAATGTATTCCGCGTTGCCCAGCAAGTCTACTCCGCCCGGCGTCAAGGTATAACCGCCAGGCAAACGGTCAAACAACTTAATACCTAAATTGGATTCCAAGGCATTGATACGCCTAGCACAAGAAGAGTGATGTAAGCCTAGCCGATGCGCCGCTTTTTTAAGTCCACCGGTGTTGGCAATGGCGAGAAATACCTTTATGTCGTCCCAATTCACTGCAAAACCTATACCTCAATGGCCTGCGGGCCGAGTTTAAATTTCCTTGGATACAGCCTAAAGATGGGGGCGCAAAATTGCGCCAAGAGAACGCAAAGCTACCACCTAGTAAACATTTCTGCAATTTGTATACTGAATCATCATCCACCAAAGGAGCGTATGTGAACGGCTTCACCGGCTCACAAGACGTCAAAATATGATCGATTTATACACAGATGCAACCGCAAACGGCCTCAAAATTTCTATCGCTCTCGAAGAAATGGGCGTGGAGTATCGAGCCCATCAAGTTAACTTAGGTGGCGGCCAAAAAACCCCAGAGTTTACTGCGATGAATGCCAACCAAAAAATTCCAGTGATTAGAGACGGCGATGTAACCCTTAGTGAATCCGGCGCGATCTTATATTATTTGGCGATCACCAATGGTCAGCTAATACCCACAGACTTTGCCGCGCGCAGCAAAGTTATGGAGGCACTCATGTTTCAAATGAGTGGCTTAGGCCCAAATTTTGGTCAACTGATCGTCTGGACAGCCGCCTGGAGTAATGACTTTCCAGTCGTTAGTGAGCGCTATCAAAAGGAGGTTTTACGCCAATTTTCGGTACTGGAAGCCCGCTTGGGAAATCACGAGTATATGGGAGGTACAGAATATTCCATTGCCGACATCGCGTTTTGGCCCTGGATTCATATGTGTCATACAAACCCTGTGGGTCAGACACTGCCCTTGGGCAACTATAAAAAGTTGAGCGGCTGGTACGAAAAAATTTCACAGCGACCCGCTGTACAGCGCGGAATTTTGGTCCCCACACCACTGGCGCCAGAAATTCAATACGAAGCTTTTCTCAGTGCGGTGGTAGGCTTAGGTGACTTGCACAAATAGTGTCGGACAGACGAGGCACGCTCGAAGAGCGCGCCTCAAGCTTTATTTAATGTATTGCAAAAAACCTTCGTCCACAGGCGTATCAGCCAAATGGTTCGTATAGTTACTTATGGTTTTCTGCGCAATGCCGACGATAATTTCAAGCACTTGTTGGTTGCCGTAGCCCTCAGCTTTAAATTGGCTAAATTCTGCATCACTTAAGTGACCCCGCTTGCGCAACAGAGCTAAGGTTGTATCCTTGAGCGCCTGCAATTTTGCGTTTGGCAAATCACCCCCGCTGTTTAAAGCGTCAATAATCGCACTGTCTACCTTCATCATATGAGCAATTCCCGTATGGGCAGGAATACAATAATGACACTCGTTTTCAACATTAATAGTTTGCCAAACCACCGTTAATTCCTCGGCATTAAAGCTGGTTTGGGAAAAATAGGTATGCAAGCTTTTATAAGCCTCTAGGGCGGCGGGCGCCACGGCCAATACAGCGTGTAGATTGGGAATAAAACCAAAACTCTTTTGTGAGCTCTCAAGTTCTGCGCTTGCGCTGCCCGGTGCATTTTCTGGGGTGTATAAGGTAAAAGACATAATATGTATTCCTAGATAAACGTTAAAGATATTGAAAAATACGGAGACCTACCCGTTCAGATCTGCAACTTGGCTATACAATACCGCGCCAAAACCGTACTATGAATACCCCTAAGTCCTAATTATGCGCTCTGGAGTCCTAAATTGTCCGCTATTATCGACCTAATTGAGCTTATCAAGCTACGAGTCAACGTTTATCACAACGCTCGAGTGTGCGGCCATTGGAAAATCAAACAGCACTCTGAAGGCAATACCTGTTTTCATATGGCGACGCAAGGGCGCTGTTTATTAAGCGTACCAGGGCACGGCGAATGGACGTTGTCTGAGGGGGATTTGGTGATTTTTCCACGAGAAATCCCACACACCATGGAGCCAATTGAAGCATTGCAGGGCGCGCAACAACACCTGCTAATCGCCGACTCCCAAGACATAGCTGGCACCAGTATGCTGTGTGGGGAAATGTGTTTTTTACACTGCGGCAATCAACCCTTATTAAATGGCCTGCCAGCGGTATTCGTCATTGAGCGTACAGAGCAAACTTCATGGCTCAGCAACCTGTTCAACTTAATAGTGACCGAAAGCCTAAGCAGTCGAAAAAATACCAACCCCATGTTGAATCGACTCTGTGAATTATTATTTTCTTATGCGATAAGGCATTTCATTGAAAGCAACGAGTGCCACATGGGTGTGCCCGCTCTTTTTGCCCATCCGCAAATAGCCAAAGCGGTGGCCGCCATTCACACCAAGCCTGCACACGCTTGGGGCTTAATCAATTTGGCCGAACATGCAGGTATGTCGCGCACACAATTTGCCCACGCCTTTAAAAACACCAGCGGTTGGACACCTATTCAATACCTCAGTTGGTGGAGGATGCAACTCGCGTGGTCTTATTTACACGCAGGTGAGCGGGTGGCGAGTGTTGCCGACAGCGTCGGGTATCAATCAGAAGCCGCTTTTTCCCGAGCCTTTAGAAAACATTTTAATGAAAGTGCCGGCACCGTTCGTCGCGCAAACCTGCCTTAAGCCCGAAGCGTAAACTGCAGACGCATCCACGGTGCAATTTTGCCTATGGCTGGTGCATTTGTTGTGACTTCAACAATTTTCAATTCTGCCTTAGTGTGCTCGCAGTTATTAAACCAAAGGGCAATTCCTTACTGTGAACAACGAAACACCACTACGACTGGGAGAAATTCCCCTACGCAATGCGCCTGAGGTAGTGCTGGACAACGGTCGCGCCTGTATTCCTCAGCACTATCTGCAATTTCAACACAACCACGAGTCTCTCGAAGCACTCCTGGTAGACATAGACTACAGTGCTCGCTATCCCATATTTGCCTGTGAAGACGAAGGCGGCCTTTATTTGCAAGTGGGTATCATCGGTTTCGATAATTACGCGAAACGGTCGGCGAGCCCCATACCCGCCAAGATTGTGTATGGGCGCAAATGGCGAGTGGAGTTAGAGCTGCCTACTTCCGAAATTATCCAGACTGCTTTTTTAGCCTTAAAAAAAGCGCGTGAGCATGAAATTCGTGAATTATTTCGTTTGATAGAAGCTGATGGACACGGCTACAGCACGCCGTTCAACAATCATCACGACTTACCGCTTATGGCGCAAAACGCAGAACTATTGGCACCTGCGAGTACGTCGAAGAACGAGACCCTTGGTTCTAAGGAAATTTCTCAGGCCTTGGAATATATACGATACGATTCCGCTTCGTTTCATCTAAAGAACTTACAGGCCCATGGCAACGAGAAACATATTGTTGATATAAGCATTCAGAGCGGATGCAATACATCGCTTCCCGAACTCCAATCTCAAACAATAACCCTAGTGCTAGCATCACTCGACATTAATGAGCTTTACTATGAGTTAATGAACGCAATGATCAACTTGAGCGATCAACACCTAGATGAGAATTTTACCTACCGCCACTACCGCCGTTTTAGCCGGCGCTACAGCATTGCTGCACTTGGAGAGCTGTCGAAACACGTCCGACGCCATAGTTGGTCTTGGCCAAACTCCGATTTTGAGGCCCAGTTTACTGATGCGAATTATCAAACTGACTTGAGCCGAGTGCCACGTTTAGGGGAAGGCCTCAATGCCCGAAAAATACGCTCGCAGTTGGCATACTTTGATATTCCTGAAGGTATACTTCCCAATCCAGCCGACTAGTCCAGACGCTGAAAAACCTCCCCTTCGATCAGCGCGCGTTTAGCCAAAATCCGCTCTGTCATGAAACGCACGAAGGTTTGAACTTTGGCATTTTTCCTCAGGTCTGGATGACTCAATATCCAAAAATCGTATTTATGTTCAGACAGATAAGGGGGCAGGCGGGTGATGCCATCCATATTTTCCCCATAAAAACAGGGCAGAAGCGCAATACCCAAGCCCTGCTTACAGGCCTCCGCTTGAAGCGAACCACTGAGAATTTTGTGCCTGGAGCTAAAAGACGAATATTCTCTCGCTAGAACTCCAATGGGGCGACGCAGTTTGTCGGTCCAACCCAGCCAATTTTGTGCGGCCATCCAGGTAGAGTCTTCCAGCTTTGGAACAAGGGCACTCGAGATGTAACACGCTCGATGTACATTTGCCAATTTTCGCCCTACAAGATACTCGGGTGGCTCATCACACAGCCGAAAGGCAACATCGGCTTCACGGTTGGCGAGGTTAAAAGCGCGAGTAGAATCAATTATTTCCAGCTCTATCTCAGGGTACAAACGACAAAATTCGGCAAAGTCTGTCATCAAAAAACCTTGAGCAAACATATCAGGCAAAGTGATTTTAATATCACCTCTTAAGGTCGCGTCTTTGCCTGCCACACGCCGCTCCACCGCATTTAAACGCTCCTCTAAGTTTGAAGCTTCTTTAAATATATCGTCGGCGGCGGCGGTTGGCACGTAGCCTTGAGCCGTGCGCTCAAATAGGCGTTCGCCCAGTGACTCTTCAAAATTATTGATTCGTCGTGACACTGTAGCGTGATTTACACCCAACGATTGTGCGGCAGCGCGAATAGACCCGGTCCGGCACACGGTGAGAAAAAATTTCAAATCGTCCCAATTCACGTGACGGGTTTCTCCTGATTCTTAGCTGGGTGTAATAGCAGTGGATAATTTTTGCACCACCATAGCGTAAAAATTGGCAATTACCAATCAGCCTTTCGCACTATAGAGTCGCCTTACCAACGACACCAAGCCATCACGACTAAGGACAAACTTATGAAATCCCCAAAATTAAAGGGTACTTACAGTGTGACCAGCCGCATCGAGCTCAACGCTACTCAGGAGGAAGTTTGGGCTGTGCTAGCTGAGTTTTCTACGGTGTCGGCTTGGGCGCCTCAAGTAAAGGAATCTCATGCTATTGGCAAAGGCGAAAACTGTGTGGGTGCCGGTCGTCACTGCGTACTCGACGGCTTTGGAGCCATTGATGAGATCATCACCCGCTGGGAGGAAGGTACAGGTTTTGTTTACAGCGTTACCCCATTAGGTCCGCTTCACCAAGCGCACAGCTCTTGGTGGCTCACATCAAAGGCTAATAACAAATGCCAATTGGAGGTGGTTTTTAGCTACGACATTCGCTTCGGCCTGCTCGGGAAAATGATGCACAAAATGATTATGCGAAAGAAACTTGAAAACTCTCTGCCTGTCACTTTAGATGCCGTGAAGGTCCAAGTAGAAAAAGTAAAAGATAGCTATCAAATTGCCGCATAAACCTTGTCAGATCGCACATCTGTAGCTTAAGTCTCGAGCTACAGGCGCGGGTTTTAAGTCCAAATTAACCCAATTTATCCACCGAGGATCTACCACTGCCATAGAAGTTTGCTAGGTATGCCAAAGAAAATTTGCAATAAATGCAATCAAAACTGGCAGCGCTTCGTCTTAATAGGCACAACTCACAATCCATGGACCCGACTATGACCAATACAGATAAATTACTCGCATCTACCTTCACCGCTATTCTGGGTGTGGCCACCACTGTTTCCCTTGCTCATGCTGTGCCTAATCAACCCGAAGCGTGGGAAAAGTGTGCGGGCATTGCCCAGGCCGGTAAAAATGACTGTGGCGCCCTTGACGGCAAGCATGGCTGTGCTGGCCAAGCTAGCGAGAACAACAGCCCTAACGAATGGGTTTATGTGCCCAAGGGCACCTGCGAAAAAATTGTTGGTGGTGTTGTTAAGAAAGTTAAGCCCGCCAAGAAGGCTTAATACAAAGCTTGAACAAGATAAACTTTGAAAAACATAAAGCCCCTAAGAGCGCCGCGCTGTTTGGGGCTGGCATCGGCCTTCGCAATCCTCATATGCGTGAGGTGCTGCGGGATGAGCCCTCCGTACCTTGGTTTGAAGTCATCAGTGATAATTTCATGTCGCGAAGCGGCGACAAGCTCGGTGGTATAGATCGACATCAACTGTTTGCAATCCGCGAGCGCTACCCTATCTCTCTCCACGGAGTAGGCATGTCTCTTGGCAGTGTTGACCCTATCGATTGGAATTATCTGCAAGCACTAAAAACACTGGCAAGCGACCTAGAGTGTCAGTGGATTTCGGAACATGCAGCGTTTGTTTCTGTAGGGCAAAAACACTATCACGACTTACTACCACTACCCTATACTGAAGAAGCTCTTGTACATCTGAGTGATAGAGTATTAAAAGTTCAAGATTATTTGGGACAGGCCTTGATCATAGAAAATGCGACAAATTACATTCAGGCCAAGCACAGCACATTGAGCGATGGGGAATTCATGTCTGAACTTGTTGCTCGCAGCGGCTGTAATCTGCTGGTCGACATAAACAACTTATATGTAAATGAACACAATCATGCTTGGAGCGCACTGGATTTTTTAGATAGGGTGCCAGCCGACAGTGTTAAGGAAATTCATTTGGCAGGCTTTAGTATAAATGACCAAATGCTTATCGACTCCCACAGTGCCCCAGTGGCAGAACCCGTGTGGTCGCTTTACCAAGACGCCCTGCTCCGCTTTGGAGCAACACCCACTCTAATTGAGTGGGACAACAACATTCCAGATTTCAGTACGCTGCTTCAGCAAGCTCAGCAAGCCGCTTCGTATCTGCATGCGCTTCCAGAGCCTAGCTGTGAAAGCTGAACCCAAGCAAGCAACTCTCGCAGAGTGGCAACAATCGCTCGCAGACGCTTGTGGCGGTGGTAAAGCAGACCTGGATGCCTTACAAGAGCACATTCTGGACACGGCGAATTCAAACGAGGGATTAGGTGTTTACCGCAATAACTTTTTGGGCGCTAGACTCGGTGTATTGTTGCAAAGCTTTCCCCGCTTATTAAATTTACTAGGCGAAGACTATTTGCGCCAGTGTGGACGGCGTTTTTTGGCTGAGTACCCGCTAGACGCGACATCTGACAACATGAATTACTTAGGCAGACGCTTCCCCGAATTTCTGCAAAAACTAGTTGCGGAGAAGAGCGAACTGTCAAACTATCCTTGGCTCGCAGACTTGGCAGAATTAGACTATGCCAGACACGCCGCCTACTACGCGCCTGACGATATCAGCTTCGATTTTAAAGCATTTGAAGACTTAGGGGGTTTGGGCCAAGATATCTATTTGCAAACCAGTCATAGCTTAGCGCTAGTTGAATGCGAGTGGCCTCTTCATCAACTTGATTGCGATATTGCAGCAGGAAGAATTCACGCAGACTACCCCAAGCAAGGGCAAAAAATATGTGTTTTTCGCGATAATTTTTCCATTCAGGCAAAGAAAATAAGCGAAGAGGAGTTTTCGTTACTTGAAGGCATTCTAAAAGGGCGAACAATGATTTCACTATTAGAACAAGCTGGCGAAGGCGCCAAATATCTGCCGCTCCTTATTCAGAAAGGCTGGGTCTGCGGCTTTACCCTGGGCCCCCGCGCCAATGGTATTTGATCGCCCTGCTCTCGACCGCTTATACCAGTACGCCATATCTCTCTGTGGCGCGGAAGCTGATGCCTATGACTTGCTGCAATCGGCCCTAGAAAGGTACTTGCAGGCGCAGAGGAAGAAAAATCAGCAAATCGAAAACCCACAAGCCTACATGCGCCAAATTATTCGCAATAGTTTCATTGATCTGCATCGTCAACAACGCGTGTATAACAGTGATGAATTCGACGAACAAATTCATACTAAGGTTCCCGACATTTCAAGCCACTCATTAGAAAACCTTGTTATTGAACAAGACCTTCTTGAGAAAATTTGGCAGCACCTTAATTTCAATGAGCGTGAGTTACTTTATCTGTGGGGCCTGCTTGGCCACACCATTGATGAAATTGCACTTGAACTGCAGTGCCCCCGCGGCACCTTATTGGCGCGCATTCATCGCTTGCGAAAAAAGCTGCAAAAAACTCAAACACTAGGAGCAAGTGCATGACTAAAGCGCTTCGTGAAGGTGTCGAAAACCACCTAAGTCAGTACCAATTAAACGATGATCAAATGCAGCACCTGATGACAATGCAAGAGGAAAACTTCAGCTCCGAGGAAAGGCCGCACACTGGCGGCTGGAATATTCGCATGCTGCAATTTACTTCACTGGCCGCAGTGCTGATTATTGCAGTGAGCCTGGCTTGGCCCGCATTTTATTCGCTGAACAATGCCAGTGAAATTCCTCGCTCTATTGCCATGGAGGTGGCCAAAAACCACATCAAACTGAAACCTCTGGAAGTGACATCCCCGACGCTGACAACTATTAGACGCTACTTTACGGAATTGGATTTCTCGCCGGTTAAATCTCAGCTCTACGAGCGCAGAGGGAACAGTTTGTTAGGGGCTCGATATTGCTCAATATCAGGCGTAAGTGCAGCGCAACTTCGCTACAAAGACAAGCGAGGTCAATTCCAAACACTCTATGAAGTGGGATACGACCCAGAAATTTATGGGTCATTGCCCGACATCAATAAAGGCGAAACGCCACTTGTTATTGTTGCTCGAGGGGTGAAAACAATTATTTGGATTGAGCAGGACTTATTGATGGTGTCAGCTGAATATAATGAAACAGAGAACTAAACTTCACTATTTTTCAGGCTTACTGAGTGACGGGCTTTTCACCGGGCGCCAAATCTGCATATCTTTTTATAATTCGATCCCGAATTTCTGGGTAATCGCTGCGCGCCAAAAAGCGATTTATCCTTGGGATTAAATCGGAGTACTTTCCATTGAGCATAAACTGAACATCCCAGTGATGGTCGACTAGGTTTGTTTTTGCGATGTGATCATTGAGCCCGATAGAATCTATGGTGCGGGTGGTCACTCTCAGCGGGCCCACCAAAATATCACAGCGGCGAGCTACCAACATTTTTAGCATTTGCTCATCTGTATTGGCATCAATGCGCAGCATTTGTTTCGTATCAGTCAACAATTGCACTTTGGAATACACGTAACCTGAATGAGCGCACTGTCGTTTGCCTTTCAATGTTTCAAAAGTTGGAAAGTCATTAACTCGGTCAATATTAGTAAAAATATAATGTGAATCGACATAAACCGAATTCGAGAATGCCACTGGCAGATGTCTAGGCACCCATTGTTCGTTCATGACATCCACATCAACTTCATCGACTTTAAATAAATCTTTAAGTTGCTTTCGAGGGGCAAATACCGGCGTGAATTCTACACGTAGTGGTTTGAGTGCTTGTGTTAATAGTTCGAGCGCCACGCCAACGAACTCATTCTCTTTGGTCAAATAGTAATATGGCGGTTCACCATTGCTATCAATCTCCCCATACGCAAAACGCAGATTTAATATAGGCTCCTCAACATCGCTCTCAGCCGCAAATACACTCGCGGCAAAGCCCATGGAGACAAGAACAATTAAATAAAGCTTTGCCATATAAAAATACAACTCAAAGGTATCAATTAGATTAAGGCCCAACCCACAATACTGATTAAAATTCAACCAGAACAGTCAGCAAAGCCACAATAACCCTAATACGTTCAGTGAGTATACTTAAATTTGTTATTTGACGCGAAAAAGCGGGCTCCAGTGGAAGACCGCGACAGAATTGGCGTCGCTATCCTAAAGGGTCATATGGCCCAGCTTAGGGCCTCAGAACAAGTCGATAAGAAAGCGGCTTATTCGACAGAATAAACTCACGGTGAACGCTTTGACTCCAAGAATCATCGCCACCCACGCCCATATGTTCTGCATCAATTCGTAAATATAAACAGTCACTCTTAACAAGTTCGTATGTATGCCTGGCGGCGGTCAAATTTTCTTGACTGTAAGGACTCAAGGAAAAATGGAAAAGACCTGAAACGTTTAAGCCAGAAAATTCGAACTCCCTCACATCGCAACGTAAACCGTTTTCAGAAGGGAAAATGTACGGAGTGTGAAGCGCTTCCACACCCAGCGAGTGTCGAGCGATTGGCGCAGATAGAATTCGATCTGGGTAATTTTCGTGAGGGCCGCGGCCATACCAATGGACAAGTTCAGGGCTTTTTGGCAGCGCCAATTCCAAGCCGACCCGCGGCAATGGAGGCAGCCCCTTAGCAATATCAAGATCAACATCCAGAGTAATAACGCCCTGCAAATCAATTTGATAGTGCCAGCGGCTCACAATCAAGGTTTTGTCGTTAACAGAATAGGTTTGTTGCGTATCAACTCGTACACCCTTTGCGGTTTTATAAAATTCTACGCTTTCGCAGCGCCTCACCAATTGGTGCAAGTTCGCCTCTTGCCAACGCGATGCCCAGGCATTGGGGTCTATATTGTTCGCTTCGCTGGTACCGATATCATTATCGATAGGCGCGCGCCAAAAGTTGTCAATAGGCCCAGAGTGCAAAATGGAACGCCCCTCAACAAGCCATTCGCTTAAGCGCCCGCTTTGCTTATCAAAGCTTAAGGAGAATATTTCACCCGTAATGGTGGCCCGATCAGCGTCTTCTACCAACGCGATTTTTGCCTGAACACGTTTCGCGCTGGCTTTTGGCAAGGCCATGGAGGACGGCAGTGCAATCTGCTCAATCGCCGAGACATGCCCAATCTCAGACCAGTTCGTAGCCGCTGGCTGAATAACTTCAATATTCAAAAAATATTCTGAGCCCTGTTTTGCTTGGGGTAATTGATTGGTCAAGGTCAACACTTGCGTACATTCAGCCGCCAACTCCAAGCTCAAGTCACCACTGTCTACTACTCGGCCATCTTCGGTAATTGTCCACTGCAGAATTTCATTATCAGTGCTCCGAAACAAATATTCGCTGCTAACTGAGAGTTGTAATGGCTTACTGCTGAGCAGTTCAAACTGAAGAAATTGCTGCGCCTTTTTAGCTTCATACAAGGCTGGGTGTGGCGTGCGATCAGGGAAAAGCAAACCATTGATACAAAATTGTCGATCATTAATTTCATCGCCAAAGTCACCACCGTATGCCCAATAGTGCTCACCACTGTCAGAATTTTTGCTCAAACCTTGGTCAACCCAGTCCCAGATAAAACCACCTTGTAAGCGAGGGTGCTCTCGGAAGGCTTGCCAATATTTGTCAAAACTACCCAAGCTGTTACCCATGGCATGGGCGTATTCACACAGAATTAAGGGCCGCTGCTCATTGGGTAAACCCAACCATTTTTTAATTCCCCACTTTGGTACAGCCTCATGCTCAAGGTCACTGTCCACGCGAGAATACATAGGGCAAATAATATCAGTCGCCGCCGTATCTGAGCCTCCGCCTTCATACTGAATAGGCCGAGTGGGGTCACTTTGCTTTATCCATTGATAGAGAGCGTGGTGGTTAGCACCGATACCCGACTCGTTCCCCAGAGACCAAACAATAATGCAGGGATGATTTCGGTCACGCTGAACCATTCCGATGCCGCGCGCCATATAAGCGGGCAGCCATTCGGCCTCGGCCGACAAGCGGGCACAGGGGTCCATGCCGTGGGTTTCGATATTGGCTTCATCCACTACATACAAACCATAGTGATCACACAGCCGGTAAAACTCTGGATGATTTGGGTAGTGAGCGGTGCGAACGGCATTAAAGTTGTATTGTTTCATGAGGCGAATGTCTTCCAACATATCGGCCGTACTCATGGTATGACCCCTTTCAGGGTGGTGTTCGTGACGGTTCACGCCTCGAATCAATACGGCTTTGCCATTAACTTTCAACAGGCCGTCGATAATTTCAACTTGGCGAAATCCTACATCGTAAGCTTCACAACTCAGCAGGTTTTCTTCCTCATCAAACAAAGACACTAGCACACGGTATAAATGGGGTTCTTCGGCCGACCATTTATGGGGGTTCTCAACAAAGATACTGTGCTCAACAATATCCCTAAACCCGCCACGCTCATCCACTACCGTTTGACCCGCTTTAAGCGCTACAGGGTCTGTGACAGCCTCATTGCGATAGAAAAGTTGGGCCGCCACAGCGCCGCACTCACCACTTACACGCGTGCGAATTTTTAACTCGGCATCGCGGTAACAGGCATCCAATTCGGTTTGCACGGCGACATCGGCAATACGGCCACGCTTCGGTAAACTCAAGAGAGTTACATCACGGAAAATTCCACTCAACCACCACATATCTTGATCTTCCAGATAGCTGCCGTCCGACCAGCGCATCACCATCACCGCCAAGTGATTTTCGCCATCGACCAAGTAGGGCGACAAATCAAACTCAGCCGGCAAGCGGCTGTCTTGACTGTAACCAAGCCACTGACCATTACACCAAAGATGAAATGCGGAATTTACACCCTCAAAAATAATATGAGTTTGGCGTGCCTGCCAATCGGCCGGAAGAGAAAATATTCTGCGATAACAACCTGTTGGATTGTCACTAGGCACCTTCGGTGGGTTCACCGCAAAGGGGTATTTTACGTTGGTATAAATCGGACGATCAAAACCCTGAATCTGCCAATTGGCAGGCACCTCAATGCTGGGCCAATCAAGGTATTCAAACTCAATAGCCGAAAACGCTTCAGGCACGGCTTCAGGCTGGGGAAATAAATTGAAGGACCAAGTACCATTCAGAGAATGCCTATAAGGTGAAGGCGCGTCCTGCAAGGCCGACTGTTCAGAATCATAAGCTCGCAAGGGGCTGTGAGTAGGCAAGCGGTTTACCGCAAAGACAGAGGGATTTTCCCAATCGCGGCGAGCCACAATATCACGGAGTGTGTTCATACTAAATTGACTTCCTAAGAGGTAAGCACTCGACTAACGGCATCATTCCATCCCGCTATAAGTTGCCGCCTCTGCTCAGGTAACATGGTAGGTTTAAAGGTGCGTTCACACTGCCATTCTTTAGCTATTTCACTAAAGTTGCCATAGACACCTGCCTTAGATCCGGCTAGATACGCCGCTCCAAGAGCCGTTGTTTCAACAATTTTTGGGCGGTCTATTGGCATGTTTAGCATGTCAGCCAAGAAAGCCATTAACCAGTCGTTGCGAACCATGCCGCCATCAACTCTTAAACGCGCAGGCATGCCCGCGTCAGCAGCCATAGCAGACAGTAAATCGTGAGTTTGATAACACACAGACTCAAGTGCCGCACGAGCGAATTCAGCGGGGCCGGTACCGCGACTCATGCCCATGATTGCGGCTCTTGCATCGGGGTCCCAGTGTGGCGCCCCCATGCCAGTAAACGCCGGCACCATATAAACACCGTCATTGCCTGGCAAACTTTCCGCCAATGCTTGAGACTCCGCGGCGTCTTTTATAATACCCAAGCCGTCTCGCAACCACTGCACGGCAGCACCCGCTATAAATATTGAACCTTCAAGCGCGTAAGTGCGCTTGCCTTCTAACTGATAGGCCACTGTACTCAAGAGCCGATTTTTAGACACCGCGACTTCGCCACCAGTATTCATCAAGGCAAAACAACCCGTACCATAAGTACTTTTCACGGAGCCCTTCTCAAAACAGCCTTGGCCAATAGCCGCCGACTGCTGGTCACCTGCCACACCCAGTATCGGAATCGCTCGACCAAACAAAGCGGGATCTGTTTCCCCAAACATCGCCGAGCAATCTAAAACTTCTGGCAACATCGATTCAGGTACGGTAAACATTTTCAGTAATTCAGGGTCCCACTGGCCGGTGTGAATATTGTACAAGTTAGTTCGGCTGGCATTGGTCGCATCAGTGACGTGAGCGCGCCCACCACTGAGTCTGGAAATTAAAAAGCTGTCAACAGTGCCAAAGGCCAACTCACCTTTTTCAGCGCGGGCGCGGGCGCCCGGCACATTGTCTAATATCCACGTCACCTTGGACGCCGAAAAATACGCGTCGAGCAACAAACCGGTTTTGCTTTGTACTGTAGGCTCCAAACCCTCTGCGCGCAGTGACTCACAGAACTTTGCGGCGCGACGGTCTTGCCAAACAATGGCGTTAAACACAGGCTTGGTTGTTGTTCGATCCCACACTAAGGTGGTTTCTCGCTGATTGGTGACGCCAATGGCCACCACTCGACCGCCCTGCTGCTCAGCCTCGGCGATGGCCTCTTTAACAACAGCAACACTGGTGGCCCATAAATCTTCGGGGTCGTGTTCAACCCAGCCATCGTGGGGGTAATACTGGGGAAACTCTCGCTGCGCCACAGAAACAATATTCAGTTGGGCATCAAAAACAATCGCTCGCGTGCTAGTAGTACCCTGATCTATCGCTAAAACTAATTCACGTGAATTCATTCTGATTTACACCAATTGCGTTTCTTGTGAGCCGAGATTTTCATTGTTAATTGCACTTGCATCTTCAGAGGCTACTTCCACGGTGTAATCAATATACTCCTGAAGTTTCGCCTCGGCCTCATCACCAAAGAGAATTTCACACGCTTCTCTTAAACCAGGAGAAGCCAACAAATTTTCTCTTGTGACCACTAGAGATATTTTCGAGCGACGACGAAGAAAATCGTCTAACTTAGTAATCATTTCGCGACGCGCAGCCAACTCGATTTCGGCACGAATATACTCCGCATTCTCAATGAGTAATTCGCCCTGTTTTGAGTCTTCACGGATCCGTTCCAGCATGTCAATGGCATTGCGGCCATAGCGGCGCCATAAACGCTGAGACAGAGGCTCAGAGGAAGTACTTGAAGTCATTTCGTCCAAGCCCATCAACTCTGCCTGGTGATAAAACTCGTCCCGGACGATGTCCGGCGCTTCGCCATACCAGCGAACGTCATCAAAGGGAATATCCACTCCCATGCTTTTAACAATACCGGCCACTTCATCACCGACGTTTATGCAGTCGGTCAACTTGCCGCCAAAAATGCTCAAATGCTTTTTGCCTTCATCAATGTCAATGGCGTGTTTACGCGATAGCTGAACCCAGTCGGCCACACCCCCCTTTCCCTTGATGGCCAGGGGTCTTACGCCACAGCGCTCGGCAATAATATCTTTTTCAGTAAGCGGCTTGTCGAGTTTCAACAGTAAGTTAGCATTGGCTAATACAAATGCCCGGTCTTCCTCTGTTACTGAAACATGGGGAGACTCAACTTGAGTATCAGTGGTGCCGATGCAGGTTTTCGGTCCCATTGGAATCACAAAGAACAAGCGTCCATCACTAGCAAAAAATGTCAGCACACGCTGGCTGTCGGTAACCTGGTCCACAATGAGGTGGATACCTTTTGAAAACAGATGATGGTGGTCCGTCGATTCGCCGGTAATGTCATTGTGTTGATCGACGAAAGGACCTGCGGCATTAATAAATACTTTTGATCGAATAGAAAACTCTTCGCCACTGATGCCGTCCCGTGCGCGGGTAGTCCATACACCATCGCTGCGGGTAGAACCCAGAGACTCAACATAGTTCGCCGCAATACAGCCGTAGTTCAAACTACTGCGAATGAAATTAAAGACAAAGCGCGCGTCGTTATCATATAAGTAGCAATCTGAATATTCGAAACCGCCGCTGAGATTTGAGGCGTTAACAATACCTTCCTTCTTGCTGATTTTACTCGGGCTCATATAAACAGGAGCCTGGGTGAAGAATCGCCCCAACATCCAGTAAAGAATTGTGCCGAGATAGACCATAAATGGCGGAAAGCGAAAACCCTTCTGAATGCTGGTAAGGAAACGAATTTCCTTTACTGTAGAGGGGTAGCTTTTCATCAAGTGATTACGGCTTTTACACAGCTCATTCACCAGCAAATATTCGTGACTCTCTAGGTATTTAATACCACCCCACGCTAGGTTAGACGAATTGGAACTGGTAAAACCCGCAAAGTCACCCCGGTCAATCAAGGCCACTTTGACACCGCGAGCGGCGAGCGAAGCCGCCGACACTGCGCCGTTAATACCACCACCCACTATTAATACGTCGTAAACGGTTTCTGAAAGCTTTTCAATATTGCTGCTACGTAAGGTCATTCCCGGGGCTCTTATCCTACAGATTCTTGGCTGAAAGCACCGTTAGATGCCGTTTTGTTTGCCGCCGCCCACTGGGCCCGCTGGCCAAATACGAAGCGGTTAATGAACAGGGCTAAGCCAACGCATATTATCAAAGTTATCAGCATCATGTGGATATAATGTATGGGCATCCAGACGAAGGTAAAGAAGGCATACAGGAGAGTGCCAAAAATCACCGCGATAATTGCCGCGTTGGCTTTCACATTGTCAAATAACAAACCCACTATAAATACCGAAAGAATAGGCATGCTCACCAAACCCCACAATTCTTGCACCAAATTAATGATGCTGTCGGCGCCTTGATAAACCGGTACCAGCGCAAGTGAAACAGCCACAAACAACAGAGTCACAACGCCACTCAGAGTCTTTACATTGGGGTTTTCGTTGATGTAGTTTTCGTGAATGTCGCAGGTATAAAGAGCGGCAGAAGAATTCAATAAACTGTTGTAAGTGGTCAGTACAGCAGCCGCAATTGCCGCCGCAAACAAACCCGACAACCAGCCCGGCAATAGGTCGCCCACTAGCTGGCCATAAGCCTCATCACCAATGTCGCCATACAGTTTAAACGCTACAATACCAGGTATTACAATGATGCAAGGGACAATTAGCAAGCGGATACCCGCCGCCGCAAATACGCCTTTTTGCGCTTCGCCTAGGGTAGGTGCTGCCATCGCTCGCTGGGTAATAGTTTGGTTGGTACTCCAATAAAAAGTTTGAATGAAAATCATGCCGGTCAGCAAAGTGTGCCAAGGTAAAGGCGAGTCATTACCCCCAATCAGTGTCAGTCGTTCAGCAGGCACATCGCTCAAGTCAAAATCAATTGCGCTCAGTGAAAGATAGACAACCAAGACGCTCACACTCAACAAAATAATCCCTGAGTAGGTGTCTGACACCGCCACCGCTCGCAGACCACCAAACACCGCATAGCATGCACCGGCCATCGCAAAGGCCACTGCGAGGTACATGAGATTGATGTCCAGCTGGAACATAGTTTTCATGAACAGCGACCCGCTGTACAACACAGAAGGCAAAAAGATCAATAAATTGGCCAATAGGAAGAGCACACTGATCACCGCCCGGATGTTTTTGTCGCCGTAGCGCTTTTCCAGCAGCTCAGTAGTAGTCGTGCAATTATTGTTGTAATACACCGGTAAGAAGATTTTCGCCAAGATGATCAATCCCACCACAGCGGCCAATTCCCACCAGGCCAGCAAGGCCATTTGGTTGCCATTCATACCCACCAACTGGTCGGTACTGAGGTTCGTTAGGGTGATGGAGCCTGCGACAAATACCCATGACAAACCGCCACCGGCCAAAAAATATTCCTTGTTGGAATCATTCTCTGAACGTGTTGCCGTGCGGCACTTAAGATAGGTTAATAAACCGATAATGGCGCTCACGCCAAAAAACACGCCTATCTGCACAATATCTAACTGCATACTTCTCTCTCCACCTATTTATGAGTGTCGTTATTATTTTTCGAAACGTGCACCGATTAAGCCTGCGGTGAGTCTTCTATAGTTAAGTCAATATGTGCGAGGTCTGCACTCCCATCTGGGGTGCAAACTGCTTGCTTTAGTTTAGTATGATAAATACTATGATAAATAGTAAGATGAAGCGCACGCTCCGTCAATCTTTTTCACTTGAGGCCATTCATGAGCGCTACCCCCATCATTTCGAGAGCTACCGCTAATTTTGTGACTTTACGCAGCGTCAGCTGTCAGCTCATTTTAGACTGCAGAGGCGACTTTCCCGCCTTACTTTACTGGGGCAAACCCCTGTCTGAAAATACCACGCCTGAGATGCTGGCCCTACTGGCCACAAGACAGGAGGCGCCCTGCTGCTCAGCCTATGAAACCCCCATTGGCTTAACGCCCAGTGATTCCAGTGGTTTTCTAGGTCACAGCGGCCTGCAAGCTCACAGAGAGGGCCGCGCTTGGACGGCTTATCCAACAATATGCAGCATCAGCCAAGACACTCCCCAAAATGTGCTCATCGAGTCGAGAGACAAGGTCAATGAGCTGCTTCTAACACACTCCTTATTCCTAGATCCCGAATCCGGCATCTTGGTGGCCAATACCAAGATCCGCAATACAGGAGACACCCCGCTCACACTTAATTGGTGTGCAGCACCTACCTTGATGGTGCCCTCCCACTTAGAGCAAATCATGTCCTTCGAAGGCCGCTGGGCCAATGAATTTCAAATGCGCACCATCGATCGCTTCACCGGCAGCTATACCCGCGAGAACCGATGCGGGCGAACTTCACACGACAGTTTTCCAGGGCTAGTAATAAAAGGTAGCAGTACCAACGAGCGCCAAGGAGAGGCCTATGCCTTCCATTTAGGCTGGAGCGGCAATCATCGCCTGCAATCAGAAATCTTGGCGGATGGCCGCGGCTATGTGCAGATGGGCGAACTGCTCATGCCCGGGGAAATAATTCTCGGCGCAGAAGAGAGCTACCAAAGCCCCGATCTTTACGCGGGGTTTTCAGCTTCCGGCTTAAGCCGCTTATCTCAACAATTTCACCAATATGTACGCGGAAACATTATTACACCTCAGGCCAAGCAAAAGCCGCGCCCGATCCACTACAACACTTGGGAGGCAGTCTATTTTGATCACAACAATGAGAAACTGTTTGAATTAGCCGAACGGGCCGCAAGCATAGGCGCCGAACGTTTTGTCTTGGATGATGGCTGGTTCCGCGGCCGTCGCAATGACAAAGCTGGGCTGGGCGATTGGTATGTCGATGAGTCCGTATACCCTGAAGGCTTAAACCCTCTTATCAACAAAGTTGAGTCACTGGGAATGTCCTTTGGCCTGTGGGTGGAACCGGAGATGGTCAACCCCGACAGCGACCTGTATCGAGCCCATCCAGACTGGGTGCTGGGTGCCTCGCCCGCGCCACAAATTTTGGCCCGCAATCAATTAGTGCTGAACATTGCCCGTGAAGACGTGCAAAACTATTTGTATGAGCGACTCGATTCCCTGCTCAGCACACACAGCATTGCCTACCTGAAGTGGGACATGAATCGTGAGCTGCATCAGCAGGCCGATCACACTGGGCAAGCTGCTGCCCACCGACAAACACTGGCTCTATATCAATTACTGGCCCGACTAAGACGAGCACACCCAGAGGTGGAAATTGAAAGCTGCGCCTCGGGTGGTGGCCGCGCCGACTTTGGCATTCTGCAGCATACCGATCGAGTTTGGACCTCCGACAGTAATGACGCGCTAGACCGACTAAACATTCAGCACGGCTTTTCTATGTTTTTTCCAGCCGAAGTCATGGGCTCTCATGTAGGACCCTTCGACTGCCACATTACCGGCCGCAAAATTAACATGGCCGCCCGCTCCGGTGTTGCTCTATTTGGACACATGGGCCTGGAGGTGAATTTACTTGAGCTGAGCGATGACGAGCGCACAGAACTGCAAAGTGCTATCGCCTTACACAAGCAATTTAGATCCCTTATTCACAGCGGCCACCTGCAACGCTTGGAATCTCCTGACTATGCCATCAGCTCTGGCATCGTTTCTCCTGATAAATCCTGCGCACTGTTCTCTTACGCGCTGACCCGATGCCACAGCAGCCACTTACCTAAGCGGCTTCAGTTTCAAGGCCTAGATCCAAATACAATTTATCAGCTGGATTGCATCTGGCCTAGCAAGGCCAGCAGTAGCACAGAGTCTATTTTAGACAGCGCTAAAGCTTGCCTCGTTTCCGGAGCCGCACTGATGGAGCATGGCATGCAGATGCCTTTAATCCTGCCGGAAACTTTGCTGCTGTTCTCCCTAACTCGACACTCTTAACCCAAAAAACCCTAAGCCATGAGTCAATATATATGAGCCATTTCATTCACCGCGTGACTAGCCTTTTATTAACAAGCACCTTAGCCATTTCCCTTGCGGCCTATGCGCAAATTGAAGGCGCGCCCGAGCAACTTTATCAGAACATGGGCGCCGAGCTCACTCCCACTCTGGCCAAGCCCGGCCAATACAAAGTGGGCGTAAAAACTCTAAGCATCGTCAACCCCCAACAGCTGGACGTAAATACCCAGAAAATTTCCGATCGATCATTGGTATTGGAAATATGGTACCCCACGTCGCAAAACCAAAACGGGCCAATGGCACATTACGACAACGAAACGCGCCTTGGGCAAGCGTTCTCGCTGCAGGGTTCGGCCTATCGCGACGCCCCCGTATTTAAGGGCGCAAAGCCAATACCCCTCATCGTTTTATCTCACGGCTACACCGGTTATCGCAGCTTGATGTTTTATCTCGGCGAGCATCTCGCCTCACACGGTTATATCGTCGCCGCTATTGACCATACTGACTCAACCAATAAAGACGTCGACATGGTAAAGGCAGGGTTCGCCGGTTTCCCAAGCACCTTGTACAACCGATCTCGCGATCAACAATTTACGCTGAACTATCTTTTGGATGAAACTAACTTTCTCAGCGCGGTGATTGACCCTGAAAAAGCAGGACTCGTGGGATATTCCATGGGTGGCTACGGGGCCGTAAACACTATCGGTGGCTGCTATCAATTCACGGATGCCGCGATTACCAATTTTATGGGCATCAAAGATCAAGCCCAAGCCAATGCCATTGCTAAACTATTCAACAGCTGCGCAGGCGGCCAGTATGACAAGGCCCAAGTAGATCCACGCTGGGCGGCGGCCATCGCCTTTGCCCCCTGGGGGAACCAACACAATTTGTTTGATCCTCAGGCCCTAAAATCTATTGAGACGCCTGTGCTTTATGTGTCCGGCGAATTCGACGATGTATCAGATTACGCCAGTATCAAAAGGCTCTTCAAAGCCACCGGCGGTGAACATACCTACCTGCTGACTTATAACAATGCTCGACACAACATCGCGGCACACCCAGCCCCCAAAGTGGCGCGCGACAATGAAATGAACATTGGCCACTATTTTGAGGGCTCCTGGAGCAGCCAGCAGCTAAACAGCAACAACAAGCACTTCGCTCTCGCCATGATGAACTGCCATGTGAAACAAGATAAGAGCGCCTGCCCTTACCTTGAACTCAGCGCCGACTCCAATGAGCGAGTTATTGACGGCGTAAAAACCCCAAACTGGCTTGGCTTCCCCAAGCGATATTCCACCGGCATGGAATGGCAATATTAGATATAAGACATATAATGTCGCCCCGACCACCCAAAAAGACCCATCGTCGATAAAGATAATAATCCTTAGAAAACCCTTCTATTGCGCCAAGCCCCCAACTTACGGGGGTTTTAGCGCAGTTTTAGTCATACATAAGACAAGAAACCATATATTTACTATTTATATGATATGTACTACAGTTAAGCCTCGACGAGAGAAGTTACGAGTTAAAATAAAAAATCCCAAGGAAAACACTATGAGATTTGATAGCAAGATAACGAAGCGGCACGCCCTAGCCGTCGCCATTGCCAGTGCTGTGAGCCTCTATGGCAACTCAGCCCTAGCCCAGGAATCCCAAGAAGACCTAGACGCACTGCTCGAAGAAGTTGTGGTAACGGGTATCCGCGGAAGCTTGCAGCGTGCGCTAGACGTTAAACGCGACGCTGTCGGTGTGGTTGATGCCATCGCGGCGGAAGACATCGGTAAGTTCCCCGATCAGAACGTAGCAGAATCGCTACAGCGTATTTCTGGCGTGTCTATTGACCGCAGCGGCGGTGAAGGCCAGTTCGTCACCGTACGGGGCTTTGGTCCACAATTTAATGCGGTTTTGGTTAATGGTCGCCAAATGGCCACCGAAAACCAAGGTCGTGAGTTCAGTTTCGATACTTTAGCGTCTGAACTGATCGCCGGTGCTGATGTTTACAAAACACCCACCGCGGCGATGCAAGAAGGTGGCATTGGCGCCACCATCAACGTTAAAACGGCTCGTCCTTTAGACCTGAAAGGCTTCAAAGCATCAGGCAGCATAAAGGGAGTGTACGACGACTTAACCGAAGACAGCTCACCCCAAGCCTCTGGCCTGATCAGCAACGTATTTGCCGATGGCAAAGTAGGCGTATTGCTGTCTTTGTCTCACCAACAGCGTGAGTCACAGAACAACATTATCGAAACTCGTTACTACCGCCCCGGTGTGAACTTCACCGCGCAGAATGGCGAAGAGTTTAACAATGTGTTCGTACCACAGAATTTTGACGTAATGGTTGATGAGCAGGACCGCACTCGCACGAGCGGCACCGCTGTTTTCCAGTTTGCGCCAAGCGATGACCTAACCTTTACCGCTGACTTCATGGCATCTGAATTCGAAGTTGACTCAGAAACCACATCAGCCGGTCACTGGTTCTCTGAAAGCAACTTTATTGATGCAGAAGTAGACGAAAACAACACCGTTGTATTCATCGACAACGCCAACACCGGCGCCACCGACTTTATTCGTCGCTCTTACTCTCGTGATGTTTCGATCGAAGCTTACGGTTTCAATGTAGAGTGGGACATTAACGAAAGCTTGTTCGCCAAATTTGACCTGTCGTCTTCTACCGCAGAAGACAACAGCGGCGGTAACATTCCTTTCACTGTGATCGGTTACAACAACGCCTACAGCTGGGACAACCGCAATGGCGGCGACGCTGGAACCATTGATATTGTTGGTGGCCAAGCCGCACTACTCGACGCCTCTGCTGGCCGTGCGCACTATAACGAACGCAACGGCTGGGATCGTGAAGACGAAATCACTGAGCTGAAAGCAGACTTTGAGTGGACCCCTAGCTCAGAAACCTTCACGTCTATGAAGTTTGGTGCCTACTATCAAGACCGCACAAAAGACAACCAAAGAAAATATGCTTCAGACTGCTCGTTCTTCTGTGGTTACAACTTCGGTGTGCCCGACTCTTTGCTGTCTGAATACCAAGCCAAAGGTTTCTTTAGCGGAGTGCCCGACACTTGGCTAACCTACAGCCCTGAAGAGTATTTCGCCTACCTAGCCAGTGGTGGCGTTGCTGATGTTCAAGCAGCTTCAGATGCCGCCGGTGAAAACCGCGACATTGCAGCAGAGTACGCAGCATTCGGCTTAAACAGCCCTGCAACGGCTTCGGACAAATTCAGCGTTGAAGAAGAAGTGATTAGCGCCTATATCGACATGACTTTCGAAGGCGATCTGGGTGACTTACCTTGGCAGCTGAACATGGGTGTACGCTACAGCCAAACCGAAGCAACTCTCGGTGGCTTCACCCAAACCCTCACGAACTTGGAAACCATTCCTAACGACCCGTCTCTGCTGAACGCAATTTATGCCGATACAGGCACCGACGTGAGCGCGAGCAACAAGTACACCAACATTCTGCCAAGCGTAAGCTTGAAGGTGAACTTGCAAGAAGATATGGTTATGCGTTTTGCGTACTCTGAAACTCTCACTCGCCCAACCATGAACTCATTGGTACCCACAACCGGCATCACCGTAACTCGCCCTGGCAACCTGCAGGCGACCGGCGGTAACTCAGACTTGAAACCTTTTGTTTCTAGCAACTGGGACCTGTCTTACGAGTGGTACTACGACGCGGGCAGCTATTTCGCCGCTGGCGTGTTCAGCAAAGAAGTTGAAGATTTCATCACCAACTCTATTGCGACTGAAACCTTTAACCTAGAAAGCGGCTCTTACGATTTCAACGTACGTCGCCCACGCAACGGAGAGGTAGCCGAAGTTAATGGTCTAGAACTCGCGTGGACTCACTTGTGGGAAAACGGTTTTGGTATTCAATTGAACGCGACTGTTGTAGACAGCGACGCGGAAATTGACTTCGCTAACATTTCTGAAACTTTTGCTCTTGAAGGTTTAGGCGATTCCCAGAACGCGATCTTGTTCTACGAGAAAGGCCCAATACAAGCGCGTATTGCCTTCAATAACCGTGAAGAATTCCTGCAAAACGTGGTTAACCCACGCGGCGGCACCGAGCCTCTTTACACTGAGGAATACGGTCAGTGGGACATAAGCGCCAGCTACGACATCAACGAAAACATCACTGTTTTTGCTGAAGGCGTCAACATCACTGACGAAGAAACTCGTCGTCATGGTCGCTTTGAAAACCAACTTATTAGCTTAGAGAAAAACGGCGCGCGTTATTCGTTCGGCGTAAGAGCTAACTTCTAAACTCTCTTCCCTGTAGTTAAGTGGATCTTGCGGGAGGGCTTCGGCTCTCCCTTTTTTTTGCCTGCCAACTTGATTTATAGTCACTTTAATCCCATCCTCAGTCTTAACTGAATAGCTCTGTTAGTGGGCTTAGCAGTCAAAGGCGTCATACCAGCCTACGAAGACCGCTTGCTCATTGAAAACCGTGGAAATGAGGGGTATATGAGAGATTTTATTGCTGGGCTTCCCAAGGCCGAACTACACCTGCATATAGAAGGCACCCTAGAACCTGAGCTAATGTTCTCTTTGGCGCAGCGCAACAACATCAAGCTGCCCTACGAATCTGTAGAAGACATACGTCGAGCCTATGAATTTTCCGACCTGCAATCATTTTTGGATATCTATTATCAAGGCGCCGCGGTACTGGTGAATGAACGAGACTTCCATGATTTAACCTTTGCTTACTTTGAAAAACTACAGCGACAGAACGTTCGCCATGTGGAAATGTTTTTCGACCCGCAAACTCATACCGGTAGAGGCATTGAGTTTGATACTGTGATCAAGGGTATTCAAAGTGCTTTAGATGAAGCACAACAACGCTTCGGCATTAGTTCAGTTTTAATTATGTGCTTTTTACGTCACCTGAGCGCCGAAGCAGCTATGGAGACACTTGCCCAAGCGACACCTTTTCGGCATCTCATTGATGGGGTTGGTCTAGATTCCGGGGAGCTTGGGAACCCACCCGAGAAATTTATTGAGGTCTTCACTCGCGCCCACGAGCAGGGCTATCATTGTGTAGCACATGCCGGCGAAGAGGGACCCGCAGAGTATATCTGGCAGGCCCTGAAGCAGCTTAAGGTTGAGCGCATAGATCACGGGGTGCGTTGTGACGAAGACCCAGCACTGGTGAGCTATTTACGCGAAGAGCGCATTCCCTTAACCGTGTGTCCGCTATCTAATACGGCTTTAAAAGTGTATTCAAATATGGCAGAGCACAATATCGTCAAACTCTTAGATGAAGGATTGCTGGTAAACATTAATTCGGACGACCCGGCCTACTTTGGCGGCCATCTTAACGACAATTACCTTGCGGTGCAGCGAGCATTTAATCTGGATGAAGCCGTGCTGGTTCAGCTCGCACGGCATAGCTTTGAAGGCAGTTTTTTAAGAGATTCAGAAAAACGGATTCACCTTAAGGAGATTGATGACTACCTGCAGCGCCTATCGGCGCCGCCTCTAGATAATTAAAAGTCATAAGATTAAGACGGTTTCGCCTAGGCACAGACTTAGCAACCCTACCCACTACTCGTAGCGAAGCGAACGAATCGGCGTAGTGCGAGCAATTTTGCTTGCGTGTATTGCAACGATTCCCCAGGCCGTGACAATTCCCACAACACTTGCCAGCAATAAAACAGGTAATACGTTGTCAATACGTTCGGAGAAAAAGTCCAGATAGATGTTAGACGCGAAATAGGCCAAGGGTATCGCCGCCAACAACGACCACAATACGGGAATGGAAAACTGCCAAATCAACAGCCATACAATCTGGCCAGTCCGCGCGCCTAAAACCTTGCGAATACCAATTTCTTTGGTGCGTCTTTCGGCCAGAAATGCGGCCAGGCCAAATAGACCGATCAAGGCTAGAGACAAGGCTACGGCAGAAAACCCTGCCAATACATTCGTGGTTTGTTGAAAAATGAAAAATATCTCACCAAAAACATCATCTAGAAACCGGCGCTGAATAGGATAGTCGGGAATAACCCGATTCCAGACTTCATCAATGGCTTGCAGTGTCTCATTAACCTGACTTGGGTCTATTTTAATGGATCCAATTCTGTGCAAACCCTGGCTCATAAAAAATAAAACCGGTTTTATTTTATTATGAAGACCAAGAAAATTTTGATCTGGAACGATACCTACAATAGTGTATTGAATATCCTCATTACCATCTTCCCCCACAACAAAGGTATCATAGAAAGACTTGCCAATAGCACTTTCGCCCCGTTCAAAACCTAAGCGCTCCACTGCCATTTCATTGAGAATAACGTTGGTCTGGCGAGGGCCATCCTTGTCAAAATCATTGGCTATATCACGACTGAAGTTCCTTCCCGCCAGCAATGGAATTGAGTACGTTTCAAGAAAGTCAAAGTCAATTGAAATTCGATTCAGTGAGACCTTAGCCGTATTATCACCCTTCACTGGTGTTACATCAGCTTGGCTATTGTTTTGTTCAAACGGCACCTGATTAGAATAGCTAACGCTGTTGACACCTGGTAGCGTGAGCAGTTCCTGACGGAGCGTGTTGTGGCGCTGCGAAATTTCGTCCACCCCTACACGTTCGATGACTACAATTTCGTCTTTCGAAAATATATTGCTAGAAGATTCAACATTCTTGTTCTGGAAGTAAACCACAAGAACTATGGCCAACATGAAAATTGAGATCGCGAACTGAACGCCAATCATGATGTTACGAAACCTATTGCCTCCTGCACTTTTGAAAACGGAATTCTTTAGGCTGTCTATGGGACTAGCCTTGGTGATGAGGTAGGCCGGATAGGCACCTGCCAAAACACCCACCATAACAGTCGTAAAGGTTAACCAAGGCAAGATGGCAAGGTAGTCTAAGGAAAGCACTTTGCCTGTGGCCTGGTTAAACAGCGGCACAATAACTTCCAAGCTCGCAATACTGATGAGCATCGCCAGAGTAGCGATAGTGAGACTTTCGGTCAAAAACTGCGTCAACAGCTGCGACCGTTCCGCACCAAAGGTTTTCCGAAGCCCCACCTCTTGGGTGCGACCAAGACTCTGTGCCGTGGCCAAATTTGTGTAGTTTACACAGGCGATAATCAGCACCAAAAAGCCCAGTATTTTAATAGACTCAATCATAGGCAGGCCAATTACCTCCCATATGACGGTATTAGATTCAACCAGAGGCCTTACCGTTAAACCCGAGAAAAACTCCTTCCTCTCCTTGGTGTAATGGCGTTCGTAGACACTGTCGATCTCGCCCTGAAGCCAAGCCTGGTCTTTACCCTCTGGTGCCAGCATGTACGTCAAGTTACCCAGTGAGACATTATCCCACTCACCTTCAAAGGCGTAATCTTCAATGGTTTCAAGTGCCGCAAAAGGGGCAACCATTCCCAGCTTTATGTCACCGAGAACAAAAGAATTAAAATGGGTATCGGCCGGTAATTCCTTTATCACTGCACCGACGTACATTGAATTCTTGTGATCAAAAGAAAGTGTTTCACCCAAGACATCGGTTCTGCCAAAGTATTTTAATGCAGTTGACTCTGTCAACAGCAAAGACTGTGGGTCCTCAAGTACAGACGCATCGCCATGGATATAGTCAAAGTTAAAAATTAAGGTCAATTCGCTATCGGCAAAACGCAGCCCCTGATAGTAGCTGTCATTTCCCTGCGTAATTAGGTATTCACGGCGAACCGTGCGAACCACACTCTCGAGTTCCTCGACATCTGCCTTCAAAACGGGACCAAGGGCGCTCTGAACGCCGTCTGTGCCCGACACTCCGATATTGGCGTCGGGACTAAATTGGGCGCCAACCGTGTAAGTTCGGTCACGATTTTTAAAGATGCTATCGTGATTATTTTCGTAGCTGCCCAGTATATTGCCCATCAGGTATATCGTCAGTCCGATGGCCAGACCAAAAACATTGATAGCGGCGTAGAGCCTATTTTTCTGCAAATTCCGAATTGCCAGCTTTATGTAACTTGAAAACATGATTCACTCCTCCTTTCGAAATTTCGTCTTAGGACACCGCTCGTAGACTTTCGGTCACAACTTGGCCATCAAACAAGTTGATGGTTCGACGAGCATAATCGGCGTGTGCCGCGGAGTGAGTCACCATCACTATGGTAGCGCCCTCTTCATTTAAAGCCTGCAACATTTCCATAACCTCTTGGCCGTGTGCACTGTCTAGGTTTCCCGTAGGTTCATCGGCCAGTATAAGAGACTGATTGCCCACCACCGCCCTAGCGACAGCTACTCGCTGCTGCTGACCACCGGAAAGCTGGCCGGGCATGTGCTTAGCGCGGTGAGCAATGCCCACCTTGTCCATTACCTTTTGTACCCGTGCTTTACGCTCCGAACCAGGGATATCATGGTAGAGCAGCGCGAGCTCAATATTTTCTTCAACAGACAACTCATCAATCAAATTAAAGCTCTGGAAAATGAAACCCACATTGTGTTTTCTCACTTCGCTGAGCTTGCTCTCGTTGAGAGTTGATATCTCCTGATCGCCAAAATAATATTGCCCACTGGCTGGCGTATCTAACATACCGATGATGTTCAACAGTGTTGATTTACCGCAACCAGAAGGCCCCATAATGGCTACAAATTCACCTTTTTCAATTTCGATATTCACTTCGTTTAGGGCAACGGTTTCCACTTCGTCCGTGCGGTACACTTTTGATAAGTTATGTAGTTTTAACATGCTGATATCCTTTATTTTTAAGCTTAAAATTATTGGCTAAGTTGAACTCGATCCATTTCATCGAAATTTGCGTAAGAGGACACAATTACTTTTTCCCCTGCGTCCAGACCTTCTAGAACCTCTACGAATTCATTGTTGCGGCGGCCCAGACGAACCTCGCGACGGAGCGCTTCAGTTCCGTCAGCGCTCATAACAAACAACCACTGTCCGCCGGTCTCCTGAAGGAAGTTGCCTTTGGGAATCAAGCGAGCCTGGTTAGCGTCGCCTAAGGTTAATTTCGCCTGGATGGTTTGGCCGCGTCGAATGCCTTGGGGCATTGCTTCATTAAATTGCAGGTCAACCTCAAATTGGCCGTTTTTCACGTCTGGATAAATTTTTGCCACATGCAATTCGTAAAGAGTGCCACTGTGAGTCAGCGATACTGGCTGCTCTAAATCCACCCGACCGAGGTAAAACTCATCAATATTGGCCACCAGCTTAAATGAATCTGGATTGTCGATCTGGCCGATGCGAGTGCCACGGGTAATATTTTGGCCAATTTCCAGATCGAAGCCCGACAGCTTGCCGCCCACTGGAGCTCGAACATTGAGCTCATCGAGACTTTTCCGAGCAAAGGCTAGGTTTTCTTCCATGGCAATGGTTTTACTTTGAAAAAATTGCAGTTGAGACGCCATCAGCTTTTCGTCTGAAGATTGGCTTTCGAGGGTGACCTCTCGGGTTTCTTTGTAATAATTCAACTGATCAACAAAGTCTTCATACTCCGCCAGAGAAATGTGACCTTTGTGGAACAATTCTTTTTGTCGACTCAAGTCTCTGCTCAGCTTACGTATGTTGTAGTTGAGATCCACAAGGGTGCGTTTGTGCCCTAAGCGATTTTGTTCCAAGCGAAGCTCCTGATCGCGCATCGCATTTAACTGCTCCATGACACGAGACTCGGTACTCATGACACTCAGTTGTAGATCTGAGTTAGAAAGGCGAATGATGGGCTGCCCAACCCTGACCATCGCGCCGTCTTCCAACAAGATTTCTTCAATTCTCCCGCCTTGCACAGCATCGAGATAAACCGTTTTAAGTGGTGCTACACGACCACGAAGCGGAATGAAGTCTTCAAATGTTCCCGATTTCACTACGGCAACAGAGAGCCGCTGCCCCTTCACTGTCATGCTGCGGCCTTGAAACATTTGCCCAAAGGAGAGATAAGCAATGACGGCAGCAGCCAACATACCAACAATCATCTTGCTACGTTTACTGATACCCCGCTTTTCAATTTTTCGGTCCATGCCCGAGGCCCTGGCAGGCTCTGCTGATGTATCGGTCAATTTTTCCAAGTTTGTAATGCTAGCCATTATCTTTTGCTCTACCTTAGTGGTTCGGTCATCCGTAAAAGAATTTCTTTTCAAAACTATTACAATACCCGTGCCATGTTTTTAAGCCATTGATTTAATTGAATATAATATAATTTCCACTTCGAAATGTCCGATATTGAACAGTGAGGGTGTACGAAATCGAACACACGATGTACGATAACGAACAGCCCCATTAATCGCCTCAGGAACCCCTCGTGACACAAAGAGAACGACGTGTGCTTATCGTTGATGACGATGAAGACATATTGATTGCAGGAAAGTTGTTACTGAAACGGCATTTTGGCGAGGTGGTAACGTGTTCGATGCCGAGCAAAATTCCTGAGCTTATGGCGGCCAGCCGATTTGATGCAATATTGCTGGATATGAATTTCTCCCCAGGTGAAAGCAGCGGCGAACAGGGATTTTTCTGGCTAAAAAAGATCATGAGCATTGATCCAGATGCCGTGGTGGTAATGATCACTGCACACGGGGGGGTGGATGTCGCCGTAGAAGCGATGAAATTTGGCGCCACAGACTTTGTCGCCAAGCCTTGGCAGAATGAAAAGGTGGTGGCTACACTGTCTTCTGCAACACAATTGAGAGCAACTCGCACAGAGGCCGAGCACCTTAAGCAAAGCAACAAGTTGCTGGCGGAAGTGTCTGGGGTCTCCAATCAGGCAATCTTGGGGCAGTCCGGCAAAATGCGTGAAGTGAGCGAGATGATCAAACGCTCAGCCCCCACCGACGCCAATGTTCTTATTCTTGGTGAAAATGGCACAGGAAAAGAATTGGCTGCAAGGGAAGTTCACCAACAGAGCCTGCGAAGTACAGCGATATTTATGTCCGTTGATTTGGGAGCCCTTTCGGAAACCCTGTTTGAATCAGAATTGTTTGGCCATAAAAAAGGCGCGTTTACAGGCGCTCAGCAAGACCGAGTGGGCCGCTTGGAGGCCGCCAGTGGTGGCACACTATTTTTGGATGAAATTGGTAATATCCCCCTTTCATTACAGGCCAAGCTACTCACCATTCTGGAACAACGAGAAGTGACACCGCTCGGAGCCAATGCACCGGTGCCTATCGATGTCAGGGTGGTCGCCGCCACAAATGTGCCACGGCACAAACTGCAGGATGAAAAATTGTTTAGGCAGGATCTTTTGTTTCGTCTTAATACCGTAGAAATTCAGCTTCCCCCCCTTAGAGAGCGACCCGACGATATCGAAGAGATTGCACATTATTATGCAGGCTTTTATGCCCGTAAATATCGCCGAGAGTTTAGAGGCTTATCGCCTCTGGCGCTGCAAACGGCCAGAGAGTATAGCTGGCCGGGCAACATCCGAGCCCTGCGACACGCCATTGAACGGGCGGTTATTCTCGCCGATGGCCCCCAACTTGAAGCCTCAGATTTACAGCTAACAACAGCAGAAACTCAGCCGCCAAAATTATCATCAGAAATACCAGCACTAGATAGTGATGAGCCTGAAGATTTTAATTTAGAAAGAATGGAACAAAGCACTATTACTCGCGTGTTGAAATTGCATCGCTACAATATAAGTCATGCCGCAAAAGACTTGGGTTTAACACGGGCGGCATTATACCGCCGGATGGAGAAATATGGGCTTTAAACGGTTTGCCTTTCATATATCGCTAAGGGTGGCCCTTTTGGGCGGCACACTACTGGTACTGGTTTGGGTGAGCAGCCAATTCCTCTACCCGACACTCTCGTTGATTTTTTTCTTGGTTGTTATCGCTCAGCTCAGCGAAGCCTTGCGCTTCGTGAGCAAAACTAACGCTGAATTAACGCGCTTCTTAGAGGCGGCGCGCTATGCTGATTTTAGCCAGCGCTTCCAGATGAAAAACGAGGGTGCGGGCTTCGATGAGTTGGGGGCGGCCCTGTCAGAAATCATGGAGCGATTTCGTCTTTCGCGGCAAGAGCAGGAACAAGAACTCAGGCATTTAAGGGCATTAGTTGAACATGTGCCGGTCCCCTTAATGTCTTTGCAGAACAACGGGGAAATTAACGTCCACAATAACGCAGCCCGCCGTCTATTTGGTAATACGCGGGTAGTTCGCTTAGAAGACCTTAAACAATTCGGTCAAGATTTCATGCGAGATATAAAGGATCTAGCTCCAGGAAATCGACACCTGGTCAATTTTTCCGCCGACGATGTGGAAAAACAGCTGTCGGTAGCGTCGACACAAATTTCTCTAGGCCATCAAGTCGAAAAGCTTATCAGCCTTCAAGACATCCAAAGTGAACTGGACGGCGCGCAACTTAAGGCTTGGCAAGATTTGGTACGTGTTCTAACCCATGAAATAATGAACAGCATCACACCCGTCGCGTCCCTAGCAAAAACAACCACCGATCTTGTGGAAGATGCGACAGAACAGGTAAAGGCACTGGAAACCATTGAGGGGGTTGATAAAGTTTTGGCGGAATTGATCGACATCAAAAGCGCCGTAGATACGGTGGCGCGCCGCTCTGACAGTTTGATGAACTTTGTGCAAAGTTATCGCCGATTAACCCGCTTGCCCGCGCCCCAAAAGGGTGTTCTTCGGCTCAGGCAAGTTTTTTCTCAGGTGGCACGGCTCGTTTCCGCCGACTGGCAAGCTCAGGGCATTAGCCTATCTACCCACGTTGAACCAGAGAGCTTAAGCATTAAAGTCGACGGAGATATGATCGAGCAGGTACTCATCAACTTATTGCGAAATGCTGAGCAAGCTTTGGCTGGGTGTGACGCTGCCACCGTTAAGATTTTTGCTCGCATCAACCGTCGAGGACATGTTGTGCTAGAAATCATCGACAATGGTCCCGGCATCGCCGAAGACATTTTAGAAAAAGTATTTGTACCCTTTTTTACCACTAAACGAGAAGGGTCTGGTGTGGGCTTGGCTTTAACGAGGCAGGTTATGATCGCACATGCAGGTTCGGTATCTCTAAGCGCGGGTGACAAAAACGCCACTGGCGGCCGAGGTGTTAGAATTGCACTAACGTTTTAAGACAACAATCAAGACAACAATCAAGACAACAACCCGAAAGCAGGAATAGTAAGCCACATGATTGACACCTATACCCTTTGCGACTTAAACACCTGGGCTAGAAAACAGCATTATTCGTTTTATAGAGAATTTGATCAGCCATATTTTAATATCTGTTGTGAATTGGATGCGGGCACACTGTATAAATATTGTCGTGATCGAGATCTGTCTTTCCTAGATGCCTACCTTTACCTAACAATGTCAGCAGCCAATGAAGTAGAGAATTTTCGCTTTCGAATGGTAAAAGATGAAGTGAGAATTTATCAACAAACGGCAATCAGCGTTACTCAACTCGCGGAAGATCAAACAATTCGTTTTTCTGACATACCCTATTCATCCAACTTTGAAGACTTCAGTCAAAAATCATTGCAGGCCAAAAAACACGCTATCTCAAGGCCCTTCATGTCCGACACCTTTACAGAAACGCAGGCCATATTGAATACGATATATATGTCTGTTATTCCATGGATCAGTTTTACCAGTTTCAGCCATGCCACTCACGGTGGAGGCAACAATGGCATTCCTCGCATTGTTATCGGAAAAATGAAGAAAGATGACTATAAAATGCCTCTCTCTCTTGATGTTCATCACGCTCTAATGGACGGCTTGCATGTCGGACAATTTGTGCAGGACATTCAATCACGATTCGATCAGCCAGAGCGCTGGCTATAAGTGCTGGGCTGGCTCATCAAGGCACTTGCAGAGAGCCAGACTGAACATTATGATCTATGATTAAACCATTGGCGCCCAATCTGTTAGAGATAGCAAATGATGAAACCGGTAGAAAATAAGGTTTTCCCACAAGAAGACTGGCAAAACATTCTCTATGACCTTGATTTGAAAATCATGTCGGGCAGCCTACTACAGATATCAAACTTACTCGAACATCCCAACACCACGGCCAAGCAATTAGCCGATGTTGTGCTTACCGATATCATGCTCACCTCTCGCGTACTAAAAATCGCCAATAGTGCGACACACTACCCCGCCAAAACTTCAGACGAAGGCGCGTTAACCCAAGCCATCGTGCGAGTGGGTTTCAACGGTCTTCGCGCCATATGCCTTTGCGTTTCGCTCATGGACCACCTCGTCAAGAAAAAGAAAAATCGCTCACAGTTAATGGCCTGTATCAGCCGCAGTTTTGAGACCGCCGTACAGGCTCGAAATGTCGGTAAAATTATGAAAGTAAATACAGAGGACGTGTTTGTCGCCGGTCTTCTGCAAAACATTGGCGAGCTAAGTTTTTGGTGTAGTTCCATTCCAGATTCTGAGCAATACCAAGCTCTAATAGACACTGAAAACAGCTCCCCTGAAGGCGCCTTTAAATCCCTGAGCGGCAAAGATTTTCAAGAGATATCAAAGGAACTTTCCAGCCGCTGGAAACTCAGCGACTTACTTGAAGCCAGTTTTGGCTCAGAACAAAATCCGTCGGTGAAGGCGGTGGCTCTGGGCCTAAAAATCAGTCAGGCCGCGAGATTCGGCTGGGAGTCAAAAGAGGTTAATCAGGTACTTCAGTCTCAGCTTAAAGATCTAGGGTTTAATATTTTGGGCGCGATGAAATTTATGAAAGACGGCGTCAATGAGGCCCTATCGCTAAGTGCCGCCTACGACTTAGAAAAACCGAAAACACCTGCCCCTGCCAAAGACACAGCACCCGCCCAAGAGGCCGAAAAGAAAAAGCCTTCCAACAAAAAGCCGGATGGCCCCACCTCACTCATTCGACCCTAAAGAGTTATTTCACTGGGCTTACCAAGAGAAGCGAGTTTTGCTTGCTGATATTGGCGAGGCGTTGAAGCCGTGTAGCTCACGAAAGCTTTATGGAAATGGCTTTGATCTACGTAGCCGGTCTCTGTAGCCACTTCGGCAATGCCTGTACCCGTCCGAAGCAAACTTTTGGCTTTTTCTATACGTACATTGTTTAAAAATGCCATAGGCGGCAAACCGGTATCTTGTTTGAACAAGCGAACTATCGTTTCTTTACGGCAAGTAAGCTCAGTCGCTAAATCGTCAAGAGTAGGCGGTGACAGCAGGTCGCTCACCAGATGCCGCCTAAGATATCGAGTGATCTCATGCTCTTCATCACCGGCCAATCTCGGCGCACAGTATTGGCTTAATATAGAGAAGCTCAAACTTTCTAAAAGACTCTCAAGCTCTACTAGCCGCTGCCCCAACATAGCCTGAACCAGCAAGAGATAAGTTTTGAACAGTGAGCTGTCCTCGACAATAAATTGATCACAGTGCAAATGCTCAATCTTATGCTGGTAGATCGCCGATAGCCTGTCCAAGCACCACTCTGTGTCTAGGTAGAGCATATGATAGCTGCGCAACTGATTTTCTTGCGGATTGCAGCTATGAGCCTGGCTGGGCTCGATGAGCACAATATCCCCCGCCCGCGCAGCCCGCTCTTGACCTAAATATTGAACAAGCGTCACGCCCTCTTCAATAGCACCAATTGAAAGCTGAGTATGGCTGTGTGTTTTATAGGGCTGAGCGCTTTGATGAGTGCTTCGCAGTTCTACATGGGGCAGATCAGCATGACGCCAATATCCTTGCTCTATACTTTTTACCTTAACTGGCATCTACCTATTCTCTAATCCATCCAGATAAAAATCACGCAGGATGCGGTCAACAAAGTCATGCCAATATTAAAACACTTCAAATAACGTTGGTTACTTAAATAACGCTTAATGTACTGCCCAAAAAACGCCCACAGGGTGATAGATGGCAGGCCCACCAAGACAAAGGCTAGGGTAATCATAGCAACCGACAGCCAATAATCATCGCCGGTGAGACTGAAGCTAGCGTTGGCCGAAATCACCATAATCCAGGCTTTGGGGTTAATGTATTGAAAAGCAGCCGCTTGCCAAAAACCAAAGGGCCGTCTAGTGCCACTGTCGCTTGGGCCAATGCTGGAGAAATTCAAAAGTTTGTAGGCCAACCACAATAAGTAGGCGCTACCCGCCACCCGCAATACCTGCTGAACCAAAGGGAACTGGCTGAATAAGGCGCCCAATCCCAAGCCGACGCAAATGTTCATCAGCGCCACACCCAGGATGATACCCGCAATATGCGGCACAGTACGGACCAAGCCAAAGTTGGCTCCGGAAGCCGTCAGCATAATGTTGTTTGGTCCCGGTGTAGCGGAAGTTACAAAGGCAAAAGTGGCCGTGGTGGCAAATAACTCTAAGGAAATCATGGTGCAGTCTCTTTTACGCATCGGTGCGGCTAATCTCAAGCTCGGACATTGTAACCGATACAATTGTTGATAAATTTCTTAATTGTCCCTAATATTGTCTCTCATACGCATCATAGTTAGTTAATATTTTCGGTCAAGAGGTTTATTGTCACCATGACAATCTGGATTTCAAATCTATCGAAGGCACTAGAGAGCGGCGCCGGCACAGGTGCTCGCTACATGCAGTTGGCCACAGCCATAGAAGAGGCCATAAATGACGCTGGCCTAGCCCCTGGTGACCGCCTACCCACTCACCGCGCCCTCGCCGATAAGTTGGGCGTAACTGTGGGTACCATTACCCGCGGTTACGCGGAGGCCGAACGCCGTGGGCTTGTCGAGGCGCGAGTGGGCAGCGGCACATTTATCCGCAATGCCCTGGCCAGTGCGGATAACTTTGCCATCCTCAGACACACGCCTTCAGAGTTAATTGAGTTCAGCTTGAACTTACCTGTCCCCAGCGACGCCAATAAAATGTTTGGAGAAGTGCTTCAGGAGTTGGCTGGTGAGGTGGGGCAAGATCTAGATTTTTTGTCCTATCAGCCCGAGCAGGGCTTGCCACAGCAGCGTCAGTGGGCGGCCCAATGGCTGGCGAGCTTCGGCTTGAGCCACCCTATGGAGCAAATCACCATCACCTGCGGCGGCCAGCACGCCATCATGCTGGCAATGATGGCCAGCACTCGAGCCGGTGACACCATCCTCTCTGAAGGCCTGACTTACCCCGGCATGAACGCCATCGCCAAGCAACTGAGCCTAAAAGTGATTGGCCTACCCATGGATGAGCAGGGGGTGATTCCCGAAGCGATGGAAGAGCAGTGCAAATTGCACACAATTCGCGCCCTCTACTGCACCCCAACCATTCAGAACCCAAGTAATGCCACCATGGGATTGGAGCGCCGACACGCCATCATTGATATCGCCAAGCGCTATAAATTGTGGCTGATTGAAGATGAGGTTTCATCCAACCAAATGGCCGATAAGTTGCCGCCTTTGAGTGCATTAGCCCCAGACCGCTGCCTTTACATCAACAGCCATTCAAAAACCGTTGCCGCGGGCCTGCGGGTAGGTTATTTGGCAACACCGCCACAGCTTGTCGATAATGTAGCCGCAGCTATTCAGGCGCAGTGTTGGTTTGCCCCACCCATCACTGTAGAAATTGCGCAACGCTGGATGCGCAGGCGAGACACCGAGGCCTGGCTTGCCTGGCAATCGGAGCAACTCCAGCAGCGACGAATGTTGGCAGAACGTTACTTGAGCGAGTACCTGATGATAGGTGACTGTCGCACTATGGCCGGCAGCATGAGCGTCTGGTTAAACCTACCCGAACCTTGGCGAGCCGTGGAGTTTCGTGAGCGTTTGCAACACAAAGGCGTTGCCGTGCTCGCCGCAGAATCATTTGCCGTGGGCCGTTTCCCCGCCCCCCAAGCCGTGCGCATCAGCATCAGCGCACCACCAAGCTTGGAGCAAGTGGAACAAGGTTTACGCATCATTGCCGAATTATTGGAATCTGGACCATCCCAGCGAATTGCCGCCATCTAGCCCATGACTGCTACACGTTAGACTAAGAGTCCCAAGCGCCGATAAAAAACGTCAGCGAGACAAAAATAATAAAAGCCACCGGCCACAAATAGAAAAACGAGCGCACAGGGTTTTGGCGCACGCCGCGCCAGAAGCTCGGAACTTCACCTGCCTGTTTTGCAGTTTGATACTCTGTTTTAGCTCGCTCGACTCTAACTTTTTGATAAGCATCAATCAAAGCTCGCGCCTCAAGCAACTGGGAGTCATCGTGCAGCCACAGCGCGGCGAGCGACACCCCCCAATTTCCCGAGGATGTTTCGAAAAATGGAATATCGTTGTCTTCTAACAGGGTTCGAACATCGCTGGCTTCGTCGTCAGGTACGCCATTGAGTTTAAACAGTAAGGCTTTCATGTTTTTTCGGCTCGAGGTAATAGAAAGTTAACAGGGAAATACACATGAGTAATGATTGGCAATATCCAACTCAATCCTTCTCATAAGTACTGTACTGATCCATAATCGCCTGCACTCGCCCCGATGATTTCATCAATAACAGGGCATCATTGAAATCATCTCTCATGTCCTCGTCCAAAAATACCGCGTGGCGAGGTGCCTTAGGAAACAATGTAAAAAACGCTACATCGGGGATATTGGTCATTTGACCACGCAATTCATTGAGATAGTAGAGAAAAATTTGCCGATCCAAAATAATTGCATCGGTGCGGTCGAGAAAAAGATGGCGCAGCTGATTCACCTGTAAAATCACTTCATGGTAGGAGCTGTTACCTTCGGCCATGGCAACAAACTCCGGCCCGAGATAAGCCTTTGCATATTGAAAAGCCTGCACTCGATAGGGTGTCAGATCGCTAATGTGATTAAACTGATAGTTCCTTGCTTTAGCCGCGATTACAACATTTTCAAAATGAAGAATAGGCTCAGAGACAAAACCCACCATTAAATTAGGCGGCGTATTAATCCCCCCATCTACCTGACCAGACTGAATCATCGCCACTAAACGCTTGTTCGATACGTAATTAAATTCTTTAACGGTATGCCCTTTTATTGCAAGAGCCTCTTTAACAATATCCGACATTATCCCGCCCTGCGTTTCTTTAATAACGTAGGGTGGAATAGAGGGGCTCATAGCGAGAGTAATGTCTCGTGACTGCGCTGCGCTGGCCACCATATAAACAATCAGCGCTGTCATCAGGGTTTTCATGGTCGCATACTAAACGATCAAGATGAGGCTGTCAGGAACCTTGTTATCTCAGCCTCGGTTTAGGCACGTAATTCATCTTTGGGGGTCGCCGTAATCTTCTTTCAGCATTCTCAGCAAAGATAAGGCCATTAATAATCCGACAAAAAGTAAGGGCAAGGACACCACTATCGTAGTGGACAAGATCACCTTTAAACCACCATCTACAAACATTAACGAGACAGGTAAAACACCCAGAGCGAAGGCCCAAAATACCCGATTCCAACGGGCCGGAGTTTCCCCTACCCCCAAATGCTTGCTCGAAACCGAAGCCAAGGTATAAGAAGCAGAGTCGTAGGTAGTGGCAACAAATATAACTGAAACCACCATAAAGGCGGCCACAGCCAAGGAACCAAAGGGCAGGGTTAGGAATACCTGAGTAATAGTCGCCGCCTCGCCAATGTCTTTCATTAGCGCGCTAACGTTGAGGATATTGTTCAATTCAAGGTGTAAGGCATAATTGCCAAATACGATGAAAAACAAAGCTGCGCCCAAGCTGCCAAAAATCAGCATGCCGCCGATTACTTGTTTAATGGTTCGCCCCTTGGAGATACGCGTGACAAAAATCCCCACAAAAGGACCGTAGGCAACCCACCAAGCCCAGTAGAATATCGTCCAATTTTCGACAAACCCACTACTTTCAACTGGGTCGGTCCAGGTATTCATACGAATGAAATTTTGCAATACGATACCAATACCGTTGGTGCCCATCTTCAAAATAAACAGCGTAGGCCCCACAGCCAAAACGAAAAATAATAAGGTCAAAGCCAGCAACATATTCAAGTCTGTTAGCTTTTTGATGCCTTTTGTTAAACCGAGGTATGCACTGGCGCTAAAAATGGCAATGCAAAAAACAACCACCAGCACTTCAAGCGTGAAGTTATATTCAAGCCCTGACAACTCAGAAAAACTCGCAGCAATCATGGGAGAAGACAAACCTAAAGAAGTACCGGTGCCACCAATTAAATTCAGCATGTAAAGAAAATCGATGGCTCGGCCTCGCTTACTATTCACCCCGTTGGGCAAAAATGATACGCAGGCGGTGCTCAAACGAAGATGGGGAATTTTACGAATATAGTAAGGATAGGCGATGGCGATGGTAGGCAGGCAGAAGAAAGCCCAACCCGTAATACCCCAGTGAAACAGTCCATAGCTGGCAGCCCACTCAAATGCCGCACTTGAACGAGCCTCCAAACCATAAGGTGGAGCATCGATGTAATACGCCCACTCAATAACCGACCAGTACATCAGCCCCGCACCTACACCTGCGCAAAACAACATGCCTACCCAACTGAATAAAGTGAAATCGGGCTGACTGTCTTTATCACCTAACTTGATGCCACCATAGCGGCCCAGCGCTAACCACACTAAAAAAACCAAGGCCGCAACGCCATACCAAATATATAAAATGCCAAACTGTTGAGTAATAAAATCATAGGCTGCGGTAATCACGCGAGCCGATTGCTCTTGAAAACCCACAATAGGAATGCACACTAGAAGTAAAGTAGCCACCGTAGTTGCAAACATCACCCAATCGGTGTCCTTGCTCGTCACTTCAATTTCGTCCACTTACACTCTCCTTTATTTATTATTGTTGTCGCAGCCCAGTGGCCTAATCAGTGCTCATCATTCATCAACATAGAGCGATCAAACACCTCGCATAAAGCGCGATCAGGTATTTGGCTGGCGCCGATGCGCGCCCCCAGCTCCATTACTGTGCCTTCGTTTACCCGCGGCCAAGAAGGTAGACCTAGGCCATTAGGGTTACCCGTTTTCGCGAAGTTTACCCAAAACTTCATCATGGACTGCGTCAATACTTTATCTTGCTCGTCCACAGGCAACCAGCGGTCGTGAGTATTAAATATATAGGGAATTTCAGCGCCGTGATAAGCCTTTAAGGTGTCGCCACCCCGGCCTTGACGCTGCTTGGTGAAATAATAGGCCCATGTATTGGCATTGCTTTTACTCACTCGCCTCGCCATATACAACGAAGGGCACAAGTTTTCTTTGCCGCCATTCAAACGGTCCAATACACGGCGCTCGTCATCTTCCGTTGCGAGTAGAGTTTTCAAGCGTTCAACATTGACATTCTTCTGTTTGCTGAAAAATGATTCTAGTGCGCTCTCTGGCAGAGGGTCATCAATATACATGTACCATTCGTGCGCATTGGTACCAATGAGTAGGTCGTGGGTGGGCGCAGATTGCTGTTTGAAACTGGCTAAAGCCGTCTGGCTTAAAACATGCTGATCCACAATGGGAGAGAAATAGTGCCCATGGTACGCACTCTCGGACGCAGACAGAATTTCTTTCGCCGATGCCGCGCGTAAACTACCAAGGGTATTTGGCCTTTCTTCGAAACCCAACTGCGCTACCAGAGCTTCGCCCAAGGCGTCGCTCTCAAGTCTTGTTGGGTGCCTTAACAGCTCAAATCCAGCACTCTGATGAATCGCACGCTGAAACAAACCTTTACTCAAAGACGAGGTCATTAGATAACCAATGTCGGCCGCCCCCGCTGACTCACCAAACACGGTAATGTTTTCAGCATCGCCACCAAAACCTTTTATGTGCCGCTTAACCCACTGCAATGCTGCTATTTGGTCTAGCAACCCAAAGTTAGCATTTATGGCTTGCTCTTGCGCCAGGGCTGGGTGAGTAAAAAAACCAAACACCCCCACCCTATAAGCAATGGTCACCACTACAACGCCCTGCTCGGCTAATGCTTCACCAAGATAATTTGGTTCGGATGTCCAACCACCTTTATTACTTCCGCCGTAGATCCATACCATTACAGGTAGATCAGCTTTGGGAGAGTTTTTATGAAGTGCGGGGGTCCAAATATTCAGGTAGAGACAATCTTCACTAAACTCAGGCGACTTAATAAGGCTACCCGATTCACCAAAGGCCTCCACCAAACTCTGATACCAGCTCACCATGTGTGGCCCCTGCATGCAGCCATCGGCAAAAGCCTTTGCGGGAAGTGGGCCAGCCGGTGTTGAAATCGCTTGCGGGGCTCGCCAACGCAAAGGCCCAACAGGCGCTTGAGCAAAAGGGATGCCGCGAAACGCAGACACCTTAGCCTTGCGTTCCCCCTGCCACTGCGTTTCATTCACACTGACAGAAACATCGGCGCTCGACAGAGCGAAAAGCACTGAACTTAGGAAACTTAATCCCAAGCCACAGCAAGCCAAAAAAACATTTTTGAGCGGGGTTTTAATGGCAGCGCTATTTTTGCTCACAAAGTATTACTCATCGATACTCACAATAACGCAGCCACGGAAACCACCCTGCTCTATCAGTTCTTGCGCCTGAACCATTTCAGAGAAAGGTAAATTGTGCGCAATTCGGTGCTGTAATTTCCCTGCTCGCATCAGCTCACAGGTGTCGGCAATGGCCTGCTCTTTAGCCTCTTCGGGCATTGCATAAACAATCACCATGCGCAGCGTCAAATCTAAAAACATCATTTGTACAAAGGGTAATTGAGGCTCTTTAACCTGCGTAGAGGAGTATGTCGCAATGGTGCCGCCGATGCGGATAAACCTGAGAACTTCAGGCAGGTTTGCACCGAACTCTACATCCACAACCCGATCAATTTTTTCACCATTGTTACAGGCCAAGACAGCATCGCCCCAGCTTTCGTCTCTGTGATTCACCACATGATCGGCACCCGCTTGACGGCAGGCCTCTCGGTCGGCTTCATTGCTGGCCGTAGCAATAACCGTAGCGCCTGCGTGTTTCGCCCACTGAATGGCGTAATGACCAACACGACCAGCACCGCCTGTAACAACAATAGTTTGCCCTGTAATGTCGCCATCGGCAAAGACGCAGCGATGAGCGGTCATAATGGGAATGCCAATACAAGCACCTTCAGCGAAGCTGGCTTCGTCGGGCAGCGAGGGAGCACGGTTTGAATCTAGCGCCACATATTCAGCGGCCGAACCCAAACGTCGGCCATATTGAGCTTGATAAACAAACACCCGCTCGCCGATTCGACTGGCATCAACACCTTCGCCCACGGCTTCGATAGTGCCTGCACCATCACTGTGTGGAATCACCAGGCCACCGTCTAACAAATTAGGAAAAGCCCCTGCGCGCTTTTTAACGTCGGAAGGGTTCACGCCAGTGGTTTTCAATTTCACCAATACTTCACCCACGCCAGGTGCCGGCTTATCCTGTTCACCAATAATAATGGTTTCATTTGCTGGACCAAACGACTCAAACCATGCTGCCTTCATATCAACCTCCAAATTATTAACGCTTAGTCATGCTCAGACTAAGTTTTGCTATTTCTCAAACTTAAACCAAGAAAACTCTACACATCTTTGCCACTGCTACCGAAAAGAAATGTTTATTAGCTAAGCCAATTAGACAAGCCTTCTGTGTGACCATCGACGCCCAGTGCTTGCCCGGATATGGTGTTCCCCAAATCCGAGCTTAAAAATAAGGCCATGTTGGCCACATCTTGAGCGTCTACAAACAAACGCATAGAACTCTGGCGCTGATACAAATCGCGAATTTCCTCGACGCTCACACCTCGCTCGTCCGCGTCTCTAGCAATTACACCGTCGATACGAGGACCATTGACACTTCCTGGGCACAGTGCATTTACCCGGATATTGTCGGGCCCCAATTCCATTGCCCATGTTTTAGTCAGGCCGATCAGCGCCCACTTGGCCGCCGTATAGGGCGAACGCAATGGCAAACCAAACAGTCCCGCATTAGAGGAGATATTCACTATGGAACCACCGCCTGCTTTTTTCAGTAAAGGCACGGCTTTGCGGGTAATGTAAAAGGGCCCGTTCAAATCGATGTTGATCGTATTATTCCAGTCGGCAATCTCAATGTCCTCAACCGGGCTCGTTGGTCCGGCAATGCCAGCGTTATTGACGAGAATATTTAACTGCGAGTAATGGCTCGAAAAATCTTCAAAAAGCTTCGCTACCTGTGCTGCGTCGGAAATATCGGCGATGCTTCCCGTCGCCCCTGGGTTGTCCTGTAAAAACCCCTCAACACTCGCCTCCGCAATATCACAGATGTGCACCTTGCAACCGTGCTGAAGATAAGTCTCAGCGATGCAGCGACCTATGCCCGACGCGCCCGCTGTCACCAATACAACCTGATCAGGCTTAAAACCCGCGATACTCTGACTCATTCCACATTCCTTATCGATATTGCCTAAAGGGGGTTTGGGTGAATATTCAACCCTCCAACTTAAACCATGTTGACACGCCCGCCGCCAAACGACAAACTGATTAAGTTGATCCGCTGTTGAATTATATTCATCTCAGCAAGCAAGGAATTATTATGACCCGAAAGGCACTACCGCCATTGACCGCTTTGCGCAGCTTCGAAGCGGCCGCTAGAAACAGCTCTTTTAAGTTTGCGGCTGAAGAGCTCTGTGTTTCACACTCGGCCATAAGCCACCAAATAAAGATACTGGAAAACTTCCTCTGTCTTGAATTATTTACACGTAAAGCGCGCTGTGTGGAGCTTACAAAACCGGGGAAAAGTTACTACCCCGTGGTGCGGGACGCGCTCGACAGCATTGCCGAAGGCACGGCAGCGCTGCTCTCCCCGCAAGCACCTGGGGTGCTAACACTGCAACTCTACTCAACCTTTGCCATTCGCTGGTTGATTCCGCGCCTTTTCAGTTTCCACAGCCAATTCCCAGAGATAGAAGTGCGCCTTAGCACCTCTCAGAAAGATGTGAATTTTGAGTACGATGATGTTGACCTTTGTGTGCTTATCGGCGCCCCCACATCGGCAAACCTACACTATGATTTCTTGTTTAAATCAGAACTCCTGCCGGTTGCCAGCCCTGAATTCATCGAAAGCGTCGGAGCTATTAACACTCCAGCCGATCTAGCCAAGCACCCTATTTTGCAGGTCTACCCTTCGGCACGGGATTGGTCTATTTGGTTACAGCATGCAGGCGCAGAGCAAGTGAACCCAGAGTCAGGCCTGCAGTTTGACAGCTATGACCACGCCTTGCTGACCGCGGCACAGGGTTTAGGCGTTGCCTTGGGCACCCAGCCTTATATCGATAGAGACCTGCAATCTGGCGCTCTAGTGGAGCTATTCCCAGACTTGCGGATGAAAACACCGGGCGAATGGTACCTGGCCTGTCGCCAAGGAAAAGCTCAAGATAAAAAAGTGCTCGCCTTCCGCCAGTGGCTGCTTGAAGAAATAAAAAATGACCCTGCACTTCAGCATCTGAAATAAATACCCAATAAAACTCTGTTAGAATAATTTCATAAAATTCTTTTTTAAGGCCCATCATGCAACTGTCGGTATTAGATCAATCGCCCATACGTCAGGGCGGCAGCGCCGCACAGGCATTCCAAGAAACACTAGAGCTAGCCCAGTTCACTGAAGCCTTGGGCTTCCATCGTTTTTGGGTGTCTGAGCACCACAGTACCGACGCCCTAGCGGGCAGCGCTCCAGAAATTTTGATGGCCGCACTCGCCCAACACACTCGTCATATTCGCATTGGTAGTGGCGGCATTATGCTGCCTCACTACAGCCCTTATAAGGTGGCCGAAATTGCCAACACGCTAGCTTGCTTGTATCCAGAACGGATCGATCTTGGGGTAGGTCGAGCGCCGGGCACCGATATGATTTCTGCCCGCGCACTATCTATTGACGGCAAAACGCGCTTCGACAAATTTCCAGAACAAGTGGAAAACTTACAGTCGATGCTTTATGACACAGACTTTCGTCCAGCCGTAAAACCTCAAGCCAGCGTTGCGCCGAACCTGTGGATGTTGGGCTCGAGCCCAGACAGTGCAGTGCTCGCGGGACAGCGCGGCCTACCTTATAACTTTGCGCTGTTTATCAATCCTCATATGGACACGCGCATTCTCGAATACTACCAGCAGCGGTTTGAACCTTCGGCACAGTGCCCAAAGCCCTATTCTTCACTCACGGTAAACGTTATTTGTGCTGAGACCGAACAGGAAGCGAAGCGGCTTGCACTCAGTCGACAGATATCATTTTTACGTTTTGCGACAGGGAAAGGCGACAGTCGCATTTGCACGCCGGAAGAAGCCGCCAGCGTAGTGCTTAGCGCCGATGAGCAAGCGTTTATCAATCAGCGTTCGTCACATGCCGCCATTGGCACACCAGAGCAGGTGCGTGACAAGTTGTTCAGTTTGGCAGATGCCTTTGGCGCTGACGAATTAATGACCGTCACCATTACTCATGACTTTGAAGCTCGCAAGCGATCTTATGAGCTATTGGCTGGAGCCTTTAAATTAAGTGATGGTGTGAGCTAAAAAACACCTACACCATCACCATTCACTACGCGGGGTTATCCGCGATAAACTGCACGGTGATCTCAGCCAGCGCTTCTCCTTTGTCTTCCTGAAGAAAATGCCCGCCACCCACAATAGTTGTATGGGCTTGCCCTTGCGTACCGGGAATCAGTTTTTGCATCACTTTATCGCCACCGGCAGTCACAGGGTCTTGATCACTGAAGGCCGTTAGAAACGGTTTATTCCACTGAGACAAAACTTTCCAGGCCGCCCTATTTTTTTCACTGGCGGGATTATCAGGGGTAATGGGTACTAGCAGCGGAAATTGACGAGCACCCTCTTTGTAGGATTCATCGGGATATGGAGCGTTGTAAGCCGCAATAACAGCCTCCGATAATTCACTGACGGTTCCGCCTTTAATCACGCCACCAGCGGGGAACTCTGGAACTTCCTGTGAGAATGTTTGCCAATCTTTAAAGGCTTTTCCGGGGTCATGATCACCGGTTGGCAGCATAGTATTGGCCGCCACAACCCTCGCAAAGCGCTCTGTATTCTCAGCCACCAAGCGCAAGCCGATGAGCCCACCCCAATCCTGACACACTAAGGTAATATCATTGAGGTCTAGCTTAGTTAGCCAAGCCTGCATCCAGTCAACATGACTCAGATAAGTATAATCACTGCGCTGGGTAGGTTTGTCTGAACGACCAAAACCCACCAGGTCGGGTGCGATAACACGATGCCCGGCGGCCACCAATACGGGCACCATTTTACGGTAGAGATAACACCACGAAGGTTCGCCGTGCATCAGCAAAACCGGCTTAGCGTCGCGGGGGCCCTCATCTAAATAATGGACCCGCAATTCACCGCCCTCACCATCGTCAACCGACACATAGTTTGGAGAGAAGTCATATCCAGGAAGTTGCTCAAAACAACTGTCGTCAGTTCTTAAAAATTTCATGCTTGCGCCTCGGCTGAGCCCGCACAGTGTGGGCAATAGGGTTGCCAAAATACTAGCAGATATACCAGAACGGCTGAAATCGATCCGGCGAATACTAAGCTATACACGGGGTCTATGTTCTAGGCTTGCACCCACACTAATCTTCAAGCCGCCACAATAAAAGATACTCGAAGTTCAATTGGCGGGCTAATGCAGGCCTGGCGCGGGCATACAAAGTACAGGCATATCAAGGCTTGCATTGGCGCGACTACCTGCGACAATAGCGCCAATCCATTGCAAGAGTGAGTGTTACTTTGAAAACCCTGAAACACCTCTTTGATAGAAATTTGGCTTGGGCAAATGAAATCAAAAAATCCGATCCCGATTTTTTCTCCCAACTGTCTAAACAACAAGCCCCAGAGTATCTCTGGATTGGCTGCTCTGATAGCCGTGTACCCGCCAACCAAATTGTAAACTTACCCCCCGGGGAAATATTTGTGCACCGCAATATCGCCAACGTGGTGGTACACACTGACTTAAATTGCTTGTCGGTGATTCATTTTGCCGTGGAAGTATTGAAAGTTAAGCACATCATTGTGTGCGGCCACTATGGCTGCGGTGGCATCAAGGCGGCCATGGAAGACACTGACCACGGGCTAATTGACAACTGGCTGCGCCACATTAAAGACGTGAGCCGTTTTAATGCACAAGCTTTAGAAGAGGCGAAGCCAGAAGACAGGCAGAATTTGCTCTGTGAATTTAACGTTATAGAACAAGTACGCAACGTGTGCAGCACTTCAGTGATTCAAAGCGCCTGGAAAAACGGCGCTAATCTGTCAGTACACGGCTGGGTGTACAGCATTGAAAACGGTATTATTAAAGACCTAAATACCTCTATGTCTTCACATGAACAGCTATTAGAGGCTAATTCAGCACACTGACTGCTTCATTCACGTTAGTGCGCCAGTACTTCGCAGCGTCTCAATAGCTTCGTCGGTAAAACCCCAGTCCGATAAAATTGCCTCGGAGTCGGCACCCTCTTTGTGCGGTGCCGAAGGGGTGTCACACTCAGAGCGACTGAAGCGTGGCGCCGGCGCCGGTTGTTGCAGACCATCAACTTCAATGAAGGTCTTGCGGGCTTGGTTATGTGGGTGTTTATGGGCTTCGGTAAAATCAAGCACCGGCGCAAAACAAGCGTCGCTGCCCTCTAATATTTCGCACCACTCATCCCGTGTTTTCGACTGAAACAACTCCGTTAAGGTATTTTTCAGCTCTGCCCAGCGCGCGGGGTTCATATGCGCATCAAGCATCTCCGGCGCCATTCCAGCCTTATCAACCAAAGTCGCGAAAAATTGCGGCTCAATGGGGCCCAAAGAAACAAATTTTTCATCGAGTGTACTGTAGGTTCCGTAAAAAGGTGTGCCGCCGTCCAAGAGATTACTCTCTCGCTCAGTATTCCAAGCACCCAATTTTTTCATCGTGAAAAACATGCTCATCAAACTGGCTGAACCGTCGGTAATAGCCGCGTCAATCACCTGCCCTTTACCGGATGTTTGCGCTTCTAGCAAAGCCGCCAACATACCCATAACCAGAAACAAACTGCCACCGGCATAATCGCCTACCAAATTTAAAGGCGGTATGGGTTTATCTGCCGTGCCGATCGCCGCGAGTGCACCGGTCAGTGAAATGTAATTGATGTCGTGCCCTGCCACTTTCGCCAAGGGCCCAGTCTGCCCCCAGCCGGTCATTCGCCCGTAAACAAGCTTTGGGTTGCGCTCCAAACAGTGGTCTGGCCCAAAACCTAAGCGTTCAGTGACGCCCGGGCGAAAGCCTTCAAAAATGGCATCGGCGCCTTCCACCAGTTGCAGCAGCGCCTCTAAACCCGCTTCACTTTTTAGATCCAGAGCAATGGAACGCTTGCCCCTTGATATGGAATCGAGTTCCGAGGGAGGCGCGATACCAGAGGGTTTTGAGGCCCGCTCTACAACGATGACTTCCGCACCCATGTCAGCCAACAACATACCTGCGTATGGGCCTGGGCCAATGCCCTTTATTTCAATAACTTTAAATCCGCTCAACGGGCCCATAGTGTACTGTCCTTAATCAAAAATACTGGTGTGGTGCTCAGAGAAAATATCGCGGCCAATAATAAGCTTCATAATTTCAGAGCTGCCCGCCAAAATACGATTTATGCGTGCGTCGGTATACATTCTGCAGATGGGATACTCTTGCATGTAACCCGCGCCACCGTGCAACTGCACACCCAAGTCCATCATACGGCCTTCAATCTCGGTTGACTGCAATTTAGCTTTTGCTGCCATATTTACCGTGAGTTTGCCTTCGTTATGCAACGTGACACAGTGATCAATATACGCCTGCATGATATCGATTTCGGCGTCCATTTGGGCCATTTGGAACTGAGTATTTTGCTTCATTGACAGCGGCTTGCCAAACACCTTGCGCTCCATCACAAAACTGCGCGTAATATCAAAAGCCTTGCGAGCGTGTGCGATGGCACCGGTAGAGGCAATCAAGCGCTCTTCGGCCAAGCCTTGCATTAAGTAGAAAAAACCGTGTCCCGGCTCGCCGAGAACATTTTCTTTAGGGATGCGAACCTGATTAAAAAACAACTCCGCCGTATCTTGCGCTTTCATGCCCATTTTGGCCAAATTACGACCGCGTTCAAAGCCCTCCATGCCACGCTCAACAATGCATAAAGTCATTGCATGAGGGTTATTGTCGGGGTCGGATTTGCCAGCCACAATAATGTAATCTGCATTGATGCCATTAGAGATATAGGTTTTTGAGCCATTCAGTACAAAATGATCACCCTCTTCTTTGACCGTAGTGCGCATGCCTGCCAAGTCGCTGCCAGCATCGGGCTCGGTCATGGCAATGGCAAGAATCTTTTCACCGCTCACACAACCGGGTAAAAAACGTTGCTTCTGTTCATCACTGCCGAAGTTATCGATGTAGGGGCCCACCAAACGGCTGTGTAGGGTGTTAAACCACTCACCAGTTCCGGCGCGACAAGACTCCTCGATGATCACCTGCTCAAAACGAAAATCACGATCGCCCGTGCCGCCATATTGCTCCTCAGGCCAGATCATCAAGAAACCCTGATCGCCGGCTTTTTTAAAGGCTTCGCGATCGACGATACCCTGTTCCCGGTAGCGCTCCATATTGGGCGCAATTTCCGCTTCCAGAAATTTGCGAAAGGCGCCGCGAAACATTGTTTGCTCTTCGGTAAAACTTCTCATACTGAAATATCCTTACTTGCCCGGGCGGCCCGGGCATCACATTCTTATAGGAAAGCGGCTAGACGAAGGTTTCACCCGACGCAATTTTCTCAGCCACAATGGCTGGGCAGGTAAAGCGCTCGCCAAATTCAGCACTCATTTCCGTACAGCGCTTTTGAAATTTTTCTAGGCCGTAGGTATTCACAAATTGTAGATAGCCTCCAGTCCATATAGGGGCACCAATGCCCATTATAGAACCGATGTTGCCATCGGCCACTGAGCGCAAAACATTGGTTTCCAAACATTTTAGCGATTCAATCACTTGACGGAATAAGAGTCGATCTTTGATGTCTTGCTCGGGTAGCGAGACCTCAGCGCGATGGAACTTTTCAAGCAATTTTGGCCAAATATTTTTGCTGCCATCAGCACCATAGGTATAGTACCCGCCGTCGTGATGACGACCGCCTCGGCCATTTTCGTCCAACAAAAAGGTCAGCACTTTTTCTTGCGCGGCAGCTTCGCCAAATTTGCCTTTAACGCCCATGTCGGCCCAGGTATCCATAGCCTTTCTAGACAGTTGCTGACTGGTTTCATCGTGCACAGTCAAGGGTCCTACAGGCATACCGATGGCTTTACCCATATTGTCCACAATCACTGGATGCAAACCCTCTACAACCATACGCGCGGCTTCATCTAGATAGGTGCTAAAGGTGCGCGAGGTAAAGAAGCCCAGAGAATCGTTGACCACAATAGGCGTTTTCTTAATTTGACGAGAGAAGTCATAGGCTTTAGCCAGTGTTTCATCACTGGTTTTATCGCCGCATATAATTTCCACCAAAGGCATTTTGTCTACCGGTGAAAAGAAATGAATGCCGATAAAATTCTCTGGCTTACTAGAGGCTTCCGACAACAAATTGATCGGCAGTGTTGAAGTATTTGAACCCCACACACCGTTCTCAGCTAGGTAAGACTCGGTGGAAGCTGTAATTTTATTTTTCAGTTCAACATTTTCAAACACAGCTTCAATAATCAGATCGCAGCCCTGCAAGTCGTCGTTGCTTGCCGTGGGTAAAATCAAAGCAAGTACTTCGGCTTTTTTCTCTTCCGTCATGCGCCCGCGAGAGATACGCTTGTCTAACAATTTTTCGGTATAGGCTTTACCTTTGTCGGCGGCCTCTTGCGTCATATCCTTAAGAATCACTTCAATGCCGGCCATCGCCGATACATAGGCAATGCCCTGGCCCATCATACCCGCACCCAAAATGCCCACTTTCTTGGTTAGGTTTGGTGCCACCTCTTGCGGTCTAGACGCACCGCCATTAACTTTATTCATTTGGAAAAAGAATGTGCTGATGAGGTTTTTCGCCTCTGGCGTCATCACCAACTTAGTGAGACCGCGAGATTCAACTCGCAAGGCCGCGTCGAAATCTAAGCGAGCCGCTTCTACCGCACAATCAAGAACTTCAACCGGCGCCGGCAGTAGGCCGCGTGTTTTTTGCGCCAACATGGCTGGTGCCGCCATAAGTACCTGTGCAAGTTTGGGAGAACCCGCCCCGCCACCTGGTATTTTGTGACCCTTTTTGTCCCAAGGCTGTATCGCAGCTTCTGCATTCCCCTTAACTTCAAGGATGTAAGCTTTTGCGCGAGGCAGAAGAGCCTCTAGTGAATCAACCAGTTCATGAATCATACCGGCCGCGAGTGCCTTAGCAGGCACAACTTTTTTACCTTCCATGAGGTAGGGTAAGGCCGTCTGCAAACCGAGCAGATTAACCAATCTCACCACTCCGCCACCGCCGGGCAACAAACCCAAACCAACTTCTGGCAGACCAATTTGTACAGACTTATGATCATAGGCAATGCGGTGATTACACGCCAAGCAGATCTCAAAACCGCCGCCCAAGGCCGCGCCATTCATTGCCGCTACTACCGGCACTGGTAATTTTTCTAAACGGCGCAACTGCGACTTAACGGCTTCAACGTTACTAAAAAATAATTCTGCATCACTGGGCTGTGCCGCCAACAGGTCGTGCAAATCACCGCCAGCAAAAAAGACTTTTTTCGCGGAGGCAAACACCACACCGCTCAGTTCAGTTTCCGCTTCCAGCTTTTCTACCGTCTCGGCCATAGCAATGCCGTATTCTTTGTTCATGGCATTCACGGGGCCGGTCATGTCCATGGTGACGGTTACAATGCCGTCGGCGTCTTTCTCGTACTTAAATACACTCATGATTTTGTTCCTAAGCTTCGCTTAAATTCGGAGGTGGTCTGCGTTTACACGCGCTCGATAATGGTGGAGATACCCATGCCACCACCCACACATAAAGACAGCATGGCGCGCTTCAGACCGCGTCGCTCTAGCTCGTCTACCATGGTGCTAACCAACATGGCACCCGTAGCGCCCAATGGGTGGCCCATGGCAATGGCGCCGCCGTTCACGTTGGTGATCTCGTGGCTAATATCCAAGTCTTTCATGTAGCGCATGGCCACCGAGGCAAAGGCTTCATTAATTTCCCAAAGATCAATATCAGAGGCCTTCAAACCTGCTTTTTGTAAAGCCTTTTTGGCCGCAGGGCCCGGGCCTGTGAGCATAATAATTGGGTCTGTTGACAGCACAGCCGTGGCCAAGATACGAGCGCGCGGCGTTAGGCCTAGGTCTTTGCCCGCCTTCTCACTGCCGATTAGCACCGCACTGGCACCGTCAACAATGCCCGAGGAATTTCCTGGAGTGTGAACGTGCTCAACTCGCTCAAGCTGTGGGTATTTACGTAGAATTACATCATCAAAACCGATGCTGCCGTGCAATTCAAAGGACGCCTTCAAACCACCTAGGGCCTCGAGGGTAGTGCCGGGTTTGATGAAGTCATCGCGCTCTAAAATAATGATGCCGTTTTTGTCGCGAACAGGCATAACTGACTTGTCGAAGTAACCATTGTCGCGGGCGTGAGTTGCTCGACGCTGAGACTCCACAGCGTAGGTGTCTACGTCTTCGCGACTCCAACCTTCCAAGTTTGCAATCACGTCGGCACCAATGCCCTGCGGTACAAAACCTGTCTTATCTGCGAACGCTGTGTCACCACCCATGGCTCCACCGTTCGAACCCATAGGTACACGAGACATGCATTCAATGCCGCCGGCTAATACCAAGTCTTCCCACCCCGAGGCAATTTTTTGCGCAGCGATATTAACGGCTTCAAGGCCTGAAGCGCAGAAACGGTCGAGCTGCACGCCGGGAACTGATTCGTGCCAGTCGGCATTCTGGACAATCATTTTTGCAACGTCAGAGCCCTGTTCGCCCACTGGCGTGACGCAACCCATCACAACATCATCAACATAAGACGTGTCTAGGTCGTGGCGGGCCTGTAAACCTCTCAACAAGCCTGCGCCAAGATCAATGGGCTTCACTTCGTAAAGCGAACCGCTGGTTTTGCCCTTGCTGCGCGGCGTGCGTACAGCGTCGTAAATGTATGCGTGGTGGGTCATGTGCTGCCTCTCAATATGGATGGTAAGGTCATTTACCTCATCATGCCCCAGCGCCAGCCCTATTTCCATGTCATAGGGGTTCATAATTATAATCATTTTGTTACAATTCATGGCAATTTCTATAAATGAGTAAACTACTGTGAAATCGGTTACCGTCGCACCGGCGTTTATTAAGGCCATGCTTGAAGGCGCTGTATCTAAGGGATATAACGCCGAGGACATACTAGAGGCTCAAGGAATTCCGGTACAAACACTCTACAATGAAAGGCTGCGCGTGAGTTCCGAGGATTTTGCTCGGTTATCTCAATCGCTCACAGTGCTCTTGCGAGACGAAACTATGGGTTTATTGGCCGAACCCCAGAAGATGGGCACGTTTAAACTGCTGGCACGCGCAAGTATTGGCAGCCGCACCTTGGCGGAATCGCTGCGCCAGTGGAAAGACGGCATAAACCTGTTAGCGGGAAGTATTTCAGGTTACACCCAGTTTACCGATGATATTGGCACCTACGCGATAGACGCACAGCTGGCTTCGACCACTACCACCAGCTACATCATTGAATCTTCACTCTGTGCTTTGCACCGGACGCACTGCTGGTTAGCCGGCGATTTCATTCCTATCCAACAAGTACAATTGCGTACGCCCATGCCCAGCTACGCCAGTGAATATCGCTATATGTTTTTTGGTGCTCCAGTGCTGTTCGAGCAAAAGCGAAATGCCATCAGTTTTCCGCGCGAGTCGCTGCTGCTGGAGCCGCAGCGAAATATGGATGAGCTAGATGAATTATTGCGCCGCCCCCAGGAAAGTATTCTGACTCAAGCCCGTCACTCAACCTCTGTGTCCATTAAGTTACGGGAATGGATGGAACGCTGCTTTCGACAGGGTTCAAACAACCCTCAACTGCCCCTTGCCGCGATTCATTTTGGCACCACCCCGCAGACACTGCGTCGTCGCCTCAAAACTGAGGGTTATTCATTTCAGCAACTAAAAGAAGACACTCGGCGAGATCTCGCATTCCACCTGATTACTAACAAGCATCTTAAAATCGAAGCGGTGGCCTTTGAGCTTGGGTTTACTGAAGCGAGTAATTTTATTCGAGCATTTAAGGGCTGGACTGGCATGACGCCGCTTGCCTATCGTAATTTGCGGCGGCACGGCTAGGGGGAACTACAGCCCACGGGCAGAGATTTAGGGCCGGTAGGCCGTAGGCGCTTTGTTGGTCCACTGTTTAAACGAGCGATAAAAGCTGGAGCTGTCGCTGAAACCCAGTAAGTGTGCAATGTCTTCCATGGCCAGATCAGAATTTTCTAGGTAGCGAATCGCTATTTCCTTTCGCACGTTATTGAAAATTTCTTTATAAGACGTGCCCAGGTCTTTTAGCGCACGCCGCAAATTGCGCTCGCTCATCGCCAACTCTAGGGCAACGCCCTGCACACTGGGGAAGTTGTCTGGATGTCTTAGCAAGGCCATATGCACCTTGCTCACAAGACTGCGCTTGGAATCTTGCTGCTCAAGCATTTCATCGCAGAGCTTGAGTGCGAGATCTTCGGTTATTCTGTTGTAACTTTGATTGTTAATCTGCAGACAGCTCTCTGGGAACACTAACTGACTGACCGGGGCGTCAAACACCAGAGGACAGCCAAAAAACTCTTGGTAGTGGTCGACATAGCTGGGCTCGGGGTAAGCAAAATGAGCTTCCAGTATGTCCATCTCAGTGCTGCCAAAATCTCGCGCTATATTGAGTGTGCCACAGAGGTCCTCTTCAACAATCAATCGAAATAATTCTGGTTCCACGGGGTGAATAGGGGTTGATTTACGAGTCCACAAACCCTCGGAGACGTTCATCTCTAGAGTGGTGAGATTAGTTGATGTCTGGTAGTAGCTGGCGGATATATACAAGGCGTCCCAACCATTTTTACAGCTGGCAATGGCATAGCCCAACATACCAAGATCACTTAGGCTCTCTCTCTTGCCGATCTCCAAACCCAGTGCCGGGTTGCCACTGAGCTGCAAGGCATTTTTCAAAATACCTAGACTTTGATCAAAAGATAACAGAGTGTCCAAGTGGTCTAGTTCTTCACGCCCAATGCCGGTATTTTTGGTCAGTTCTTGAACATCAACATCTAGCTCTTGGAGAACTTTTTTCAGCAATTGAAATAAGTAAATGGGAATGACAGGGTCAGACCGCTCAAACTTGGGCAGAGGTGCGCGCAATGTCTCGTTTATGGATTTGATAGTGAAACCACTCCCTCAATATTTTCTTTATGGCCGCATTTGTAGCGCTCTGGCCATTTATGTGGTTTTAGTCATAAACGAATATTTTTAAGATGTGCCTAGGGTGAAGACTAATTTTTCCTGTGACCGAGTATACACAGGTAACCCGCCAACAAAAAATGATAATAAATCGAGAGAGGACGTCCCAATGTTTGCAAGCACACGACTTTCTACAAAACTAACGGCTAATAATATTCAGCGCGGCGCCATGACCCTTGGGTCTCATCAATTATTGGCTCTGGCGATCATGGCGACCTGCAGCACCTCGGCGCTGTCTCAAGACTCAATCTTTCTGGAAGAAATCGTCGTTACTGCGCAAAAACGCGCGCAAAGTATCCAAGACGTTCCCATTGCAATTAGCGCCATGTCTGCAAACTTTATCCAAGACGTGGGCGCCCAAGATATTAGTGACCTAGGTATACACACACCAGGCCTCGAGACTCGTGTAACCCAGCCTACTCAGCCCCGCTTCAGTATTCGAGGCATCTCTACCAGCGACTTTGGCATTGGCGCCGACCCCGCCGTGGCGGTTTATGTGGACGGAGTATATTCTGGTCGCTCGGGTGCTTCCTTAACGGCTTTTCAGGATATTGAACGTGTTGAAGTATTGAAAGGGCCACAGGGCACCTTGTTTGGTAAAAATGCCGCCGCAGGCGCCATCCACTTAATTTCAAAGAAACCCAGCGACGAATTTGAAGCGAGGCTGGGCATGAACATGGGCAATTACAACAAGCAAAAATTTGAAGCCATGGTGAATGTGCCGCTTTCAGATGACTTGGCCCTACGAATAAACCTGATGGATAACAATCGAGACGGTTACCGAAAGAACCGTTTTAACGGCGAGAAATTGAGCGATGAAAATAACGGCGGTGCTCGTGCCAGCCTGCGTTGGAACGCTAGCGAAGACACCCAAGTAATAGCCCAAATAGATTACTCAAACCTGGACCAAAATGCCGCGGTTGATAGCAGCCTATTATTTGGCGACGCCTACGGAGATACGCAGTTAGATGTAACGCCACACGAAACTCTAGACTTGTGGGGCGCATCTATTACCGTTGAATCAGACTTTGACAAGGTAGTGCTGAGCTCTATTACCGCCATCAAGCGATTTGAAACTAATAACTTGCGAGACGAAGATGGCACCGATTTATTCGCGTCCACAGCGGGCGCTGTTCCGCTGTTCTTCACAACCGAAAACGTAGAAGAAAACACCTTCTTCAGCCAGGAATTTCGCTTAACGTCTCTGGCGGAAGACGACCTTCGCTGGAACCTAGGGCTAATGTATTCCCGAGAGCACGGCAAACAAGACACCCGCACAGTTTTAGCGAACGGTATCATCAACGCCATCATCGGACCCTTCCTTCCCCCCAACGATTTGTTTCCCGAGCAAGCCAGTGGCGACTTGGTTAGCACGAGCGCGGCGGTTTATGGCGACATGACTTACTCGCTCACAGAAGAGCTGAGCTTAACCGCAGGCCTTCGTTATACCCGCGACAAAAAAGAGTACGAATTGACAACGCTCTACAACCTTTACGGTTTTGGCATTCTCTTCCCAGTGGCAACAGACGGCTTGGAAATGGACGACAGCTGGAGCAATCTCAGCAGTAGACTGGTAGTGGACTATGCCTTCGCCGAAGACGCCATGGTGTATCTCAGCTACGCCACCGGTTACAAAGCGGGTGGCTTTAACTCTACTCAGGTAGCGCTGCCATTTGACGAAGAACAGGTCAGTAACTTGGAATTGGGACTGAAAAGCACCTGGCTAAATTCACGCCTGCGCATGAATGCATCGCTGTATTCTTACGTATACGAAGATTTACAAGAGTACGCCGAAATTCCTGATGCAAATACAGGCATAACTCAACTCATCATTCGCAATCAGGACGCTGAGGGGCAAGGTTTGGAAGTAGATCTAACTTGGGCCGCTACTGAAAACCTAACCGTGAGTGCGAACTACAACTACCTCGATACCGAAGTCACAGAGTTTCAGCTTCTGGGTGCCGAGACCGCTGTGGACGATCGCACAGGGAAACCTCTCACCAATGTGGCCGAAGAAACTTATAACCTAGGTGCTGAGTATGTCATCAGCCTAGGCGCAGCCGGTGAGTTGTCTATGCGTGTTGATTATAGTTATGTTGGCGACAGAGATTATCCACCTCTGCATTCAGCTGACCCCACAGCGCAATTCTTAGCCGACCAAAATATAAACCAACTGACAGACGCCTATGACAATATCAACGCCCGCATAACTTACCGCGATGCCAGCGAACATTGGCAAGCATCCTTATGGGGACAAAACCTGACTGATGAAGAGTATCTGTATAGCCTCAGCGAAGGTTCAACAACTATCGGTTCTCCGTCAGGCATTCGTTCCAATCCAAGATTCTACGGTTTGGATGTGAGCTATCACTTTTAATGCGAGCGAAACTTTGAACGCAATTATTAATCCCCAATAAGGAGACCTGTGTTTGTGAGCATTAAGGGCCTTTGCACCCTGTTTTTGGGTGCGTGTATTTCAATGTTGATGACAGGCTGCGGTAGCGACGCGCCTGAAATCAACTCAGCCGTGATTTTGCAAAATGCCAAATCGCTAATGCCGGCCGATGCCGAGCTTGCAGAGGTTTACGGCCGCAGCTGCATTTCTTGCCACGCTGTTGCCGACACCGTCGCGCCATTAACCGGCGACCGACAGTCGTGGGAACCTCGTATGGCTCAGGGCATGGACGTGCTGATTGATCATGTCATTGATGGTTACGGAGGCATGCCTCCTTTAGGCTTGTGTATGGAGTGTGAACCCGAACAATTTCGCGCCTTGATTGAATTTATGGCGCAGTGAATTATTTTAGATGCTGTTTTTTACCCAATAGTACTTCCGAAATAGAATATTGATGTGCAGGAGTTACACCAAAGATGAACCGTCGCAACTTACTCAGCCTTATGATTTCGACAGCCGCAGGCACGGCGCTGGCACCCGCCTTGTCACTGGCCAACTCTGCGACAACGGTAGGCGCAATTACGGCCCAAAAAACAGCGCGCAGATCGATTGCATGGCGCAATTGGTCGGGCTCTGAAGAATGTTTCCCACAGGCCCGTAAAGCGCCAGGAAGTGTCGCCGAATTACAAGAATTGATCACCAGCACGAAGGGTTGTGTACGTCCCGTAGGCGCGGGTCACTCCTTTATGCCACTAGTGCCCACTGACGATACTATTGTTTCGTTAAGTCGCTTAAGCGGCGTGATCTCTCACGATGCCGCAAGCCATCAAGCCGTCATTAGAGCTGGCACACGCTTGGCCGACATCGGCCGCCCACTCGGCGAGCTTGGCCAGGCTATGATTAACATGCCCGACATTGACGAACAAAGCCTCGCGGGCGCACTGGGAACCGCCACCCACGGCACCGGAACCACGCTTGGTTGTCTGCCTGATTTTGTTGAGGGGCTGCAATTGGTTACCGCCAAAGGCGAAGTGATTAATTGCGATCGACAACACAACAGCGATATTTTTGCGGCTGCCCGTGTCAACCTTGGCGCCCTAGGTGTATTAACCGAAGTGCGCATGCAAAATATGCCCAAGTACACCTTGAAACGAGAAACAACTTGGCACCCCATTGAAGAAATACTTGAAAATGCAGAGTCTTTAGCGGACAACAATCGCAACTATGAATTTATTTATGTTCCATTTTCGGGAATGGGCTTCAATGATATACACAATTTCACCGATGAAGCCCCTTCCACAACAGGAAAGATAGATCCCAATGACGGCTCTGAAACCCTGAAGCAAGTTCGCGACTGGCTAAGCTGGTCGCCAAAAATTCGCGAACTGGCACTCAGCAGCGTCGCCAAAGGCATTGAAAAGGAAGTGGTAGTCGCCAACTCTTGGGAAAACTATGCCAGCGAGCGAAACGTACGCTTTAACGAAATGGAATATCATTTACCAAGAGAACACGGCCTCAAAGCATTTCGTGAAGTGAGAGCAATGGTGGAAAAATATTTCCCTGAGATCTTTTTCCCTTTCGAATTTCGTTATGTCAAAAGTGACGACATTTGGCTGAGCCCTTTTTATGGTCGCGACTGCTGCTCCATCGCCGTGCACCGTTACTTCAGCGAAGACCATAAACCGATGTTCAAAGCGGTGGAAGCTATCTTCAGAAAGTATCATGGCCGACCACACTGGGGAAAAATCAACACCATGAACCGCAAAGATCTGGCGGTGAATTATGAGCGCTGGGATGATTTTAGTACTGTGCGACGGGAACTTGATCCTGAAGGAAAATTTCTGAATACTTACTTAAAAACCCTATTTGACACCGCGTAAAAGGAAGCATCATGGCAAGCACATCAGGCACTTCGCGCCGCAAAGTCTTACTGGGAGGATTAACTCTTGGGGCTCTTGGCGCCGCCGCTTATGCCAGACCAAAAATCATAGGCCAAAACCACAAGCCCTACTTTAAAGAGATGGGAGAGGCCTTAGATCGAGCTCGATTTGCTCAACCCACACTTGTTTTAGATAAAACCTTACTAGAGCAGAACATTGCACAATTGAGCAAGCATATTGGCTCACAGTTCGACTATCGGATTGTGGCCAAATCTTTGCCATCAATCCCCCTACTTGAAACAGTAATGAAAGGTGCGGGCACCCAGCGTTTGATGCTGTTCCATCAACCTTTTCTAAACCAAGTTGCTCAGCAGATACCACAGGCCGATGTATTGATGGGTAAGCCACTGCCCGTGGCTTCGGCTGAAAACTTTTATCGAGCGCTGAGTAAAGACAGTAACTTTGACCATGCAAGCCAGCTGCAGTGGCTCTTGGATACCCCCACTCGCGTTCGTCAATACCAGAGCTTGGCACAGCGACTGGGCATCACCATGCAGATCAACATAGAATTGGATGTGGGTTTGCACCGAGGCGGTGTCAATCAAGCTGACGAACTCAGAGAGATATTGTCAGTCATTGAAGCGGGTCCCGCACTTAGCTTGTCAGGCTTTATGGGGTATGAACCCCATGTGGCAAAATTGCCCGGCGACAAGCTGGCAAGCCGCGACAAAGCAATGAAGGTGTATAGCGAGATGTTAGCGGTGGCGCGCGAGGTAACCGGCCGCAATCTTGACGAGCTGACTCTTAACGGCGCCGGCAGCCCAACCTACCGCCTGTATAACAACGCTGCGGTGCCATTGAATGAACTTTCTGCTGGCTCTTGTCTGGTTAAACCCAGCGATTTCGATACACCGGAATTAGCCGACCACCGGCCCGCAGCGTTTATTGCTACGCCCGTAATCAAAGCGCTCGATCATCTGGAATTACCCGGCCCCGCCGGTGTTGGCAAACTCATGACACTTTGGAACCCCAACCGGCAAAAAACTTTTTTCACTTACGGCGGTTACTGGAAAGCAAACGCAGCCTCACCTGAAGGTTTGAGCTTGAACCCTCTATTTGGGCGCTCGTCTAATCAAGAAATGTATAACGGTTCCCAGCGCATCGATTTAAAAGCCGATGATTGGGTATTTTTACGGCCCACACAAAGTGAGTCGGTATTTTTGCAGTTTGGTGAAATTGCCGTATATGAGCACGGGGAGATTGTTGATCGCTGGCCAGTGCTTAGCGAGACTCTAGGAGCAGCTTAAGGTTCGGGGTCAAGTCTTGTCTTTTGCCTTTTCCAAAAAGGGCAAAAGGCAAGACTTGACCCCGACCATGCAAAAAGGGCAAAAGGCAAGACTTGACCCCGACCATGCTAGATCATGCAATGTACATTGAGTTTATTACCATCAAGATCACGGAAGTACCCAGCATAAAAGCCTCCATCTCCTCGTGGGCCCGGCTGTCCCTCGCAAGATCCACCAAGCGCGATTGCCAGGTCATATATTTCATCTACGGTCTCGCTAGTGGCAGCCGCAAGACCGATCATAACGCCGTTGCCAACCGTTGCCGCCTCGCCATCAGCGGGGATGTGAATTGAGAACATCGGTGTATTCTCCGCCTGACCCCAGGCAATAAAGTCATCGGCCTCCATAGCCCTGCCCGCTCCCAAGGTCGTAAATAAGGCGTCGTAGAACGAAGCAGACCCTGCCAAATCATTTGTGCCAATAGTGGTGTAACCAATCATATTTCATATTCCTAATCTGAGTTCATGGCGCCTGAAGCGCTAGCGTGGCGGCTTGTCATCGCACGACTGGATGATAGCGATTTGCAAATGTGAAGACAATTTGCAAATATGCCATTAGATTTTGCAAAAATGACAACTGGATGAACTCTTGGATTGGAATGCACTTAAGATATTTATAGCGGTTGCTCACAGCAATTCCCTGGTGGGGGCTGCTGAATCGCTTGGCATGAGCCACTCTACAGTTTACCGGCGACTCAATGAATTTGAGGAGCAGGTTGGGCGCCTCTTTGAGCGCTTGAACGGTCGCTATGAGCTCACCGAAATCGGCGAAGAAATGCTCGGTCACGCACAGCGTATAAGCCATTCGTTTGCTGACATTGAGCGTGAAATAGCAGGCAAAGACACTCAACCAAAAGGTACGGTGCGAATCACAGCCCCCAGCAGCTTTTCTTACCATGAACTGCCTAAACACCTAGCGGAATTGAGTAAACTCCACCCCGATATTCAAACGGAGCTCTTGGTCACAAACTCCGAGTTAAATATGAGTAATCGCCTTGCCGATATTGCGATTCGTGTCACTCCTTCACCCCCCGAGCATTTAGTTGGCCGAGAGATTCGTCGCATCAAGTGGGGGGTTTACGCCGCCCCAGAATACCTACTACAGCAGGGTTGTCCGGAAAATTTAGAAAGCCTTCAATATCATAAAATTATCGGTGCAAGCGGCGCACTGAGTAGCCACCCAGCCTACCAATGGCTGGATAAACACCATACAGGAAACGTTATTTCACGATGCGATGATCTGGTGGCGATGTCTTACTTGTCCCAAAGCGGCCTCGGTCTGGCCCTGCTACCTGATGATTTAATGTTAGTTGGACTAGAGCGCTTATTCACTTTTAAACACGTAAAGACTAACCAGTTATGGGTTCTGACCCATCCGGATTTACGCAAAGTCGAACGCATAAAAATTGTAATGCGTTTCCTGGCCACAACTCTTTCGGAATCTTAGATCAATAGGGGCTCAGAATAGGGGGTCAAGTCTTGCCTTTTGCCTTTTGCCTTTTGCCTTTTCCGAGCAGGCTAGACTTGATTCCCTCCCCCTGAAAGGCAAAACGCAAGACTTGACCCCCACACTCTCTAAAATTGTGAACAATTACTTGACCTTTTAACGATACCATCTATCATATAAGCCACTATTTTATATACATTATTGATAGCGAGTATCGTTATGGCCAGAGTATCCCAAGAGAAAAAAGAAGAAATTCGCCGCTCTATCATCCATGCTGCGGTGGAAATGTTCTCAGAAAAGGGCTTTGAATCGACCACTATGAAGCAAATTGCTCGTGAAGTGGGCATTGGTGACGCGACGATCTACAAGTATTTCCCAAGCAAAGATAAGCTTATTTTTGCTTTTTACTCCTTGCGAGCCGAACAAGCTGTTGAGACCTTTAGCCAAGAATCCGGCCTAGAGGAGCATTCTCTGCAGGAAAAACTTCAGTTGCTAATTGATATCTATCTTGAAAGCTTACTGCCAGATCGGGAGTTTGTGGCCGACAGCCTGCAAATGATTATGCAGTCACCCAGCGTCTTATTTGAGGATGTGACGCCGGTTAGGAAAGAGTTTGTGGGCTTGATTCACGATATGTTTACAGAAGCGGAGCAATTGGGAGAGATCGAGAAGTCACCGTTTACAGCCTATACTGCAAAGCTAACCAACGACTTTATTCTCGCGATTTTGCTTTACTGGATTAAAGACGACTCTGATGAGTTCAGCAACACCACTCAACTGGTGGATATGTCTCTATCCCTTGGTATCGAAATCCTTAAAACTGGCATCGTTAGCAAAATGACCGACTTAGTGAGTTTCTTTGTCAAAGCACATTTGTTTAAGTTCATGGGCAGTAGTTTTCTTAACAAAATGGTTGTTGCGAAATCATTCTCTCCCTAGGAAAACACTATGCCGACTAAAACAAACATACCAACATCAAAATTAAAGCGCAGCACTTTAACCGGCATAACCGCGGCAAGAATCGGCGCAAAACATGTAGGTTACAAAGCTCGCTCTCTGGTCATGAAGAAAAAAAACGAACCCGCTTCCAGGCTTCGCCACGAGGAAGAAATCGCCGAGCTAGTATTTTCTGTACTCACGAAATTACGCGGGACAGCACTAAAAGTTTCACAGATCTTGAGCATGGAAGCTGACATTCTTCCAGTTTCTATTCGAGAAAAACTAAAGGAAGCTTGCTATCAAGTACCCCCTATCAATCGCGCTTTGGTGAGAAAACAGTTTATCCAAGAGTTCTACAAAACACCCAGCGAACTCTTTCACCATTTTGACAGCCAAGCTTTTGCCGCGGCAAGTATTGGGCAGGTTCATCGAGCCACAACTCACAAGGGTGCTTCTGTGGCGGTGAAAGTTCAGTATCCAGGGATTTCCGCAAGCATAGAAAGTGACCTACGAATCATTGAAACGCTATTCTCAGCGCTTTCCGCCAGCAGTGATCTACTGCCACAAAAGAATGTCTTGTCGATCACTATGAACGAGATGCAAGATAGGTTGCGAGAGGAAGTTGATTATCATGTCGAAGCGGACAACATCAAATGGTTTCAAGACAATGTAAAAATTCCTGGAGTTCGCATTCCCAGCGTAGCTGAAGAGCTATCCAGCAAAAGAATCCTGAGCCTAGAGATGTTAGACGGCTTGCATTTGCCCGAATGGCTGGCCACTCACCCATCACAGCAGCAACGAGATCAAGTGGGGCAGAAACTATTTGACTACTTTTGGTATTGTGCATTGGATTTACGGCGCATTAATGCAGATCTCCATCCCGGAAATTTTCTCGTGCTAAGCGACGGAAACTTGGGCGCACTCGATTTCGGATGCGTCAGAAGTCTAGGCCAAGAGTTTATTTCCTCTTTCGTGAAGCTCATTCCGGCGCTAGTGGACACCTTTCACAACGGAGGAAGTTCCGAAACACTACTTAAAGTATATCAATCGCTAAAGGTGATCTCGGAAACCGTAAGCTTGGATCAATTTAAACAAGAGATACAAGCCTCCATAGAACCCTTCGGCCGCTGGCTTTGTGAAGCCTACGCCAGTGAAGAGTTTGATTTTCAAGATAAACAGCCTTGCCCAGGAAGGCCCAGTGAAGACAGCCGAGCCTTAGTGAAATTTCTGAATGGGTTCCACCAGGAACAACTTTGTTTCGACAGGGCTCATCTCGGCTTAATGAACCTACTTACTGACATTGGTGCTGTTGTGAAAACGGATTGGATGAAATTTCACAACATCTAAAGCTGATTTTTGAAAGCTAAAATTTATTATAAAGGAAGGCAGCATGGCTCAGGTCTTACTGATTACCGGTTCACTTATTTTTGGAACACTAGGGTCAATACACCTATTTTATACCTTTTTTACCCATAAATTTGACCCTCGCGACATCGAGGTGAAATACGCAATGGAGAACACCTCTCCGAGGCTGACTCAAGAAACCACCATTTGGCATGGATTAATAGGCTTTAATGCGAGCCATAGCATTGGCGCCATACTGATAGCATTATTCTTTATTCCACTCGCAATCATGCATAATGAAATCATTCAAAGTTCACTATGGTTTTCAACATTACCCGCTGGAATTGGCATTTGTTATTTGATTTTGGCCGTGAAATATTGGTTCAAGATTCCAGCCATTGGAATATCACTAGCAACGCTTTGCTTTCTGGCCGCCGCTGTAGCTTATAACACCTGAGAGAATCATGATGAAATCAGATCAAGCTGAACACACTTTACCTATTGGTCAAAGAGAAATTGACGAATTCCCGAGATTTGGCTTGTCACAATATGCTAATCGCTACAGGGAGAACTTCGGGACTGTTCAGCTCGACATTTCGGGGGAAGTAAAACAGCCCTTCGAAATAAAGATCGATGACCTAAAGAAAATCACTAGAACCAACATGACAAGTGATTTTCACTGCGTAACTACCTGGACAAAATGCGGGCTCCATTGGGGAGGCTATCGATTTGTGGACTTTTACGAAGAGTTCATTAAACCGCAGCTCGATTTCAATCACTCTGTTCACTGGGTGGTTTTTAAAAGCTTAGATGGCTATAGAGCTCGAATGTTGCTGAGCGACATTCTCGATTCAAACATTCTAATTGCGGACGAACTTAATGGTGAACCTTTATGCTCAAAACACGGCGCGCCGCTAAGGCTTGTGGCTCCAGCGCACTACGGTTATAAGAATCCGAAACATATTAACGCCATTGAACTCCACACAAAAGACTATAAGTTCAAAGCGCCTCTGCTCACCTTCATGGAACACCCAAGAGGCCGTGTAGAATACGAAGAGCGCGGACTATTCTTTCCAGCTTGGTTTTTGCGGATGATCTATCGACCACTGATACAACCTACCATAAAGAAATTTAAGATGGGTATGCTGGTAAACGAGAAAACCGAATAGTAGCGTATACAGAAGCACAAACCCTAAAACTAGTATTCTAAACACACCATAAAGTCATGGCGCTAGTGTTTGTGCTTGCTCAAATGTTGTTTCAATAAGTCTTTGCCATAATCGTTGCCATTTGGCGTACGCACAACAACATGAATATGATCACGTGTAGGCTTGTCTTGGTCATGAAGCATTCTAGTGCCAATGGGTCGCTGATGGTCAAATTCGATCAATATCACAGGGCTGTGTATTCGGTAATAAAAAACACTGTCATCTTTTGCCTCTCCAGCCCAAGCGAACCAAGTATCATCTATGTGTCTACGTACTTCGTCCATGCGCACTTTTGCGTGCCCTTCTTTGATATTACTGACAAATACGTGAATAAGTTCGAGTAGGGCTTCTTTTCGCACTGGGCTTAAGGTCTTTGCTTGCAGTCCTGAGTAATCCAATATCAAATTGTCTTTATGGGCAGCGGCGACCATATTGTCATTCTGCTTTTGAGCCTCTAACAATGCCGCTTGTTGCTGAGACTGCGAAAGTGACTGCATAAAGAGCAAACCACTATCTTGCTCATCTTGTAATACTTCGTTGCCCTTATATTTCCCTGTTTTAGCGACCGCAGGTTCTGCGCCAAGGAAGGTGGGTGTCACCACAACTTGATCCCCGAGAACAAAGTAATTGATGACTAAATGATGACCATCGATTTGCCAACCCCAGGGCTCCCTTTCACTTGGTTTGCCCATAATCGTTAAAAAGTAAAGCTCCTCGTCGAGGAAGCTGGATGAGTTTAGTTCAGAGAGCGACCTATCTGTCTTCATGATATCAAAGGCCTGCTGCATCCCTTTTTTACTCAGTGAAACCTTTAAGATCTGCAGTGCGGCGGACCGCTGCTTAGTCGACATTTCCTTTAAACTTAAACCTTGGCGGACGTAAACACCGTTATCGACATTAAACCACCGACGCCACTCTGAACTGTCAACGGCGAATTGCGTCTGCAACAGTTCAGAACTAGACAATAGAGAAAGGTAGGTATTCGCGGCATCAACGATGAGCTTCGTCGATACACCTGTCATGCGGATAGGAAATAAGCCATCTTGCAAGCCGCCAGATGCACGAACGCCCTGAAACTCTTCCGCTAGCGCTTGAACTTCAATATCCGTAAAGTACTTCTTTAATGACAACAGCTCATTTGGATATTTTTCTTGAGCGTTGAGAGTCTGAATAGCAGCCAGAAACACAATGGCGACATGGAGAAAATAACGCATAAACGTATGCTCTTTTTTTGGGCGATAGGCTAAGCCTAGCTCTGAAAGCTAGGCTTAGCAAAAATCCCACTATTTTCCCGTCCACCTCGGTGTACGCTTCATTGCAAAGGCCTTCGGCCCCTCAAAGAAATCCTCGCTGTTTAATAATTTATCAAAAACGTTGTAGGGTCTCGCAATGGCCTCATCCACATTGCTGTATTGAGAAGACTGATTGTGAAGATCGAGCGTACAGCGAACCGACGAGGGCGAAGCCATACATATTTGTTCAGCCATTGCTATGGCCCGCGTCATTAGTTGATCAAGCGGAACCTGTTCATTGATCAAACCCAATCGCTCAGCCTTGCTGGCGTCAATCGCCTCGCCGGTCAACATCATCTGCATCGCCGGTTTATCGCCAATCAAGCGCGGCAGTCGTTGAATCCCTCCGGCTGCGGCAATCAAGCCCACTTTTACTTCGGGCAAGGCAAAAGTAGCGTGCTCGGCCGCAATAATTAGATCACAGGCCATTGCGATCTCTAAGCCGCCGCCCATCGCCGAACCGTTCACGGCGGCAATAATAGGTTTGGTTCTGTTCGCGCGATGGGTCAAGCCGGCAAAGCCTGTTTCCGGCACCCACATTTCCCCACCCATAGCCATGTATTTTAAGTCGTTGCCCGCGGAGAAACAGGCCTCGCCTTTACCCGTCAATATGGCCACCCAAAGCTCACTATCTTTTTCGTAAGCGTTAAAAATACCTTCAAGCTCGTCATTTGCCATAGGGTTTAAAGCGTTGCGAACTTCAGGACGATTGATAGTGACAATGAGTATGCGGCCCCGCTGTTCAACTTCACAATATTCGTATTCATCTTGAAAGGTGTCGACGGGCACAGGTGTGATGGACCTCAAATGTGCTGCGCTAAAGGCAAACTGATTGCCTTTGGGGTTTTTTGCGATATAAACGATTCGTCCCAGTGGATCTAGCTCCGTAAAGGAATTAAAAGTTTCCGGGTCTCGAATGTCGCTTAAGGCAAAACAACGCTGGCCGCTCTCTCTCATGCGCGCAACAATGGCGGCGCTAAATGGATTACCACCAAGATAGTTGATGGTGAAGGTTTCGATTTCGGCCTCTCCTTGGGGCGCATAATCAACTCCGGGAACAGGCCGAGCGTTGAGTTTCTCTTGAAGCTCGCGGCTGTTGCAGGCGGCCCAAGCGTCCACGGGAGGCGTCGTGGAATAGACACCCGCTGAGTGCTTAGACATAACACCACCATTGGCATAAATCAGACCATAGCTGCCGGGTTTGGAGCGCAAGGCTTCCACCATGCTGGCGATAGCGTGCATGCTGTAATTGTTCCCTGCTCCGCCAAAAAATGCCAAACCACCAGTAATGGTTAGAGGGCGCGGGTCATCTTGCTGTATCCCCAAGATCTCTCGAGCGTTCGACACCACCACAGGGAAACAGCTGTAAATATCAAAATATTGGATATCATCAACACTGATCTGTGCTTTTTTTAAAGTCTCGGTGAGAGAGAGGTCCATGGCCTCAGATTCACCCAGATGCTCCCGATCCAGTAACACTCGCTCTTTAAGGTCGGTGTATGCGTGAAGATAAACCCACTGACTCTCATCAATACCAAACTCAATGGCTTTGCCAACTGTTGTCAGCAAAAGTGCTGCCGCTTGATTTACGCCGTCTTTGGCGATGAGCTTTTTGGGGTAAGGCGAGACAATCATGGGGTTTTTATCGCTCACCTCAATCAGTGCCTCAGCGCTGTAGGCTGTCTGGTCTACCGAGTATGGATTTTGAGCGGCAAACTGGGACAGCTGAGAAAATTCCTCGCCCATGTTAGCCGTATAAGTCTGCTCGTCTTGCTTGAGCTTGTGACGTCGGGCATTTTCAATCATGCCGTAAAATTGCATGGGCGACATTAACTTGTGCTCATACTCCATGCGGGTTATTACCGGGTCTCCACCAGTTAAACCACGATCGTCAAACTGACCGTCTAAGGATTCGGTCCAGTCGAGTTTTGCGCCCGCGCCCATTGCCGACTTAATGTGGCTGAGTACCTCGCTGCCAGTCAACAGCACTAACTGATGCTTGCCCTCTGCCAATTTTTCGGCAAACTCACCCACCAGCTTTTGCGGTGATTGCCCACCGAGAATTTCGTAGAGCGTGTAGTCAGGGTTGGCGTCGATACGCTGAGCCACGGCTCGAGGAAAATTATTGGGTGTGCCAAAGGGGCACACGTGAGCAGGGGACGAATCGGCAAAGGTTCTCACCCCAGCCACTGCGTCAATATGCTTGCGCAAAGAAACATCACAGCGTGTATCACTCAGTGCCAATTCGACCGCCTTGGCGGCCAAGTCGGCGTGACTCAACCAGTCTTCGGGTCGATCACTTCTCGCTTGGGTAATTTGTCCCACCCCCACTAAAATGGGTGTATTGTCTGCAACTGCCTTCATGGTTTTGCCTTGCTTGAAATAATTAGGATTGGCCCGCAGGCGTTTCGCAATACAGGGGAATAAAGTCTTCCATACTCGGTGCCTTCATCTCGCTGACCCAGCGATCCCAGGTGTAGGGCCACACCACTGGATCACCGTCGGCGTCCAGATACCAACTCTGGCAACCTGATGTCCAAGCGGTACCTTTCATCCCCTCCTTCATTGACTGATTGAAACTGATAAAGGCTTCAGGCTTAACGTCCAGCGCATCAAAGTCCCGAGCTTGCCACTGAGCGATTAATTTTAAAATGTAATCGGCCTGCACTTCGCTCATCGCAATCACAGAGTAATTACCAATGGGCGTGTTTGGGCCCAGCATTAAAAAGAAGTTGGGGAAGTTGGGAATCACCACTGAGCGGTAGCTCTGAACTTTGTCCCGCCAGGCCTCGTTGATGTCGAGCCCATTGAGGCCGGTCACGGCCATAGGCCGCATAAAGGCGAAAGGGTCGAAACCCGTAGACAAAATCAAGACGTCTAAAACGTGTTCTTTGCCGTCTGTAGTGATCACTCCTCTTGGTGTGATTTCTTGAATACCCTCTGTGACCAAGTCCACATTGTCGCGCTGAATGGCGGGATAAAAGGTGGTATTTATAATGAGTCTTTTACAACCCACCTGATAATCTGGCCGCAGGCGTTTGCGCAAGTCTGGATCTTTTACGCTGAAGCGTAAATTTAGTTTGCACAGCACCGACAAGAAAGTGTGCGGAATTTTGTGGCCGCTGACGCCTTTAGTGAAAATATGCTTTAGGCCAAAAGAGTAGGCATTTACTAAGAGTTTAATGGCCCAAAAATTACTCCGAAAAAAACGTTTATTCCAGTTGGAAAACGGTTTGTTAGGCACTGGGGCAACCCACTGGGCGGTACGTTGAAACACCGACAGCTTATTCGCCTCTTTAGCCACTTCTGGAATGAGCTGCGTGGCCGTTGAACCCGTGCCAATCACACCGACCTTTTTACCCTCAAGACTCAAGTCTGAACGCCATTGAGCGGTGTGAAACGCTTCCCCCTCAAAACTGCCTAGGCCTTTTATTTTTGGTAATACAGGGTGATGCAAGATGCCTGTACAATTGATCACAAAATCTACTTTGTGAGTGTTGCCCAAGCTGGTTTCCACGGTCCAGCGCCCATTGTCATAGACACTAGAAATCGCCGATTCATTAAAATGAATACTGTCAGTAACGCCATATTTCGCACTAGTACGCTGAAAATATTGCTGAATTTCTTCGCCGCCGGCAAAGCGATGTGACCAATCAGGGTTTGGTTCAAAAGAATAGGTGTACATGTGCGCCGGAATATCACAGGCAACACCGGGGTATATATTTTCTCGCCAAGTACCGCCTAAATCTGTCTTTTTTTCAAGAATAGTAATGTCCTTAATACCTGCCTGCCGCAGGCGTATAACCATCAATATTCCGGTCATGCCCGCACCAATCACCACCACCGAAGGAGAGCGAAGTGCGGCGCCATTCTCCTCTATGCCCACACTACGCCTCCAGCCACTGACCATTGATCAAATGATGCTTGGTAAGCGCTCTCCACTTCGGCGCGTTTAATTTTTAATGTGGGGGTCATCATATTATTCTCAACTGACCAAGTGTCGGTCAGTATCACTAGCGCCGTCATCCGCTCATGCTTGTCGAGAGTTGCATTCACTTCCGTCAATAAGCTTGCCATTTCTTGGTTTAATTCTTCTTTGGAAAGTTCAACAAGTCGAGAATTTTGCGCAGATTCTGTCAGGGTCACCAAGGCCAGTGGTTGCGGCAAGTCAGACCCTGCTACACACACCTGTTCAATTGCCACGCTCTTCATGAATTTATCTTCAATGGGCGCAGGCGCGACATATTTGCCTTTGCTGGTTTTAAAGATGTCTTTAATGCGCCCGGTAATTTTCAAGCGACCTTCAGAATCAATTTCACCTTTGTCACCTGTATGCAAAAACCCGTCTGGGTCAATTGCTTCAGCTGAGAGCTCCGGCTCCTTGTAATAACCCGTCATATTCGTGGGCGATTTAACCAAAATTTCTCCGCTGTCTGCGATTTTGCACACCACATGGGGATTAGTACTGCCTACGTAGCCGATACGGCCCTCACCCTGCTTACTCGCGTGGGAGTAGGCAAAGTTTTCACTCATGGCATAACCTTCGAGGATTGTGATACCCAAGCGACCATACCAATCGATCAGGTGAGTAGACAGCGGCGCCGCCCCACTGATGGCTATGTTCAATTGGTCCATTCCCAGTGCCCCGGTGAGCTTTTTGCGAATGAAGCGTGAGATCAGCGGCAGGCGCAATAATAGGTCTAGTTTTTTCGCGGGAATTTTTTCCAACACTCGCTGCTGCAACTTTAGCCAAATTCTAGGCACCGCGAAAAATAAGGTCGGCCTTGCGCGCTGTAAATCTTCACCAAAGGTCTCGAGTGAATTGGCGAAGTAAACACGAAAGCCACGATAGAGTTGGTTGGTTTGTACTGCCGCTCGCTCAGCGCAGTGTGCCAAAGGCAAATACGACAACATGCGATCTTGCGACCCTGATTCATACATGCGACCCGTTAACTCACCCACCGCCGCTAGGTTGCGAAATGAATGCATCACTCCCTTTGGCATGCCGGTAGTGCCTGAGGTGTAGATAATGGTCGCAAGCGCTTCCATGGGCATTACAGGGCTTTGTGTTAGCGCCGGCATTTCTGTCATAACGTCCTGCCAAGGTTTAGCATTTTTTACTTCAGGGGGGCAGATCGCTAGGGAGATACGGTGCAGAGTCTCAGGCACACCCGCTTCCATCGCGGGCCAGTCGGCAAGCTTGCCAATGAAAATGGCTTGGCATTCACTGTGTTCTAGAATGGGTTGAATTGACGCAGCGGTGAGCACGGGATACAGCGGCACACCCACAAAGCCGGCCATCCAAATTGCTAAGTCGGCCATAATCCAGTGTGCGCAATTGTTGGATAATATGGCTACTCGACTGCCTGGCGCTAGCTTCAATGTACTGAGATAGGCGGCCATGCTGCGAACCTGCTCGCCCGCTTGAGCCCAGGTAATTTCCTCAACTCGACCCGTGGGATAAGGCTGAACAAAAGCAATTTCATCCGCTTGCTTTTGTTCCCGCTGATAGAATGCCTCTAAGGGAGATAAATACGAATCATACAATGCCGAATCGTAAACTTCTGCTGCCGTGTTGTCCGTGTCGAGCCGATTATAATCCATATTGCCCCGCTGCTAAGTCCCGCATAATTTCCTCCGAGCCTCCACCAATAGCATTCACTCTTACCTCACGGTAAATGCGTTCAACCTTATTGCCTCGCAGATAACATGCGCCGCCCAGAATTTGGCTCGCCTCACGAGCACAAAATTCCATGGTTTCGCTGGCTTGAACTTTCAACAAGGCCAAATCACCAAAGTTGGAGCGCCCCTCTATAACCGCTTGCGTCACGTGTTGGGTGTAAGCTTGAGTGGCATTGATTCTCTGTTTCATCTGGGTGATTTTGTGGCGAATCACCTGGTGCTTCGAAAGCGGTTTTCCAAATGTCATACGCTGTTCAGCCCAAGACACCGCCTCGGCTAAACAACAGCGAGCACAGGCTTCCATATTGACGATCATCGCCAAACGCTCGTTGTTGAAATTGTTCAGTATCACCAAAAAGCCGTGTCCCTCTTCACCAATGAGGTGGTCTACAGGCACTTTCACGTCGTCAAAATAAATGGTCGCCGTATCGGAACACCACCAGCCTTGCTTTTTATCCAGTGGCGTCCGCGACACACCTTCTAGGTGGGTGGGGATCAGCAGCATTGAAATTCCCCCTCCGCCTTCACCACCGGTGCGCACGGCCGTGCTGATCCAATCGGCACCCATACCACCTGAAATAAAGGTTTTACTGCCATTAACAATGTAAAAATCACCTTCCCGTCGAGCCGTGGTCGTCAGATTTGCGACGTCTGAGCCACCGGAGGGTTCGGTGATACCCAGTGAGATACGTTTTTCGCCCGCCAACACTGCAGGCACTACCTGCTCTTTAATGGCTTGCGGCGAAAAGTTCACTACCGGGGGCAGGCCAATGCCGTGAACTAGCAGAGTGCTGGCGATGCCACCTGCCGAACCAATGCGCCCCAGCTCTTCACTCAAGATATTGAGATAGTGCTGATCAATTCCCTCTGAAATACCTCCGAACTCTTCCGGGTAGCCCAATTGCAGCAGGCCAAAATCGGCGGCCTTTTTCCACATTTCATCCGGTATTTTGCCGCTTTCATCCCAGTCGTCCATAAAGGGCTCAACCTCTACAGCCAGAAATTTCCGCAGGTGCTCGCGCCAACTATGATGTTCAGGGCCCAGCTTCTCGTTGTACAGGGCGGCACTGTCAAAATCTAAGGCCATAATGAATCCTTTATTATTGAAATGATGAGCTCATTATGAAATAACCAAAGGCCTGCAAACACTGACCCGAAGCTGCTTGTTTTCTATCTCAATTTACCACTCTTCTCAGAGATCAATACTGAGTTTGGCAGCATATCCAGGTGCTAAATCGTGTTATTGTAGGTAATTCTCCAGCATTCACGGGCCACAGCTTTAACACTATGGAAATTACCACCATTCCCATTCGCTACATTCACGCCCTGCTGGGGGCCGCCAAGCACCGCGGTGTAGACGGCGAAAACCTGTTACGCAAAGCCGATATCTCTGCTGAACTGCTGGGCAATAACAAGGCTAGAGTGCCGGCCGCTCAATATGTCCAGTTCAGTCAGTCGCTAACGGAGGCCTTGCAAGACGAATACTTGGGATTTATGAACACCCCCTGTAAACCGGGCACCTTTGAAATGATGTGTTACGCCTGTATCAGCTGCCCAAACTTGCAGCAGTTTTTGGAGCGAGGCATCAAATTTTATGGTTTAGTGACCGATTCGGTCGATCTATCTGTGCACATTGAAGGAGAGGAAGCACAATACGTGCTCAATACGGGGCATGGCACCGTTGACCCAGAGAATTTTCTGCCCTTTATTATGCTCAGTATTGTGCATCGTTTGTCTAGCTGGGTAATAGACCAGCCGCTTATATTACAATCAGTCAGCTTTACACACCCTCGCCCAGACTCAGTGGATGAATACCACTTTCTCTTCAAAACACCGGTGAAATTTGACCAAGCTGCCAATAGCCTAAATTTCAGCAGCAACTACTTGACCATGCCCAATCGTCAAAATGAACAGTCACTAGAGACCTTTTTGGAGTCCCCACCCCGTCGCTTGATGGGCATATCCAGCTCTGAAAACAGCTGGGTAATTAAAATAAAGCGCCAGATAAAAGAAAACATGAACGCCGATTTCCCGGAGTTTGACAGTATTGCAGAGCGGCTCAATTTAACCACCGCCACTCTTCGGCGGCGCCTTAGAGAAGAAGGTAGCTCCTATCAACAGATTAAAGACGATATTCGCAGAGATGGCGCTATTTTCAATTTAGGAAAGGGGAATTTGAGTATCGAGCAAGTGGCTGAGAGAGCTGGATTTTCAGAACCCACCTCATTCTTTCGCGCATTTAAACGCTGGACAGGTGTCACCCCTCGAGCGTACATCACCAAAAAAGAACCCGTCACCTGAAGTGATCTTTACACCTGTGTCTTCAGAGTGGAAATCAAGAATTCACAAGCTCGTCATAAACCGACACACTGTTCCGACCGCCCTCCTTCGCCTGATACAAAGCCTTATCAGCTCTGTGCAAAGCGACTTCAAGGTTGGAGTCTTCCGCGCGCATTTCACTCAAGCCAATGGACACTGTTACCCGCACACTAAAGTCTTTAAACACAATCTCTAATTCAGCTACGTCCTTACATAACCTCTGCGCCACCTCACGGGCCATGTCGATACTACAATCGGACAGCATCAGGGAAAATTCTTCGCCTCCTAAACGCCCCAAGAGATCACTTTCCCGCAAGTTGTTTCCCAATACTCGAGCCACAGCTTTAATGGTTTCGTCGCCCATAGCATGGCCATAACGGTCATTCACTTGTTTAAAAAAGTCGATATCCACCATCAATACAACAGAATTCAAGGCGCGACGTTGTTGACGGACAAACTCTCTCTCAGCCATCTCGAGGAAATGCCGCCGGTTAAACACCTGTGTCATACCATCAGTGGTTGCCAGTTCGTAGAGTTTAGAATTTACCGTTTCCAGCTTTTGATTGGCTTGATTCTTGAGCCTATTTATTTTCAATAGAAAGTAGATCGTCACAAAAAGCACTATGGACCCTAAAAAAACTAAGAGCATCAACATTCTCTGCGTATCAATAGTTTGGTCTTTTTGTAATATTGTACTATCTTGCTTATCAATTTTCGAAAGATACTCCGCTAGCACTTCTTGGCTTTGCTCAATCAGAACTTGAAGCTTCTGAATTTCTTGCTCTTTCAATAGAAGAACCGATCTAGCCTTTTCCATAGACAGATTCTGCTTACTAATTTCAACTTGATTGCGGGCGAATTCTTTGCGAGTTCGCTTGATTTCAGAAATTAATTCCTCTAGTTGATATTCGTTATTCTTTATAATCACCCGATTATCAGCCAATTTCTTATTAGCCTCATCAAGGTGACTCGACTTTTCTTTCAGTTGTTCAACTAAAATCTGTAAAGCCTTGTGTTCAAGCTCAATTTTTTTAGACAGCTCTTGTAGATGTATGGCCTTCTCTCTAAGTCCCTCCCGAAGGTCCTCTCGCGACCCTCCGATACCTAGAAGCCCAGCCGAAACTTTAAAACCTCGTGCCAGTAGGTTATCTCGATGTATGGATATGGAGACTTTATTGCGTGTAGAAATCAAATTTATTAACTTCGTAGCAATGTGTGTTTTCCCATCAGTTATAATCAAAGCATGAGGGTTTCTCGAAAAAATCTTGCTCATTGAGCTAAGTTTATTTTTAGCAATATAAATTACGGTGTACTCGCGAAAGTCACCTCTAGTGGTAGCCATAAAATTGAGATATACGGATTTACCTTGTAGAGTTTTAGGCCGCCCAAGCTCAAACGCTAAACGCTCTTCCGAATCAGCGCCAATAACCAACACTCGGAATGCCTCTTCTTCCCCGCGCTCAGGCCAGCTAATATGTTGAATAATCTCAAAGGTGTAATGAGCCTTTGCCTCAGAAAAGGTCAGAGCCTCCCCTGCAAACGCTCGAAAGGAGAACAGTAGAAAGTAAGCTATTAGAAGCTCTGAACTGTATTTATGCCATCTTGCGGTTCGTTCGTTCACCATAAATTGTCATCAGCACAATGGGCTACGCTCAATAGGAACAGTAAGAGCCTCTACAGCATGTATCAATACGCACCCTATCTGTTCAACTATTTAGAATTAATCGATGCATCCTGCAGGCGGGACTCACACGCACACTTTCACAGCTCGCGATAGTTTAACTGTAGTTCTAGATAGCCTCAGAATCAACGTTTTGGCTCTAGCGACTTTAGTGGATAAATAACCGCCAGGTGAAAAAGAGGAAACAGCGGCTAAATCCGCTCAATCAAGGTTGCCACTCCCACCCCTGCGCCGCCGCAAATCGCCACAATGCCTCGTGGTAAATCACGGCGTTCAAGCTCATCTAGCAAGGTGGCTAACAGATTGCCTCCTGTCGCTCCCAAGGGATGACCCAAGGCAATGGCACTGCCATTAACATTCAAATGCTCAGTCGGAATGTCGAATTGTTGTTGATATTTAAGAACACTGGCGGCGAAGGATTCATTCACCTCCCATAAATTAATGTCAGCTGGGCGTAAACCTGTAGCTTTTAGTAATTTTTCAGTAGCCCGAATATGACCGGTCAACATTTTTACCGGTTCGTCGCTGGCATTGGCAAAGTGCCGAACCCGCGCTCGGGGCCGTAAACCTAAAGCCTGACACCGAGTTTTACTTGCCAGTAATACTAAAGACGCTCCATCTACAAAGGCAGGAGCGTTACCCGCGCTGTGGCGAGCGGCCAATTGAGCGTTCGGATAAACTTGCTCGACAACACGCTGACCATCCTCAACAAAAGATTCAAACGCAGGGGGCAATGCTGCAAGAGATTCACGGCTGAGATCGCCACGAACTGCATTGTCATAGCTTAAGATTGCAGCGCCATCCTGATTATTGACGGGCACCATAGAACCAAGAAAATATCCCTTTATGGTCGCTTCTTCGGCTCGCTGATGCGAACGAATAGAAAGCTCGTCCAATGCCTCTCGCTCATAACCTTCTTGCACGGCAATCAAATCGGCTGACAAACCCATATGCATAAAGCGCGTAGCCTCTATGACTTTTGGGTCGCTGTACCAAGCTCCATTATCGGCAAACATCGGCACGCGAGTTATCTGCTCTATACCACCGGCCACCACCAACGATTCCATTCCGGCCATCACTTTACTGGCGGCCAAATTGATGGCGTCTAAACCGGAACAACAAAAGCGATTCAAAGTCACCCCGGACACTTCGTTAGACCAACCCGCGTAAAGACTGGCAATCTTTCCCAGGTTGGCGCCCTGCTCACCGCTTTGGGTAGAGCAACCCAGTAGTATATCCTCTACTTCTGCTGAATCAAATTCATTGCGCTGCGTTAAAGCCTGAAACAAAGGCAGCAACAAATCGACAGGTCTGAGCGAGGCGTAGGCCCCGTCTTTTTTAGCTTTTGCGCGAGGTATACGTACAGCGTCAACAATGTAAGCATCGTTCATTATTGTGCAACCTCAATTACCAAGGGCTTGCTAAGACGAGGCACTAAAACAGGTGTGCGCTGCTTGTAGTCTTCGTAGTTGGCCTGCCCTTGCCAGCGTTTGTCTGCGCTGGCTTCAAGCATAGGAATACCGCTGATGCGCGTCAGTAATAGCGTGACAAATACAGGTGAGATCATAGTGACCAGTTGCCAACCCGACAGCACAGGCAGCGCAATCAAGCTGACCCCCATCCACAGTACGATTTCACCGAAATAGTTAGGGTGGCGAGAGTAAGCCCACAACCCAGATTGAATAAACCCTTTTTGGCCCTGCTGCGCTCGCCGAAAAACACGTTTCTGGTGGTCAGCTATCACTTCAAAGCCAAAGCCAAACACCCACAAAGCCAAGCCGGTTAAACCGACCCAACCCAAAGGCAGTGTGGACTCTGATGTGATAGCGGCCAAAGCGCTTGAGCAGGTAACAAATACCCACAAGCCCTGAATGGTCCAAGCGGTGAGAAAGCGAAGCAAGACGGGTTTAATGGCATCAAATCGACTGTCGGAGCCGTCTTTGGAAATTCTAATAAACAGAAAACTGCCTAGGCGTATGGCCCAAATGCTCACCAGCGCGGCTAGAAGCAAGGAGCGTATATCAACACTGCCGGACAATATCAGCGCGCAAGCCACAAGCGTCAAGTACGTTAAACTGCCAATCAGATCGTAAAAATGCTCTGTTTGAAATTTGTAGGCGGGAATAAAGGCCAGCCATTGCACCGCAAAAGCCAAGGCCGCGCAGAGCACAAATATTGGAAGAATACCAAAAGGGGTTTCGGTCAATAATCCTCCGCGGCTGCCCCCCCAAGCTAGCAAAGCGGCCAAGACTAACACCACTGAAATGGACACTAAGGAACGAATATTTTTTGAGCTCATATCAAGTTCACCCTACATTTTTTAAAAAGGGAAAAGGGAAAAGAAAGAGGGCGCTACCGCCCAATAATCAAGCTGGCACAAGTGGTTGCACTGCCACCCAAATTAAAGGTCATCATGTTGTTGGCGCCGTCAATTTGATAAGAGCCCGCCGACGCAGTACTTTGTTTGAAGCAGTCGAGCGCCATGCGCACACCCGTTGCACCAACAGGGTGACCCAGCCCGATCAAACCACCACTCATGTTGATGGGTAATTTTCCACCCAGCTCTAGCTCACCGCTCTCAATGGCTTTCCAGGCTTCTCCCGGGGCATAAAGGCCACTGTGATCAAGCACCATGTATTCAGTAATGTTGAAACAGTCATGCACTTCCATGCCATCAATGTCGTGTACGCTCGACATTCCTGCGCGCTCAAAGGTCTGTTCAAATAATTGTCTTACGTGAGGAAAAATATAATTTTCGGCGGCACTGATGCGCAGCTTTTCCTGTAAAGCCATGGGGGCATTTACGTGTCCCCACCCCTTAATATAAGGAATATCGGCAAAGTTAAGCCCACGCTTTTTGGCGTAGTCTCTGGCTTTGCTTTCTGAGGCCAAAAATACCGCGGCCGCACCGTCTGTAATTTGCCCACAGTCGTTGCGACGAATACGCCCCGACACTACTGGGTTGGCCTGATCGTGCTCAGAAAAACTGTCATCGCTAAACGCCCACTTGCGCGACTGGGCATTAGGATTACAGCTGGCATTGCGAAAATTCTTTTGTGAAATGGCAGCCAAGTGTGATTGCTCAACACCATAACGCCGAGTGTACTCACTCAATAAGTTATCAAATGCACACGGCCACACGTAGGGGGTATCACTCCACTCCTTATCGGCCCAGGCCGCCCCGCGTAGATTTTCAGCCGCTTCCACGCCAGGCACATTGCGCATCACTTCAATGCCCAGCACGCAGGCAAGGTCATAACGGCCAGCTTCGATATCCGCCATTGCCCCAAACAAGGCCATAGATCCAGAAGCACAGGCGGCTTCGTGACTTGAAGCCGGAAGATTTGCCATTGCTTTGTCAACGTGACCAAAAAAGCCACCCAAATGGGCTTGACCGGTAAACAATGGCGCCACAAAATTGCCCACGTGACCAACGGCTACTTCACCTGCGTCTAACTGCGTAGAGGCCAATGCACCCTCCACCGCTTCAGAAAACAGCTCGAATATTCCGCGGCCTTCACGCTGAACATTGCGCGCAAAATCACTCTGGTAGCCACCAAGAATATAAACCCTTGAGGCACTCACGCTTGGGCCTCTCTTATAGTTGGCCCATCGGCCCACGCGGCGTGGGTGCCACTACAAATTCGGTGCGGTAAAATGATTTGGCAAACAGGGCCCGCCTCAACATTTTTTGCATCGATTAATACACACTCTGAACGATTCAACTTCATGTCGGTGATAAAACTCACCAGATATCCGTCGTCCTCATCCTTTGCATCAATTCTCGGCACAAAGGGCGCCTCACTGCCAAAGCGTTTGTCGCCAAAAGGCAGGCTCCAAGATTCACCAGTCTCTAAATCATGCTTAACCAAACCTGAGAACAGAAACCAACCGGGCTCACCCCAAGTAGAGTAAAGATAGCGAGACTTATGGCCAGCATAAGTCTGATTGAAGGTGCCAAATTCCAGCACCCTGTCGTCGAGGTGACCTTCCGTCACAGCGCCCGTTTTCAAGTTAAAGCGCCAGCGGTGCAGTTTAGATTTGAAAGAATGTTGGTCAATGTTCGCCATCATTTTGCCTACGACACGCGGCATGCCCGGCAGCGGCTCTGGTGAAGGGTCTTCTTGAAAATAACCGTCCAGCACAATTTCGTCGCCCTCTTCATAGGCATTCATCCAGTGCAGAACATACGTGGGGTCAGCTTCAAACCATTGAATATCTTCAGCCGTACCAAAACGCGGTAAAATCGCAAAACGTGTAGGGGTTTCTGGGTAGTACTTAGCGTGGTATTTACCCTCTTTTAGCAATTCCGGATCCCAAAACAAGGGTAGATCAACCAGAATGGAATAGTTTTTGGTGAAAGCCATATCGTGAGGCAAACGTGGACCAGGTAAGGGCACGGGCGTGTAGTGAACCAATTTATTGTTCTTATCAACCACGCCATAGTGCTGATAAGGCGGATATTTCGAATAATTGAAAAACAACAACTCGCCGGTATTTTCGTCCACCTTTGGGTGAGCCGATATGCCTTCCAGCGGTGTCCATCGCTCTGTGCCATGCTGCTCTAAAGTGTAAGGGTCAATGCGGTAGCCATCTCCACACTGCCAAAAAGTAGAAAGAATTTGCCCAGCATGCACCACCACATCGGTTGATGATGAATCTTTCACATGCCCTTGTGCACCCCAACCTGGACGCTTTGAAGTGAGAGGGTTATTGGCGATTCCAGCCCACAACGCCTCGCCAGCCTCCTGCTCAGCGTTAAAACCTTTTGTGCGTACAAAACGGTTGCGGTACACCGCCTTGCCGTCACGGAATGACATTGTGTGAATCATGCCGTCGCCATCAAAGGGGTGATAATTACCCAAGGGTTCTTGCACAGGGTTTTCAGTATTACGCACATAAACCCCGTCGATATCGTCGGGAATTGTGCCAATCACTTCCATATTTTCAGCGTCATATTCTGTGAAGTTAGGCGTCCACGCTCCGTTTAAATACGGGTGAATACTGGGTTTTAAGGTGTGCGGAACGGTATTTTTCCAAGTAACAGTCATGAACGCTCTCTCGCTTCAGGGGTTTTGTCAGCAAACCAAGACGCGCCGGCAGTGGTATTACGGCGTCTCAGCAAGTAACTACTGAAATAAGACTAACTATCAATTTCTTTCAAGTCAACCAAGTATTTTTCGATAATTACTGGCATTTACTGCTATATATAAGACTTGATATTAACTTCTATTATGAGACTCTTTGTTTTTATAACTCCCGGGAATAGTGCTTGAGCGTTTATCATTTGGGTCACTTTTGATAGTATTCGCCGATGAACATAAACCGACTCATTTTAAACAGCGCCGTAGCCCAAGGCTTGGACGTTATCGGCGATCGCTGGGCACTGCGAATTCTGAATGAAGCCTTTAACGGCAAGCGGCGCTTCGAGGAATTTCGCAGCCACACGGGCGCCAGCCGAGCAACACTCACTCGCCGCCTCACCGCTCTGGTCGATAACGACATACTGTATAAGCGCCCCTACTCAACAGGGGCTACTCGCTTTGAATATAAGTTCACAGAAAAAGGCCTAGGTTTATTTGGTGCTTCCCTACTGGCTCGACAGTGGGAACTAGATTGGAAGGTTGAAGAACCCGAGACCAGTGACAAGCAACTCTTCCACAGCCCTTGTAACAGCATCCTCCAACCCAGAGCAGTATGCAGACACTGTCACGAAGCCCTTGAGCTTGAAGATGTTTCCTGGCTCAGCTTAGATGAAGAATTGAACAATCAAATGGATGAAATAAAATCCATCCATCAACAGCACCAAGCTGACTTAAGCTCCGAGAACATCAACAATACACCCGAAGTAAAATTGGCCGACTTGGTTGGAGATCGCTGGACTCTGCTAATTTTAATCGTGGCATTTTTTGGCACCACACGTTACGACGACTTTTTAAAACAACTAAAAATCGCGCCGGGAATTTTAGTTGAACGCCTAAAAAACTTAATTGAAGCTGGGGTATTACACCGTAAAAGCTATCAAAGTAACCCGCCCCGCTACGCCTACAAATTGACGGCAAAAGGAAGATCGCTATACCCCTTCACCATGTCATTGCGCCAGTGGGCCATAGATTGGCTACCAGACAAAGTCTCAGAGCCCAATCTAATTCACAGCTCCTGCGGTGAAGCTCTGGCGGTGGAGATCCATTGCGAGTCATGCAAGCAAAAACCTTGGCCTAGAGATGTTCGCCTGCAGTTTTAAAGCCCTGCGTTCAAACCCTCCCTCATCTTTACAAAACTAATCACAATTGCCCCTAGAATTGACAGGTTCAGATTGAATCTTGCCCACGGTATCGGTAAGTTGGAGCACAGTTTTTATAATAATGAGGCAAGGCAATGATCAACATAACCGTCAATGGCCAAGCGCAAGCTCTAGATGTCGCGGCCGACACTCCCTTACTTTGGGTGATTCGTGAACAACTTGGGCTGACCGGCACAAAATTTGGCTGTGGTATTGCCCAGTGCGGCGCCTGCACCGTTCACCTCAACGGCACCCCTATTCGCAGCTGTGTCACCCCCCTAGCCGCCGCGGCCGGCGCGCACATTACCACCATTGAAGGCATTGCCAACAACGACAAACTCCACCCTGTACAAGAGGCCTGGGTTGCAGAACAAGTGCCTCAGTGTGGCTACTGCCAATCTGGACAAATAATGTCGGCGGTGGCTTTACTCCGCGACAATGCAAATCCTAGCGACCAAGATATCGACCAAGCGATGTCCGGCAATGTATGCCGCTGTGGCATGTACGGCCGAATTCGCAAGGCGATCAAAACCGTAGCCGGCAGCCCCGTGCAAATGTACAACCCAGAAACTGATGCGGAAAGCCAGGAGGTGCAACATGGGTAAGTGGACTCGACGCGGTTTTATTACCGCCGGTGTTGTGGGTGGCGCGGCTCTGGTAGTAGGTGTCGCCATTCGGCCGGGCGACCAAGCCAGCAAAGTAGCAAAATATGTAAAAGGCAAAAATGATTCCCTAGTAACTGCATGGATCAAAATTGGCCTAGACAATAAAGTCACTGCAATAGTGCCGCACTCTGAAATGGGACAAGGCGCGCAAACAGCACTTTCGCAAATGCTGGCTGACGAGCTGGATGCTAACTGGGATGATGTGTCATTCATTGAAGCACCGGCTGAAGATGCTTATGCCAACTTTTCAATGGCCAAAGGCTACATACTTGGCGACGCCAATATCCCCAAGATACTCGTAGGCACCGTCGACGGTGTATTCCTCCAAGCAACCAAGGCCATGCACCTACAAATCACCGGCGGCAGCGCCAGTGTTCGCACCACCGGCGTTTACGGCATGCGAGTGGCAGGAGCGGCAGCTAAGGCCCTACTGTTGGAATCAGCTGCAGAAGCGTGGCAGGTGCCACTTGGCGAACTCAGCAGTGCCCTAGGTTATATACATCACAAAAACTCTGGCAAGTCGGCCCCCTACGCAGAATTTGCAGCCGTCGCGGGAGAAAAAACACCCTCCTCGACACCCCGCTTAAAAACGCCCGAAGAATTTACAATCATGGGCAAAGACAAGCCGCGTTTTGACATTCCTGCGAAAGTCGATGGCAGCGCCCAATTTGGTATTGATGCCTCGGTACCCGATATGAAAATTGCTACGGTGCAGGCCGCCCCCGTATTTGGCGCAACGGTCAAAGGCTTTAACGCCGAAGCGGTTCTCGCTATGCCTGGCGTCAGTAATATCGTCAACCTAGACGATGCCGTGGCAGTGGTCGCCCAAGGTTACTGGCAGGCTAAACAGGCACTCGCGCTTGCAGATATTCAGTGGACAAGCACCCAAGAGGATTTGCGCAACAGTGACGGCATTCTTTCGCAGTTTAGAAATGACATTAAGCAAGCGAGAGCCGAAGGTAAAACTGAGGAAGATAAAACCCAAGGCAACCCGGAGGCCGCCTTCGCAAGCGCCAGTCGCATTGTAGAGCGCCAATACAGCGTGCCGTATTTGGCCCATGCCTGTATGGAACCGATGAATGCTTTAGCGCGCGTGGCTAATGGTCGCTGTGAAATATGGACCGGAACCCAAAACCCGCTTGGTTTTAAACACTCTGTGGCCGAAGCCCTGGAGATAGATTCTGAAAATGTCAGTGTGAGCAATTTCTTTATGGGCGGTGGCTTTGGTCGTCGCTCCAACGCCGACGTTGCCATTCAAGCGGCGCGAATTTCTCAGAAAACCGGCCACGCAGTAAAACTAATTTGGTCGCGAGAAGAAGACATGGGCCACGATCATTATCGCCCTGCCGTCGCTTCAGACTTCCGCGCCGCCTTGGGTGAAAATGGCTTGCCCACAGCATGGGAAAATACTTTTGTAGACAAGCACGAGCCTGTAGAAGCACCCTACATTCCCTATGCAATCGACCACCAAGACATCGCGTTTGTGAACAGCCCAACTCACATTCCATTTGGGCCCTGGCGCAGTGTTGATCACTCACAACACGGATTTTTTACCGAATCGTTTGTGGACGAACTAGCCCATGAAGCGCAACAAGACCCCTACGAATTTCGTCGTGGTTTACTAAGCGCACACCCAAGACACCTCAAGGTTTTAAACTTGGCCGCCGAAAAAGCCAATTGGCAAGAACCTTTACCCGAAGGTAAAGGGCGTGGTATTTCCCTTCAGGAATCTTTTGGCTCTATCGTCGCGGAGGTAGTTGAAGTTTCGGTAAACGACGGTGTAGTCAGCGTGGACCGAGTAGTGGTCGCCATTGATGCAGGTTTTGCCGTGTCCCCCAATGGCCTCATAGCGCAAATGGAATCAGGTGTGATCTACGGCCTTACCGCGGCGCTGTACGGTGAAATAAACATTGAAAATGGGCAGGTTAAGGAACAGAACTTCGATTCATACCCCATGGTGAGAATGGCCACGGCGCCGGTCATTGATACCTTCATCATCAACAGCCACGAAAGTTGGGGCGGCGCAGGAGAGCCCGGCACACCCGGCACAGCTCCAGCCCTAACCAATGCCATTTTTGCCGCTACCGGAGAGCGCATTCGCTCGCTTCCTGTTAGCACACATAAATTCACATAGGAACGGGCAAGATCTTAGAGATAAGCGATTAAAAATAAACCTTTTAACAAAGTAGGCGGGCTCTCTGGAGATTTCAGCGAGCCCGCCACCGGCTTTAGAATTGATACTCTGCGTTAATGTAGGCATTTCTAGGTCGAGAATAGATACCATTTTCATAACCAATGGCACTATTAGAATCACCACCCACTAGGTAGAGTTCATCTGTCAGATTTTCAATTCCCCCTGAAACACTCCAGTTACCATCTGCTGCGGAATAACGAACTGAGGCATTCCAAGCGGTATGACCATCGTCAAAAACATAATCGCTATTATTGGCTTCGAAATGTTGGCGGGATTTGTAATGACCGTCTAGACGGGGTGTGATATTTGCACCGTCGTTTAGTGCGAACATATAAGACACACCCCAACTGGCCGTGCGAGCCGGCGTATTGACGAACTCGTCATCAAGAGACAAGCCGGCCGCCAAGGCACCCGGTGTTAATTCATCGTATGCTGCGTCGATGTAGCCCACATTTAGGTTAAGCAATAGCTCCGGAATAGGCACCCAAGTTAGCTCAAGCTCTACTCCGTCAATCACCGCTACGGCAGCATTGGTTTGGAATGTGGCGATCCCCCCTGCGTTGGCTGCAACAATCATATCGTCATAATCACTGTGGAACAGGGAAGCATTGAAACGAAGACCTACGTCAGGGAGCTCGGTTTTCAAACCAAGTTCATAACTTGTGACGGTCTCTGGGTCAAAGCTCGGCAAGTTACCATTCAAGCTTGGGTCGTCGCGGAAGTTGGTATTGGTAATACGCCACTCAAAACCACCGGACTTAAACCCTGTAGAAACAGAACCGTAAGCGGTAGTATTTTCATTTAAATCATGGGCCAATACCAAGCGATAGGTACTTTCACTAAAGCCGATTTCATTCCAACCCTCTGGAAACAACTCACTGGTACCGGGCGCTCCGTGTTCAGGTGGATTTTCAATGTCACCGCCAGGATAGCGATAGGCATTGGGATTCACTCGCTTGGTTTCGTCGGTGTAACGCAAGCCAGCGGTCAGATGCCAATCTTCACTAAGATGGTAAGTACCTTCGCCGTAAATCGCATAGTTTTCATTCTCAACAACGCCACCCACATGTACAGGATAAGCCGTACCCTCTAATGCACCTGTAAAATCCAACTGGTTGTCAGCTTCTTCTGTGTAATAGAAGACACCCGCCACCCAATCCAGTTGATCTGAAGAACCATTGAAACGGAAATCGGCGCTGAACTGATTGTGAAGATATTCGTCACGATTTTCAAAAATGTTAAATTCCGTTCCGTCAACCTGACGCGCAAAATAGGCCTCGATATCACGATAGGCCAAGATGAGCTTCGCACTTAAGCCATCATTGATATCGTAGGTAGATGAGAGTGAAACGCCCCAACTATCGATATCGTTCTGTGACAATGACGTTTCTCGAGTTTTAAAGGGGCCCTCATTTAAGCTGTTGTTATAACAATCACTGCCCACGGAAGAATCACCTTGAATACAATTAGATGCGGTGGAGGTAACCGACAAGGCCGCCAACGCTCCATAACCATTCCAGGACGCGGGCAATAAGGCGCCATCACGCACAAATAAATTCACTTCAGGAGCCGACTCCTCACGCTCATGAACAAAATCGGCCGCCAGAGCAACAAGCAGCTTATCACTTGCGTCCCACTCCACCCGCACGCGGCCACCGAGGGAATTATCATTACCCAGTTTTTCCGAACCCGGAACAAGAATTCGCTCTACTGTGCCGTCGCGTTGACGGCTCATTACATTGACGTTTGCACGCAGGGTGTCTGATATTGGCACGTTGACGTTTGCAAACAATTCACGGCGACTGTCGTCTCCCCCCACAATACGAACAGAACCTGCAAGCTCGTTACTAGGTGCATTCGTGGTTAAAGAAATGGCGCCACCAATACTGTTGCGACCAAATAAGGTACCCTGAGGGCCTCGTACCACTTCTAAACTTTTAATGTCCATTAGGTCTAATACAGAACCAATAGTTCGCCCCATGTAGACGTCATCCACATAGATTCCAACTCCGGGATCCACTACCGGCACGTAATCGTTCTGGCCAATTCCTCGAATGTAAACAACGGCCGAAGAGGTAGACCCCGACACAGTGCCCGTTGTAGTAAAGCTAACATTAGGTGCGATACTGGCTATACCGGTTAAATCAGCCACACCCATTTCACTGAGCAGCTGGCCACTCACCGCGGTCACGGAAATGGGCGTATCTTGAAGGCTTTCTTCTCTTTTTCGTGCGGTAACAACAACTTCTTCTAAGGTAAAACCTTCTGCCTGTACGGTTGCGCTACTCATCACTGGAGAAAGTATTATCGCACTAACGGCTGCCGATAAACTTTTTAAACTAAGTAATTTAATATTTGGTTTTATCATCATTGCGCCCTTCTGTTTTATTTTTAGAATCATTCAGGCTAGCAAACAATACCCATAGGCTAGCCATTTTCGGCAAGAGAAACTGCACACTTACCTTTGATTCAACGCAGACAAAACAAAAGCGCGCCAAATTATTTTGGCATTTAAAGATTCATTACATATAGGCAGGAAATAGAAAACACCAGTAGAACCAAAATACTCAGAACACTCAGGCTGTACTGTTTGCCGTGAAGTCTTTGCTGTAGCGGAATTTCTTTAGAACACATAGCGCGATGATTACAAAAGGCGATAAAGGGTGCAGACACAAAAGCCAAGGTTGCCGCCATATCAATTAAGCCCTTAAAAGAATCGGCCCAATAGGCTATCAAGAAATAAGCCAGCACCACGTGAAGAAAAACTGTGCCTAAATAGAAATGACGAGAGCCCTCTGGCGCACGAACTAAGGCTTCATCTGAATCCTGCTTAAACGTTGCAAGCAGTGCACTCACGACCCTCGGGTAAGCATCCACAACGGTTAACACTGTTGAAAACATAACTGCCAAGGCGGCTGAAGCGATAAGTGGGGCACTCCAATCACCCAGAGTTGAGGCATACATCGAAATTATCTGCGAGGAAAAATTAGCGGCGTTATTGGAAAAAGTTACGCCGCTGTTGTGCATAACACCGGCTCCTATAAGGCAAAAAAACAGCGCCAACAAGGCGGTTCCCCAATAACCAATTTGAAAATCCAAGCTGCCTTCGCGAGCTGAATCACCCCTGCTAGGCGAAAGTTTCTCTTTTTCTACGGTCCACAGAGATTGAACAATACTCATATCTAGACTGGTGGGCATCCACCCAGCGAGTGCCACGGCAAATAAAATGGTTTTTAAGTCCCAACTCTCCAACACCCAGGAGCGTGCATTCGAAAATTCAATATTAGGAAGCACCAGAATGGTAGTCAGTACAGTCACCAAGGACAAAAAAATCACCATATACTTAGCGGTGTTTTCTAGATATTGATAATTGCCTTTCCAAACAATTGCCACAGCCAACAACATGACCAGCAGCGAAGTTAGAGGCAAACTCAGCGCATCGGAAATAACAGCCTGAGCAAGCCCGGCTGCGACAATGGTAACACCCGCCAAGGTAATGGACATGGTGCCCATTATTACCAAACCTAGCAGCATCAGTGGGCCGCGACCTTGTTGTCGATAGGCGTGCAAAAGTGACTTCCCTGAAATTCGAGCGTAGAGACTGCCAGAACGAAAAGTACTGTATTTAAATACGTGAGCCGCCACAATAATCAGTAGCATCCCCAAACCGAAGGCCGCTCCCGCACGAGTGGATTGCACTAAGTGCGACACACCAACGGAGGTGGCAGCAAATAAAATACCCGGCCCCAAGGCCTCCATAAACGAACGACGTTCAGCTAAGTTAATAACTTGGGTTTGGTCGCCTCTAGGGGCTTCATGTTCGAATCCTGATGGCACTGTATCTACTCCTAATATTGTATTTTTATAGTTATTTTTCTAACTTAACGAAAGCGATAACTCGCCTCCAAACCATAGGTGCGACCGATGCTTGGCACTTCAGCCGCTAAACTGTAGGAACCTCCTAAGAGATTAAAACCAAAGAGCGAATACTCTTCGTCGCCAAGATTTTTCCCCCACAAAGAAATATTCCAAGTTGAGTTCTTAGCAGACAACGACAATTTCCCATTCACTAAGGCGTAGGCACTCTGAGTCAAAATTGGCGAATTTTGGGCATCCTGAAATACCTCATCCTGCCAGCTCAGGTCCATATTTAGGGCTAGAGTTGCTCGCGAGTTTAAGGGAATTTCGTAGCGAACACTGGCATTTGCACTGGTTTTTGGCGTGTGTGTTTGTGTTCTCCCCAAACCTGGGGCATTCGATTTAATGTCAAAATCAATGAGGCTAAGACCTAAGCGTATGTCCAGGGCTTTTAGTGGGCGCCACCATAGCTCAAACTCGCCTCCTCTTACGGCCGCGTCTCCCGAATTGGTTAACTCCGTATACGGAAAACCGAGGCCGGTACCGGCATTGAAGGACACATTATGCTTGAATTGTAGGCCGCTATATTCGTAGAAAAATAAAGCACTATTGAACCTTAAAGATTTATTGAGAAGGTCGCTTTTGTAACCCAGCTCATAAGCCCAAATTATTTCTTCTTCGACAATTTCATAAACTTTAGGGTCTAAGCCAATTGAACCGTTAATACCTCCTGACTTAAACCCCTTACTAAAACTACCGTAAATTAACTGTTGTTCTAAACCTGAATATTCAAAGCCCACTTTTCCAGATACGTCGCTCACACTAAAAATTTCATTGCACAACTGAGTACCATCGTAAACGCATCCTCCAGCTCCAAACAGCGGCAATACTCCATTACTGCTAGATTCATCACTGAGCCCCTGTTCGGCGGCCAAAGCATCAAAAGGCGAACCCACTTCTAATAAAACACGGCTACCGCCAGTAAAAGATTTTTTCTCGTAGGTGTAACGCAAACCCAACACAGCGCGAAGATGAGTCGCAAGCTCGTACTCTAGATGGGTAAAAATTGCAGTGGTATCGGTTTCTTGAACATATTCCGTGATCGGCACGAAACGATCAGGAGAACCCACGGTGGGCCCCAGAGAGTCACTAAAATCAAAGGCCTCAACGGTGTCATAGCGATCATTGGAATAGAGAGCTCCGACGATCCAAGCGAGTTTTTCTTCTGCGGTAGACGACAACCTGAATTCTTGTGAGACTTGCTGCAAGTCGTTGGCGTAAAAAGAATCGAGCATACGTTTAGGGCTGCCATCTCGATCTTCATTGCGCTGGCGGGACAATTTCACCATCCCTGTAACAGATGACAGCAGTACCCGATCAAACACCCAGTCCACCGAGGTGCTAAAACCTAGGGTTTCATTGTCGATAACAGGCCTAACATTCCAACGTCCGCTATAGGCGTCGCCATCGGTGTCGGCCTGACCAAGATAGTCTGTACACTGCATGCGAGCCAAATCAACTTTGCCTAATTTCGCGGCTTCGCAGCTTACGGTTTCAGGGTCGAGAATATCGTTTTGCTGCCCATTCAAGGCCAAACGAGCAAGTTCGCTAGGGCCATGCCCCTTAATAATTTCGGGGTTCCCTGTAGGGATTGCATCAAAATTCATACCTTGAGAATTATTATTCGAGCCAAATAACTTGGCATTGACGAACATCGAGTTAGTGGGCTGCCAAGCAATTGTTATTCGCGCCGACTGTGTATCAACGCCGCCATGACGCTCGTTCAAAAAGGTATTCCGCTGATGCCCGCCCCTTTCAACATCTTGAAATGCAAAACGCCCCTGTAGATTGGAACTTAATGAACCACTTATTGTTCCCTCACGGGTCCGTGAATTGTAGTTACCCATACCCAATTTAAGCTGGGCTTCAAAATCTCTAGTGGGGTCATTGGTAAAATAGCTGACGGTGCCTGCCGTAGTATTTCGACCGTACAGCGTGCCCTGAGGCCCTTTAAGTATCTCGATCCGCTCAACATCAAATACTTGCAAGCCCATGAGTGCAGTCGAGCTCATAAACACTTCGTCTACATAGAGACCCGCTGGTGGGGTATTATTAATACGAGTGTCATTAAGGCCCACACCGCGAATAAAAATACTAGGCTGTGTATTACCATTGATGTTCGAGGTCACCACACTGGTGGCATTGGCGCCGAGTGCCGCCGTATCACCGATGCCCAGTTGCTCTATGGTTTGCGCGGTAAACACATTAATAGACAAACCAATATTTTGTGCATCTTGAAAGCGCTTTTGCGCCCTGACAATGATCTCTTCTATAACGAGTGGGTCAAACTCAATTTCACTCGACACCTCTGCCACAATGGTAATGCCGCCACGGTCATCACGCTTAGCGATAAGACCGGAATGCAATAGTAATTTGTCCAGTGCTAGATCGGGGTCGTATGCACCCTCGAGATTCTGACAGCGTTTCCCCTGGGTTAGAGATGGCAGAAAAAACAATTGCCTACGGGTGTGCTTGGCATATTCTCTTAAGCCGGAATCCATAGATTGAGCGGCGATATTAAATGTCATTTTATTAAGTATCGGCGCAGCGCCCTGCCTAGTCGCCGAGCTGGGCACGAGCTCGCTCGCCTCCAACTGCAGGGCGACGAGCATAAGTAAGGCCCACAACAGGGCTTTATATATACAGTTTTTTGTTGTCATTTTATGTGCCTGAATTTTAACTACTCTTCGGCGCTATTATTTTTTACTGCTTTTCTCTCGATATAACACGGTGGTGCCCGATTGCAGGTACCATTTAACGCCAAAATTTTCTCTCAAGGCAAACAACAGCGAGTCGTATGAACCATCGTCCAAATTAAAGTAAGCATTCAGGCGTTCGTCTTTTAGAGAACTATCTTGAATCACAATTTTTCGCACAGAATATCGGTTTATTTCAGCCACAATGTCTGCCAATGGCGCGTTAGTAAAATAAACCGTACCGTCTTTCCAAGCAGCCGTTTGTGATATTTCTGCGATCTTCTTCACATCAGACATAGTGCTATCACTGAACATCAAACTCTCGCCACTGGACAACAGTTTCTTAGAGATAGTTGGTTCACGAAGATTCGGGTTTTGTGCAAAGTCAGGGAGGGTCTTCTCAACCGAAATCTTACCTTCCAGCAAAGCCACACTTACGCTATTTGAGTCATTGCCGTAAATTCTCACATCGAAAATGGTGCCTAATGCAGTGATTTCACCGGCGCCTGCGCGCACCACAAATGGTCTACTGGTATTTTTTTGCACGTCAAAGAGCGCTTCACCTCGAGCCAAAATGATCCGCCGCTGATGAGTGCTGTAGTCGACATGAATTTCACTGGCGGTGTTAAGCGTGACAATACTGCCGTCAACCAAAGTAACGGCCCGACGCTCACCAGTAGTCGTTTGATGGATCACCAAAGGAGCAATAATTGGGTCCACATTAGTTTTTTGTACTACAACAAATCCAATAGCCGCCAGAGCAAACGCTGCAACTAATGCAAGTGGTCGTTTCAGATTCCAACGCCTTGGAAGAGCATCACCTAAGGTCTTACTCTGGGCAATAAGCTCTGCTATTTCGGGGTCGGCGCGAAGCTGGGCGCTGAGGCTGTAGGTAGATTCAACTTGAGACAAGGCGCTCTCCGCGCCTGGGCTCTGAATCCACTCTGCATATTCTTCACACTGTGCTTCGCTCAAGGTTTCGCCTTCAGCTAACAAGCACATCCATTCCGCCGCCGCCAACAGCAGGTCTTTGTCGTCAGACTTATTCATCGACCCACTCCTTCGCTGTTTTCTCGATCTAAGTAACGCTGGCAAAATGCCAAGGCCTCGTTTAGGTGTCGCTGTACAGTGCGTAATGGAACGCCAATCATGGCCGATATTTCCTTCGAATTCATATGCTCAAAACGGTGGAGCACTAATATTTGGCGAGACCGCTCGGGCAAGCCCAATATAGCCTCTTTGATTAGATTGAGCTGCTGGCTAACCAACACTTGTTTTTCGGGTGAGAGTTCAACCACATACATTTCGGAGTCGTGTTCGTTATGAGAATCATAGATAACAGGCGTCGCCTTCCGTCGGCGCGCGCGGTCTCGAACCAGGTTGATTGCAATGGTATACAGGTAGGCGCGGGGCTTTTCACTCAGCTTGTCAGGCTCATTCTGGCGAATAATACGGTAGTACACATCGTGCAGAAGGTCACTGGCCACATCGGCTTGTAAGCCCTGACGCTGCAGGAAACGTTTTACATCTCCTTTATACTGCTCGTACACGCTCTCATAGAAGGCCCGCTGGGCCGCCGTTAGGCGCGAATGGATCTCTGTAGCAGGCGCCAGATCTGGCCGCCTGCGCTGTTTCTTTACGTCCAACGCTTTCATACTCCGACGGTGGAACCCCAATATATTCAAGGTCTACCATTCTAAACGCATCGAAGGCGAATCGGCGCCAAATTTCTAAGATGACGATATCAAGCGTGTTGAGCACCCACCTCTACGGTTTTAGTTTTTGCGGTAAGCAAATACAGCAATGGCCCAAATGACCCACTTAACAAGGTAAGCACCACCCAAGGCGCAGGGTTTCTACCCGTGCTTTTTGCGTCTGGCACCAGCCAACTTAAGACCAGTACAAGTGCAACCACTAGGTCAGCGAGCACCTGCCAGCCCGCTGGGCTTTGGAGTTGATACTCAAAAAGTCCTATGTAACCCACTTCCGCCATTGCGTATAACGATAGCAGTGAAAACGGGAATAAAATAATTATGGCTAGAATACGTCGTTGCTTCATAGCAAACTCCTTCGGTTGGTTTCGATCTATACTCTAGACTCGCATGAATTGAAGCAATAACCTCAGAGGTTATTGCCGCTATAACCGCTTGTCAGCGACAATAGCGGCCACAGGAGAGAATAATCATGGGCGCCGATGCATCACAAAATTTCCGAGAGATTTGCCGCCAGTGGCGCCAATTTAGAAAACTGTCGCAACTGGACTTAGCGCTGGAAGCCAATGTATCTCAACGCCACGTGAGCTGGCTTGAAACTGGGCGCAGCCAACCAAGCCGAGAAATGGTGGTGAGGCTGTCTGAAGCCATGGATATTCCCCTGCGAAAAAGGAATTCATTTTTACAAGCAGCGGGGTACGCGGCCGCATACACAGAATCACAACTTGATGACCCAGGTATGAAGCCTGTACTCAAGGCCCTCACTCAGGTACTCAAGCACCACGACCCCCTACCCGCCATTGTGGTTGATCGCTTCTGGAATATGAAAATGAAAAACAAAGCGGCCGAGCTGCTGCTTAGCCTCAGCAGCAACCCAGAGGCAATGATGATCCAGAGGGGGAAACGAAAAGAACTCAACGTTGCCTTACTCACTTTACACCCTGAGGGGTTTCGGCCCTATATAAAAAACTGGGATCAAGCGGCGCCGGCATTTATTCGTCGCTTAAAGAGCGAGTCTATCGCCTCTGGCGACCCGGAATTACAAGCTCAGTTTGCGGAGTTCCTTCAGCTGGCAGGCCCTGTGGACGATTCCTATGCCGCCACCGAAAACCTTCTGCCCGTGCTGCCTTTAGAGCTAAAGATCGGCGAGGTAGAACTCAGTGTCTTCTCAGCCATTTCTACCTTCGGCACCCCTCAAGACGTCACCACTGATGAGTTGCGTATTGAAGCCTTTTACCCCACAGACGATAAGACAGAAGCGTTCTTTCGGAGTATGGCCTAAACGCCAATGCGGACAACGCTAGGCCGCCTTCGCCTTCACAAAAAAGTGCTTCACTAACTGGTAGAAACGGGTGATATGAATGGGTTTCTCGCCTTGAAAACGGTGCACCAAATAGAAGGGCCACTGGCGCCCTTGGTAGCTTGGCAATACCCGAATCATCTGGCCACTGGCAAGCTGACTTTGCACGGCAAATTCGGGAAATAAGGCCACACCCATGCGGTGCATCACTAAATCCACCGCACTTGGCAGCGTATTTGAAGACGCAAAAACATCCACATTCAAGTTAATTTTTTCAGACTCGGCACGCGTGTCATAGAGTGCCCGCTGAGTATTTTGCCAAGGGGCCGAGATCCACTTAATGTTCGAGAGATGCTGCAGCTTTTCGATGGGGCCATTTTTCAAAACATAGGCGGGTGTAGCGCACAGAATTTCTCTCGCAGAACCTATTGGCAGTGCTCGATAGTTGCTGTCTTTTAGCTCTCCGCCATAAATCGAAACATCCATTTTTGCCTGAATGAGATCCATCGGTTCATCACTCACCACCAGCTTTGGCTTCAGGCGAGGGAATTCGATGCACAATTGATTAAGTGCAGGAATAACGATATCTCGTTCACAAGAGTGAGGAATGGTGAGGGCAAATGTGCCCGACGGTTCTTCTTGGTTAGCGCTTAGCTCTGCAAACGCCAGGTTGACCTGGTCTTGCAACAACTCACAACGCCCAAGCAATTTTGCACCGGCGGTCGTTAGTGACATACCCCTTGTATGGCGGGATAAGAGCTGCTGACCTATATGCAGCTCTAAGCGCTTCACTTGCTGACTTACCGCTGACTTACTCATGCCCAGTTGCTTAGCAGCGCCGGTAAAGGACTGCTGATTCGCCACCTCAGCAAAGCTGAGTAGGGCCGGCAATAATTTTATATTGTTCATTTTATTAAACAATCCGTTAAATTTTTGGATATTGTAACAATAAACGCCCAATAATATCATGTGCCAACTTCTTCACCCAACACAGAGAACGAGACCATGACCGCACTAGTAATCGTAGATTTAAGCCCAACTGATGCCGAAAACCTCAGCGCCTATAGCTCAGAGGCCGCCAGCACCTTGGTGAGCTTTGGCGGAGAGTTTATCGCCAAGGGCGACATTCACATTCTTCATGGGGAATCGCCATTTCAAAAAAAAGTGGTGATTCAATTCCCTTCGCGAGAGAAAGCCTTGGATTGGTACAACTCAGCGGCCTACCAGGCCATTATCCCTTTACGCGATAGCGGTATGCGCAGCCAATTTCATTTACTGGGCTAACAACATCGAGGTTTTTTATGAACACTGCTAAGACAAAAGTTATCCGCTTCCACCAAATTGGTGATGCCTCAAACCTTAGAATTGACTCCCTGCCGCTGGCGAAGCCCAAGGAAAACGAACTGCAAATTAAAGTAGAAGCTATCGGCTTAAATCGCGCCGAAGTTATGTTTCGCGAAGGGGCGTACCTCGAGACTCCCGAACTGCCCTCTCGACTGGGCTATGAAGCCGCCGGAATTGTTGAGGCCATTGGCAAGAACGTACAGGGTTTCAGCATAGGCGATCAGGTAAGTACAGTACCGGCATTCTCAATGGGAGAATATGGTGTCTATGCTGAACGCGCCGTGGTGCCCGTCCATGCGGTAGCAAAAGCCCCAGAGGGTTTCAACTCAAAGCAGAGTGCGGCCATATGGATGCAATACATTACTGCTTACGGCGCAATAATCGACATTGCTCAGCTCAAGCAGGGACAGTACATATTAATCACAGCCGCAAGCAGCAGCGTGGGTGTAGCCGCCATCCACCTCGCCAAGCACCTTGGCGCACGGATTATCGCAACAACTCGCGGTTCAAGCAAAATATCTTTTTTACAGGAACAGGGAGCGGACCATGTTATACAAACTGATGTTGAAGATTTGGTGGCAGAAACTATGCGCATCACTCAACAGCGTGGCGTTGAACTCGTTTTCGACCCTATTGGTGGACCACTCGTCTCCCAACTTGCGGAGGCTTCGGCTCAGGGAGCACGAATTATTGAATACGGTGCCTTAGATGATGAACCCACACCCTTTCCTCTGTTCACCGCTTTGGCAAAAGGTTTAGTGATTCAAGGGTATACCCTGTTTGAGATCACCCAAAACGAAGAAAAGTTAGCCGCCGCAAAGACCTACCTTTTAGACTTATTCAATTCAGGCGCAGCATTACCTGTGATAGACAAGGTCTTCCCCTTTGAAGAAATGCAGGAGGCGCATAGGTATATGGAATCGAATCAGCAAATGGGAAAAATTGTTGTCGATGTTTCCACTGCAAATTAACATTTACTCCCTGAAAACACGCAGGGCGGGACGGGGACCGAAAGTTCTCGCCCGCCAAGGTTCAATTAACCTTCGGCTCCGTTAATATTGAATTCATCGCTCATTAATGTTCATCCTATAAAGTGCTTCATTTATTTCGTGCACTCGAGCACAATTATCTACTTTCTATATTTTGATTTGAGAGTAAAATCCACCAAATTGTAACGTCGGCAGTCGGCGAAAAAGGACAAATAACTATGCCCCTCAAACTTCACACTTTGGTTTTTTCATTGCCCTTGGCACTCTCAATCACTGCCTGCACTACTCAGGAATTGCAAAAGTTCGCCTATAACTCAGGCGCCTCTATAGAGTGCCAACGAGCTAACAACAATTTACCCAATGAGACCCAGCTCAATCAGGACTGCCTAAATAAATCTGGCGTTGACGGTATGAGCCACGAGGAATACCTCAAAGAAATGGAGAGAATTAAAAACCAGCCGGAGATTCCAGCCCTACCGCCGAAAAATTAAGTCCTTACATCCCGCGATAGAAGGCGGATTCTCAGCGCTTTAAACCGCCCGATATGACATGACAAATCGAATCCGCCAACAGAAGATCATTGGTCTCAGGGTTTTGAATGAGCCATGCCTGAATCCAAAAGAAGCTTCCTGCCGACAGCTCTACAGACCCTTTTCCTACATCTCTAACACTGCCATCTCGAATCGCTTCCAACCTAATATTTTCGTATTGTTCTACGAGTGCGAGTGCTTGAAGATTGTAGTCGCTAGAATAAGCCGATAAACCACTTTGTAATATAAGCGGTGGGTTATTCGAAGCCTGAGCTTGGCAGTTTAAATGTAGGGCAGTCAGTATTTTGTTAAGCCCGTCACTCGCCCCTCCGAAACTAATCTTAGCAAACATTTCATACTGTTCGAATGCGTTTTCGTAACACTCGCGAACCAGTGAGGGCTTGTCTTTAAAGTAATGGTAGATAGAGCCTTTGGTTGCGCCAATGTAATCTGCCAAGTCATCCAATGAGGTTGACTCAATGCCTTTTTGATTGAACAGAAGAGACGCGACGCCAATTAATTGCAGGCGTTTTTCTGCGCTGACATTAGCGGAGTCAAACAAATTTACATGCCTTGCGCGCAGCGTTTGTACGTGTACAGCACACTCAAAATGATAACTGCGATTGGCACTCATACCATTCAGAAATACGTCGATCATTGCTTCGGCAGCCGAGCGATCAAAGCCATGCCACTTCTGCCAAAGCTGAGTCCAACTGAGCATGCCAAGCAACACCTGGACTGCAATATCGACGTTCACAACTCTAAACTCTTGCGAATCTATTCCACGCTGAATAATCAATGCTAGTGCTGCGGTATTTTGTTGGTTGATCGCCTGAATTTGAGTTCGATAGGAATCTGGCAAGCTGTCCAAATCACACAATATAGCCTGCTCTTGGCGATTTGCATCAAGCTGGCGATTAACAAAAATTTCCAGCTGATCTGCGGCGCTCGACGCCAACTTACAGGCATCGGCCAAATCAGCACCTTGCACCTCCCCAGACCTTAGATAACAGGCGACTACTAAGGCCAGGCGATCTTTAAAGTAGTAGTAAAGCGAATTTCGGGACAACCCTACAGCCTTAGCCACTTCATTCAAACTTACCGTTGTTGCGCCCCACTCATTCATATGGCTAGCCGCAGCATCAAGTATTTCGGCCAGTTTAATGAGCCGTTTAGCTGACATTGATGTTTCCGGATTTTGCTTCAAGTGCTCAGGCATAGCGTCATTCTGATGATGAATTTGAGCTCTATTGTACGTTAGTCATTTAAGCTCGTATACATACCAATCTGTCGAAAACCATTGCCAGCACAAAATTTACATGTTTATATCTCAACATACCAATATGTCTAAAAATAAAACTTTGGGAGAGAGACAGTATGAAATTCGACACCAGACACGCCAAAAATCGCCTATCTGCTCTAGTCACCTGCGCCGCTGTGGTTCTGCCAGCTCATGGCGCAGATCCGCACAATGATCCTCTAGCACTAGAGGAGATTATTGTTACCGCACAAAAACGCGCTCAGAGCCTCTCTGACGTAGGCATTAGTATTTCTGTAGTGAACGAGGCGCAAATCAGAGATGCGCGCATAGGCAAAGTGACGGACATCGTTCAGTTCACCGTAAATGCCTCCATAAAAGAAAATTTTCCCGGCTTAATGCCCGTAATCACCATCAGAGGGGTGGGACTGAACGACTTCAATGCCAGTAATAACCCAGCCGCAGGCGTATACGTCGACGAAGTATCGTTGAGCTCTCTGGCACTCATGAGCTCAGAATTCATCGACTTGGCCAGCGTGGAAGTTCTAAAAGGTCCCCAGGGAACACTCTACGGCCGAAACTCCACGGCAGGCGCCTTGAATTTCAATACGGCTAAACCAAATCTCGAGGCCTACGAACTCAGGGTGCAAGGTGGCGCCGGTAATTATGGGGCAGCAGAACTTGAAACTATGCTCAACGCTCCTGTTGGCGAAGACCTTGCGTTCCGTTTGGTGGCAAAGCACACGGACCAAGACGAGGGCTACTGGGAAAATCGAGCACTCGACCGTGATGTGGGTCGTCGCAATGAGTGGGTGGCCCGCGCGCAAGCACTTTGGGAGCCCGTAGAAGGGAACAGCAGTTTTCTATTCAAACTTGAGGGGCACAGAGGTCGCTCCGAGTTGGGCTCCCCCGAATTCTTCGGTGCCTTGCCAAGCCCAGGGTCAAACAACTGCCCAGGTTCAGCAGGCTGCGCGAATTTTTTTGGCTACACAGACACCGACAATGACCCCTTTAAAGGAGACTGGTCTACAGACCCAAGCTACGAGCAAAATCAAGCGCTGGCCTCTATCCGGATTGATACTGATCTTGGCTTTGCAGATTTAACGTCAGTGACAGGGTATATCGATTTCGACCGCCACTACGCCACGGATGTGGACGCCAGTCCGTTGGCACTAGTGGAGTTCATCAATAGCGACGAAGTGCAGCAATTCTCAGAAGAACTGCGCCTGTCTTCAAGCAATGACTTCAATGATTGGCAGGCGGGCTTATTTTATGCGGTGGATGAGGTCTACACAAAATACGAAGGCCAACTAGGTTTATTCAACACCACAACACTGAGTTTGGCCGATCAAAAAGCGACATCTACTGCAGCGTTTGTGAACGTTGACTGGGCACTGAATGAAACTCTAACTTTAATCACTGGGATTCGTTACACCAAGGAAAAGAAGTCTATCGATGCCTCTTCTCAGGATCTGGTATCAATAGCACCGGGCAGCGCGCTAAGCGGTTTACCATTCGGAGCACCACCTATAGTCTTGGCAAGCGTCAACGACAAAATCGCCGACGACAGCCTATCTTGGAAACTTGGCATCAATGCCAAGTTAAATGACACCACCCTACTTTACGGGTCGGCAACGCAAAGCACCAAAAGCGGTGGGTTCTTTACTGGCGTAGCCAGTACTTCCAGCCAGCTACAGCCCTACGATAAAGAAACCCTGCTGTCTTATGAATTCGGACTCAAAAGCCAAGCGCCTTCCTTGGGCATTCGCTATGAATTAAGCACCTTCTACTATGAGTACGACGACGTTCAAACCTTCATTCGCGATGTGTCGGGCGACCTGCCAATACAGCGACTGAGCAATGTAGAAGGTGCAACAATTTATGGCTTGGATGCGAGTATACACATTCGCCCAGCCCTCATTGATGGACTGAGTGTCGGCGCAGGCTTAGGTCTACTGAGAACAGAACTCAGTTCATTCCAATCTTCCGCGGGCCTAACACCTAAAGGAAATATTTTGCCCGATGCGCCTGAAATCTCCGCCCAATTAAGTGCCAGTTACGACTTTGACATTGTTGACAATATATCTGCCACCCTCGCTTTTGACAGCCAGTATCAATCCAATACGTTTCGAGATGCCGTCAACGACCCACTGCTGGAATCAGATTCCTACTGGCTGATTAACGGACGCCTTTCAATATACTTCGACGATGATTTGGAGCTGTCTGCGTGGGGTAAGAATCTGATCGACAAACATTATGCAACTCAGGGCTTGAACCAATTAGTTCTTGGCAACGGCTACCGAGTGTATGGTCCGCCACGAACTTTTGGTTTTAGCGCAACAAAAACTTTTAGGTAATAATATGAAAAATACAACTAATATCAGCGGCGTTTGCGCCCCTAGTTTTTCCAAACTGAAAGATGTATTCGAAAAAAACTTCGCAGCACAAGACGAGGTTGGAGCATCAATAGCGCTGGTGAAAGACGGCGAATTGATCGTGAATCTTTGGGGAGGTCTTCGCGACCCAGATTCTGCCTCAGAGTGGCAGCGCGACACCTTAGTGAATGTCTGGTCCACCACCAAAGGTATCACCGCCTTATGCTTTGCCATGCTGGTAGATCGCGGCCAAATTTCTTACGCCAGCCCTATCGCTGAATATTGGCCCGAATTCAGGCTTGGCAACAGACAAAACATGACAGTGTCAATGATGCTCTCCCATCAAGGTGGCTTATGCGGATTTAGAGATTCCGTGGACATAGAATTTCTATACAACATAGAACGCGCTGCGGATACACTTGCCAGAATGGAACCTTTCTGGGAGCCAGGTACGCGCTTTGGCTACCATGCCATTACCATAGGATTTCTTGCCAGCGAACTGTTCCGTCGCGTTGAAGGCCGCAGCATTAAACAATTTGTTGAGGATGAACTACATCAGGCCTTTGACCTCGATTTTTTTATAGGTTTGCCAGCCAGTCGAAATTTCCAAGCAGCAACTATTGTTGCCCCCAAGGCCATGGGCTCGTCTGCAGACCTAGCGACCAATTTGAGTAAGGCGCAGCTCGCGGCACTGGCTAACCCGGTCCTGTCGCCAACATTACCCAACACCAGCGCTTGGCGTGAAGCCGAGATTCCTTCGGCAAACGGCTTTTCTTCAGCGGAGGCTCTAGCCACATTGTATGGTGCTCTTGCCAGCGATGGCTGTATTAAAGGCAAGCGCCTACTGGGCTTAGAAGCAATCAATGCGGCAAGGGCTCCACAAACCAAAGGAGTAGATGAAGTACTAGGTCTTGAGATTGAGTGGAGCAATGGATTCTTATGCAACGCTATGAATGTATACGGCCCCAACTCCTCCGCTTTCGGACACTCTGGCTGGGGCGGGTCTTTCGCCTTTGCAGACCCTAAAAGGGGAATTGGATTTGCCTATACGATGAACAGGATGGGAACTGAGTTAGTGGGAGACCCTAGAAATACTGCGTTGATAGAAGCGCTTTATCACCCAGACACGTTTACTTAATGTAAAGCTGGAAACTAAGCCTTGTGCAAAATTTCGCGCTTTGCAATCACTACCGACTATTGCTACGGTATGCCGAGCGCGAAAGTTAAGCCACGAGTCAAACAGGTACCTTGCGCTCCAATAACAAATAGTGATTTTCCTCGGAGTGAAAATAATGAATTCCCTAAGTAAAACTTTAATGAGCATTACCGCATTTTTGGCACTCCCCGCCTTTGCGGATATGACGGTAATTACCGCCGATAAAATGATTGATGTTGTGTCTGGGAAAACCATTCAAGCACCTGCTGTGTTTGTAGAAGATGGCCGAATAGTATCTATTGGCGACGCTCGAAGTGTTAAGTGGGGCAAAGAGACCAAGCACATCAATTTACAAGGTAAAACTCTACTCCCAGGCCTCATTGATATGCATGTTCACCTAGACGGTCCGCCCGATATTGGTGGTTACCGAGGACTAGGGTTCACCGACAGTTTTTGGGGCATGACGGCGGTTGGCCACGCTAGTGCCATGCTGGATGCCGGCTTTACCACGGTGCGTAACGTGGGTTCATCAAACTACAACGACGTGGGTTTGAAGCAAGCTATCGACAGTGGTTATGCACGGGGACCCCGCATTGTGCCCGCTGCTCATGCCCTGGGGGCAACTGGTGGACATTGCGACGAAACGTTTTTCCCTCCCTCTTTCGAACGCAAAGGTATCGCGGTGGGTGACGGGCCACAAGAATTGCGCCGCTTAGTAAGAGAGCAAAGAAAATACGGTGCGGAAGTTATTAAAGTTTGCGCCACCGGTGGAGTATTTTCTCGCAACACTGAGCCCGGCCAACAGCAACTTTCAGAAGATGAACTGCGGGCCATTGCCGAAGAAGCTCATCAGTGGGGTTTAAAGGTGGCGGCGCACGCCCACGGAGCCGATGGAATCAAAGCCGCTATTCGCGCGGGCATTGATACCATCGAGCATGCAAGTCTGGTAGACAAAGAAGGCATTAAACTCGCGCTTAAACACGGCACTTGGTTTTCAATGGACATATTCAACACCGACTACACCCAAGCTGAGGGCGCCAAGAACGGTGTGCTAGAAGACAACTTACGCAAAGACCGCGAAATTGCTCAACTGCAACGGGATAACTTTCGCAAGAGTCATAAAGCGGGCGTGAAAATGGTCTTTGGCTCTGACGCTGGAGTTATGCCACACGCCACTGTGGGTGGGCAGTTCAAAGTAATGGTTGAATATGGCATGACACCATTGCAGGCGATTCAAGCGGCCACAATTAACAGCTCTCGAGCGCTAGGCCGCGAATCAGATGTAGGCGCAATTGCTGTGGGCCGTTATGCCGACATAATCGCCGTTGATGGTGACCCTTTGGCCAATGTGCGCGAGCTTGAAAGCGTGGACGTAGTTATTAAGGGCGGCGCGGTGACTTTCACACGCTAATAAACCGAGCGTAAAATTGGCGGGTAATTAAGAGCAGTATAACCTGCATATTGAATGCCCGTCACTGATGAGAGATCACCGTTGAACCAATTCGCAGCTCAGCCTCTACTCGACGGTGGGCTTCTGGGGCTTCAGCCATAGAATAGACTTTATCGATTACCGGTTTAATTCCACCCGCTTCTATCATTTCTTTAAGTGCCAATAACTCTTCTTTCTTTTCACCGGCAAACGCAAACAGCACCGACTTGTCGGTAAATTTCGTAGTGAAAATACTTCTTAACATATCAGACAATCGAGGATTCGCCAGCAGATAGCAGCCTTTCGGCTTTAAGCGTTTAATGCAGCCAGAGTAGGATGCTCCAGCCACCACGCTGAAGACAACATCGTAGAGCTCATCGCTTTGGGTGAAATCTTCCAATGCATAGTCTACAAAATGATCGGCACCAATTTCACGCAACATGGTCTCTTTAATCGCACTATCGACGGCCGTCACTTCGGCGCCCATTAGCTTGGCGATCTGCACAGCAAAAGTGCCAATACTGGCGCCAGCGCCATTGATGAGTACCCGGTCACCTGCTTGGATATTCGCCCGCCGCAAGTAGTGTAAAGCATTGAAGCCACCCAGAGGTACAGCGGCCGCTTCTTCAAAACTCAGATTAGTCGGTATCGGGGCAATAGAACTCGCATCACTCAGGGCCAAAAATTCTCCATAGGCCCCCATGCCAAAGCCCGCACTTCCAAAAACCTTATCACCAAGGGAAAAGTCTTTTACATCCTCACCCATGGCCGCCACCTCTCCAGCAAAGTAACCGCCAAGAATTGGATTTTTAGGTTTGCTCCAACCTAGAGCAATTCTCAATGGTAGGTAAAACCAGCTCACCGCGAAATGAAAGCTGCGCATTTCACAATCCGATTTTGTGGCTTCGGCCGCTCCTACCTTAATAAGAAGTTCATTCGGCTTAACGGTGGGTTTCTCACATTCACCGACGCTGAGCACCCCGGGTGAGCCGTAACGCGTATAGAGAATTGCTTTCATTTGATTAGACAAAACTATTCCTCGTTTTATTCAGCCTAGTTTTTATCACAAGTGCCCGTAACTCGCCATGAAAACCGGAGAATAAGTCAGGTAAGTAAGTCCAAACTAGTCAGTAAAAAGAGGGTATTTAGGATTCTATTAGCAAGGGGAGAAATGATCTTCAATAAAAAAGGCGGGAAAACCCGCCATCTTCGATACTGTAAATAGCTGGTTCTCTATGCCTCTGGCTCCACAACTACAGACTCGCCAAACTGAATACCAATTAATTCCAGCAGCTCTAATGCCTCATCTTGGTATTCGCTATAATCCATAGAACCATCACCATCATCACCAAAGTCAACAGTCAACATGTCGTCTTGGGCACGTATCATCAACTCGCCAATGTCATCAAAGCGACTAAAATCAAAAGCGTCCTCTTCAGTAATGACAAACTTATGTAGTTGTACAAAACCACCGTCATAGTGAATTTTCACGTTAAGGTGATAATCGGGTGTTTCATCCTCTGTTTCTGGTTCGGGAGTCTCTTCACTGTCATCGACCACTTCACCCTCTTCTTCAGGGCTATCATCTTCTTCAGCAGCATCGTCTTCTTCAACAGTACCATCTTCTTCGAGGCCATCACCTTCTTCAAGCTCATCGTCGCCTTCAAGGTTATCGTTCGTTTCAGTATCATCACCGTCTTCATCGGAATCACTGTCAGAGTCCCATGAGAATGTAATTTTGTTGTTCTTGTCGGCCGCAAAGAAGCTGGCCAAATCCTCAGCCACCGCCTCAAAATCTAGAACGAGATCCGCGCCTTCCTCTTCTTCCTCTTCTTCCTCTTCTTCCTCTTCTTCCTCTTCTTCCTCAGGCTCTTCTTCCTCTTCTTCCTCTTCTTCCTCAGGCTCTTCTTCTACCTCTTCCGCTTCCAGCGAATCGTCTCCAAGCTCCTCGACTTCTTCAGGAGTGTCTTCGGCATCGTCCAAAGAGTCTTCGGCGGTTACTTCTAAAACCTCATCGTCGTCATCAGAATCGTCGTTTTCGACCTGAAGGAGCGTCTCGGGAAGAATCAGTACATCATCACTGCCAAAATTATTTATCTTCAATTTGTTACCATACTCTTCGGTAACAATTTCCTGTGCGCCGTCTTCCAGCTCTAGATGATGCAAACGATTGTCGCTTCCGTTATCCGCACCACCGCTATTGCCGGGTGCATCGTCAAACTCATCGATCTCACCATCTAGGGCCTCTAACGCTTCTTCTAATGATTCATCACTGGCGCCAATGTTCTTTATCTTTAATTTCAGGCTAATGGCAGAATCACCATCATATTGTTTATTTTTAACCTTAATCGACAAGGTGACTTGCTGAGCATAAGCGAACTTATTATTAATGATCTCAGCATGTTCATTCTCCGCGCCATTAAGAATATCCAGCGCTACTGAGCCAAGGGTTCTCTCTCCTTGTTGAATTAACCGAACATAAAAATCCAAACCGCCAGAATCAGCGTCTTCGCCAAATAACTGCTGATAGAGATTGTTGATTAACTCGGAATCTTCTAAATCGCCAAACGACTCTAGAAACTCTGGGGAATTAGCAAACGCATCAATAATGACACTTAAATCGCCGCCCGCCTCATCAAGAAGCCCAGCCCAGTACTCTAAGCCTTCTTCATCGGCTGGTCGGCCATAATAAGCAATGTAGGTTTTCTGGATTTCCGATCTAGACTGTTCGCTTGCCATAATTTTCTCCGTATACCTGTCTACGTCTAGCCTTTATAAAGCTAAGATTTAATACGATTTTTCACAGTATAGCCCATCGGGCTCGGGAGAATCTGTGACCTAGGTCACTCAAATACTGAGCCTGACATAGAAAGAAAGTATTTGCAGGCAATAAACAAGCACCAGATCGCTGCAAAGGCCAGTGGAGAAGGGATATCAGCGATGGAGAGCTTAATGTGAGTGCTTGTTTACCCAGCCCGCATGGCCAAAATGCCTTGAATGTCTATCTCCTCACGATACAGGGCAAAATCAGGCTCACGGGTCTCAATGGCCTTTATCGACATGCGGTCTGCGAGCTCATTACCCTCAACACCTACGTGACCATTCACGTGCAGCACCTGCACCTGGGCCTTAATTGACTGATGTAAGGCGAACATCTCTTGGATCAATTCGAGGTTTTTAATTTCCCCCGTTTTCTTCTTCCAACCGTTCTTCTCCCAGCCGATAGCCCACTGGGTTACACACTGAATCGAGTACTTCGAGTCACAAAAGATCGCCACCGATTTGCCTTTAGCAATTCCATCTTTGGCCATCAATAGAGCCTGATGAAGACCGTTTAACTCGGCCGTATTGTTAGTCCCCACAGGGTTAAACAGCCCATACCATAACTCTGCGATAAGGTTATTGTGATATACCGCAATGCCTGAGCCCGCTTTGCCCGGATTTGGATCACAGCCACCATCTGTGAATATCTTGATATCAACTGCTATCAGTGCAATCTCTTTAGCCGTATAAGTCTTAACCGTCTGGGCCGTAGACTTCTTTTTGGCCTTCAGTGATGCAGCAGACTTGCCTCCGCTGACCGCTAAACCTTTAACCGGAGTTGCTACGTTCGTGCCCTGAAAGGCGGCCTCCGCCTCCGCTCTGGTCTTGAACGATTTATACTTGGCACCCGCAAAACCGTCGACATGGCTTTTGCAGGTGTTCCAATCTGTAAATATACCTGTCTCGCGACCTTTCCATACTACGTAAAACTTCATTTTAATTACTGTCATACCTCTAAGTGAATACGATCTTTTGCTCTGATTATAATACTACCGGACACATACAATACTAAGGCTTGTTATTGATTGAATATCTCACGCCAATAGATAATGCGATCATGGCCACGGTATGAACCGAAAGAAACTCTTATTGGGGGGTGATTGTCATCAGAGTAATCTCCGTCTTGATCCCAATCGAATTGAAGCCAGCGTTCAAGGTTTAAGATTTGTAGAGGGAAGAACCCCTGTGTCAGTGGGGCACTAAAAATAAGACCTGCGGTTCCGCTGGACATGAAGATATCGGTAGTATCGCTTGCCGAGGCAAAGCCTGCAGTTGTACTACTAGCCCCCACGGTGACATCAAAATCTGCAATAGCGTCTGCTCCGTCCAGCATAAAACGACTGCGGAGAATACTCGTACAACCATCGGACGCGGGTGATGTAGAGGAGTCGAGAGTGTTGACGACAAACGAACTTCCATCCCAATATTCAACTTGAAATTTAACCGGCAATGGCGCGGACTCAGGGCCATGACTGTCTTGCAGGAACAATCGACCAAAGCGAATATCCAGTGGATCCCCAATTTTCATACCGGTGCAATTCCCGTCGGCAACACAGCCATCAACTGATGTGGCAAATACAAAACTTGCACTAGAAGCGGGATTGAAATCCAAGGCCGTATTAAAGGTTCTGCTATCTAAGCTATCGTCTAGTACTATGCCAAGCTGCACATGTAAGTAGGGGCCATCGGGCATCACCGAGCGCTGAAACTCCACAGAACTAGAATTGGACACAATCTGTCCATTGAGCCAGACAGGTGACTGCAATGGCGCGGTCAATCGACCGATTAGATCGCTGCCATCCCCCATGTTTTCTGCGGAATAGGTCGCGGTGGCCACTGGGTATAATTTACTGGTATCGTAATTACCGACCAGCGTATTGCCTACTGCATAAGCTCCTACGGTGGAACTCAGCGCAATATCATCTTGATCCATGTAAGTAAAATTACCCGAAGTGCAGGCATCATCAGTACTGGCCGTCATTTCAAAATGGTCTGGGAAAAAACGTCCGACATTGCCACTCACGTCAACTGACGCCACATCACCAGCCCCCAAGTAATCACCGTCCGCAACGTGTGCATTCAGAGTAAGCGTACCCACGTCAGCCCAAGCAAGCGTTGAATTCTCAAAGGCTCCCGGTACCGAAGTCACCGTGAACGCACCGCCATTAAGCAGTGAACCAGCGTCTCCACCAGTAGGAAAAACCAGAGAATTAATATCTATTAGAATGCCTTCTGGGCTGTTTTCATTGCCGTAATTGGGAGTAATGTTCCCCTGCGTGTCTCGAGACTCTACTTCAATATAGAAAGGAGATCCCGCGGCTAAAAAACCTGCGCCAGTGCCCGTTGTTCCTGGGTTTGAAGAGGAGGCACTAGAGTCAGTTTCAATCGCAGTGATAGCTAAGGTGTGGGGTGAAACGATAAATTCATTGCTCTGCCCTGAAATATAAAAACCCAGACCCGCACCATTGTTGTCGAGGGCTTCGTAACGGCCGTGCAATTCCATCAGGCCCACATCGGAGTAGCTGATCACCAAAGGAGCTCGGGAGTTAGCATCAAATAACAAATTGCGCGTTGTGTATAGGGTAACCGTGCCCGCTCCCCCGTCGCTATCATTTGTTGCGACCACATTGTCTATACCATTATTTGATACCAACAGACTCACGCCAGCGCAACTAGAAGGGTTTTTACACTCCGCGCCCAAATCAACACTCACGGAGGTGTTTGGCGGCAGGGCCGCCACACAGGCTGGGCTAGCCGAAGGATTAGCCACCTGGCTGTTTTGAACCGCCTCAACATAGATTGTGTTTGCCCCGCTACTCGGCGAGACCGCACCGGCCACACGATTATCGAGATCAAGATCGAAACCACCTGCACCATTGTCTTCTACAAATCGCAGCGCTGTATCCAGAAATGTTGGACGCTGGTCTTCGGCACCACCATTGTCAGGCTCACTGATGGAGCCATCTGATACATCGATGTCGACGATACCTGCAACAGTCTGGCTTATTTGGAAGGTGGCTGACGACTCCACCCCGGTGAATGTGTAGCTGCTACTCGGCAAAACGGCATTAACCGCCACGCTGGTATTCAGCGAGATGGAGGTAGAATTTCCAGGAGCAACGGGGCTGTTTGATGAATCTCGAGCTTCAACCGTGATACTTAATGGTTCACAAGTTAAGGGTGTGCCAACATAGGTAATGGCATAATGATCAAGTAGGGAGCAGGGCCTTGTCTCCGCCATGACATCACCTACTTCTGTGGCTGAAAGCGCGGACGTATAAACACGCACTTCATCAATTCCACCATCAAAGTAATATTGACTGGTACCAACCTGCTTACTGATATTTATCGGGTCATTAGTTTGAACGAGTGTTCTATTGCTAAACGAAGCAGAATTCCGTAATACACCATCAGTGTAAATAAATAAACCCGTGCCATTGAATACCAGCGCAACATGAGTCCAGCTGCCATCGGTCGCAGGAAGAGATGTGGTAATATCGGTGCGGCCATCTGAAGTTTCTACTCGACCTTTTAAATCGCCATCCTCAGAGAATATCCCCATCTGAGCGCGACCGTCCCCCCCCTCGTGCACGGACTTAGCCATAACTTGACGAATAGAGCCACTCCAGGAATCTGGACGAATCCAGGCGGTATAAGTTAGTGCGGAACTCCCGTTAAGGGAAGCACTGTGAGGGATTTCTATATAGTCATTGTTGCCGTCAAACTCACCATAACGACAGGTCCCGGGGGAGCCGGGAATAGCGGGGGCTATGTCGCTATTCCTCAGTCCGTTAAACGGTTGACCATCAAAGCTATTTCCGGAACTGTCCGCAACGTCCCCGAGGCTTCCCCCCCAAGCAATGTCATCCATGCGCCACTCGCCAGCCAACACTGGCACGTTAGCGCCAGATACAATGATGCCATCAGTCAGCACAAGGTAATTACTGTCGCTACCAGGTTTACACCCCCCATTTCGGTGAGCATAGAAGGCAATATCATAGTTACCGTCTGTCGCAGGTGCTGTAACGGTGAATGTATCAGTGTAAGTGCCGTCTCCGTCAAAATCTGTGGTATCAAGACAGGTGGTAACGTCATCTAATGTATAAGAGGTGGACTCCCAGTCGTCGTTAGCGCCAGACCCACTGGTAGTGACGGTCATGGAGACAGGAATGATCACACTTTGATTTACCGTCGTTGAAGAACCTCCGTCTAGTGTGACAGTATTAATGACCCGCGCTGCCAATGCATTGAACGAAAAACCAAGCATGAATAATAAATAGAGGCATGACTTCACTAGACGTTTGGCTTCCATAATGGCGGTTGCGGTCCTAGAGTAGAGGTAGAGTATCGGCCCATTGCGCCCGATATTCTACCAGAAAAGTGCCGTTGGCAAGTGCTTAGCACTTCATCCCCCCAAAATAGACATATTATTAGAACGAGCCATCCCGCTCACCATCACCCGCCCTGCTTTTAACCAGCGAAATAATAAAGAGAACAATTACAACGATGTTCAAAAATAAAAATAGCTTATAATTAAAATCACTTTCAGTCTGAACTGCAGCAACCATCGTAGGGTAGTTCAAAATCAGATTACTATTTCTCCCAAACTCTACGATATTATAATGCGCTTCTGCAAGCAGCCCCCCCGGCACAAAATAGGCCTTAACATTAACGACAGAACCTACATTAATCGCACGTTTAACTTCTTGATAAGCGCTACTATCATCATCAAGGTAATCGCTTAAACCCAGATAAAAATTACTCTTATTATTGTTGAGCCTAAGGATCAGAAATCGATCGTTCTGCTGTTCTTTACTTTTCATCCCTTCGAAGAAATAAACAACTTCCCCCTTGAATTCCTCCAAATACTTATACTCAGGCAATGGTTGCAGCTCAAACCCCCTCAGAAATATCACAGCATCCAGAAGAATAAAAATTCCAAATAATATAAAGCGCGCCTGCCCTGCTGATTTTATCATTACCATAATTACCGCCAACACCTGGTGATTGAGGAAGCCAAGATACTTCATTAAATGTAGAGGCAAAGTTCTAACTAAGTCTAAAGCATCAAATACGAGGACTCAGAACTCACACTACAGCCTACATAGGCTTAAGTACCTTAGCATAGAAAAGTATTTGGTATTGGAAAGCCACACTTAGTTTCAGCTGGCCAGCGGATGAACCGGACGGCTCCGCCGGTTTACTCGATGAAAACCTGAACATTAGACGTGGCGTTTTGCCCCCTTATTCAATAACACCCCAACGTTTTTGCGTGTCAGTAACATTCATCACCATCTTTTTAACGAGTAAATTTTCATCCAGAAGAATAACAAGCTCTTTCTTTTTTCCATCAGAAACTTGCGAAATTATATTGTAGGGAATGAAGTTTTGCGCCCTAGGCTTAAGTCGTTTGTATTTATAGGTAAGAACCTCCAAACCCCCATCTGTAAAAGTGGTTTCTATGGGTGCACCGAGCATACTTATCAGTTGATGTTTACTTGTAACGCCCTCATGGATTTTATTGCCAATAGACTCAGGCGACTCATTAGACAAGCTTTCGTTACCGATGGTTGAGCAGCCAGAAAGTATCGAAAGAGCAGCGACTAGCACCAGTGTGCTTAATGTTAATTTTTTCATTGTGTTCTCCGTCAATATGTTAGAGTTTGCTAGTTAAGCGCCGCAATATAGCGAGTTATAGTGAATGACAGATGAATTAGAGATTAACGGAGAATGAACGGAGAGACCTGACCTGAAGAGAGAGGCTCTGCATCAGCACCTAGCTTTGACTAAGCAAACACCAACAGCGTTTAAGCGGGAGAAACTCATAGGTTTACCTAGGCTTGACAAGGGTTCAGTATTTCGACGTTAGATGTATACTCGTAAATAGGGGTGACGGCGATGGAATGCACTGAATCTCTTCACATTCGTCTGGAAAAGGACTTTAAGATGACTATCAAACTAACCGCAATTCTGGGTCTACTAGGGCTTATAGGGTTCGTCGCGCTTAATCTAATACCGCCCTCCTCAACAGAAACCTCACCTGTTACGGAAGCGGTTATTCTCACAGATTCAGCAAGCCAAACAAATACACCTCCTCCAAGCAAAGCTAAGACTCCTGCGATACCTATGCTGGTATCGAGCAACGATTTTTTTGCTCTGTGGCTCGACGCAATTAATGCCAGCGAGAATCCAGAGGACCAAGCCCTTGCTTCAACTCTCAAACTAAAAAGCGAGCGCGCCAAGGCCGAGCAACTTCTACTCACGGCCTATTCACAAGCGCCAAATAACTTACTCGTCAATCTACAAATTATGCGGTCTTGTTTTTCAGATGAAAATCTAAGCATCTGCTCGCTTCCATATTTCGACACCTTGTTTACGCTTGCTCCAAGTAACGGTTACATCCACCTTGCTCATGCACACAATCTATACAAGAACGGAGATCTCGATGGCGCTCTTGCAGCCTTGATCACTGTATCCGAATCGGCGCAGGTAGACAGCTACTTTTGGAACTACCTGAGAGTGATTGATGACTCCCTTACTCGCTTAAACGTTGACAGAACTCTGTCTAGCGTGATGCACACCATGGGTTACGCCGCCGCCACACAAGATTCCAGCTACAGCACTTTTTCGGACATCTGTTCAAGTAGCTTGAGGAGTGATTTCCCTGGATGGTCTGAGGCTTGTCACAAGAGCGCCAAAAATGTCGCGTTAAAAGCCCGATCGACTATGACTCAACGCTTAGCTGAAATTCTGGTTTTTAGGTATTCCGACATGGAACCAGAGGAACTGACCGACGCCAAAGAACTTCGTCAGATACAAAACAAAGAGTTTTCCGATTTACTCAGTGAGCGCTCAAGAAAGCTAAGCAAACTCTTACCAACAGACTCCCAGGAGCCGATCAGTGATAGGTTATGGTCCACGTTCATAAGCTTATTGAGGGACGAAGGGGAAATGGCCGCACTAGCCTATTGGCATGATGTTATGATTCTTCACCTCACTGGAAACGATGCATCAGTTCAATAAACTTAGGTGAGCGGCTGGTAAAAGCGGGTTTTCGAGCAGCCCGCCGCAGTTTTGTGTGAGCGATTTTTATCGATTATGTTACATATTTACGGAGTGCATGGCTGCAAGCTAAAGACAAATAGGCCAAACCATATATTGGAGAACGCAATCAGCATTTTAATATTTGTGCGGGCGAATCTTGGAATGTTGTTATACCTATATAAATAGGCGATGAGAACATATTCAGATATTAGCCATACACCTGAAAAGAACAAATAGCCGCCGTAGCATTCAAGTAATGGCTTAGTGAAATAAAGATACCAATAA
>Ga0209495_1000025_pt1 | contig 122681 bp, 122 predicted proteins | sample EN1Hudsemesocosm_FD_184629 | JGI IMG/M metagenome (GOLD analysis project Ga0209495, IMG submission 184629) | Methane-oxidizing microbial communities from mesocosms in the Hudson Canyon - EN1E Hudson Canyon (SPAdes) (version 2) | ecosystem: Environmental > Aquatic > Marine > Cold seeps | place...
ACAAGAACAGCAACAAGAACAGCAACAAGAACAGCAACAAGAACAGCAACAAGAACAGCAACAAGAACAGCAACAAGAACAGCAACAAGAACAGCAACAAGAACAGCAACAAGAACAAGAGCAGCCACAACAGCAAGCACAAGAAAATCACATGTCTATTAGTGGGCCAACGATGTTGCTCGTCTTTTCTGCCTTCTTATTCTTACTGGTCATTGCGGCTATGTTTATTAGTAGAAACCGCCGTCAGCAGTTGATGGTGCAGCAAACAGCCCAACAAACCAAGGCAACGACTATTGAACCAGCCCAAGCCCATCAAAGCAGGGCTGAGATAGTTCAACCTCAAGTGGCAACTGCGGATAGCCCTACTCATGTGATTAGACCGAATCAATCAGCCTCATCATCTGTTGAGTTATTGCTTAATATTGCCGGCCGATATTTTAACCTATCATTGACTGAGACGCCGTTAACATTAGGGCGGGGTAGCCAGTTAAATTTGGCATCGGATCTGAAAGCAAGTTTAGGACAAGACTCTTATTTGGGACGAGAGCATTGCCAAATTTGGTATAAGGCAGCATCGAGGGAGCTGTATATTTTATGTCAATCAGCTAATGGTTTGGAAATAGATGGTGTTACTTTATCTAAAGGTGAAAAAGGCAAAGTAACATTAGACCATCCGGTTAGATTATCACTGGGTAAAACGTTAATAACCGTCAGTAGGAGTGGTTCATAATGGAATGGTATCTTCAAGTAATTAGAAAATATGCAAGCTTCGAGGGCCGTGCCAGCCGACAAGAATATTGGATGTTTATTCTGGTTAATCTCATTATTACCATCGTCATTTCGACGGTTGAGTCAATAATTGATGTCACTATAAGCTCTGATGGCATCGGGGCAATCGCAATTATCTATATGCTATTTATTCTTCTTCCTAGTATCTCTGTTGGAGTACGACGACTTCATGATACGGGTAGGAGCGGCGCGTGGTTTCTGGTGTTGTTTCTGCCTTTTGTTGGTGGGATTTTGTACTTAATTTTTATGGTGCTTGATAGCCACAACCAAAATGAATATGGGCCTTCACCCAAGGGTGTAGATCCTCGCCGCCAAAAGACAGCACCCGTTCAATCATCTGCTGAGGTGGTAAATAGAGCGAATCGACAGCAGCTTAATAAGCCCGATCTTGGCGCACTAGATGCAACACAGTTAGCGCCAACATCATCTCGCTCTAAAGTGTTTTCAGTGGCGGTTGGAGAGTATCAATATACTGTGGAACTCGATTCAACACCGCTTATTTTCGGCCGTGCAGATACAAGCGCACCAGAAGAAGTGCAGGCTATATGGGCTGCTGATCCCTTTATGAGTCGTCAACATTGTCAATTATGGTATGACTCTTCTCTGCAACAACTGAATATTAAATGCTTGTCTAATAATGGCATGACCATAGATTCTTCTGCACTATTACGTGATGAAAGAATGGAGATAACCATTTTTCAACCAGTGAGTTTAATCATAGGTAATACAACGGTGTTATTGCTTGAAGTATGATTTATAATTGTGACTTATAAAATCTTGAAAATATAAGTGTGTTACACGCTATTTGGGAAAGGCAGTCAATATGACAATAACGGTATCAGGTCAGCAAATACAAGGTGATCGGGACTATCAGGAAGATAGCTTTCAAATATTAAAAGATGTGCAATTAGCTGACGATAAAACAGGTTTATTGTTAGTTTTATGTGATGGTATGGGAGGCCATGCTGGTGGTGAGGTGGCCAGTGAAATAGTCTGCGATACCTTCCGTCAAAGTTTTGAGGCTGCAGAGGGCGAGGTGCTTGTCCGGCTTGAACTGGCACTGGAGCAAGCACGTCTAGCAGTACTTTCACATACGCAGAGCAATCCCGAGCACCAAGGCATGGGCACAACGATTATCGCCGTGTGTATTGTTGACAATAACTTGTTTTGGATTAGTGTCGGTGACTCACCATTATGGCTGTGTCGCCAAGGGGAATTAACACGACTCAATGCTGATCATTCAATGGCGCCTATTTTCGATAAAATGGTCGAAATGGGGGAATTAACTGCTGAAGCAGCAGCACATGATCCTAAGCGACATGCATTACGATCTGTGGTGAATGGTGAAGTTCTTCGAGATATTGATCTGGCAAGTGAACCCTTTATATTACAGGCTGATGATCAGATATTGTTGGCGAGTGATGGTGTTGAAACACTGACTGACTCGGCTATTATTTCGCTGTTAAATCAAAGTAAGCAAGCTTGTGATGCTGATTTAGAAACCTTGTTAGCCGCTGTGAGTGCAGAGAAAAAACCGAAACAAGATAATGCGAGTGCAATTTTAGCTCAGATATCAGTTGCTGATGAAGCTGATACTGTGAAGAAAGAGCCTAAAGAAGAGACAAAATGCAGTTCAAAGACATTGCTAATCACCAGTTTTATTTTTCTAATTGTTATTATCGTTTATTTGCTCGTAAAGATGGCAGGTATTACAACGCCACTTACTGCTGGACATGAGGATAAACAAAAAGTAAGCACTGAGAATGAAAGTATCAATAATCATGAGCCTGAGCCTGAAATATTAGAGCCTAGTCTAGAAGTGAAGTCAGCTCCTAATAAAGATAGTGAAGCGAAAGGAGCAACAGAAACAAATAGTGGGCCAACATTAGAACAGATTCCTAAAGTTGAAAATGTTCCGCTTGATGAGAATAGTGACGCTGCACCTCCACCGAAACAACAGGTAGAAAAACAGCAAAACAGCTCTATTTTAGATCTGCCTAAAGCCGAAGAGTTAGGTTCTGATGCTGCGAACAATGAACTGCCAATTCAACTCCCTAATACGATGAAAGAAGTAAAATTATGATTGACCACGGACAAGCCTTAAAAGCGGGCACAACACTACACGAATTCAAGATTGAGAGACTATTGGGTGAAGGTGGATTTGGCTTAACTTATCTTGCCTTTGATGAAAGCCTACAAAAGCATGTCGCTATTAAAGAGTATCTGCCGATAGACTTCGCCATCCGTAGCGAAGGGAGTACGGTTATTCCGCGAACAGAAAGCAGCCGTGGAGACTTTGACTGGGGACTGAATGCTTTTTTAGATGAAGCGCGTGTTTTAGCCAGATTTAACCATCCCAATATTGTTAGAGTGAACCGTTTCTTTCAAGAGAATGGCACGGCATATATTGTGATGGAATATGTTGATGGGCGTACTTTAGGTGAGTTAGTCAGAGAACTTCAGCAGCTAACCGAAAGAGAAATACTCGCTATACTGAGCCCACTAATTGATGGTTTAAAACATGTCCATCAACAAAGTGTGTATCACCGAGATATTAAACCTGACAATATTATTATTCGTGATAATGGTAGCCCGGTGTTAATTGACTTTGGTGCAGCTCGACAGTCTATCGGTTCTAAAAGCCGTTCAATTACGACCATTGTGACCCCCGGTTATGCCCCTATTGAGCAATATAGTAGTAAAGGAAAATTAGGGCCTTGGACTGATATCTATGCTTTAGCAGCAGTATCGTATACGTGTTTAACGGGACACCGTCCAGATGATGCCTCTGATCGCGTGGTAGATGATGAGCTTATCCCCGCGACACAAGCGGCGGCAATGCAAGCGACAGCAGGATTTTTGTCAGCTGTTGATGTTGCATTAGCTATTCCTGCCAAAAAACGGCCACAGACATTAGACGACTGGATGCAGCTACTTGTGCAAAAGTCAGCACAAGAACCGCCTAAGCCAGAGCCTAAAGCAGAACAAGCAAAAGCAGCGCCGGAGCGAGACAAGCCCGCAGCAGAATCACACACAAATAAGGCTACAGATCACCGCCTTAATGAGACTACACAAGCAGGCGAAGTAGCACTGAGGCAGCTTAAGTTAGCAGCCGAAGAGGGTAATGCAGATGCCCAGTACAAATTAGGAACATGGTATCAACATGGTCTTGCTGACCTTGCAAAAGATAATCATGAGGCAGCATCATGGTATCGGAAGGCCGCTAGCCAAGGCCATGAAAAAGCGACACAAGCTTTGCAAGAACTGCCCACGCATCAAAGTGCAGGAGCAGCAGTAAGAGCAGGACTGGCTGAGTCATCTTCTCAGCAAGAAGATCAGGTTGATGAGACGGTGACAACAGAGAAAAAAGGCATGTCATTTGGACTGGTATTGGGCTGGCTTTGTGCTGCCATTGTTATCGTTATTGTCGGCTCTACTGCCAAGGATGCCTATGATGCCCAAATAGAAGAAGCAGAGCTGCAGCTAGAAAGGGCGCTAGAAGCTGAGGAACAGCTAGCACAAGAACAGTTCGAACTTGAACAGGGTTACGAGCAAGATCAACGTCGTGAGCAAGAGCAAACTCGTGAGAGTGATGATAATAGCGCTTACTTACAGCAACAACTCCAAGCTCAAATTGCAAATTGTAAAGCACACTTTGATGCCGATCGTTTAACCGTAGGCAGCAGTGGTAATGCAAAAGATTGTTATCGTCAGATATTAGAAGAGCATCCATATAATGAAGCGGCTCTTGCGGGCTTACAGGCGATTGAAAATAGATATTCTGAGCTGTTTGAAGTGGCATTGTCAGAGAGTAATTTTGATAAAGCGAGAAGGTATGTTGAGAAGATTGCAGTTGTTAATGCTGACAGCCCTTTAATCGAAAGCTTTACTCGTAGGATTGAGTCATCGGAACAGTTATTAGCCAGTCAACAACAAGATAACCAAGCTGAAGCATTGACTTTATATTTAGCGAAAGCACAACAAGGTGATGCTGATGCTCAGTTGAATCTTGCTTCAGCTTATGATTATGGGACAAGGGGACTTGAAGTTGATGAGGAAGAAGCCGTACGCTGGTACCGAAAATCTGCTTTGCAAGGAAATTCGACTGCCCAGAATAATTTAGCGTATGCCTACCAGACTGGCGAAGGTATTGCTCAAGACTATACCGAAGCCGCTAAATGGTATCGAAAAGCCGCAGAGCAAGGTAATGATACGGCCCAGAATAACTTAGCCAATGCGTATGATTCTGGTGAGGGCGTTGTTCAAGATTATACTGAAGCAGCAAAATGGTACCGAAAATCTGCTGATCAAGGTAATGAGATGGCTCAAAATAACTTAGGCTATGCCTATTGGGCAGGCCAAGGTGTTTCTCAAAACTTTGTTGAAGCCGCCGAATGGTTTAGAAAAGGGGCAGAGAATGGTCATGCAATGTCTCAGAATAATCTGGGTAATGCTTACTCCCGAGGTGAAGGCGTAGAGGATGACCAACAACAAGCTATCAAATGGTTTAAAAAGGCTGCACAACAAGGCAACTCCAGTGCTCAAGAGACATTAGAAGGGCTTGGGGAGACTTGGTAAGGATGAGGAGACCCTATCACTCTACGCTAGTCGAGTGGTGATTATTTATTGAGAAACGATAAGAAATTAGGGGCGTTATTAGATAATTTTATATCAGATTGTTTTAGTGCCTTTAGCTGCTTCACCAGCAAAGGCTTAAGTCTTAAGCTGTAAATAGCTGTTATAATCCTCGCTGGTTCAAGGTCGTGCTTAATAGTTTTATCGCTAAGTAATAGAGTTTACTTGGGTTAGCCATTTATTTTGAACAATTAATTTTATTACAGTCGGGGCATGGCGCAGTCTGGTAGCGCACTTGTCTGGGGGACAAGGGGTCGCAAGTTCGAATCTTGCTGTTCCGACCAATAAAATCAATGGTTTACACCTTACTTAGCCGAATCCCAGCAGAGTTAAAGGCCTACTCTGGAATAGCTTGACCATCTTTGTTCTGAACAAAAGAGAGTCCTATTAAGACGACCAGCTAAAATTAGCTGGCATGATCACCCTTAACAATTCCCATCACCATTGCAATATGGGCTAAGTCGGCCGATGTCTTCGCATTTAATTTATTTTTAATCGTTGTATTATAATTTGCCACTGTTTTATAACTTAAACATAAGCCGGCTGAGATTTCATGCACCGTTGACCCTTTAGCCAATAAGCAAAAAATATCAAACTCTCTAGGCGATAATGCATCAATCATTTCTTTAAAATTATCCGCCTCATTTAGATCATCATCTTTATTGGGTAATAAGCCTTCTTCAATATACTGTTCACCACTGGCGACGATAGCAACAGCATTGGCTAAAACTTCAGCAGCACTATTCTTACTAACATAGCCTTTAGCTCCAGCTTGTAAAGCACGTTCAACATAAATTACTTCATCATGAATGCTATAAACTAAAATAATGACATCAGCATCATGCTGGCATAAGCGACGAATAGTATCTAAGCCACCAATTCCTGGCATGGATAAATCCATGACAACAACATCAGGCAGAAAACGCTGATATTCTTGGCAAGCCAGCTCCCCACGATCAATATCACTAATTTCACCAATATAATCTTGAGAGGCTAACAACATTCTAAAACCAGCCCGTACTACGGCATGATCATCGACCAACATGACCTTTATTTTATCGTTACTCATGAGATATCTTCTGAATAGGGCAGCTGAACAACTACGGTCACACCCAAGCCTTTTTCTGACTCAAATGAAAACTGACCGCCTAAACTTTCTGCTCGTTCTCGCATAGCTAATACTCCAAATCCCTGTTGAGAAGCCTTTCCGCCTACGCCATTATCGGCCACAGTCACCCATACCGTATTATTTCGTTTCGATACAATGATAGTGACCTCAGATGCGTTTGCATGTCGTACCACATTGGTTAAACATTCCTGAACAATCCGATAAACATGAATGGCTACTTCATGGCTCAATGTCTCTAAATTAGTATCATAATCCATAGATACATCTAAATCTGAATAACGTCGGTGGCACTCGTTAATTAGGTCGGCTAATGTCGCTCCTAGTCCTAACTCAGCTAAGCTTAAAGGGTGTAATGTCTTCATCATAGATCTGACTACTTTTGACAAATGATTACAAATTTCAATAATAGAATCTGCCGCCATAGTCTCAGATGAACTGGCTTGTTTTGAGGCAACAGCCATTGCCTTAATAGCCGTTAAGGACTGTCCCATTTCATCATGCAATTCTTTAGACATTGTTCTTCGTTCTGACTCTTGAATTTGCATAGTATGGCGAGCTAATGCCTGATTACTTTTCTGAGACAGGTTTAGTGCAGAGGATAAACCGTTAATTTCAACTGCAATCGCATCAAACTCACTGATTTTAAAATGTGGCAAGTTGATACCGTATTCTCCCTGTTCGACACGATGCAAGCCCGATAAAATTGCCTTTACCGTACGTAACATGGAATTAAACACTAAGTTAACGGCTAAGAAGATGACCAATAACATCAAGAATATAGACCAGAAAAAAGCCTTTGATTCGCCCCATGCTTCAATAATTTCATCCATGGGATCAGCAGTAATAAAAATAGTTGTGAAACTACCATCTGCCATAGACACATTATATTTATCCGTTAAATATTCAGTGGTAACGGCATTCACAAACCAGAGAGGAGGAATAGCTCTCAATTCATCAACCCTTCGTTGGGTGACAAACTCAATGGGTTTTTCTCCTTCTTCTGCAATCAAAATTTTTAAATGTCTAGCTTGTTTTAAGGCACTAATTTGAGATAACCATGTACTACCATGCCGGCGTGATAGGGGAAGCTGCGCAAAGCTGAACTCAATCATTTGTAGGGCTAAATTCATTGATGACTGTACTTCTTTGGCAACTGATTGGCGAGCCTGCCATACAGCTGTTGCACCACCTAACAGTAAAATTAACACTACCGATAGCACAATCCGGAGATTAATTAAGCTACGTAAACTCATTTCATATTTCCAAGTATATTTGAGGCAAACCATACAGTACTTTTATTAGAAACTATAAAATAATCAGGGCGAAATGGGGTTTGTACAGTACAAGCCTTATCTATAAGCGACTTAGCTAATTAATAGCTCCAGACTGATTTATTACAGAACTTATTGTTACAACTAAATTGTGAGCTAAATCACATTAAAAGGAATTTTTCCTATATCGCCTGTTTTTCTTCAAGATTATGATGCTCACTCATGAGGTTTTAAAAATAATTAATAACTAATAAAGTGTAAAACTTAGAACATGATGCATCGCCGTCAGAAGAAAATTTCTGGTCTTGTTTAATGCTATTTAAGAACACAATGTTTTCGGGATATGTCATGTAAAACCTGAATATACTTGAATATATAACAACAGGAATTTTTCCTATAACACATGACTTCATTTCGAGATTATGATGACCGTCCATACAAATATACAAATGCTGAAACACGAATGACAATAGAAAACTTACAAAATATGGCAATACTAAAATCAGAAAATTTAACTCCGGCATCAGAAAAGTTGCTGGGCTTGTTTAACGATATTTTAGAGCACGATGGTTTCGGTGAAATTAGAGTAGAAGTGAATATTCTTAAACGTAAACAAAAAGAAGTCATTCTTCACTGTGGTAAACAATATCGCTTTGTCGTGGACACGCCACAACAAGCATAGAACTAAAACTGAGTGCAAAGTGGGTTTGCATCAGAACTTAAAATAAAAATAATGAGTGACCAAGAGACTGTTTGAGGCAGATGCGGCATCAACATAAAATGAGAGAAATGGAATGAATATTAACCAAATGAAGCGTGCACTTAGCACATTCCGCAATGCCGATGTATCCATCATCAAGGATGATGCATTACGTGCAAAAGCACAAAAACTACAAGCCAAACAAAAAGGTTTCACCTTACTTGAGTTACTAGTTGTTATCACCTTGTTAGCAACATTAGCAACAGCAGCATTGGTTGCCTATGATGGTATTGGTGAAAATGCTCGTGATGCTTCTGCTGCAACAGCATTAACAACATTAGAAGGTACATTACGTAATTACCGTGTTATCGAAGGTGAATACCCTGAGCAATTTGATAGTTTAGCTAATGCTGATGCGGTTACGACTGATGCAAGTGGTGCTATGCAAATAATGTCAGATGAAACCAAAGCATTTTTTGGGCAATTAGTTATTTCGGATACGAATGCAGATAACACTACTGGTGGTACAGTAACACATGCGATTGCTGATTCTTTAAGAGAAGCGGGTTTAGAAGAGTTACAAGCTATTGTTGGTGATACATCTTGGGATACGGGTTATGTACCTAACCTAGCGCTAAATGAAAGCTATCCTTTAGTAACAAATGGTGCACCTAGTGGCACAGAGCTTGGCTTTCCAGAAGAAGATGCATCAGGTGCGATTACCTATGGTGATGCCACTATTACTGCCGCTGGATTTTCTAGTGTTGCATTATCAATTGTCCCTTCAGAAGGTGATGGAACAAATGGTTGTATTGTCGGTACCGGTGGTCCTTCACTTGCTAATGACTTTAACGGTGACGCTACTGATGAGAATACACGTTTGAATCTTATCAGTGATGCATTAGACGATGACCAATGTAGCCTAGTGGTTGCTGTTGGTGTTGGTAAAGATGTACCAGGTGCAACATTAGGTAAATCAGTTGAAATTGGTCAAGTGCCAACTGTTGGTACCAATGACGTTAACCCTAAAGATAGCTATGCACGCGCTATTGCCTTATTCCTTGTCGCTCAAGATGATGATGAAAATGGCGTTATCGAAGCAGGGGAAGTTAATGAGAAAGCACGTTTAATTGGATTGGTTGACCCTGAAGGTCGCACAATTGATGAAATCGTTGCAGCTGCAACAGCTTCAACAGACGATGATGATTAAGCTTTAATTAACTTAACGTTAGTTTGAGTTAAAAGTCGCGAGATAGGATGTAAAGTCCTATCTCGCTTACTTTTTCTTAGCTTGCCATTATTCATTCTGTTAAGCCCTGTTCAACGATTTGTTTTAGCAGAGTGATGTAAGTCCACCATTAATCACAACAATCAAAAGCAAGTAAATGAGGTGTTTATTGTTTTTTTCTTCTTCTATCCATCCTGTCAGCCAATATGGTTCAGCTAAAGTGAAGCTGAGTTTACAAACAGGCTTCACCCTATTGGAGCTGTTAGTGGTATTGGCTATTCTCAGCATCATTGCCGGTACAGTAGTGCTGGGGTTACAAGGTTTGCAAGATCAAGGACGTAGTGATGCCAGAAAATTTGAAATGGCAGAGCTTCGTAAAGCCTTATTACAGTTTCGACGTGATAGTGGTAGCAATGATTTCCCTAAAGATGGGCGATATGATTGTGATGATGATCCCAGTGGTGAAAGCACTGCACTTAACACCGAACTCACCAATTTACCAAGTTATATAAGCAGTTTAAGCCCTGCTGAAAAAGTAGCATGGTGTAAAAGTGATGCTAATTTCTGGATGTTATTTGAAAACCCACTGCCAGATGATAATAACTGGGATGAAGATACACGTAGAGGTTGGAATGGCCCTTATCTTCAAAACAAGGGCGCATTAGAGCCCTATTTGGGTATTGATGATATTCCAACGGTCACCAGCGCTTATGGTTCTCCTTATCTTTTATTAGATGAATCAACGGCCACAGCTAATATTGTCAGCATGGGTGAAAATAGTAGTGCAGGCACTGTGACAGATTGTCATTCTAATGATGACGATGATTATGTGGTGTGTTTATTAAAATGATGAAAGTAAAAGCCACCCTGCAATCTGGCTTCACTCTTTTAGAAATGGTGTTAGTCCTTTTCTTGCTTGCCTTAATGGCATCAGCAAGTCTTATGCTGACTGAAAATATTGAAGACCAAGCTAAGTACGATGATACTAAGCATCGTATGGAAATGATGCGAAAAGCCATTATAGGTGATCCAAGCCGTACCATAAATGGCAGCCCTGAAATCAGTGGTTTCGTGGCGGATATGGGGCGTTTGCCTGACTGCGTGCGTGAACTGATCGAGCAAAAAAACTGTGTCGATATTGCCTTAGATTCATGGTCACATGATGCCTCTACTGGGCTTGGAACAGGCTGGCGAGGCCCATATATTCAAGTACTACCTGAACGTTCAGGAGAATTAAGGTTTCGAGATGGTTATGGCAATAGCGATGCTAGTGATGCTATTGATGCTCAAAACTCTGGCTGGAGCTATGATGTGTCCACTGCCAGCGCTAGCATCGGCTTAATTAGCAAAGGTTTTGACCCCATTACAGATACTGATCTTATTAAGGCAGATAAGTTAGTTGTCAGTTCTGATTGGCAGGTTCAACTTCCAGAAAATATAACGGTTACATTCAAAAATCAAAGTGCAGGAAATTTACCTCTGGCTGATGAAAACCTAGTGCTTCGGGTTTATTTAAGTGATTTAACGAGTGCTATTGATGGTGATGATGGTATTAATTCTTATCTAAGCTTTGATGCTAGCTCCGCTATTTCTGCTATTCCGAAAACGAGGAATTTCACTTTAAATTCAACCCCAAGTATACCCATCGGCACACGGGCTTATTCTATTGTGTGTTACGACGCATTAATTATCGATCCGGATGATTATGTGGTTTTTGATGGCGATTGTGATGTCGCTAACCCTGCACAGAGTACCAGCAATATTCGTACTTTCAGTGTAGTCCCTAGACAAAGTTTAAACCTAAATTTAGATTGGATAATTCCATAATGCTTAAGTCTCTGTTTAATTTGGGTAAAGCCAAAACATTATTGGTGTGTGAAACGGATGGTTTTTTATTACGTGGGGCAGTGTTAACGCTCACAGCTAATGAATTAAGCGTTTTGTTTTATGCCGAGTCACAACAGGCTGATATGGCTGATGCTGTTGCTGATGTGATTAAGAGTGTGAAAGAGGAGGGCTGGGAAGGTAGTGAGGCGGTGTTATTGTCTCCAACAGTGCTATCAACACTTATTGAGTTGCCTGTTAACCCAAAAAAACCACGTCCATTAACACAAATGCAGGAGTTAATACGTTGGGAGGCTGAACCTTTGCTAATGCAGCATACCACCCAATGGTCTGTGGGTAATCTGTTGGTTGGCCGTGGCTATATGACCGAGGAACAAGCTGCTGCGGTCATGGATATGCAGCAAGGTCAACCCAATTCAGCCAATGCCTTAGCTTTATCTGACCAGTTTTCTTTACGCCGTTTTGGTGATTTGGCAGAAGAACTTGGTTATATCAAACGAAGTCAGTTAAATGCATGTTTGGCTGGTCAGGAGTGGTTAAAGTCAGATGGTGATGCAATTGAGTGTGGCTGGACTCCTCAGGCTGAAGTCAGTGATATACCCGGCACATATGGTTGGTTGGTGACCTGTGTAAATCGAGAGTTATTACAGCGCTGGATGACAGTATTTAATAATAATGGTGTGGCTTTACAAGCAATGTATCCCTTAGCGGGATCCAGTGCAGCCTTATTGCCAGATGATACTGATACAGCAGTATTATTAGAGTCTCACGCAGGCCAAGCCTTTGCGATGCAGATGCGTAACAATAAAGTCACTGCACAGCATCTTTACCTGAGTCCTGCTCGTATTTCAATTGAGTCGTGTTTAGAAAGTTATCATGCTTTAAATCCTTCATCACCTGATCCGATATATTTGGCAAGCTGGCATCAAGAGACACAAACATTATCAGATGAGTTGGGGCGAACGCTTTCAACTGAATTAACGATATTTAATCATCCTGAAATTGGTGAACATCTCAGCCCGGGTATGTTAGGCGCTGGAACTCACGCTTTTTCATTATCAGGATCTCATCGTTGTGCTAGCGTGCGTTTAGGCGGCCCTTTACCATCAAAATGGCAGCGGGTAGAGACACGTACTATCGTATTAGCCGCCATGATTGTAATCAGTATTATCGGTGCAGAAATGTCATTGATGGTTCGCAGTAAGCAGATTGAATCTCATAAGGCAGATATTGATGGTCAGTGGCGAATAATTGATAAGGCGATCAAACGGATAAAAGGTGATATAAAACAAGTAGAAGATCGCAAGAAATTATTAAAAGAACAACAAGTTAATCATAGCCATGCAGAGGCAAGACTGAAGTTTTTTGGTGATCAAGTTCCACAAAGAATGGCTTTAGTACAAGCATTATTAGGCGTATTACAGTCTACGGTAGATGATGATGTGATTATCCACTCTATTGATGAGTATGGTAAGCGTGTTGGCATTATGCCGCCATTGCCAAATGCCATTATAGATAAACGTGTTGAAGTAGAAAATTTCAATCTTCATGCCTGGGCATTGACTGAGACCGCAGCACAGACCTTTATTCAACAAATGAAAGATGCTGTCGCACCTTGGGATATGGAAGTCCGTGACAGTCAAGTGATCGGTCAGATAGGTCCGATGAATTTAGATGGTTTCACTATAACGATGCGTTTGGTTAAGTTGCTACCCGTCGAATTAATTAAGCAGCAGGGTACATAATGACGTTAACTAAACTAAACACGCGCGAGCAGATCTTAATCGGCTTGGTGATGGTAAGCATTTTTTTAGGTGGATATACACTATTTCGCTTTATACCTAAAAATAGTGAGATTGCCTCTCTTCAGAAACAAGTAGCTAAGACTGAAAGGAAATTAAATTCAGCCCGTATTCCTGATGAGCCTAATGAAGGTGTTGAGGAGTTATTGATAAAGTTAGATGAACAAGAACAGTCATTATCATTGCTCAAAGATATAGCTGATGGTGTTGCACAACGTTTAGCCCCTTTTGATTCTCAGCAGGTGATCATTCTAGTCTCTCAATTAGCGCGGCAGTCTGGAGTGAGAGTGAAAACATCGGAAGCTCTAAAAACACCTATTACTGCGACAGCAATGAACAAAAAACAACGAGAAAGACTAAAAAAAGCGAGAAGTAGTGGTACTAAGCTTATATTGCCTGCTTCACGTAGTTGGATTGATAGAATGTCTTTGGCTACTATGTTTCATCGACCTATGCAACGCCTTGTATTAGAAGGTGATTATCAATCCATACGTGCATTTATACACGGGCTAGATAATTTGGAATGGCAGGTCACCGTAGTCAGGTTTAATATTGAAAAAATGCCAACAGTGCCGTTACGTGGTTATGCTCAGGTGTTGAAGTCTGAACTTGTACTGGCTTTGTAAGCTTAGCCATGGCATTAACAGACGAACAATTAATTGAAGCGGGTAAGCGATCAGGGTTGATTGATGCTGCTGTTTTAGAACAACTTCGCCTTGAGTCTCGACGAAAGAGAAGCCCGTTGTTACCGGTGATCTTGGCGCATTACCGTTTTCCTGTTTCAGCCTTATACCGTGCAGTTGCAGAGAAGCACAATATTCAATTTGTTGATTTAAGCAATCTGACTATTGATGACAGCTTGCTTAAGAAAATTCCTGCCAACTTAGTGAAGCGTAAATTAATCTTGCCCGTTATTGGAGAGAATGGGGCTATGTTAGCTGTCTCTGATCCTAATGACAGAGGTACGATTGATATGGTTCAGCGTTTATTAGCCAAGCCATTACCAATAGCAATGGCTGATTTAGCATTATTGACATTAATTATTGAACGTCATTTTAATGCAAAAAACACGGCAACAAACGCAGCAACACCCACTGTTGAGGATGAGGTCGATCTTGTTTCTTTATTAGATGAGATTTTACGAGAGGCCTATCTTAATCAGTCATCTGATGTACATTTCTTAACAGAAGAATCAGGCTTGAGAGTTCGTCTTCGTATTGATGGCAAGTTACGTGATTACCCGACATCAGCCAGTTTATCTGTGGTGGCAGGGCTAATTTCTCGAGTAAAGGTTTTGGCAGGGCTTGATATTGCCGAGCAGAGACAACCTCAAGATGGTGGTTTTAACTATCATTTAGTTGAACCCATTGATCAAGAGTTTAATATTCGTGTCGCGACCGCTCCTACGAGATTAGGTGAGCGAGTCACAATGCGTTTATTGGGGCAAGAATCAGGTGGATTAACCTTAAGCGACCTAGGTATGTTGCCTAATGATCTACAGAAGTTTAAAACTGCGATTGAACATCCTTATGGCTTAATTTTATTAACAGGCCCAACGGGAAGCGGTAAGTCGACAACCTTATTTGCAGCACTACAGGAAATTAATGATCCTGAAGTTAATATTATGACGGTAGAAAACCCCATTGAGTATGTACTTGAGGGGGCGTCACAAATTCAAACAGGCACCAAAATTAGTTTTGCTGATGCCCTGCGATCCTTACTTCGCCATGATCCTGATGTATTGATGGTGGGGGAAATACGTGATTATGAAACAGCAGATGTTTCTGTAAAGGCAGCTATGACAGGGCATATGGTGTTATCTACATTGCATACTAATAATGCTGTTAGTGCGGTGACTCGATTGATTGATATTGGCTGTGAGGCATTTTTGATTGGCTCAACAATGACGGCGGTAATTGCTCAACGCTTAGTGCGGCGTTTATGTACGCATTGTCGCCAAATTCGACCTGCTAGCGAGCAAGAATTAATAGAGCTTAATGCGAGTGGTGATGAATCAATTGAGATATATGACTCTGTTGGCTGTGCTGTCTGTCAAGGGCGTGGATTTCGTGGTCGTTTAGGTTTATTTGAAACCTTATGGTTTGATGAAAAACTGGCGCGATTAGTCGCTCATGGAGCAGGGGAAGAAGAGATTGAAAGGGTGGCATCAGAAAATCATAACTTAAAATTTATGTGGGAAGACGGAATAGAAAAAGTACTCAATGGAATGACAACGTTAGAAGAAGTACGTGCAGTTGCAGTGTGTAAAACCAGTGAAATAGTTGGATTAGATTAATGCCTATTTTTGCCTATACAGCACTAACAGCAGCAGGTGATGAATTATCGGGAAAACAAAGTTTTACCGATATTAATATGGCTGCTCAAAGTCTACGAGATCGTGGATTAAGAGTACTGGAGTTAAAAAAATCGCGTGGGCAAGGTGGGTTTTTAGGTCAAGAAAATGCATCTGATTGGTTAGCCTCACAGCGTTCTGTTTCTTCTTCGGCCTTGATTTTCTTTTTTCGACAAATGGCCTTTATGTTGCGTGCCGGCTTGCCGGTTATGCAGGCATTACAATTATCTCACTCTCAGGTATCTAGCCCACGATTAAAACTGACCTTACGTTTGATGTTGAAAGATATTGAGGGTGGGCAGGCGATGTCTTTAGCGATGAAAAAGCATAAAGATATATTTTCCAATATGGTGATTAACCTTGTAGTTGCTGCTGAAAGTACAGGGGATCTTGATACTGTTATGGAACGCTTGGCTGTACATCTTGAAAAGAAAGCGGCTATTAGGGCGCATATGATTAATGCCATGATTTACCCTGCTGTGGTCTTTCTTGCTGCAATTGCTGTGGGTTTGTTCATGACACTGAAAATTATTCCCAAGTTTGCTGATTTTTTATTGGCACAAGGTCGGACACTGCCTAGTTCGACCCAATCATTAATTGATTTTTCTGTGTATGTGCAGATGAATGGATTATTTATTATAGCGGTATTAATACTGTTCATTGTAACGATACTTGTCATCTATCAACTCAAGCGTGGACGCTATGCGATTGATAGTATTTTATTACGAATTCCAATATTTGGCCCCATGATTACCACGGGGGCAATGGCACAGATGACATGGTCTTTATCGATCTTATTGGCGAGTGGAGTCACTGTCTTTAATGCTTTAAAAATAAGCTCTGACCTACTTAATAACCGTGTATTTTCTGATAAGTTAATGGATGGTTCTGAGCAAATTTTGAATGGTAAAGATATCTCAAGCAGTATTACTCATCCTCAAATGCCGATATTGGTATTGCAAATGATTACTGTGGGTGAACAAACAGGAAGCTTAGATCATGTATTAAAGGAATTAGGGATTTATTATGAAAAACTGTTAGATGTGGCAATTAAACGCTTATCCGCCATGATTGAGCCGGCAATGATTTTGTTGATCGGTGGAATGGTGGGCTATGTCTACAATGCCTTTTTCCAAGCATTATTCTCTTTAGTAGGAGGTTAAAATGAAAGCTAGAATTAAATTAATCTTGGTCTTATTGTCCTTGAATCCACTCTATTTATTGGCTACCGAACAATCAATTAATCCAGCCTTAAATGCTGTAATGATGCCTCAACCGCAGATGGTTCGTGATCCTTTTTCTCCTAGTTTATTGATGTTTGATGTGTTGGGAGAGCAGTCTCGGGGAGGGGGAGGGGCGTTTGGCTTTACATATTCACCGAATGATTCGGTTCCCAAAATGCGTTTACGTGGCTTTGTCACTCAAGATAAAGAGACTCCCCTTGCTTTATTAGAAGTGGCAGGCTCAAGAACATTTATTGTCCGTGAGGGAGATGAAATTAATATTGATCCTTTAAAACCTTTAAGCGTTATTCGTATTACTAAAATTACTCGTCAAAGTATTACTGTCGAAACCGGCAGATTAGGCTCTATTCGTGTTCAAAGATAAATCCATAATGAAAAAATTATTCTTAATAGTTCACAGTTATTTCTTTCTTGTCGTTAGCTGTTCTGTTTTGGCAGATAACAAGATTAGTGAAATTGAATTTTCTAATACAAATTTAATGGATGTTGTGCGTACCTTATCTGAGTTATCGAGCAGCAATATTATTGTGACGCCAGAGGCAGCAAAAGAAAGTGTGACGATTCATTTGAAAGATATCACTGTCCTAGATGCCATAAAATCGATCAGTCGAATTATCGATCTTTGGTATCGTTATGACGAGGATACCAATACCTATCGAATTATGACTCGAGAGGAATATGGTCGTGATTTAATCGTGCGTGAAAGTGAGCACATTGAAGCATTTAAGGTGCTCAATGCTAATGTGCAGATCATTGCTCAATCAATTCAAGATTTATATGGTAGTAGAGTTAATTTATCGTTAGGGACACAGCCGGGCCAGAAAGTGTCTGGAGGTAGTTCCTCTGGTGGCCGCAGTGGAGTAAGAAATTCTCGAACGACGGGCAGGCAATCTTCAGCATCTTCAAGAAGTGGAAATGGGAGTGCTACGAGTGGAAGTGGGCTAGCAACGAGTGGAGTCAAGTTAAATACAAATGAACTCACGATAGATCAAATTGAGCGACTATCAGCTCAAATGGGTAACTCCTCCTTAGTCGATGCACAAACATTACAGCAAGTGAGTGTGCAGGCACAGCCGATTTATGTAACGGTAAACAACGAACACAATATGATTATTGTTCGGACGGATGATCGTAAGGTGATTAAGTCAATTGAGACCTTAATTAAAAAGATGGATATTCCGGTGCCACAAGTGATGCTAGAAATGAAGATTTTGAGCATCATTTTGGGTGAAGACTTTAATTCTATCTTTAATTTTGAATTACAAGCAAGTGGTAATAATCAATCTATTAGTCCAATTAAAATAGGCAATAATGCCTTACTGAATAGTGGCTCTTTTATTTATGAATTTCTGAATACTCGTCTAAGAGCTAATATTGAATTTTTAGAACAAAATAAAAGAATCAAAGTACTTTCTAATCCAATGGTGATGGCAGCCAATCATCGTGAAGCTGAATTGTTTATCGGTGAGGAGAGTTTGCTGACTCGGGGCTTCACCTTTAATCCAGCAGTTATAGATAATGGTGTAGTGGTATCTCCCTCATTTGTAGAAACAGAAACAGAATTAGAGGAAATTGGGATTACCTTACGTATTACCCCTCGTATCAATGCTGATCAAACCGTCACCCTAGAATTAGAGCAAGAAAGTTCAACGATCAACCCTGGTGGTGCGACGCTACCTATTTCTGATGGTGCAGGGAGTGTCTTAAATTTACCCATTGATACAGTCAATACCGCTAGGTTAACGGGTACCGTTATGGCTAAAGATGGTTTAACAGTGGCGGTAGGAGGTCTCATTCGTACCAGTAAAACGAAGGATGTCAAAAAAGTACCTGTATTAGGAGAAATTCCTTTATTAGGTCGCATGTTTAGAAGCTCAATTGAAACTGAAGAAGATACGGAGACTGTATTATTGATTACACCGAGGATTCTTAATAAACCTGAAGACAGCGAGAGAATTAGGGAAATGGATAATCGTTTTTATCAGGACTCTAATCGTGAACACCCCGATCTTTTGCCGCCAGCCAATAGGTTTATTGATACCGATACGAGAATCAACACTGTTCCTATGCAGCAGGACAATAGACAAAGTTTATTTATGGAAATGAGTCAGTACGCTGCCGATACGGTTCGAATAACTGACATTGAACGAGTGAAACATAAAAACTATAAGCCAGTCACTGTAAACCCACAAGAAGTGAATAGTTTATTGGCTGAGGACAGAATCAGTGCTAAAGCTATTGCAAGCTGGCAACGTGGAGGCCTACATATCACTGCACTTGAAATTGCCAATCAATCTAAGCAAGCCTTAGCTGTTGATTATCAACATATCAATGGGCAATGGCTAGCATCTTCAATTGAGAATAACAGCTTATCTGCTAAGGGATCTGCAGGCGATCAGACTTATTTGTACTTAATTTCAGTATTATCATTTGAAGAAACCGTTGCCAATGCACTCTAGGGGGAGATTTTCATTTACTAGCCTTATAGTGTTATTTTTGCTTAGCTTTCAGGCTGAATCTGCATTAACAATGCATGTGTTTGAGCAAAGTAACGCGCTTATTGCCAGCAATAACAGCCAAAAACCAGTACTTGAAATGCATATATTTACTCGTCCCTCAAAAGAACAACGCAATGGTGTTGTGCCTAATTATAAAAAATCACGAGCAGAACACACAGTAAAGCCAGCATTAAAATATCAACGCACTGAAGTGTATTTCAAAACAGGCTATCGTCATGATGATCTACACTGGTCAATTGCAGCTGTTAGTGGCACGCCCAACATTGTGTCTGAGTTAACATGGCAAGATATAGAGATAGCCACCATTAGCTCTGGAGCAACAGTTCATATTCAAGATAATTGGCTCGTTAATTTTGATATTGTCTATGGCCATGTCTTTGATGGAAAAAATCAGGATTCTGATTATTATGGCAATAATCGGACATTAGAATTTTCACGATCCAATAATGGTGCTGATGAAGGTGATGTGCTGGATCTTTCAGCGGCAGTAGGATATCGCTGGAAAGTACCATTCAATCAACATTCACCTTTCCCTCAAATTGATCTTATCCCACAAGTTGGCCTAAGTTATTACTCACAAAACCTGAAGATGGTGGATGGTCGCCAAACCTTGTCAGACTATGGGTTTGGAATGCCTTTGGGGCGCTTTCCCAACCTAAACACGACTTATGATGCTACTTGGTTCGGGCCATGGCTAGGACTCAAGAGCCAATTTATTTTTAATCACGATTTTAAACTTGGTGTTAGCTTTGAATATCACCATGCTTTTTATGATGCGACAGCAAATTGGAATTTACGCTCTGATTTTGCTCACCCTGAAAGTTATATCCAAGAGGCAGAAGGATATGGTTTAGTGAGCAATATTGAAGGGCAATTACAATTAGATACTAATTTAGCACTGAACGTAACATTAAACTACCAAGATTGGCAGGCAGTCAGACAGGGTGTAAACCAATTTTTCTTTGCCGATGGCAGCACGGTAAAGAGCAAGTATAACGGTGTCAATTGGCGGTCATTTTCTGCTAATCTCGGTCTTATATATGAGTTTTAACGCTTGCCGTTCAATCCGTCCGATCGAATGGTTATTAGCTATTTTATTGTTACTTGCTCCTCTTTATTTTCATCCTAATATAGGGGGGACAGGCCTACGTATTCCTAACAATATTCTTATTTGGGCAGTAGCAAGTATTATTGGTTTTTATTCGTTGTATAAATTTTCGCAAAGCAAAATTATCATATTGCCTCGTTATATACTTTTGCTCATTTCTTTTCCCTTATTAACGTTTTTTAGCAGTTTTTTCTCCGGCGTTGAGCTTGCCCAACAATGGACATTCCGTAATCTCTATATATGGGGAGGGGTAGTATTTTTATTTGCTCTATTTCAAGCTCAATTAAAAGGAGGACGAATTGATCGCCTGTTGTTCGTCATCGTATTATCTGGACTAGTGCATGCATTAGTGGGCATTATCCAAATACTCTGTTTAAAGCAACTGCCGATCTATTTTCCGATTAATGCTAGCGGCATTCCCACAGGACTATTCCAGCAAATTAATAATCAAGCTAGCTTTCAAACGACAGCTATTATTATCGCTTTATGGCTAAGCAGTCGGCCTTTTATTGCTAAAGGTTCTTCATGGTTATTTATTACATTATTGCTTGCAGTTGCGTGTGCTACTTTTGTGGTGACTTACTCTGGCTCTCGAGTTGGAGTATTAGGTTTCATTATCGCTTTTCCTTTAATGTTACTGAGTCGCTGGCACTTTCTTAAACGCGACTGTAAACGTTTAGGATTAATGGCCTTTGTCTTTATTATGTCTATTGGTCTTGCCAGTTCGATTGAATCAAACCGAGGTTTAACGAGTGCTCTAGAGAAATCAACAGCTGTCAATGCTGGCTTTTCAGGTTCTGCCCGTTTAGGCATGTATGCTATTGCCTTTGATGTGATTCATGATGCCCCTCTGTTTGGACATGGTATTGGTAGTTTTGTACGAGTTTGGCAGTTAGGTAAGCCTGCTTTCTATGCTGAAAACCCAGATGCAAAGCTTCCTGCAAAGCGTGTGGCTCATCCTCATAATGAAACAATCTTTTGGTTAGTTGAAGGGGGGGCGGTGACCGTAGCAGGCCTGTTACTCATTTTTATTGCGACATTACTTTCTTTAAAACAATTACCACCATCACGCCTCTATGCCTATGCCGCCTTATTATTTCCCATTACCCTGCACACACAGGTTGAATTACCTTTTTATATTTCAGCCGAACATTGGTTTGTTTTTTTAATCTTACTGTTTGTTATTTTTCAGCCAAAGCGTTACGTCAAGACATTGATATTATCGAATTCAGCAAGAAACTTAATCAAAATCATAGCGATAAGTTCTGGGACTTTATCACTGCTTTTTTTATCACATACGATGGCGGCAAACCTTGAGTTTAAACGTCATATTATGAAAAACACACCGATTGGTGAGGAGCCTTTCTCTATTGCTATGCAAAATCCTTATTTTAAGACATTAGCAACTAACACGATGATGTCGTCACTATTTCATTCAAGTATTAAATATGGTCTGAAAGATAATGTTAGATTATTTGCTGAATGGGGAAAGAATGAAATTCGCCACAACCCTCACTTCCTCTTTTATCGTTTAACGACTCAAGCCTTTCTATTTTTAGGTGAATCTGATCGTGCTTGTTCCATTGCAAAAGAAGGTCAATCTATTTATCCAGCTGACATGACGATAAAGAAACTTATTGGCTCATGTGAAGGTATTTCCTAAGCGTGACTAAGATGATTATGAAGCATTGTAATGAAGAAAAAGTTATAACTAGTAATCACTTAACCGGTATATTAAGAGCAGTCAGAACTGATATAAACTAGCAATGAGTAGATCTATTATTGGATTAGAATTACCATAATATCAGTCAAGTTTTGCTGGCTTATAGGTCATGAACCTTAGCGTTGTTCTTGAAAGAGGTGGAAGATGAAATTATTATATGCTCTGATATTTTTACTGTGTACGACGATGAGTTCTGCAGACTGCTTAGATTTTAATGATAGCTCTGATCATTGTCGCTATCCACAAGGCGATGCATGGTGCCAAGACAATAATAATGATGTCCCTTATGCTTACTCTTCACTATGTGGTGATAGTGAAATGATGCCAGAAAAGTCGACTCTTTTTGAACAATTTCCCGTTACTATTTTTGATGGTCAACCCGTTATCGAGCCTAATTTTAGCTCCAATTCTAATTCTATTTATTTTAAAACAAAGATTAAAAAGAGTTTAAATGAGCCTGCTAATTTTGCGGGTAAATATAATATTGTTGAAATTGGTTGCGGCACAGCATGTTTGATCTGGTATATGGTTGATATTAGTAATGGTGATATTTTTGCTTTAGAGCCAAGAGGCTTGGACACTGAATATTATGTGAATAGTCGGCTGATTATTAGCAGTAGTGAATATAACTCAGGCGATCATGAAGATGACTTGCCTTCATATTTGTTATGGGACGAAAAGACAAAAACATTTCAGCACTATCAGACTCTTCAGCAGTTGGAGTTGGTGCAGTAATGCTAGTGCAAATAGCTGGACGCGGCGCGGCTAGTTTAGTTCTGTCTATATTGCCAAGTAGGCTTTTGCTCTAAGTCGATAATGCCATGATGAATTAACCATAATTTGGCATCTTCTGCATCATGATCAAACCACGCTTTAGCACTACCTAATCTGAAGGTATAGCCCCAGCGATCCATATCAACCATCATTCTGTTACTGTCCATTTCAGTGAGATAGTCAGCTAGGAGTATTTGGAGATAGCAGACCCCATTTTCTTCATCGTAATCCCCCTCTGCATCAGTATCGAGCTTGGCGCGTCTAGCGGGATCCATACAAATATAGTGTCCTGCTTCATGAAGAGCCGAGTGGATGGGCGTGTCGTGACGTAAGAGCAGTTTATTTGCAATTAATCCAGCTTCACGTTCACCAAAAAAACTACCGGGAATCGCTGTGTTATCAGTAATATGCTCTATTTCTATGCCATAAGCTTGCAGTAGTTTCGCTAGTTGCAGTTGTTGTTCTGGCCCACAGTTTAGGACCTGAGTAGAATCTTCAGACACGTCGAGCATCACCAATAATGTGGTTGGTGACTAAACCTGCCAGTGTTAAGCCAAAAATAGAAGGCATATAACTCATGGTGCCATTGACTGCCCGCGGGCGGCCACGACCTACATCCTCAGGTGGAAGCGGGGGTAAAGGAGATTCAAGTGAGTAGACTGTTTGAACACCACGCCCAACACCACGGCGACGCAGGTGACCACGCAGTTGTTTGGCCAGTTTACACATTGATGTATCCATCAGATCAGCTGTTCGAACCAGTGAGGGATCGACTTTGCCTCCGGCACCCATGCTGGCAAATATGGCTTGTTTGTTTTCCCATGCTGTGGCAATCAGTGCAGCCTTACTACTCATACTATCAATCGCATCAATAACGGCATCAAAAGGCTGGTTAAGTAGCTCTGGAATAGAATCAGGTGTGAGAAACTCTGGGATAATATTGACCTGACATTCAGGATTGATATCAGCAATTCTTTGCGCCATGACTTCAGCTTTAGACGCACCAACAGTTGAGTTTAGTGCCACTAATTGTCTATTGATATTAGATCCCGATACCACATCATGATCGACAAGAGTCAGTGTTCCTACGCCCATTCTGGCTAGGGCTTCTGCAGTAAATGAACCAACACCACCGATACCGGCTAGAAAAACATGTGCATTTTGCAAACGCTCGATGCCGGTATCACCGATGAGAATATGAGTGCGTTCAAATAGAGGGGGGAATGATGTCATTGTATTATCCTTGCTGATAGGGGCACCTCAGCATGTCGGTCTTATAAGTCGCTAGAAAGTGTGCCAATTATACCGAATTAATGAGTGGAATTAGTAGCATAGCTCGCTATTCTTTTTTGGCACAAAAGGGCTGCTGCTATAAAACAGAGAGTCGGTGAATAATGTGAGGCGGGGAACGGCGTTTATAAAGTCATTAATTCCATACAGTTATGGGTCGTTACCCTCGCTATTTCTTCCATGCTCTCTTGGCGAAGTTCACTGAGTGTCGCTAGAATTAATGGAATGTTTTCAGGGCTATTTCTATCGGACTCGACAGCATAAAGAGGCATATCGGGAGAGTCTGTTTCTAATACTAAACTAGCTAGGGGTAAGGCGCTGACTAAGGCACGTAACCGTGTTGCTCTAGGGTGAGTGATTGCGCCTCCAATACCAAAATGAAATCCTAGTTTTTGATACTGTTCAGCCTGTTGCAAGCTGCCATTAAAAGCGTGAACAATACCGCCACTGACTGGATATTTTTTTAAAATGGATAGGGCATGATCATGGGCTTTTCTAATGTGTAATAACACGGGAAGATTGTGTTGTTGGGCAAGTTCAAGTTGTTGGCAAAACAAGTCTATTTGACCTTGTTTATCATGATCTTTTAAATAAAAATCTAGACCAATCTCACCAATAGCCACAATAGGGTATTGCTTAAGCAGTTCTGTTAATGCAAGGAGATCGCTATTACTGTGCTGTTCCATGAAGAGAGGGTGTAAGCCAATGGCAGGAAAGAGGAGTGCAGATTGACCGCAAATATGAATCAGTCTTTCCCATCTGCTGGCTTGAACACCGGGAACGATCAATTTGCTAATCCCCAATTGTTGGCAGCGGCCAAGAAGTTGCTCTCGATCAGAATCAAATTGTTCAAAATCGAGGTGGCAATGGCTATCAATTAAGTGCATTATTAAATACTTATATTGCTAGTGAGGTGTGACAATGAGTCATGATAATCAGCAGGCTGCGTCTGCCCATGAAAGGGTGATGATGAATCTGTCTATATTCCATTTGCTATTGCCTGTTGCCGCACTGAGTAGTGGTTATATTACACTTTTTCTGAGTGCTTCATTAGCTGGGGCGGTGTTGATGCTCTTTTTTATCGCCAGAAGAGCCAAGCAAGGGATGGCAAGTAAACTGGTAGAAAAACATTGGCAGTTAGCATGGCAACGCTGCCATTTATTATTAATGGGCTATGGTGCATCTGCAACGATTATGCTGTTAGGTTTTGTTTTTTCCCTTTTTCAAGCAGATCCTAATATGAGTTCCATTATGCTGGTGGTATTTAGTCGTATTGCTGCTGTTCCCATCATTTTAGTGGTGATGGTGTTATTTGTATTATCAAGTTCATCGTTGGCTCAAGCTAGGCAAGGCCAACTGCCAGATTGATTATACTTTAGCATGCCATGCTGTTGCTAAGCGTTGAGCATCGCTGATTTGTTGCGGTGACATTTTCTTTTGTGCTGCTTCTTTTTGGTGTTCAATATCTATTTGACTATTCTGTTGTGCAATTAACCACCACATCGTGGCGTTGACATAATCTTGCTCACAATCTGTGCCTTGATAATACTGATTGCCAAGGTTAACTTGCGCCTCTGTATGTCCTTTATGTGCTGCTGCTTTTAGCCACATTAATGCCTCAGCAGTATTTTTCTCCACACCTTGCCCAAGTTTATACATAATAGATAGATTGTATTGAGCAGCGCTATAGCCTTGTTCTGCTGCTTTTTGAAACCATTGTGCCGCTTTTGCGTAATCACTTGTTATGCCCTGACCATTGAGATATAAATAGCCGAGCGTATTTTGCGCTACTACATTTCCTTGTGCTGCTGCTTTTTTACACTTGATCACATAGTCGTGTTTTGAGATTTTTTCTTTGCTACTCACACTGTTTCCTTAATTATTCTTTAGCGCTATGGAATAGCACATCGTTTAGACCAATTCGACAATAAGCCGATGAAATTAATGTCTATGATACGGTTTATGGCGCTATTTTAGCGTGTTATAAACTGAGCTACTAAGCTTAACGGTGCTGTTTCTGCAAAGAATACTGCCGTTGGTTTGCTTTAAGTTGTTGTTTTTCTGCGCGGTGTTTAGCGATGGTCTTGGCTGAGTCAGCACCGATATGGTTTTCACCACGCTGTTCAGCTAATTTGATTTGTTTTTCACGTTCAGCAAAGCGTGCTTTTTGCTCTGCTGTTGTTTTATCAAAACAATGCGGACAGCTTACGCCATGTTGGTAATGTGCACTTTGTTTATCTTCTTCAGTAATGGGTAGTCGGCAGGCATTACATTGATCATATTGCCCTTTTTCTAACTGATGATTCACCGTAATGCGTTCATCAAAGACATAACATTCGCCTTGCCAAAGAGTCTCTTGCTCTGGAACCTCTTCCAGATACTTAAGAATTCCACCTTCTAAATGATAAACCTCTTCAAAGCCTTGCTCTTTCATATACGCAGTTGATTTTTCACAGCGTATACCACCCGTACAGTACATCGCGACTTTTTTATGTTTACTAGGATCGAAGTTTTGTTTCACATAGTCAGGAAACTCACGAAAACTTTCTGTATCAGGGTTAATGGCATTCTTAAATGTACCGACCTGAACTTCATAATCATTGCGTGTATCAACTAATAAAACATCGGGCTCACTGATTAAAGCATTCCAGTCTTTTGGTTTTACATAGGTGCCAACAACATGTTTCGGATCGATACCTTCAACCCCCATGGTGACAATTTCTTTTTTTAGTTTTACTCGAGTGCGTAAAAAAGGCATTTCCTCGGTAAAGGACTCTTTATAACTAATAGTATTGAGACGCTCATCTGCCTGAAGGTAAGTCAGTAGGGCATCAATATTCAATCGCGATCCGGCTACGGTCCCATTAACCCCTTCATTGGCGAGTAATAAGGTGCCACGAATATCGTGTGATTGCATAAACTGAAGCAGAGGGGCTTTCAGTTGTTGATAATTATCTAATGTGACAAATTTATACATGGCACATACGACGACTTGAGACATGGAGGTTCCTAAAGTTAGAGCGGGGGAAAAACGAGTATTTTGCGAGAGAGGAAGTTAACCCCAGTGGCGAACGTGTCCAGTATCAACATGGATAAAGTCAGACTTTGGATAATAACCTACTCCGCCTGCTTTTAGTTTAAGCGCTTCAGTTCGTAGTGATGATAACTGACATTTAGGTAGGCGAATATCCATCGCCATACCTTTCATATGAAAACTTTTCTTGGCAACGCCTGAGCTATTTTGTCTTAAGTAAGCATTACTTTTTTCTGAGCGGTACGCTGAAATGACATGGAAGGCTTGTTTGCTATCAATTCTCTGGTGAAGAATATTCAGTAGCTCCAAGAGTTTGTGATCCATATTGTGGATATCGCCAGTACGATGATCACGTAAGACACGATTAATAGCGTCTAACTCACTCACTTGATATTGTCCTTCAGCCCAATAAGTTGCATTGATACTTTCACCAGTATGCAAGTTAAGAAAGGAGAGTTTGCGTTCAGGTTCTGCAATGATATTGGCAAATGCATTAGGTACAACAAGGCCAGCACTAAGACCTAAGCCTGCTTTAAGGAAGCCACGTCTTGAAGAGTGAGCTTTACTCGCATTGTTATCTTGTTGTGTAGACTCTAATTGCATTCGACTAACCTTGTAATCGCCATTTTCTAGGCATTAAGCCGTTAATTATAAACGATTTTTATGACTAATTACAATAGTTTAGAGAGTAATTGATTGCGCTGATATAGATCTGGAGAGAAATAGACTTCCCCTTTTTCCGACCAGACTGTGAAATAGACGGCATATAAAGACAGAGATTTTCTTAGTTTTAAACCTTTATTTTCTTTATTTTCAATCAGCTCTAACACTCTTTCTTTAGGCGTGGTCGTGAGGCTAAAGTTGGCGAGCGCAATAGGATCTTCTACTCGAATACAGCCTGAGCTGAGTGAACGCATATCCTGTTCGAATAGTTCTTTATGGGCTGTATCATGAAGGTAAATCCCCCAAGGGTTTTGAAACATAAACTTTAATTTTCCTAGAGCATTGTGTTCTCCAGGATCTTGTCTAAAAAAATAAGGAAAGTTAGTGCTGTTAACTGATTGCCAGTCTATTGTGTAGGGTTCATGTTCAACTTTATGTCCATTCTCAGTCGTAAAAACACGAATATCATTGAGATAGAAATAATTGAGATCGGCTTGTTGTTTGGGTAATAAATCAAGGCGTGCTAATTTTTTAGGTACATTCCAATAAGGATTAAAGACTAAATGATTGAGTGTTGCTGAGAAGCTGGGGGTTTGTCGTGATTTTCTGCCAACAATGACACGCATATTCAGTTTTTCATCACCTTCACTTATAGCGGTTAAGGTGTAGTTAGCGACATTAATCATCAGATAACGAGATCCAAGATCCTTTGGCATCCAACGAAGTCGCTCTAAACTGACTTTTATTTGTTGCACACGTTCTGGCGCTGAAACATTCATTGCTTTACGTGTCTTGTAGCCAATAATCCCGTCTGTTTTCAAGCCGTGTTTTTTCTGAAAATGAATGACCACTTGTTCAAGTTGTTTATCATAGAATGTCACTTTTTTATCAGTAGAGAGACTTAGGTCATACTCGATTGATAGTCTAGAACGAATAGCCGGGATCTGAGTATGACTATCACCTTGTATCGTCAAAGGCATGGTGTCTATTTGTAGCCAACCACCACGGTCCACATAACTTTGGTAGCGAGATAAAGCTTGGGTCAGGGCATGATACTCAGGTGTGTCAGGAGAAAGGGCATTGAGTTGAGATTTAAAGTGAGGCTGTAATACAGCCTGCTGGAGAAATGCGATGGGATTTATTTTTCTTTGTGGTATAAACCATTCAGGATCAACTACTGATGATTTAAATTGCCCGATACTAATGTCTGAAATTAGTTTTAACAGGCCATCGGTGAGCAGCTGTGAAAATTGTGACGATGAGGTGAAATCAGCCGAAAGAGTAAACTGTTTTAATCGATCATGATGATAGTGATTAGGCGAAAGTCCGTGGTGGGCAGATGCCGCTATAAAGTCTAATGCATCATGAGCGTGTGTGCTTAGCTGTTGATTTTCTAACCAAATAGAGTCTAGTTGCTGCCTTTGAGTCGCAGATAAAGGGCTTGAATCAAGATCATCAGTTTGATGTGTGGAAGCAAGAGAAGAAACACTATAGCTAGTGAGGAGTATAACGATGAAAAAAAGTGTTTTAACATTATCCACAATAATAGCAGTCTTTTAAAATCCCTCTAGAGCATCATTGCACCTGACTCAGCATGGGTCAAGTTCCAATTCTTTTAAACTTAATTAATAACCATAAAAAGAATGGCCCGCCTAATAAGGTAGTAATGACGCCAACAGGAATTTCTGTTGGTGCAATGATAAGTCGTGCAAGGGTGTCACATAAAACCAGAAAACTGCCCCCGACTAATAAAGTCGCTGGTATTAACCAGCTATGATTACTTCCGATTAATAAGCGACAGATATGGGGAACCATCATACCGACAAAACCAATAGGCCCACATAAGGCAACAATGGCTCCGACACAGAGTGAGCTGACAAAAAATAGAGTGTAGCGAATGTGATGCACGGAAACGCCACGACTGAGTGCCAGTTCATCACCTAACATGAGTAGGTTTAATTCACGGCGTAAGAAAAGTATGGCAAAGGTGCAAAGGGCGACAAAAGGCAATAATTGCAGTAAGTCATGGTAACCAACAGTATTTAAGCTACCCATTAGCCAACGTATGATTTGGAATGAATCTGAGACATCGCTTAAATATTGAGTAAATAAGATTAAGCTGGAGAAGAAGAAGCTAATCGCGACTCCGGTTAGTAATAATGTTTCAGGTGAAAAGCCACTATGGAGACGACTAATACTATAAACAAAACTAATGGCTAAAAGGGCCCCCACAAAGGCCGATAGGGTAACGCCATCAATTCCTAATAAGCTAAAACCAAATCCCAAATAAACATAACTCGCAGCCCCTAGCGAGGCACCACTAGCTACACCTAGCGTAAAGGGTGTGGCTAGAGGGTTATGAAACATGGCTTGAAAAACCATGCCACAGAGTGCAAGCCCAGCACCAGCAACAAAGGCAAACAAGACTCTGGGGATACGTAATTGAGTCAATATATGCTGCTGAATCTCTGGGTTGTTAGCGGTGAAACCGAGATGAGGGCTGATGCCTACAATGAGACATGAAATTATGATAATCAGGATTAAAATATGAATAGGCTTCATTATGATTCACTTGGTAAGGCAACGATTGCACCTGATTGGGGGTGATGGGTAAAAACAAATTCTTGTTCGTATAAAGAGTGTAATTGTTGGCTTTGTAAGAGTGCAGATGAATCCCCATACCATAGCGTTTCACCTTGTTTTAAGGCAAGAATATGCTGGCTATGTTGAGTGGCATGATTGAGATCATGGCTGACTTCAATAATGCTGATGCCATGTTGTTGGTTAAGTGTGTGTATTAGTTTATGCACTTCAATTTGATGGTGAGGATCGAGAAAGCTCGTCGGTTCATCAAGCAATAAAATAGGTGTTTGTTGGCAGACTGCTGCAGCGATTAGTACTCGTTGAACTTCCCCTCCACTCAATGTGCTCATTTTCCGGTGGAGAAAATCCTCAGTGTGAGTAATGCTAATAGCTCGTTCAACGGCAACTCTATCAGCCTGTTGCCAGTCAGAAAGAGCAGAGTGATGGGCATAGCGGCCCATTTTTATAAACTCTTCAACACTAAAGCTAAGTTGGTGACCTTGAGCTTGAGGAACATAACTTAATTGATGAGCACGTTTTTTTTGCGATAAGTCAGCTAAGTTCTGTTGATTAAGCAGGATGTTCCCTGATGTAGCCTTGTTGATCCCCATTAATATTTTTAAAAGACTACTTTTCCCTGCTCCATTGGCACCGAGAATACAAAGATAATCACCTTGTAATAAGCTAAAGCTAATATTTGATAAGAGTGTTTTTTGATCAACTTCTAAGCAGAGAGCTTCGACATTCAGTAGTGCTGTCATTTTACTTTGACCAATCAAGATTGGGATGAATTAACATGGCTATTTGTTCTAATAATTGAAAGATTCGTGGGCCGGGAATGGTGGCATAATTTTCTTCGATAATATGAATACGATTATGTTGGATGGCATTAACATAGTGTAGTTTTTGCCAGCGTTGTTTGGCTTGAATTAAATCAGTTTGATGATCATCTTCCTCAGGGAAAATATCAAGAATGATATCAGGATTGAGTTGCATAATGCCCTCAATAGAGAGTGAGGGGACTTTAGGGGTCGACTTTTGATAGACATTAATGCCACCTGCTAGGGAGATTAAATCATTATAAAAGTCATGTTGGCCGGCAATATAGATTTGTTTTAGTTGTTCATTTCCCATGCTATGTCCCATTGCAATCATCACTTTGGGACGTTCTTGTCCGGAAACTTTATCGGTCACTATCGCTATTTTTTGTTGAATAGTTGCGAGTAATACATCTGCTTGTTGTTGGCGACCTGTACGTTGACCAATGCTATTAATGGTTTGTTGGATCCCTAATAGCGTTGAATTATTAACGACTAAAGTCTTGATGTTTAGCTGTGCGAGTTGAGTGACTGTACGAGTGTGGCCCGCTAATAAAATGACTAAGTCAGGTTGCAGGCCAACGATGGTTTCTAAATTAGGATTGATATAGCCCCCCACTTTTTTGAGTTCTCTAGCAGCGGGTGGGTAGTCACAATAATCAGTGACAGCAACTATCTTATCTCCGAGGCCTAAAGCAAATAAAGATTCAGTAATACTGGGAGCTAGACTGATAATACGCTGAGGTGATTGTGATGAAGATATTGATGTGGAGATAACAGGATTATTAAGCCCTAAAACTGCCACGATGAAAATAATCACAAATAAAATAAGTGGCCAGAAACGGCGCATTTTTAAACCCTAATAAAATCAATTTACGCTTATAATAACCGATTAGCATCGTATAACGAGATTTTCATGGAACAGCTCCAAAGCATTTTAGACTCAGCGGATTGTCTTTACACCTTAAATGAGATTGATTTGGCCTTAGACACGCTTGCTGTTTCGATCTCGGAGCGTTATGCACAGAGTAATCCACTTATTTTATGTGTGATGAATGGTTCGGTTGTCACTACTGGGCGCTTATTACCGCGACTCTCATTTCCGTTGGAGTTAGATTATATTCATGTGACGCGTTATGGAGACAAAACAGTCGGGGGCACTCTTAATTGGCTACATAAACCGACGACGGTTCTAAGGGATAGGCATGTCATTCTTGTGGAAGATATTTATGATGAAGGCGTGACTCTCAAAGCCTTAAGAGACTATTGCGAAGGAATGCAGGCAAAATCAGTTTCATGTGTCACATTAATAGATAAACTTCACGATAATAAAATAGGAATAGCCCCTGAGTTTATTGGCTTAACTGTGCCTGATCGCTATGTGTTTGGCTTTGGTATGGATTATCAAGGCTATTGGCGTAATGCCCCAGGCATATATGCCGTGAAGGGAGAGTTATAAATGGCAGCATTAGCGATTATTGGTGGTACCGGGCTTGCCTCGCTGCAAGGCCTAAATATTACTGAAAAACGTGCCATCAGCACGCCTTTTGGACAAGCTTCTAGTGAGTTATTGATTGGCGAGTTTCACGGTGAAACGGTCGTGTTTTTACCGCGTCATGGTAATGGGCATACTCATCCTCCCCATAAAATAAATTACCGTGCAAATATCTGGGCATTACATCAAGCGGGTATCAAACGAATTGTAGCGGTTGCTGCTGTAGGTGGTATTCGCTCTGATCTTGCACCAGGTGTGTTAGCGGTACCCGATCAAATTATTGATTACACTTATGGTCGTGAGCAGAGCTTTTATAGCGATGACTTTACTGCGGATAAACATATTGATTTCACTCATCCTTATGATCATGAGTTACGACAAACTATTTTGCAGGCGGCTCAAAATCAACAGCTTGATATTGTCGATGGTGGAACTTATGGCGCAACACAAGGCCCTCGATTAGAAACCGCGGCGGAAATTAGGCGACTGGCCCAAGATGGCTGTGCGATGGTCGGAATGACGGGTATGCCAGAAGCGTATTTAGCGAGAGAGCTGGGCATCTCTTATGCAACATGTGCATTAATGGTTAATTGGGGGGCAGGTCTAGCTGATGGCATTATTACAATGTCACAGATTGAACACACGCTTGCTGGTGGAATGGATAAAGTTAAGCAGGTATTAGAGGAGCTTATTCACTTGAAGTAGCTGAGGCTTCAGTAGGTAGAGAAAAGGTTTCTAAATTATCACTTTCTGCTTGCACTGCTTCAGGCGTGTCTATTGGTGTGATTTCCAGTAATACGCCCATTTTTGGGTGGTCGAAGAAATACAGTTTTTTACTACGGATCCGACGAGATTCGGTTAAATTAGGGTTTCTAATTTCATTGATATTGGCACCCTCATCTTCGATATCCGTCCAGTCAGTATTAATCAGTTTGTTTTCTACTAACCAAAGATCAACTGCGGCATGCAAATAGGTTGATTTGTATAGACGTAATGAACCATGAACCATGTCATTTTCAGAATGGATTTGCAATGGCATTGCCTGACGTTTTTTTGAAATAGGTTGTTGCCAAGCTTGATGATAATGAACACGGTAAGCAGAAGAACGGTTTAATCGATTAGCGTTAGCAACGAGTGTTTGAATACTATCAGGCTGTATTTTATTTGTAGCCATAGTGGGTGTTAGAAAATCATCATCATTTTCCATTTCAGGCATGATAGGCCAGCGTTCATCACTGATAGTATTGAGTTGTTCAAATACAATCATTTCAACGTGATACCATTGATTTGCATAAGAGGTAACGCTGAAAAAGAAAAGAAAGTAGGCAAGAAATAGGCGCATTAGAGAATGTGATTTCATAAGAGTGATAAATGTGTAATGACTGTGACGCTATTGTCTAACTTAAACGAAAAAATGTCCAAGTTTTATCTTGATAACATTTATTTACTGTTATTATTACTGAAATAATTAATTCGAGTTTAGGAGAAAAATAATGGAAGGATTTTCGATATTTGTACTGTTTTTTTTAGTACTGGCCATAGTTATTGTATTGATGGGGGTGAAATCAGTACAGCAAGGACGTGAGTGGACGGTTGAACGTTTCGGTCGTTACACTAAAACATTGAGACCAGGTTTAAATTTAATTGTACCGGTGATGGATAGTATCGGCGCTAAAATAAATATGATGGAACAAGTGCTAGATGTTCAATCTCAAGAGATTATTACGAAAGATAATGCCATGGTACGAGTTGATGGCGTTGTGTTCTTTCAAGTAGTTGATGCTGCTAAAGCCGCTTATGAAGTGAATAATCTTCATAATGCAATTTTGAATTTAACTCAAACCAATATCCGTACTGTAATGGGGTCAATGGACCTTGATGAACTACTGTCCAAGCGAGATGAAATTAATGCTCGACTACTCAGTGTTGTAGATGATGCGACGACTCCTTGGGGAGTAAAAGTAACAAGGATTGAAATTAAGGATATTGCACCACCTGCAGATTTAGTGGAAGCAATGGGCCGTCAGATGAAGGCCGAGCGTGAAAAACGTGCCAATATTTTAGAAGCCGAAGGCCAGCGCCAATCAGAAATATTAAAAGCTGAAGGTGAGAAGCAGGCTGTTGTTCTTGATGCTGAAGGTCGTAGAGAAGCGGCATTCCGCGATGCTGAAGCACGTGAACGTTTGGCAGAGGCTGAGGCGAAAGCAACCTTTATGGTCTCTGAAGCAATTGCCAAAGGTGATATTCAAGCTATTAATTATTTTGTTGCTCAAAAATATATTGAATCACTTAAAGATGTAGCTTCAGCAGAAAATAGTAAGGTCATCTTTATGCCCCTTGAAGCCAGCAGCGTCATTGGCTCGTTAGGTGGTATTGCTGAACTGGCTAAAAATACATTCAATAAAGGATAGTTGCTATGGAATTTTTTTCTCCTGATTTCTGGCACTGGTGGATGGTGGCAGTAGTACTGATAATTGTAGAAATCTTAGCCCCAACTTTTTTTGCACTATGGCTGGCTATTGCAGCGTTTATCACAGGTCTAGCCCTGTATTTATTACCAGAAATGCAGTGGGAATATCAGGTGTTTATTTTTGCACTTTTATCGGTAGTGAGTACTGTGCTCTGGCGACATTATTACAATAAAAATCCTATTGCTACAGACGAACCTTTATTGAACCGCCGCGGTGAGCAATATATTGGTCGAATTATTACATTACAAGAAGCGATTACGGATGGTCAGGGTAAAGTGAAAGTGGATGATTCAACGTGGAAGATAGAAGGTGATGATTGTCCTATTGGCACTAAAGTTAAAATCATGAGTGTGAATAATGTGGTTTTTCAAGTTGAGATTCTGAATTAAATAATGGCAGCGTTTTTCAATACTGGCTTAAGTCAGCAACAATTTTTAGACCAATATTGGCAAAAGAAACCCTTATTAATTAGGCAGGCATTTACGGATTTTCAATCACCGATTAGCCCTGATGACCTCGCTGGACTTGCATGTGAGCCAGATATTGAGTCTCGATTAATAGAAGAAAATGGGGCGGATGGTTCATGGCAAGTAACCAGTGGTCCTTTATCTGAGGATGACTTTTCTCGTTTGCCAGCAACTCACTGGACAATGTTAGTCCAAGATGTCGATAAGCACATCGCTGATTTACAGTATTTGCTCGATCCCTTTCGTTTTATTCCTGATTGGCGCCGTGATGACCTGATGATTAGTTATGCTCCTGAGCATGGCACAGTAGGACCTCATACTGACGGTTATGATGTGTTTTTATTGCAGGCAATGGGATCGCGTCGTTGGCAAATAGGTAATAAGCCAATTATTAATCCAGACTTGCTTGATGGTTTGGATGTTCAAATATTGGCTGAATTTTCTGCAGATGAGCAGTGGGATCTACAGCCAGGCGATCTGTTGTATTTACCGCCTCATTTTGCACACCATGGTGTGGCATTAAATGACTGTATGACCTTCTCTGTTGGCTTTAGAGCGCCTTCACAAACTGATTTGTTAGACAGTGTGATTAATACACTATTAGAGCAAGGAGTGGCGACAGGACGTTATAGTGATCCTGATTTATCAATTGCTGAGAATAATAGTGAAATTGATAGCTCAGCAATACAGAGGATGAAGTCATTATTACATCAGACGATTGATCAGGCTGACCCTGTTTTAGCTCAAGCTTTAGGAAAGTTTGTCACAGAAACTAAGTCAACCTTAACTACTTTGGCTGCAGAGTCTCTAACTGATTGCGCTGATGAGCAAGAGTTAAGGATGATGTTTGAGCAAGGTGATAGTCTGCAGCGAAACTTGTATCTGCGCTTTGCCTGGACAGCTATAAAAGGGGAAGGGACACTATTTATGGCTGGCGAGGCTTATAGTCTTGAAGGCAATAGTCTCGATTTCTTAACCATGCTAACTGAGAATAATGAGATCACAGCCACTGACTGGCAACATCTACAAACAGATGAGCCATCAGTGAATTTATTATGCCAACTTATCGCTGAAGGTGGCTGGACTTGGCTGTCGGAACAGAGTTAATAATATAATTAACTATTATTTGAACGAGTAAATGTTGTTTTATGACATTTAGGGCAAGGTGGGATCCGGCTAGTCTTTTTAAAGTGCATCACCGTGCCACATTGCTGGCAGGCCAGAGTACCTATGCTGGTAATTTCACCAGTCTTATATTCAGAAGAACGCTTCGCTTGATCAGCAAGTTGCGCAAGTTCTAAGCGTGTTTTATCAGCCACTTTAGAAAAAATTTCAAGGGCACGATCTTCAATTAGTTCTAAGTCAAAGTTGAACCAGGTAGAAAATTCTTTACCAGATTGTTGTAAGTAATTTGCAGCATCATGAATATCTCGGCGAAGATAATCTCCTAATTTTTCAGCTTCTTCTTGACTGACTTCTTTTAATTCAATGGCTTGCTTCTTTGCCTTCTCAATATTTTTTTGTAAAACAGGTAAGGCTTGCTGCTCGGCAGAGTCAATTAATTTGTCAATGCGAGCCATCATAGTGTCGTAAGCCGCGATGAGTTTTTGTTCTAATTCTTGTTCATTCACAATATTTTTCCTTTATACGAGACTTTGTTTAATGTAAGTTAGCATAGAATTTACCCTCTTGGAGAAACTAATGATGTCGACACGAAGTTTATTTTTATTAGGCTTTTTGTTTTGTGCCTCAATGCTAGGAATTGCCGGCTATTTTCAGTTTGTTGACCATTTAGAGCCTTGCCCTTTATGTATCTTGCAACGAATATTCACCTTAATGGTTGGCTTAATCTTATTTTTAGCAGTGGTGCATAATCCTAAAAAAATGGGCATGCGTGTTTATGGCGCTTTGGCAGGAGCCGTTGCTTTGGCTGGAGCGGCTATTTCAGCTCGTCATGTGTGGTTGCAAAACTTACCCGCGGATCAAGTGCCGAGTTGTGGCCCTGGTCTGAACTTTATTTTAGATAATTTCCCTTTGGCTGATGCCGTAAATATGGTGATGAGGGGATCGGGTGAGTGTGCTGAGGTGTTATGGACATTTATGGGGCTAAGTATTCCAGCTTGGACGCTGTTAGCTTTTATATCATTAGCTATCGTGTCATTTAGCCAAGTAGTTCGGAAAGAAAAATAAAATTTATAGTGGTGAAGATTTTTTTATTTGACTAATAAATGACTGATGTAACGACAGGGTAATTATCTGGCCTTGGTAGTCTAAATCAACGTGTTGGTGTGTTATGCGCTTGATCGTTGCGCCATCAATTTTCTCATTTATCTTTAAATGTTGACCATTAATGATCGCTATTTTTTGATAGGGTGAAATGAGTGTAGAGTTGAGTAGCCAGTCAAATGAAACCGGGGCTACATCAACTTGTGCAGGCGATGTGACGTTGGGACGTGCTTGATGATAGTGGGCGGGCATGGTGGGATCAGGAAGTTGTTCTGCTGCCATCCCAATCGTGTTGTAACTTATCAGCAGCAATAAAGAAAGTAGAGTTAAGTTACGGTTCATAGGCCAATCCAATGTTGTTCTGCACTAACGGTATATACCCGAATAGTAATTTCAGCTAATGGGTATTGTGTAACGTGATAGTTTAGTTTTTCCCAATACAAACTCCATTCTGAATTTTCTAGGGTTTCTAAGTAGTGATAGAGTTGTTGGTAGCTACCAGAGAGCTTAATTGTTGTGGCATGTTTATACAGTTGTGAATGTGCTGAGTTCTCGTCCATTGGCTCGTCACTCAGAGTGATTATTTCAACTTCTTCGTTATTTAAGCCAAGTAGCTTTAAGCCATGAGTTTGTAATACTAGGCTATGAAGGAATTCTGTTATTTGGGTGGGGGGAATCAGGTTTGCGAGGATAGCGCTCAGTGCTTCATTACTATCCAAATATTTTTGTTCTAGCACCTCAATATTGTGTTCTTGTTGCTCCTGAGACCGTTTATTAGATTCAATCTTAGCCGTTGATTCTGCAATAGAACGCTCTAACTGCTGTTGTTGATTGCTGAATACCTGCTGCTTTCCTAGCAGTTCTTGGTAATGTTCTTCTTGGGAGCTAAAGAGTGCGCCATCCCAGACAGCATAGATAACAGCAATACTGACAAGTAGAAATAAAATACGCTCTCGTAAGCTTAGTTCAATGAGATATTTAGAAAAAGAGTCTAAGTAATTATTCATTTAGATATTATTTTCCATAATTACTATCAGTATGAAGTTGAAAGGAATAGAAACCAGTATCATCTTCTGGTTGTTCTAATTGGAATACTGAGAACTTTTTCCCTTGAAAGCCTTGTGCACTTGATAAGTTATTGAGGTAGCTAGGAATATCACTTGAGTTAAGTGCTCGTCCTTTTAGAGAGATGACTTTACCACCACTGAAAAATGAGAACGAAGTTAACCATACATTATTAGTGCGGTGGTCAGCGAGGTTTTTCAATGATGCAGAGAAACCATGCTGATTACCAAAGTCATGGTGAGCTAGGTAATCGAGCAGCCGCTGATTATGTTCATATTGTGCTTGTAATTTGTCGAATTCTAGGTCGAGTTGAGGTGCTTTAATAGTGAGGTCTATTGCTTGTACCGTGTGTTGTTGCTTGGATACAATGTGCTCTAAGTTAGAGTTTCTTTGAGCAGAGTAGAGACTCATTACCGCGAGCATAAGGACTACAATACTGATAATAAGTAGCATTTGTCGAGGCGGTAACACAACTTGTTTGGGTTTAAATTGTGCTTGATATAGGTTAATTTGCTGCATATTACATTGAAGACCTTAATGCACCACCAATAGCGGATGTACAGCGATTATCCATGGTGTTTTTGACAGATTCGTTAACTGTTACGGCATCTAACACATTAATATTAAAACAGTTTATTCCTATCCTTTGTTGGAGAAGTTGGTCAATATTTTTAATTTCAGGGCCATTACTGAGGATAAATAAATGTGTCAGAGAAGCTTGTCTGGCATGACTTTCATAATAATCAAAGGTACGCTGAAGTTCTAAGGCTAAGGAATCAAGGATTGATTGGCTATTGTAGTCGTCTTCAGATACAAAACTTAGGGATTCTAAGCCTATACTAGAGCTTCTATTGATATAAATATCTTGGTTTAAAAGGACGCTAATTTTAGAGCTATCATTCCAGAGATTCAGTACGCCAATACTTGTTTCTGCTGTTGATACTTTCGCAATAATATTTCTAGCAGCTTGGATGGCAATATCGATAGTTGATAAATGACAGTTAGCAGCTTGAAAAGTATCAACGTGGGACTGGATAACCGAGCTACGGCTAGCGATAACCAGAAGTTGATTTTTCCCTGATGTGCCTTGATCAGGAAGGGATATATGTTCTATTGCAGCATCATCGATGTGAAAGTCGATAAGGTCTTTTATCTGCCAGCGTAATGCAGCCGTTAATTCTTGTTTCGGAACTTCGGGTGTATCAACCTGAAGCAATTGATACTCTTCTGGTTGTAAAACAAAGTTACAAGGAATGCTGCCAAGCTTATGAGCCCTTACGAGTTCGCTCAGTGTCTCTACTTGCTCTTTAACAGAACAAGGATAAAACTGGCAAAGCTCTAAATTGACTGATTTTGGTGTGTGTTTAACAATTGCTAAAGCAATCCCTTCTTGAGAGAAGCTTATCCCTGCTAAAATTCCTTGGTCTGATTTGTCTTTTAATGAAAACACCAACTATTTATCCTTAGTTATTCATTATGTCAGTCACACAGGATTAACGCCTATCTTAACGAGCTCGATAGGTGATGCGTCCCTTGCTTAAATCATACGGTGTGAGTTGAACTGTAACTGTATCACCCGTCAAGATTCGAATATAGTTCTTACGCATTTTTCCAGAGATGTGAGCCGTGACAACATGACCATTTTCTAGTTCAACGCGGAATGTTGTGTTAGGCATGGTATCAATTACGGTGCCTTCAAATTCAATATGTTCTTCTTTTGCCATAAATTACTAATTTGTTCTTTGCTTAAATTAAACAGGCATTTTGCCGTAAAACTGCTGATTATTCAACGTTTTTCATGTTGTAAGCGGCTGCCACTGTTGATTCGTATAGGCTTCTAGACCAGAAAAGTTTTGTTTATATTGCATTTTTTGACAGTCTTCGATCCAATATCCAAGGTAAAGCCACGGTATATCTTGATCCTGAGCTAGCTTGATTTGTTGCAGGATGCCATAGCTTCCTAAACTACGTTTTGCTAAATCGGGATCAAAGAAAGTATATAAAGCAGATAAACCATCATGCACAACATCTGTGACTGCGACAGCTAGTAACTGATTATCCTCACGAAATTCGATAAATTTGGTATCAGACCAGCTGCTTGTGAGGAAGTTAAGATAACTCTCTTGGGTGGGGTTATCCATACCTGCACCTTGATGACGGGCTGCTAGATAACGACTGTACAGGTCAAAATGTTCAGGATTAAAGCTAGCAGATAGTACATTCATGCTGACATTTTTATTACGTGAAAGACAACGCTTCTGGCTGCGAGAAAGAGTAAAGTTAGCAATATTAATTCTGACAGGAACACAGGCTTGGCAATTAACGCAATGGGGACGATACGCTAGATTCCCACTACGTCTAAAGCCATGAGTAATCAGTTGACTATACAGATGATTAGTCAGTTCTTTGTTGGGGTCTGGATAGATATTTTGTGCTTGTCGACCTCCCATATAGGAGCAAGGATGCACACTATCCTGATAGAACTCGATAGGCTGTGATTCTGTCATAGACTTTCTACTTCACTTGCATCATTGAATGAATCCCATGGCTCCTGCTGTTGTTGACAGAGTTGTTTCATTTGGACAATAAAGTCATCACGGGATATTTCTTGTGCCCCTAAACTTTCTAGATGCTGAGAGTAGACTTGGCAGTCTATAAGAGGATAACCGCGCTGATTAAGTTGTTGACATAAGGTTGCTAGAGCAATTTTTGAACTGTCTCGCACGCGACTAAACATGGACTCACCAAAAAACATTTTACCAATTTTCACCCCATATAAACCACCGACTAATTCATCATTTAGCCAACATTCAACGCTATGCGCATAGCCTTTTTCGTGTAAGAGGCTATAGGACTCGATCAATTCAGGATGAATCCATGTTTCATCATCGAGCGTAGCCTGTTCATTTCGACTCCGAGCACATTCAGTCATAACGCGTTTAAATGCGCGATCAAATGTTACTTTCATTGCTGTTGTTCGTAGTGTTTTTTTTAGGCTTTTTGATATTTTTATTTGATCAGTAAAAAGAACCAGTCGCGGATCGGGACTCCACCATAAAATAGCTTGGTCTTTATTGAACCATGGAAAAATACCATTTTGGTAAGCATTGAGTAATCGTGTGCTGCTGAGATCGCCTCCAGCAGCCAATAAGCCATCTTCTATAGCATCATTAACGGGCGGAAAGGGTGCATTGGCAGCTGGTTCTAACCACGTAACAGCCATTATTAATCTAGAATTTCACTATTGAGCTCTTGGGCCCAGTTTATTGCTTCTAAGTACGAGCGAGCAATGATTTCTATCGGAAGGGGAGAGGCATTAACCGTAACCCAATCTCCTTTTTCATAACTTAGTACATCGTGTAGTGCTCGACCAATAATACCGCTATGGCTAGTTAATCCCTGTTTAAGTTCATCAGATAACGGTAGCTTAGTCAGTAACTCAGGGAGGGGCTTGTCGATGAGTGCATCTAAGGTAGAGAAGAGCCCAGCAGCAAAAAATGTGTCAGGCTGCCCTTTGTAATATTTCGCTAATAATTCACACATTTTGGCCCGAGTCATTGCTACAACTCGTAGTTCTTTAGGTTTATCATCAATACCTGACAAACTGAGTAAACTGCCCCATGTTTTTATTTTAGATAGGCCTAGCAACATAATCGCTTGCTTGGTTGTTTCTACTTCTTTTTTCAAACCAAAAAATGCAGAGTTGATAAGACGTAATAGTTTATAGCTCAAGCTAATATCACGGTTAATTATATCTGCCAATTCTTCTGTCACCACCTCAGGATCTTGTAGTTTAACTAATAGCTCCATTAATATTTGTGATGAAGGTGATATTTTCTGAGAATTAGTATTGGATGGCAGGGTGTGAAATTGACCTTGCAGCAGATCTAATTTATTTTGCTGACAAAAAGAAAACTGCTCAAGATTATTGACATTTGTTGCACATAAAATAGCATGATTATTTCGCCAATATGGAAGATGCTCTGTTAATTCAGACGGCTTAAACTCCGCTAAATTAATCAGCAGCGTATCACTTTCATTATTGCTCGTATTGTTGGTATCAGCGATAGAAAATTGATTACTTTGAGAGCTGTTTTTATTATTAAGAATAAAGTCAAAGTCAGACGGTTGGCTGCTTAACAGTGATTCTTGCCATGATTCAGGTATCGATAATAAAACTTTATGGTGATCATTTATAGCGGGGAGAATCTCAGGCAATTGTTCGATGAAGTTCGGTACGTCACTATCATCACTAAGCTCTTGCCCTTGTTTGTCCAAAAACGATAAATGGTAACTATCAACATCAAGTTGTTTGGTGATGAAAAGAGGTTGACGGTGAAGAATACCCGGAAAGGTCTTTAACAAATTAAAAGGGAGTGGTTCATCGGCCATAATAGCGCTCTTTATATAATAATTTTAGATCGATTCTCGACCTGAAAAGGCATGTGATAGTGTACCACTATCAATATACTCAAGCTCACCACCTAGAGGGATCCCATTAGCAAGCCGAGTAACGGGAATATCTCGATCATGGGCTAATTGGCTTAAATAATGAGCAGTGGCTTCGCCCTCAACAGTAGGGTTGGTTGCTAAAATAAGCTCTTTTATGGTTTTTTCATTAAATATTTCAATGAGTTGAGGTATGCCCAGTGCTTCAGGGCCAATACCGTCAAGTGGGGATAAATGCCCTGAGAGGACAAAATATTGCCCTTTATAATGTGTTGCTTGCTCGAGTGCTAAGACATCACTCGGCATTTCAACAATACAGAGCTGAGTCGGATCTCGCCTGTCATCATCACACCGACTGCAAAGCTCAGTTTCACTTAAAATTCGACAACGTTGACAGTGATGTACATTCGTCAATGCTTGCGTTAAGGCATTAGCTAATCGCTCGCCACCGTCACGATTACGCTCTAGTAAATGAAATGTCATTCGTTGAGCAGATTTTGGCCCTACGCCAGGTAAACAGCGTAGTGCCTCTATTAATTGCTCTATATTGGGACCGAGAGATGATGCCATATCTAGTTAGAACGGAAGTTTCATACCAGGAGGAAGCATACCTGACATACGATCTTGGCTTGTTTTCTCAACTTGACGGACAGCATCATTAACCGCTGCAGCAATTAAATCTTCAAGCATGTCTTTGTCATCTTCTAATAGTGCATCTTCGATAGCTACACGTTTAACATCATGCTTCCCTGTCATGGTGATTTTAACCATGCCACCACCAGATTGACCTGTTACTTCCATTTGAGCAAGTTCTTGCTGAGCCTTTTCCATATTGGCTTGCATTTGTTGAGCCTGCTTCATCATATTTCCCATTCCGCCTTTCATTTTCGTTCCTTTTTTAATCTATTGGTTTAATGCTGCTTTCAATTACACGGCCATTAAATACTTCATTAAGAGCATTGATACTGGGATCATTATGAATTGAATCAACAGCAAGTTGTTGTCTATCAGAGCGTTGTTGCGCCTGTTGTGTTGCTAATGTTGCGCTCGCTTGATGAGGGACAGCGTCATCTTGTTGAACAATAATGGTAACTGTTTGCTCTTGCTGCCAGTGTGATTGTAAGGCAGAAGCGAGTCGTTCTTGGGCTTTATCTGTTGCTAAATGAGCATGTTGAGGAGCAAGAGATAGAGTGAGAGTCCCTTTTTCATATTTGATAAAAGCTGAATTATCTGCAAGTTGACGAGAAAAAGCAGTGAGTTTTAGGCTACTTATGGTTGAGGTCCAATTGCTAGCGGATAGCATAGCTTCAGTTGATGAGACTGGTAAGGATCTGGCAGCTTTACTTGTTTCAACCTTCGAGTCAGCTTGCAGGACAGGAGATGTGTCAGGGGACATCTCTTTTACTTCTGGAACTATTTTTTTTGCTTCGATCGGGGCTGGGCTAGGTTCCTGAACTTGATGGGGAGCTGGCGCTGCCTTTGGTGTTTCAAACTGAACTGAATCTATTACTTTAGGTTGAAAACTCAACATTCTCAGTAAGGTCATATCAAAGCCACTTTTAGGATCAGCGGCATACATTAAATCACGTTTTCCGTTTAATGCGATTTGATAAAATAACTGTATTGTTTCTGGGTCGAGCTGCTGACTTAACTCTGAGAGTTGGGCGCTATCATCATCTGTAAGCTCGAGGTCGGGCACAAGCTGGAGTGAGGCAATACGCTGCAATAAAGCAAGCATTGCATTTAATATGATAGTGAAGTCGCGACCTTGCGCCGATAAATCTTCTGATTGTGCAAGTAAACTTTTGCCATCTTGATTCGCCAATGCCGTCAGAATATGAAACAGTTGATGCTGCTCAATCGTTCCTAACATCTGGCTAACATCATCATTCGTTACATTGCCTGAACCAAAAGAAATTGCTTGGTCAAGCAGGCTCAGAGCATCGCGCATACTGCCATCAGCGGCACGAGCAATCGCGGTTAAAGCATTTGACTCAAACTGAATGTTCTCTTGTTCTAAAATAGAGGCAAGGTGATCACTGATTTGTTTGATTTCAATGCGGCGTAAGTTAAATTGAAGGCAACGAGATAAGATCGTAACAGGTAGTTTTTGTGGATCGGTGGTTGCAAATAAAAACTTAACATGAGGAGGAGGTTCTTCCAGCGTTTTCAACAATGCATTAAAACTGCTTGTTGATAACATATGAACTTCATCGATTAGATAGACTTTGTAACGCCCTCGGCTAGGCGCATATTGCACATTATCAAGTAATTCGCGCGTGTCATCGACTTTGGTTCGAGAGGCGGCATCGACTTCAATAAGATCAACAAAACGTCCTGAATCTACTTCTTGGCAGCTTTGGCATTCACCACAAGGTTGGGAGCTCACGCCTTGTTCACAGTTGAGTGATTTAGCTAAAATTCTAGCAAGCGTAGTTTTACCGACACCTCGAGTCCCTGAAAATAAGAAAGCATGATGTAAGCGATCTTGATCTAGACCATTGATTAAGGCTCGAAGGACATGTTGTTGACCAACGACTTTCGAAAAAGCTTTAGGTCGCCACTTGCGGGCAAGAACCAAATAACTCATGGGTTGTGTGGCACCTAGCAATCAGTAATGGAGTGTGGGCGATGTCCCGCACCAGCCAAATCTCGGCGCTCGAGTCCGAAGGCTCCGCTGCTCCCTTCCGGGCCTGACGGGCTGACCAACATATCGTCGCGAGGCGACCAGTGCGGTCCACCATTGAAAGTATAATTTTAAGGCTTTTTGGAAGATTTAGCTATTTTAATTTTCTTGCTAGTGAACAATTAGTTTATTTACATTGCTCTATAGCTAAACCGTTATACCAAATCTTACCTAATGTGTTCATATGGCGGAGAGCGAGGGATTCGAACCCTCGATAGGGATAAACCTATACACACTTTCCAGGCGTGCGCCATCGGCCGCTCGGCCAGCTCTCCAAAAAATTAAGTTGTAGAAGGTTACATTAGATTAACTAAGCTGACAAACTTTCTGTTTCAACGGCTTCAGCTGCTTCAATGCTTTCTGTCGCTTCAACTGTTTCTGTCGCTTCAACTGCTTCCGTAGCTTCAACAACTTCTGTCGCTTCAACTGCTTCCGTAGCTTCAACTGCTTCCGTAGCTTCAACTGCTTCTGTAGCTTCAACTGCTTCTGTAGCTTCAACTGCTTCCGTAACTTCAACTGCTTCCGTAACTTCAACTGCTTCTGTCGCTTCAACTGCTTCTGTCGCTTCAACAACTTCTGTCACTTCAACTGCTTCCGTAGCTTCAACTGCTTCCGTAACTTCAACTGATTCCGTAACTTCAACTGCTTCCGTAGCTTCAACTGTTTCTGTCGCTTCAACTGTTTCTGTCGCTTCAACTGCTTCCGTCGCTTCAACTGCTTCCGTCGCTTCAACTGCTTCCGTCGCTTCAACTTCTTCCGTAGCTTCAACTTCTTCCGTAGCTTCAACTATTTCTGTCGCTTCAACAACTTCCGTAGCATCTACCTCAGCATCTGTGTCCATGTTGTTTTGAGCGTGGTGGGGCTTTTTATCACCTTGACGAGCATAGTAGGCTAAGCCTTTTAATACGATATCAGGGTAGTGAGCAATAGAACTAGGAATAAGGGGTTTTAATAATTCAGCATCACCACCAGTAATAATAAAACGAATTCTATTATTAAACTGCACTCTCAAATCCTCAACAATGCGTTCAAGGGTGGCGGTAACGGTATACAAGGTTCCAGCTTGGATTGCACTTTGTGTATTAACCGCCAGTGTTTTGAAGTTGCTCTCTTCGGCAATATCATTCAGATCGCTGGTGTTATTGGTTAGCGCTTCTCGCATTAGGTTAAGGCCTGGCAAAATCATTCCACCTTGATGAGCACCATATTTGGTTACGATATCAATAGTAATAGCGGTACCACAATCAATAACACAGGTTGCTTGGCGAGCATGTTGACGTGCTGCAATAAGAGCACACCAACGATCAACACCTAATAATTCAACTTGGGCATAAGAGTTTGTTACACCAAAGCGCTTTTTCTCACTTTGAACAAAAGTGGGAGTGAGCTGCCATTGTTTTTCGGTCCACGCTGTCAATTGTTCAGCAATTTTGTCACCAGCAACATTCGATACGTGAATAGAGCTAATATTTTCCAGCGTTTTCCATTGACTATTCAGTGATGCTTTAATGCCCGTTTTACTACGGATGAAGCTCTGACTCTTGATGGGACCCGCTTCTAACACTGCCCATTTAACACGGGTATTGCCTATGTCGACTAATAATTTCATGAGGCAAACCTTATGCTGATATGGCTGTTAGAGAGAGTGTGAATTTCATCATTGTGGCTGTATAGAAGTTGACCGTGTTCATTAATGCCATGTGCAGTGGCATTAATCTCTTCATCTTCACCTATGAGTTTAATAGCTTGATTAGCAAGTGCATCATAGTGTGGCCATTGAGGAATAAAGTCATGTAATCCTGACTTTTGAAATTGTTCTAATGTAGTGATCATATTTTGAATAAGTTTTCCTGCCAGCAGATTTCGACAAGGTAGTTGAGTACAAATTTGTTCGAGGCTGGTGGTTGATTGTTGTATTTTATTTTGGGTGGCAATTGGAAGCTTAAAGTTAAGGCCTATGCCAACAACGGTATTGTGTTGTTTACCGAAGCGAGATTCTACTAGAATTCCAGCTAACTTTTGTCTTTTATATAAAACATCATTAGGCCATTTTAGTTGTAAGTTATTAATCCCTAATGATTTTAAGGTATTTATTAGGCTGATGCCAATAGCGATACTTAAACCATTAACGGCTGTTTCTGCGGGAAACGGCCAAAATATGGATAAGTAAATATTACCACTTGCAGGTGAATGCCATTGATCACCTCGGCGGCCTCGTCCCGCTGTTTGAGCTTCACTAAGACACACTGCTGGGCTTGATTGTCCTTGCGAGTATCGTTGCCAAAGTAGCTCATTAGTTGAATCAATGCTTTCATAAATAAGCAGTTCATCAAGTAATTTTCGAGTATTTGGAGCCAGCACTGATTCGATATCAGCTTTAGATAAGGGAGGGAATTCAAATAATGACAAGGTTGAAGTAACTTTAAGGGTTAATAAATCGGGAATACTACTTAACTTACAATAAAAAACTAAGTGGTGTCATTTTTTATTTTAAGCAATTAAGTCTAAGGAGTGTGTATTTTTTTCTTCGGGAGTAGAGAAAGTTGAGTGACCATTTTCTTTATCAACATTCTTTAGTTGTTGTATTTCAGCTCGTGCTTCAATAGCCATTTGGGCTGCTTGAGCTGCAATATTTCGATCTTGCGCTGAGGGTTGGCTGGGGGCTAATGCTGCCGCTTGAATTTGTTGTGCTTTTTCTAAGGTAGCTTGTGGATTACTTGCTACTTCTGAGACATCAATCTGTACTTCACCGCCAACAGCATATTGAATGCCATCAGGGCCTTGTTGGTAGCTATATTGCGCTCCACCTGATACAAGACCATGGCCGGCAGCAATATGGGCGGCTTCATGGGCTCTGACGACTTGATCTCGGGCTTTTAATTGTTGGATCTGTTTGAGTTCACTTTCTGAAAGGGCATTGGAATTTTTAGTGCCGGCTTCATTATCAGCAACAGCAGACTGCCTAACACGAGTTGAAATAATCGTGTTTAACGCGGTTGAAGAAGAGTCGGCGCTAACGTTCACATTACACTTTTATATTTAAAATACTACCAAGCAAGTCATAACTTGTTTCGACTACTTTTGCTGAGATTTGGACTTGTTGCTTGTCTTGTAAAAGCCCAACTAAAGGTTTAGTCAAGTCTGCACTTGAAGTGGCGGTATCAGCGCTGGCTATCTTTGCAGCATTTTTATTAAGGCTTTGTAAGCCTGATTGAATACCTGATAATCCAGACTGTATTGCAGGAAGTGTACTCATCGATTATCTCCGAATAGTTAATTGATGATTATTTATAACAGTTATCCTCGTTTATATTTGTGAACTAATTCACGATTTTGCATTAAGTCGAATAAATACAATCGATGTAATAAATGTCATTGCGCTGAATAATACCTCTAAACTGGCATATAAATCAAACCCTTGGGCGCTATAAACTTCTCCGATACCATGTGCAAAATAAAAGAGCATTAGAAAACCTGTCCACGCGTGAGTATAAGGTTTGCCATGTAAAAGCCCGCGCAATGGAAATAATAGAGGGACTAGAGCAATAATCAGCCAAGCAGAAGTAGGGTATGTTTCACTATGTGGTGCGAGGGTTATCCAGAAAATTAAAGAAATCATTAAGCCGAAATAGCTTGAAAGTGCTAAATTTTTGAAAAGGGAGGTCATACTGTCAATGCCTTTGCTGTTGTAGCGATACGTTGACCTAGCACTTTGCATAAATGAGCCTCGCTTTCACTCATTATTCGATCATTATTTGAGCCTGCTAGATGGCTTGCTCCATATGGGGTTCCGCCATCTGTTGTTGTCATCAGCTTACTGTCACTATAGGGTAGACCAAGAATCATCATGCCGTGATGCATTAAGGGCAACATCATTGACAGTAAAGTTGACTCTTGTCCTCCGTGTAAACTTCCTGTTGAGGTAAATACTCCGGCAGGCTTGCCTATTAATGCCCCAGATAGCCATATATCACTTGATTGATCGATGAAATGTTTTAAGGGTGCAGCCATATTTCCAAAGCGAGTGGGGCTACCCAGTACAAGCCCATCACATTGTCTTAAGTCTTCATTTGTAGCATAGAGGTGACCTTGTGCTGGAATGGTATCTTCAGTGGCTTCACATACTGTTGATATCGCGGCAACAGTCCGTAGCTTAGCATTACAACCTTCGATAGATTCGATGCCACGAGCAATATGTTCTGCCATAGAAAGTACATGGCCTGAACGACTATAATAAAGTACAAGTATTTCAATCATTAGAATAATTCGAGTACAGATTCAGGGGGGCGGCCAATCTTGGCGCGTCCATTATGAATAACAATAGGGCGTTCAATGAGTTTAGGGTTTTCACTCATAGCTTGAATTAGTTGTTGTTCACTTAAAGAGTCATCTTTTAAATTTAACTCTTTATACACGGCCTCACCTTTACGTAATAATTGACGTGCCGTTATGCCAAGCTGCTGGAGAATGATTTGCAAGGCCTCTGGTGTTGGGGGTGTTTTTAAATATTCAATAATGTCAGCGTTGTGTCCTTGTTCTTCAAGGATAGCAAGAGTCTGCCGCGACTTACTGCAGCGTGGATTATGATAGATAGAGAGGTCACTCATACTGTTTTCTCCGATAATGAGTTTAAAGTGGATAAATCATGTTCTATAGGCCTAATCGTTGACCATTGTTTACAGCTAGGACACTGCCAGTGCATAGACATACCTGAGAAGCCGCAATTATTACAGCTGTATTGGATACTACTTGTCACCAAATTATGAGTAATGTCTTTAATTAATGGGATTAATGTTGGATTACTGTGATCGCCCAATGATACAAGTGTATGTAAGCCCTCAACGGAGGGGTGCGACTGTAATTGATGATGTAAATAATTCTGGGCAGCTTGGCGACCTTTCTTTTGTTGGATAATGCCCGTTAACATTAACCTAGCGCGAGTCATATTAGGGTGGCGCTCCAGAATTGTATGTAGCCAGTTTTCAAAATCAGCTAAATTATTCAATTGTTGATAACAATTTTGAAGCAGTTCTAATGCTTCAGCAATATAAAGTGGGTTTTGCCGTTCAATACGGTGCAGACACTTTAATGCTTTTTGGAAGCGTGAATTATGAATATGATTTCTTGCCTCAAGAAGTGAGGCTCTAACACAGTTTTTGTCATATTTATGAGCAAGCTTTATAAGGGGAGAGGGGCTACTTTTAACCGTGTCTAATTGTTGTTCTATCAGTTCACAATAGAATTGAGCAATCATTGCGCCGAGCTTGTTCTCTTGCTGTGGCAAGATCTGTTTTGCCATTTCAATGGCCTGTTCCCACTCTTTTTCTTGCTGATAAATACGCAGTAATTGTTCTAAGGCAGGGATAGGGGCAGAGGGTTTGTTAATTAATTCAAGGAAGATCTGTTCGGCCCGATCTAATACACCGGCATGCATATAATCAAAGCCAAGTTCAATCAGAGCTTGATCACGTTGACTGCGGGTTAAAGAGGGACGTGCAATAAGGTTTTGATGAATACGGATTGCACGATCAGCTTCGCCGCGTTTGCGAAATAAATTAGCTAAAGCAAGGTGAGTTTCAACGGTTTCACTGTTGACCTCGAGTAAATTAATAAACACATCAATAGCTTTATCAGGTTGTTCATTGAGTAAAAAATTTAGACCCTTAAAGTATTCTGGGTTGAGTTGATGACTAGAATATTTGGGATTATTTTTGTAATACCTTCTCGCAGAGAGCCAGCCAGATAAAGCGGCAAGAGGTAAAAGAAAGGCCAACCATTCCATGGGATATAAGACCTACAATGATTCTTTAATGGGTAATATGCGCAGACTATCAATTTCTTGTTCAAAAAGATGGAGCTTTTTGTGGAGTCGACGGTTTTCATAGCGTAATCGCAAGTTGGTCGAATAGATAATAATTGCCCCTAAAAAAATACCGGCCACAATAGATAAAATAACTACAACTGAAAGTGGCGCGCTAATAGTACCTAGGTAATAGTTAATCTCAACGGGTATTGTATTGATTGCCGAAAATGCAACGCCAGCCGCAAAAACAAGAATAAAAGTGGTAATAGTGAGTATTCGACTCATGGTTCATCCTTCCTATACTGATTGTGTTGATCATACCTTAAAAACGAACATTTCCCCGATTCGATTGAAATAATGTAAAATTACCTATTGAACTGTTTGGATGGGTTCTACCACTGATTGTGTGGAGGCCCAAATAGGTATGAGTTGTGGAGAATTAAAATGACATTTGTTGTCACTGAAAACTGTATTAAATGTAAATATACTGATTGTGTAGATGTGTGCCCTGTAGATTGTTTTCATGAAGGCCCTAACTTTTTAGTTATTGATCCTGAAGAATGTATTGATTGCACCTTATGTGAGCCAGAATGTCCTGCTGAAGCTATCTTCTCTGAGGATGATTTACCTGAGGATCAAAATGAATTTATTCAAATTAATGAAGAGTTATCATTAGTTTGGCCTGTTATCTCTGAGAAAAAAGATGCACCAAATGATGCTGAAGAGTGGGATGGGAAAACAGGAAAAACGCCATTATTAGAACGATAGAATTATTGTCGTTTTAAGATCAAAAAAGCCCGCGGAAGCGGGCTTTTTTATGGATGAATGAAAGAACGTTAAGCGATTAAACCTTTCAGTTTTTTCATCGCATTATTTTCAATTTGACGAATGCGTTCAGCAGAAACTTGGTATTGATCTGCTAAGGTATGCAGAGTGGCTTTTCCGTCATCATTTAACCAACGTTGGCTAACAATGTCACGGCTTCTCTCATCTAGGCTTGCCAACGCATTTGTTAAGTTTTGAGCCTGGTGATCAGCAAAATCACTATATTCTAATGATAAGGATGGATCGGAGTTCTCAGGCCCCTCTAAATAAGCAGCAGGTGAAAAAGTATTATCTTCATCATCACTATTAGCGGGTAAGTCAAATGATGCATCAGGTGATGCCAGACGCCGCTCCATTTCCATTACATTATCAGCTGTTACCCCTAAATCATCAGCTACAGCTTGCACTTCATCTTGATTTAACCAACCTAGACGTTTTTTTGCACTACGAAGATTAAAGAATAGTTTACGTTGAGCTTTGGTCGTCGCAATTTTAACGATACGCCAGTTACGAATCACATATTCATGAATTTCAGCACGGATCCAATGAACAGCAAAAGAGACTAAACGTACCCCTTTAGTAGGATCGAAGCGCTTAACCGCCTTCATCAAGCCAATATTACCTTCTTGGACTAAATCTGCGACAGGAAGTCCATAGCCGCTATAGCCTTTGGCGATACGATTGACAAAGCGAAGGTGTGAAAGGATGAGTCGTTGAGCAGCATCACGATCGCCATTTTCTTGTAGGCGCGTGGCAAGATCATATTCTTCTTCGGCTGTTAGCAGCGGCGTATTGTGGACAATATTCGTATAAGAATTTAAGTCACTAATAGGCGCTAAAGCTAAATTGTATTGGGCTACATCTGTGGACATATTGTTGACCTCCCCATAAGGTTATTCAGTCATAATAACATTAAACAAGCAAATTCAAACACTAAGACGAAGAAATGGGGAGAAAGTTCCTGTTTAATTATTGTGGTTCAATAGCACTTAAATGTTTGCTAACGGCTAACCACGCACCCAATACTCCTAATATGAGTCCTGTTAGGGGCAGTATTAAGAAGAGCGTGCCTGATAACCAGTGTAGGGTAAATTGACTACCATAAAGTTTGGCAAGATGATTGATTGGGCCATTGAGCAGGCTTAAGCTGATTAATAATATGGCCCAGCCCATTAAACCGCCTAATATGCCATACCAAAACCCGGTATAGAGGAAAGGGCGGCGGACGAATGTATTGGTTCCCCCGACTAGTTTAATGACCCGTATTTCACTTTGGCGGCTGAGGATGGCAAGTCGAATGGTATTACCTATTATCAATAAGACGCTTAATGATAATAAAATTCCTAAAATACTGATCCCTCGTTGTGCGGTTTGATTAAGGCTGCGTAAGCGTTGTAACCATTCCATATCAAGTTGAGCTTGTTCTACTTCAGGTAGAGCTTCTAATCGAGACAACAAACTACCAATAGCATCGGGACGTAAATCATTCTCATTGGGGTGGATGATGATAATCGCAGGCAAAGGGTTGGTGGGTAGGCTATCTAATAAAGGGCCTAAACCAGACAGTTGGCGAAACTCTTCTAAAGATTGTGTTGATGATTGATAATGAGATTGAGCAATATTGGGCCAGCTTTGTAACTTTTTGTTGAGATTTATTCCCTGCTCATGGCTCATTTCATATTCTAAAAATAATGATATTTGAGTGGCATCATCCCATTGGTCACTGACTTGTTCTATATTATGTAGCAAGACATAAAGACCAGCAGGTAAGGCGATAGCAATACCAATGACGACAATTGTCATTAGGCTAGAAAGAGGCTGGCGCCATAATTGACCTAAGCTAAAAAGCATCACTTGCAGGTGACGTAAAATATAATTTTGGATCATAGCTTTTTCTCAGCGAGACGACCTGAATCTAAGATGATTTGTCGATAGGCTAATGTTTGAATTAAATCAAGATCATGAGTCGCAATAAAGACGGTTGTGCCGACTTGATTAAACTGTTCGAATAATTGCATGATGTCACGCGAAAGTTCTGGATCAAGATTACCTGTCGGTTCATCCGCTAATAGGATGGGCGGTCGATTGACGACTGCTCGTGCAATACCCACACGTTGTTGCTCTCCACCTGACAGCGCTATGGGTAGATTGCGTTCTTTTCCTAATAAACCTACTTTATCCAGTGATGCACGTACACGACGACCGATTTCTCGGTGGCTTTCACCCGCAATAATAAGAGGAAGGGCAACGTTATCAAAGACAGTGCGGTCATGTAAGAGGTTATGATCTTGAAAGACAATCCCAATTTGGCGGCGATAATAGGGAATTTTACGTTTAGGTAAGCGAGTCAGGTTTTGATTATTGACTAAAACCTGTCCATGGGAACTTCGCTCTATCAGAGCAATAAGTTTTAATAATGTACTTTTACCCGCACCTGAGTGACCGGTTAAAAAGGCCATTTCTCCAGCATCTAACTGGAAACTTAATCCTGAAAGTGCTTCATAGTTATTGGGGTAACGTTTATAAACGTCTGTGAAGTGAATCATTATCGCTCTTCTTCACGTCCTAATAAGGCATCAACAAATTCTTCAGCTTGAAATGGTCGAAGATCATCAATACTCTCACCGACACCAATATAGCGAATGGGTAAACCTGTTTTTTTCGCAATGGCAAAGATGATGCCGCCTTTTGCGGTACCGTCTAATTTGGTTAAGGTAATGCCTGTCACGCCCACTGCTGCATCAAATTGGACTGCCTGTGATAAGGCATTTTGACCTGTACCCGCATCCAGAACCAGCATGACTTCATGAGGAGCAGAGTCATCTAGTTTTGCCATTACACGTGTGACTTTTTTGAGCTCTTCCATCAAGTTAGTTTGCGTGTGTAAGCGACCTGCCGTATCGGCAATTAAGATATCAATATTACGCGCCTTGGCTGCTTGCAAAGAATCATAAATAACAGAGGCGGAATCGGCGCCGCTATGCTGTGATATGACGGCTATATCATTGCGCTCACCCCAGACCTGTAGTTGTTCTACAGCAGCGGCACGGAAAGTATCACCCGCAGCCAGCATGACTGATTTACCTTGGTTTTGAAATTGTTTAGCCAGTTTACCGATGGTGGTTGTTTTACCGACGCCATTAATCCCAACCATTAAGATGACATATGGCCCTTCTTTTTCAGGAATAACTAAAGGCTGGCTGCTGGGTTGAAGAATTTGCACCATATCATCACGTAAAGCAGCGAATAAGGCTTCTGGGTCGCCTAATTGTTTGCGGGCAACACGTTGAGTCAAATCAGTAATAATTGTTTGAGTCGCATCGATTCCTAGATCAGCTGTAATAAGTTGTGTTTCAAGTTCTTCTAATAAGTCATCATCAATGACCTTTTTACCTAAAATAAGTGCGGAAAAACCTTCAGTAAGTCTAGAACTCGTACGAGTCAGGCTTTGTTTTAAGCGGCTAAATAAACTGGTTTTTTGTTCTACGTGTTCTGTTTGGAGTTCGGTAGAGGTATCATGCTCATCTTGAGCGCGATTTTCTATTGTTGACTGTTCGAGCTCCTGAGGGAGTTCATCAGATGATTTGCTTTTTTTTCTTAGGAAACTAAACATAATTTTTGCTTGTCATTAAACTTCAATATTCAATTTTATCATGTCATAGCGGTGAGAGGCAGATGCTAAATAAATTTAGAAAGATAATCAGTATGGTGATGGTGTTACCTACACTTGCTTTGGCAAATGTAAGTGAATATCAGTTAGATAATGGTTTGCAATTGATTGTAAAAGAAGACCATCGTGCGCCCGTTGTCGTATCGCAAGTTTGGTATAAGGTTGGCTCAAGTTATGAGCATAACGGAATTACGGGTATTTCTCATGTTCTTGAGCATATGATGTTTAAGGGGACAGAAAACCTCAGGCCGAATGAATTTTCACAAATTATTGCTGCCAATGGTGGGCGTGAAAATGCGTTTACTGGCCGAGACTATACGGCGTATTTTCAGACACTAGAAAAAGATCGACTTGAAGTTAGTTTTCGTTTAGAAGCTGAACGAATGCGCAAATTAATTATTGATGACGCTGAATTATTAAAAGAGCGTGAAGTTGTGGCGGAAGAACGCCGGATGAGGACAGAAGATAATCCTCACGCTTTGATTCGAGAAGCATTTAACGCAACTGCTTTTGTTAATAGTCCTTATCATCATCCTGTCATTGGTTGGATGAGCGACATTAATCATTATGAAGCGGATGATTTACGGCAGTGGTATCAGAAATGGTATGCCCCTAATAATGCAACAGTGGTAATTGTGGGGGATGTTGACGCTGACGCGGTGTATCAGTTAGCAAAGCAATATTTTGGTCCTCTTAAAGCTGAAGAAATTGCACGCCTAAAACCCCAACGTGAAGTGGAACAAAAAGGAAAGCGAACAATTGAAGTCGAGGCTCCGGCAGAGTTACCGTATTTCATGATGGGCTGGAAAGTCCCTGTTGTGAATACTATTGCTGCTGATAATGCTTGGGAACCTTATGCTTTAGAGATGTTGGCTGGCATTTTAGATGGAGGAGCAAGCGCTCGCTTTAGTAAAAACCTGGTACGAGGAGATGAAGTCGCCACAAGTGTGGGAGCGGGTTATGGATTATTTTCACGGTTAGATGAGGTATTTGTCGTTGCTGGAACACCGGTAAAAGGAAAAACAGTGGCTGATCTTCAGCAAGCGGTGATGGCTCAAATTGAGTTATTAAAAAGTGAATTAGTCAGTGAGCAAGAATTAAAACGAATAAAAACGCAGGTTGTTGCCAATGCAGTGTATGAACGAGATACAGTTTTTTATCAAGCAATGCAGATAGGGATGTTAGAAACAATAGGCATGGATTGGAGGCTAACGGATGAGTATGTTGACAATGTGCAAGCTGTGACAGCGCAACAAGTGCAAGCAGTAGCGATAAAGTACTTTATTAATAAAGGCTTAACAGTTGCAGAGTTAATTCCTCAACCACTAGCGGGTTCACCGAGCCCAAGAACAGCAGGAGGTCGTCATGGTCGCTAGAATACTGATTGTTAATTTATTGTTGGGTCTATTACTGAGCTCAGCTGTTTACGCCAGCCCTAAAATTGAACATTGGCAAACAAGTAATGGTGGTCGGGTTTATTTTGCTGCTGCTCCTGAGTTAGCGATGCTTGATATTCAAGTTGTTTTTGATGCAGGTTCAGCCCGAGATGGCGAGCAATCAGGAATGGCTTTATTGACGAATGCGATGTTAAATGAGGGCGCTGCGGGTTTAAATACCGATCAAATAGCGACTGCATTTGAAGATGTCGGAGCCCAATTTAGTAATTCATCTCAGCGTGATATGGCGGTCTTAAATCTACGCAGCCTCACCGCTGATTTTGCTCTGCCAGCAGCATTGAAAATGTTCAGTAATGTATTAACACAAGCTGATTTTCCTGTTGCCTCGTTTGAGCGAATTAAAAAACAAATGCTATTAGGCTTACAGGCTGAAAAGCAATCTCCAGCAGCACTGTCATCTCGTACATTTTATAGCCATGTCTATGACAAGCACGTGTATGCAGCCATGCCAGCAGGAGAAGAAGATTCAGTGAGTCAGCTAACAATAGACTCAATCAGGAACTTCTATCAACGTTATTATGTGGCTAAGAATGCTGTTGTTGTTTTAGTGGGTGCGATTGATAAGGCGCAGGCAAAGCTTATTGCAGAACAGTTATTATCTGGTTTACCTGTAGGAGATAGGGCGGAAGCGTTAGATAAGGTTCCAGCGCTCATAAAGGGAGCAATAATAAAACGTGAGCATCCCTCTACTCAGACTCATATTATGATGGGGCAGGTAGGAATGAGTCGCCATGATCCAGATTATTTTTCATTATATGTGGGTAATCATATATTAGGTGGCAGTGGTTTAGTCTCCCGGCTAAGTAATGAGGTGCGAGAAAAGCGTGGTTTATCATATAGTGTTTATAGCTATTTTAGACCGATGCGAGTGCAAGGGCCGTATCAATTTGGATTGCAAACTCGTAACGATCAAGCAGGTGAAGCTTTAGATGTTATGAAAGCGACATTAAAAGAATTTACTGATAATGGGCCGACAAAAGAAGAGTTAATAGCTGCAAAACAAAATATTACGGGTGGCTTTGCCTTACGAGTAGATAGTAATAGAAAAATTGCAGGTTATTTAGCCATGATTGGTTTTTACGGTTTGCCTTTAGAGTATTTAGAAAATTTTAAAGATAAAGTCAATGCGGTAACGGTTGAGGCAATTAAAGACGCTTATATTCGTCGAGTAGATGTAGATAAAATGATTACGGTGATGGTCGGTGGCAAAGCAGAATAAAATTAATAAACTAGGGCAATTACGAATCATTGCTGGGAAATTTCGCGGTCGAAAACTCAATTTTCCTGATGTCGATGGTTTGAGGCCTACGCCTGATCGTGTACGCGAAACAGTTTTTAATTGGTTGCAAGCAGATATTGGCTCAGCGCGATGCTTGGATTTATTTGCAGGTAGTGGGGCCCTTGGCTTTGAGGCGGTATCCCGAGGTGCTGCCAAGGTCACAATGGTTGAGCTAGATAGACAAGCAGCAAGGCAGTTAACTGAAAACAGTCAATTATTGAATGCTGAACAGTGTCAGATTGAAAAGAAGACTGCACAACAGTTTCTCTCTACTAATCATGAACAATATGACATTGTATTTATTGACCCACCCTATAAGGCTAATTTGTGGACAGAAATTGCCACACAATTAATGTCGACAAAATGTATGGCAGAGAATGCTGTTATTTATATGGAATGTCCTCGCAAAGCAGATATACCAGACTTGCCGAAACAATGGCAACTGGAAAAAGATAAAACTGCTGGGGGTATTCGTTACTGTTTATTTAGAATTAATCATAGAGACACTGAATGATGATTACAGCGATTTATCCAGGAACTTTTGATCCGATCACCAAAGGCCATATTGACTTAGTTTATCGAGCCAGCCAGTTATTTGAAAAGGTGATTGTGGCGGTGGCCGTCAATCCTAGCAAGGCGCCACTTTTTAGTTTAGAAGAGCGTGTTGATTTGGCGAGACAGTCTTTAACTGAAATGAGTAATATCGAAGTCTGTGGTTTTGAAGGTTTATTGGTTGAAGTGGCAAAGCAGAAAAATGCGAAGGTTATTATCCGCGGCTTAAGGGCTGTTTCTGATTTTGAACATGAATTTCAACTTGCGAGTATGAACCGAAAAATGGCGGCAGAGATTGAAACATTATTCCTCACTCCAGCAGAGCAATTTACTTATATCTCATCAAGTTTAGTGAGAGAAATTGCCCGTTTAGGTGGAGATGTTTCTGATTTTGTTTCGCCCTGTGTTCAACAAGCATTGAAGTCTAATTAGTCTTAACGGCGAATAAACGTTAAAATTGATCGGATCAGGTATTAATTATTGGAGTTTTAGATGGCGTTATTTATAACGGATGAATGTATCAACTGTGACGTGTGTGAACCGGAGTGTCCAAATAGCGCCATTACACAGGGCGACGAAATTTATGAAATTGACACGGCTTTATGCACAGAATGCGTGGGTCATTTTGATACGCCTCAATGTGTGGATGTGTGTCCTGTCGACTGTATTCCTAAAGATCCAGATAATGAAGAAACAGAATCACAATTGCTAGCCAAATATGAAACCTTAATGGCTGCATCTAATTAATCCTTATGCCGTGTTTGTAATCTTTATTTAGTTGGGGTATATTTAGTTAACTCATTCTCATTTATAAACCATGGAGGGGATAAATTATGAGTAATTTAGCAACGGTAGACCTAGAGAATTTATCTAAAAAAGATTTACAAGGATTAATTAGTAAATCAAAAAAACAAATCAAGAGATTGCAGACTAAGCAAACAGCAGAGCTGAACAGTAAAGATTATGATGTTATTGCTGTGGCTGATGCGGTGCGAACCTTAGCGAAACAAAAGAAAGTGTCGCCATCGGAAGCATTGAAAGTTATTGCAAAAAATATGCGAATTATGATTACTACATCGCGCAAGCCTCGTGCAGAAGCATTTATTAAATATCAACACACTGATGACAAAACGAAGACGTGGAAGGGCTTTGGTAAGCGACCATTATGGTTAGTCCATGAATTAAACTGCGGTCATACTATTGAAGAGTTTTTAGTCGCGAGTAATGATAGTTAGATATTACTTGATCTGTGTTCTGCTACAGTAATGTTTGCAGTGAGTTAATTTTTCCATATTAAGTGTCATTTAAAGAACCATAACCTTATTAATAAGGCTATGGTTTTTTTATGGGAAAAGGAAGTGAGTTTTCAGGGTAAGAGTCTTTATAAGCATGCTTTATAGCAGTTGTTAAGCTGGGTTTAGTTTTCCTTAAACTCTTCATGATAAAACTATGTAGTCATCTATTGATGATATCTTTTTAATTTATACTGCTTTGTTATAAGATATAAAATAAGTTTGATTTTGAGTCTAATCATCAGGTTAATTCATGCAAGAAAAACGAAGTTTTTATATATTATTTTTTATTATGAGTGTTGTTGCGCTGGTGGTTATGGCGATAACAAATGTCATTCTCTATCAAGTAGCATTTGAAGAAAAAAGTCAGAGTTTAGTTGAAATTGCTCAAAGCAGGGCGCGATTAATTGAAGCCATGGCTCGCTATAACCGTCGCACTAATCGTATTGATTGGGAAACGCCAATGGGAGAGCGCGGACCCGCATCACTGTTATCGGAGCGTGCAGCTGCCGATACAATTGGTCAGTTAAAAGATGCTCACTCGCATTATAAAGGTCTAGGTGAAACAGGTGAGTTTGTTATTGCCGGAATAGAGAATGAAAATATTGTATTTTTATTACGTCATCGTCATGGTGAGCAAGGAGAGCCTAGTCCGGTTCCTTTGTATTCTGATATTGCAGAACCTATGCGACGAGCATTATTAGTTCAATCTGGTTCGATGGTGGGGAAGGATTACCGAGGGGTAGAAGTACTTGCTGCTTATGAGCCGGTAGATGTACTTAATTTTGGTATTGTAGCAAAAGTGGATATGTCTGAGATTCGAGCCCCCTTTATTGAGGGTGCTATTAAAACGTGGTTAATTTCTGTGTTCGTTATTCTCCTCGGTAGTATTTTATTTAGAAAAATATCGAATACAATTATTGATAGGATTCGAGAGAGTGAGAAACAATACCGCTCTTTAGTAGAAGATATAAATGAGTGGGTATGGATGACGGATAGCAATGGATTATTAATTTATAGTAGTCCGGTCGTCAAACAATTATTGGACTACGATAATACGACACTCCTAGGAACCTCTTTGCCCTCATTGATGGAAGAGCAATCTCAAATTTCAGCAAAGCAGATTTTAATTGGCCAAGGTGATAAAAGAATATTTTCCAATTTACAAACGAATATGAAAAATAGGCAAGCAGAGCTTATCCCCATGGAGTTTAGTGCCACTCCTATTTTTAATTCCGAGGGGACATTCGAAGGTTATCAGGGCGTTGCTAGAGATATTAGTGCAAGATTAGAATCTGAAAAAATTCGTCGTGAATATCAAGAAAAATTGGAAACACAAGTTAAAGAACGCACTCAAGACTTAGAAGATATTAACGATGAACTCAAAAATTTCACTTATATTGTGTCACATGATCTTCGTTCACCATTAGTGAGTATCGTCGGTTTTTCATCAGAGATAAAAGAAGATATCCAATTATTACAGCAGTCTGATTTGACGATTGATAGTGGCATTCAGACAGCGATTAATACTAACATTCCTGAGTCCTTAGTATTTATTGATAAAGCCGCTGAAAAAATGGAGCATCTAATCAATAGTATTCTGGCTTTATCAAGAATTGGACGACGAGAACTGACGATAGAGAGTGTTGACTGTAATCAAGTTGTTGATTTGAATATGAAGGCGATGGCCTATCAACTGGAAAATGTCGATATTACTGTTCATGAGCTACCAACGGTTTCATCTGATGTTGCGGCTTTAGAGCAAATATTTGGAAACTTATTGGATAATGCCGTAAAATTTTTACAAATAGATCGTCAAGGAAAAATAGAAGTTTGGTCTGAAGAGAAGAATGGTTATTACTCTTTCTATATTAAGGATAATGGAAGAGGTATTGCCGAGGCTGATATCCCCCATGTGTTTGAATTATTTAAACGTGTGGGAGATCAACGAGTAGCTGGAGATGGGATGGGGCTCACCTATGTATATACTCTTGTTCGGCGTTTGGGCGGACGAATTGAGTGTCACTCTATACTGGGTGAAGAAACTATTTTCAGTTTCACCTTACCGGTCGAAAAAACCACCTATTAAACATAAGTGAAAAAGGGTAGAATTTGTTTATTGTTTTTTTAATAGGTAAGGATTATTAGAAAATGAAATTTTCTACAATTCTTTTAGTTGATGATGAGGCGGCACACTCGATTTTAGTCGAGCGAAATCTACGCCGAATTGGGTTTAATCATGACATTATCCATCTTGAGAATGGTCAGCAACTAATAGACTGGCTCGCCAATGATTTTGACCAGCAGATCCCTTGTATATTACTTGATATCAACATGCCGATTAAAAATGGAATTGAGGCCTTATCCGAAATAAAACAAAATGAACATACGCAACATATTCCTATTGTTATGTTGACTACAACTGATAGCCCAGCTGAAATTTATCAATGTTATAAGTTAGGCTGTAATGCTTATATTACTAAACCCGTTATTCATGATGAATTTAAAGAAAAAATTCGCGAACTGGGATTGTTTTTAAACATTATTAGTCCTCCACAAATACACTAGCATGACGACAACAGCATTACAGATCTTATATGTTGAAGACGATGAAATATTAGCCCAACTGGTCAAACGTCGTCTTTCAAGGTTAAATTTCCACATTGAGTTAGCAGAAACAGCAGAAACTGGGCTGGAGTGTTTGCAGCAGAACTCCTTTGATGTGGTGATTGTTGATTATCAATTACCTGGTATGAATGGGCTGGACTTACTTAAACGTATTTCTGAACAGGAAATTGCAGTCGCTTCTATTATGGTATCAGGGCAAGATGATATTCGTATTGCGGTAGAAGCATTGAATTTGGGCTGTCAGGATTATTTAGTTAAAGATGGCAGCGCGTATCTAGAATTATTACCGCTCCATATTGAGTCTGTTATTGCTCACAGACAGCTAGAATTAGATAAGAAGCAGTCTGAAAAGCAATTACTATTAGCCCAGCAAGTATTTGATACGACTAGTGAAGGCATTATGGTTGTAGATCGTAATGAAAAAATTATTAGTGTGAACCCTGCCTTCTCCAGTATTACCGGCTATGCTAAAGAAGAAGTGCTAGGCCACACTCCAACGCTATTTAAATCTGGTAAACATGATCACAATTTTTATAAAAAAATGTGGCATGATCTTGAAACGCAAGGTCAGTGGGCAGGAGAAATCTGGAATAGAAATAAAAAAGGTGAGATTTACCCCGAGTGGTTATCCATTAGTGTTCTTAAGGATGGGAAAGGCAATGTAGAGCAATATGTGTCTATCTTCAGTGATATTTCACAGCATAAGAAAAATGAAGAATTAATTGAATACCAAGCTAATTATGATGCTTTAACGGGCTTACCTAACCGAAATTTATTTAATGACCGTTTAGAAACAGCATTAAAGACAGCCCAAAGAGAGAAGAATAATATTGCGTTATTATTTCTCGATCTTGATCGATTTAAGTGGGTAAACGATACCATGGGTCACCGAGCTGGGGATCTATTACTCAAAGAAGTGGCGGAACGGTTGAGTTCTTCATTGAGAGACAGTGATTCTATTTCACGATTAGGTGGTGATGAATTCACCATTATTTTGCCTAATCTTGAAAACGGTTTAGATGCTGAGTTAATTGCTGAAAATATACTGACAAAACTGGCTTTGCCTTTTCAGTTAGAAGAACATGAGATTTATATTACAGTCAGTATTGGTATTACGATCTATCCGATTGATGGCGATGATGTCGAGACCTTATACCGTAATGCCGATAATGCCATGTATGCAGCAAAAGATGCAGGGCGAAATCAATTTTCATTTTTCACAACAAAAATGCAGCATCTTGCTGAGCAACGTCTAAAACTATTAAATGAGTTACGGCAAGCAATAGTCAATCAAGAATTTGAGTTGTATTACCAGCCGGTGATGAATGTGAACACAAACTCACTTCATGGTGCTGAGGCATTGATTCGCTGGAATCACCCTCAACGAGGCGTTGTTTCTCCAGTTGAGTTTATCTCCTTAGCCGAAGAGACGGGGCTAATTAAACCGATTGGAGACTGGGTTTTTGAGCAGGCTTTTTCCCAGATAGAGCAGTGGAATAATGCCGGCTATGACTTACATATTGCGGTTAATAAATCGAGTAAACAGTTTAACTCGAATGAAAGTATAAGCGAATTTTATAAGAAGATGGAGCGGCAGGGAGTCCGTCCTAATCAGTTAGCAATTGAAATTACTGAAACGGTGTTAATGTCAGATAATGATGGTGTTTTGGACTTATTAAATGCGTATCGACAAGCGGGTATTTCGATTTCATTAGATGATTTTGGTACCGGTTATTCTTCACTGAGTTATTTACGAAACTTCCCGTTCAATGTATTAAAAATTGACCGTTCATTTGTCTCAGATATTGAGCGTGATGAAGAAGACAAAGTGCTGGTTGAAGCGATTATTTTGATGGGGCATAAACTGGGATTAAAAGTAGTTGCCGAAGGTGTTGAAACACCTGAACAGAGGGATTTTTTGAAGAAAAATAACTGTGATTTTTTACAAGGTTATTTATATAGTCCTCCTATTCCTGCCGCAGAGTTTGAACAGCGGTTTATTATTAATCAAGAGTGGAAATAATGCTCAGAAAAGTATTAACAATCATTTTATGGACATCTTTATTGGGACCTGTAGCGTATGCAGAACAAGGTGATTGGCTAAATTATGGCGGTGATTTAGGTCAATCTCGATTTGTTGAAAATACGGGGGTCAATAGTGACAATATTAAACAGCTACGTTTGAAATGGATGTTCCAGACTGGCGTGGTCGGTTCGTTTGAAAATACCCCGCTGGTTGAAAATGAGGTGATGTATATATCCACACCTTATAATCAAGTTTACGCCATTGATGTTCGTAGCGGACAATCACTCTGGCGTTATAAATATAATTTGTCACTCACTAATTTCTGTTGTGGCCCGAATAATCGCGGCCTTGCGCTTGATGACCAATATGTATTTATGACGACACTGGATGCAAAATTAATTGCATTGGATAAAAAAACGGGTGAGTTAGCATGGGAAACGATTTTAGCGAGTTCTGAACAGGGTTACTCAGGTACTGAGGCACCGATTTTATATAATAATATGATCATTACGGGGATTGCCGGTGCAGAGTACGGCATTCGAGGGTTTATTTCTGCTCACAATGCTAAAACCGGTCAATTAATCTGGAAGTGGCACACTATTCCTGACCCAGAAGATGTTCAACCTGATGGAACGAAAGGCTGGAACGGCACTTTTCAAGAAAAAGCTGATGGCATTAACCCTTTAAATAGAGATATTGCTGGTGAAAAAAGGCAAGTAGCGAATGGCGAATATGCTGATGCATGGAAAAAAGGAGGAGGGTCAGCATGGACAACTAAATCGGTTGATTCTGAAACAGGACTTCTTTTTGCTGCGATAGGTAATCCTGCCCCCGATTTAGATGGCTCAGTTCGCCCAGGTGATAATCGTTGGACGAACTCATTAGTTGCTTTAGATAGTCAGACAGGAAAACTGGTGTGGGGATATCAATATCTACCTCACGATGTATGGGATCTGGATAGCGCATCCCCCCCTATTTTAACCACTGCTAAAAATAAACAAGGTCAACTTATTGATGCCGTTGTTCATGGTGGAAAAACGGGTTGGGTCTATATTCATGATCGCAACACAGGCGAATTACTTCGCCGTTCTGAAGCGATGATCGAACAGAAAAACTTATTTGCATTACCGGTTAAAGGCCGAGGAACAGAGATGTTACCAGGAGCAAATGGCGGGGTAAATTGGTCTCCTGGATCAATCAACCCAGCTACACAAGATGTGTATTATGCTAATCTCCATCAGCCTATGCATTATGAACTCCGCGGGGTGCCATGGCGTCAAGGTCGATTATGGTTAGGGGGAGCCTTTAAAGGTGTTCCTGGTGAGAGTCAGTCAGGAAACATTTCAGCCGTTAATATTGATACAGGTAAAATTTCTTGGCAGTTTAAAACCAAACAACCTATGATTGGTGGCACTTTGGCAACAGCAGGAAATCTTGTTTTCACAGGAGGTGACGATGGCTATTTTATTGCTTTGAATGCCAAAACAGGTGAAAAGGTTTGGCAATTCCAAACAGGTGCAGGTGTTAATGCAGCACCGATGGCATTTACACTAGGTGGTAAACTTCATATTGCTGTTGCTGCTGGTGGTAATGCCCAAATTAATACAAGTCGTGGTGGAACGGTATTAGTATTTTCTGTTGATTGATTTTATTCATTAATGGCTTATTTCTCTAAGAAGCGTCATGCATTCGCAAAGGTTCTCTTATTAAACTGACAAGTAAACATAATAATCAGCAGAAGATGATCCCAGCAAGTGTGCTAGAGAAATTAGTCAGTAAATTACTTGTTCAGGAAGAGCGAGAGGCTTTACGTGGCAGTTTTATTGAGTTGATAGAGGAGTTTTATCAGCCTCAATCTATTCACGTCTACACCAGTGGTTTGAGAGGCATTGTTTCATATCGAGGTAATAACTTAGCTGATCTTACGGTGAGAGATATCATGCACAGTGATGTTGCACCTGTATTATTGTCTCATGATATGTCGTTATACGCTGCAGTTGATCTGAAAAGTCTGCAAATTGTCAGGCTAAATGAGTCCACGATTGATCTTTATGTTCCTTTACACCAAGGCGGTATTGTAGGGGCTGTTTTAGTGTTAAAAGGGCTTAATTCTGACATAGTCGAGGATAGTGTTTGGCAGAATCTTCTTCAGGCCTATAACAACCTTAATCGCATGTTATATTCTGCTGAAATGGATCCGTTAACGGGCTTAATGAATCGTTTAGCATTTGATCGTTTAGTTAACCGTCAAACGATAGATGAAAAGCAGATAACAAAAGAGTCTGCAAATACGTATTTTGCTTTGGTTGATATTGATTTCTTTAAGAAAATAAATGATAACTTTGGTCATTTATATGGTGATGAAGTACTTATCTTACTCACGCGTGCAATGTCTGATTCTTTTCGTAGTGTAGATTGGTTATTTCGCTATGGTGGGGAAGAGTTTGCCATTGTTTTGAGTGATGTGAATGCCCAAGAAGCACATCTTGTTCTTGAGCGTTTCCGTGAAAACATTGCGTCAATGAACTTTCCTCAAGTGGGTAAGGTGACGGTGAGTATTGGTTTTAGTCGCATGGTTCATATTGAAGCGGCTAGTTTGTTAGTTGATCGTGCTGATCATGCACTGTATTACGCAAAAGATCATGGCCGAGATCAAGTCTTATGTTATGAAACATTGTGTGAGCAAGGTTTATTGAAGGAAAGTGTTCAAGATGAGGGAGATATTGAGCTGTTTTAATCGGTTTAACTATAAAATACGACTAAATCGCAACATTATTAATGCTTTTTGAGTGAGCTTAATTTAATTAGCTTTATGCAAACTGTTGTCTAAGGTAGAATTAGCTGCTTTAGATCCTACGTTTTTATAGAGTAACCATGCAACAAGAATATAATCCTGCCGAACTTGAATCATCTGTCCAGAACTTATGGCACCAACAGAATAGTTTCCGTGCCGTTGAAGATGCTAATAAAGAAAAATATTACTGCTTAGCAATGTTTCCTTACCCAAGTGGTCAGTTGCATATGGGGCACGTACGAAACTATACCATTGGCGATGTCATTTCACGTTATCAACGTATGCAAGGTAAAAATGTACTACAGCCAATGGGCTGGGATGCATTTGGATTACCGGCTGAAAATGCTGCAATCAAAAATAAAGTCGCCCCTGCTGCATGGACATATGACAATATTGATTATATGCGTGATCAGTTAAAACGTTTAGGCTTGGGTTACGATTGGCAGCGTGAGCTTGCGACCTGTACTCCCCAATATTACCGGTGGGAACAATGGCTTTTTACTCGACTATTTAAAAAAGGACTTGTGTATAAAAAAACAGCGGCAGTAAATTGGTGCCCTGTTGATAATACTGTCCTAGCAAATGAACAAGTAATTGATGGCTGCTGCTGGCGCTGTGATACACAAGTTGAAAAGCGTGAGATCCCACAATGGTTTATGAAAATCACAGATTATGCCGATCAATTATTGAATGATCTCGATCAATTAGATGGCTGGCCAGAGCAAGTACGTACGATGCAAGCGAACTGGATTGGACGTTCAGAAGGCTTGCAGATTCAGTTTGGAATCGATGGTAGTGATAGCACATTAGATGTCTATACTACGCGTCCAGATACTGTGATGGGGGTGAGTTATCTTGCGGTAGCAGCAGAGCATCCTCTGGCATTACAAGCTGCTGAAACAAATGCGGAGCTAGCGGGCTTTATTGCTGAATGTCGTCTGATGGAAACATCTGAAGAAGCAATGGAAACAGCTGAGAAGAAAGGTGTGGATACCGGAGTTAAGGCCATTCACCCAGTGACAGGTGAATTAGTCCCTGTTTGGGCGGCAAACTTTGTGTTGATGAATTATGGTACTGGTGCGGTGATGTCTGTACCTGCCCATGATCAACGTGACTATGAATTTGCACAGAAATACAGTCTAGCCGTTAATCAGGTGATTGAGCCTGTTGGTAAAGCTGAGTGCAATTTAGAGCAAGCAGCCTTTACAGAAAAAGGGCGATTGATTAATTCACAGCAATTTGATGGATTAACATCAGAGCAATCATTTGATGCTATTGCTCAGTTCCTAGTACAACAAGATAAGGGTGAACGTCAGGTTAATTATCGCCTACGTGATTGGGGTATTTCTCGTCAGCGTTACTGGGGCACACCAATCCCTATCATTAACTGTCCTGATTGTGGTGCTGTGCCAGTGCCGGAGGAAGACTTGCCAGTACGACTACCTGAAGACGTGATTGTTGATGGTAGTGGTTCACCGATTAAATCAATGCCTGAGTTTTATGAGTGTGCTTGCCCAAGTTGTGGTGCAGATTCAATTCGGGAAACCGATACGTTTGATACGTTTTTTGAATCATCTTGGTATTACGCTCGTTTTACTTGTCCTGATAATGAAGAAACGATGTTAGACGAAAGAGCCGATCATTGGTTGCCTGTCGATCAGTATATTGGTGGTATTGAACATGCTGTATTACATTTATTATATGCACGCTTTTTCCATAAATTAATGCGTGATGAAGGTTTAGTATCAGGTGATGAGCCGTTTAAAAATCTATTAACGCAGGGCATGGTGTTAAAAGACGGTGTCAAAATGTCTAAGTCAAAAGGTAATACGGTTGACCCTCAAGCATTGATTGATCAATATGGTGCTGATACCGCACGATTATTTACAATGTTTGCTGCGCCACCAGAGCAATCGTTAGAGTGGTCTGATAAAGCGGTTGAAGGATCCAGTCGATTCTTAAAACGATTATGGAAAGCAGTGCAAGACCATGTTGAACTAGGTCCTGTTCCTGCACTAGATGTGGACTCGCTTTCAGATGATTTGAAGGGCTTACGCCGTCAAACACACCAAACATTAACAAAAGTAGGTGATGATATTGGTCGTCGCCATACATTTAACACTGCTATTGCCTCGGTGATGGAGTTAATGAATGCCGTGACAAAATTAAATGACAGCAGTGAGCAGGCACGAGCAGTTGTTCAAGAAGCATTTGAGATGGTTGTGTTGATGTTAGCGCCAATTACACCTCATATTAGTCATCATTTGTGGATTTTATTAGGCCATGATGAAGCAATCGTTGGCGTTGCTTGGCCAACAGTCGATGATTCGGCATTGGTGCAAGATAAAATTGAACTTATGGTTCAGGTCAATGGTAAGCTACGTTCTAAAATATCGGTTGCGGCAAGTGCGGATAAAGCGGCAATTGAAGCACTGGCAATGAGTGATGAACAAGTGCAGAAATTTTTGGAAGGCAAAGAGTTACGTAAAGTGATTGTCGTGCCAGGTCGATTAGTTAATATTGTTGTTGCAGGCTAAGGAAAAATAGTTATGAATCGTACAGTAATGAATACATTTGTTGGCTTTTTATTGATCGTTATTACCGGCTGTGGTTTTCAGTTGAGAGGCGCTGCTAATATTCCTGAAAGCTTGAAAACAATGTATGTGCAAGGGGTAAACTTTCAAAGTGGTATCGGCTTAGAACTTAAACGAGGCCTAGCCAGTAATGGTGTCACCGTGTTGCCCACTTTCCAAGAAGGAAGTGCTGTACTTAGCTTGTTTGATGCAAAATCTGAGCGCCGGGTATTATCAGTTGGTGGGGATGCAAAAGTCCGTGAATATCAATTGTATTCTGCTGTAACGGTCAAATTAGTCAATGCTGATAATGAGGTTATGATTGCATCAGATAGAATTGAAGCATTACGTGATTATGTATTCGATCAAGATCAGGTGCTCGCATCTGATCAAGAGGAAGCCTTATTACGACGTGAGCTGAACGAACAATTAGCACGCAATATTTTACGACGACTGTCAGTCTTACAGTAAGATATTTTCATAAAAGGTGCGTCTTAAAGCAGAACAAATAATAGGGCATTGTCAGCAAGGTTTATTACCTATATATGTCGTTTTCGGTGATGAAACCATGCTGGTGGAAGAAAGCTGTGATCATATCCGTCAGGCAGTACGTCAATCTGGTGCAGAAGATCGCCAAGTGTGGCATGTTGAAGGCCGCTTTAACTGGTCAGATATTCAATGGCAAGAACAAACGATGTCACTGTTTTCAAGCCAACGCTTATTAGAAATACGACTACCCTCTGGTGCACCGGGGAAAGAGGGCAGTAAGGCATTAAGAGACTATGCCGCCAACCCACCTGCTGATACAACCCTTTTGATTATAAGTGGCAAGATAGATGCTAAGTCACAAAAAAGTAAATGGTTTACTGATTTAGAGAAAGTGGGTGCAATGGTGGCTATCTGGCCTATTGAATTTGCACATCTACCACGTTGGATAATGCAGAGAATGCAGCAGCAGAATCTGAAAATAAGTATCAATGTTGCCACCCTTATTGCTGAGCGAGTTGAAGGTAATTTATTTGCGGCGGCACAAGAAATTGATAAATTACGCTTACTTTGTTCTCGTGGTGACGGCGAAGCTGAAATAGAAGTAGATGAAGAAACAGTATTAGCTTCTGTTGCTGATAATGCGCGTTTTGAGGCATTTGGTTTAATGGACGTCGTGATGGCTGGCCAGAGCCATAAAATACCGCGAATATTGACCCGTCTGCGTGCTGAAGGTCACGATATATTATCTATATTTTCAGCCGTCTCTTGGTCTCTTCATCGACTTATTGATATGGCGATGCAGTTAGAACAAGGCAAAAAAATTGAACAGGTCTTTTCATCTCAAAAGCCACCGGTATGGGAAAAAGCACGACCTGCTATTCGACTGGCATTAGGCAGACACGATGGACAACAATGGCAGCAGTTCTTGCAGAAAATGGCAGAAATAGACCAAGCGGCTAAAGGAAGTCTAGCGATCTGTCCTTGGACATTATTAGAAGCACTTTGCATACACGTCGCTGGCATTGACACACTAAGAACACATTAGAATTAGGAGAACAGCATTGGATATTCAACAGTATATGCATGACTTAGGCAAACAGGCGAGAGAAGCAAGTCGGGCCATATCTCGTGCCGGAACGAAAGCAAAAAACCAAGCATTATTAGCGATTGCGAGTGAGATTAGACTATCAGCTGAAACACTGAAACAACAAAATGCATTGGATATGGAAGCGGGAAAAAACAAGGGACTAGATGCCGCTTTATTAGACCGACTCGAATTAACCGATGACCGTATTGAAGGTATGGCCGAAGGTTTGGAGCAAATTGCTGCCTTAGCTGATCCCGTTGGTGAAGTTAGTAATATGAACTATCGACCATCAGGTATTCAACTGGGACAAATGCGTGTGCCTTTAGGTGTGATTGGTATTATTTATGAATCTCGTCCAAATGTAACGGCAGATGCAGCAGGGCTGTGCTTAAAATCAGGTAATGCCACTATCTTACGTGGCGGTAGTGAAGCCATTAATTCTAATAAAGCTGTAGCAGCCTGTATTCATCGAGGTTTAGAGCAGGCGGGTTTACCGACATCAGCAGTACAAGTTGTCGAAACAACGGATCGTTCTGCTGTAGGTGAGCTGATCACCATGTCAGATAATGTCGATGTGATTGTCCCTCGCGGTGGTAAAAGCTTGATAGAACGAATCAGTAGTGATGCGCGCGTACCTGTGATCAAACACCTTGATGGCATCTGTCATGTCTATATTGATGGTGCAGCAGATCTAGAGATGGCTGAAGAAATTGCCTTCAATGCTAAATGTCACCGTTATGGTGTCTGTAATGCGATGGAAACATTGTTGATTGATAGCAGCATTGCTGGTGAGATATTACCTCGTTTAGCCAAGCGTTATGCAACTGAATCGGTAGAACTTCGCGGTTGTGAACTGACACAAATTATTTTGGATAATATTAAAGCAGCGACGGATGAAGACTGGGATACGGAATATTTAGCTCCGATTTTATCTATTCGAATTGTGGATGGATTAGATGATGCAATGGATCATATTCATCAACACAGTTCAGGTCATACTGAAACTATTGTGACCGAAGATTATGCGCGTTCACGTCGTTTCTTGGCAGAAGTAGATTCTAGTTCGGTAATGGTGAATGCTTCAACACGTTTTGCTGATGGTTTTGAGTATGGCCTAGGCGCTGAGATTGGTATTTCAACAGATAAAATCCATGCCCGTGGTCCTGTAGGTTTAGAAGGACTAACGTCACAGAAATGGATTGTATTAGGCAATGGACAGATCCGAGGATAACAGTATGGCTGAAGCAATAGGTATTCTAGGGGGGACGTTTGATCCCGTTCATTTTGGCCATGTACGGCCTGCTTTAGATGTTGTTGAACAACTAGGGTTATCGCATCTGCATTTAATTCCTAATGCGGTTCCACCTCATCGACCGCAGCCGATAGCAACAAGCCAGCAACGTTTGATGATGTTGCATTTGGCGGTCAAAAACACCCCTCAATTGATCGTTGATGATCGGGAAATTCAGCGTGAAGGAGAGTCTTATACTGTTGATACATTACTCAGTTTACGACAAGACTATCCTGATAATCCCTTATATTTATTAATGGGTAGCGATGCGTTTATTCATATTCAAACATGGCATCGTTGGCAAGAAATATTACCGTTAGCGCATATTGTGGTGATGCAACGGCCGGATGAAGACGAGGCTATGTCTGAGCAGTTAACGGAATGGTATACAGAAAATTTGGCACAGACAGATGATCAACAGAATGTATCTGGGAAAATTTGGCCTATTGAAGTCACTCAATTAACGCTCTCTTCTACTGATATTCGTGCGAAGATGTCACAAGGTCTCACCCCCCATTTTTTAATACCTGACTCTGTGATTCAGTTAATCGAGCAACTTAAACTGTATCAAACTGAGTAATCGAGAGTGGATGAGCTGTTTTTCCTAGTATCAAAACTAGCATGGGGGCTGCTCAGTCCTAGCCATATAATTGTATTTTTGCTGGTATTATCAGCATTGCTGTTACTAATGAATAAAATACGACAGGCAAAGTTTATTCTATTGCCCACGGTATTAATTAGTGTATTGGTATTACTTTATCCTGTTGGTGACTTACTTATATCACCATTGGAAAGTCGGTTTTCAAAACCCAGTAGTCTGCCTGACAATATTGATGGCATTATTATTCTAGGAGGGGGAGAAGAGCTAATACTATCATTGGACTGGCAGGTAGCTGAAATAGGTAATGGCGGAGATCGTTATCTGGCAGCCGCTATTTTAGCTCGACACTACCCCATGTTACCCATTATTTTTTCAGGTGGTTCAGGTCATTTAAATTTCTCTAAGCCATTAAGGGAAGGCGATATTTTTTATCAATTATTGACCGCAATAGGAATCGAAGAGCAACGTCTCATTATTGAGTCATCATCTAGAAATACCCATGAAAACTTTGTTTATCTTAAGTCTCATCTTCCAGCACAATCAGGTCATTACCTATTAGTGACCTCAGCTTTTCATATGCCGAGAGCAATAGGTGTTGCTCGCCAGAAAGGAATTAATGTTATTGCTTACCCTGTTGATTATAGAGGGAATACAGAAGAATTCAGACAGTGGGGATTTGATTTTTTCGGCCATTTACAGGCATTAGAGCCAGCATGGCGGGAGTGGATAGGGCTAATGACATATTACTGGACGGGAAAAATAGGCCACTGGTTTCCAAGGCCTTAAAATTAAAGTGTTTAACATCAATATAATAATATCAGACGAGATCGTCGGCATAAGGTAAAATGCATTATTATTAAAATTAGGAGAGCCAGATGAAGGCTAAAGAATTACAACTTTTAGTGATTGATGCACTAGAAGATATTAAAGCAGAAGATATTCAAGTGTTAGATGTGATGGAAATGACAGATGTCACTGACTTCATGGTGATTGCCACAGGTAAATCAACTCGCCAAGTAAAAGCACTCGCTGTAGAAGTGAGCGTTCAAGCTAAAGCAGCAGGTATTAAACCTTTAGGAATGGAAGGTGAAGATATTGGAGAATGGGCTTTAGTTGATTTAGGTGATGTTATTGTTCATATCATGACGCCACAAATTAGAAGTACATATAATTTAGAAAAATTATGGAGTGTTCCTGCTGACGCAGCTGAAACAGGCGATTCAGAATAAGACTAGGCTAGAATAATGAAGCTTAATTTGCTTGCCGTCGGGACAAAAATGCCTTCATGGGTAGCGGATGGCTACCAAGAATATGCGAAACGGTTGCCCCGCGAATGTAGCCTTCATTTACATGAAATTTTACCTGCAAAACGAGGTAAAAGTGGTAGTGCTCAACAGTGGATGAGGGAGGAGGGAGAGCGGATCCTCAATGCGATCCCTAGTAACCACCATGTTGTGGCACTTGATGTTAAAGGTAAACCTTGGAGTACTGAAGACTTAGCTCAGCAGCTAAAAAAATGGCAAGCTGATGGTCGGGATGTGTCTTTACTGGTGGGTGGGCCTGATGGTCTTACTGATGAATGTTTACAACGAGCTAACCAACGTTGGTCTTTATCTCCTTTAACACTCCCACATCCTCTTGTTAGAATAGTGATGGCCGAGCAGTTATACCGTGCTTGGACGGTGTTACAAAACCACCCTTATCATCGCGCATGAAATTCCCTCAAATTTATTTAGCCTCAGGCTCTCCGCGCAGACGTGAACTTCTCAGTCAAATTGAAGTCGATTTCTCTGTTCTATCTGTTGATGTAGATGAACGACGACTTGAAGGTGAACAACCAACTGACTATGTTAAACGAGTGGCTATAGCCAAAGCACAAGCGGGCTGGGATTGTTTAGCTAATAATGAAAAGCGAGCTGTTTTAGGTTCTGATACATCAGTCGTGTTACAGGATGATATTTTAGGCAAGCCTGTTGATGAGCAGGATGCACGATTAATGTTACAGAAATTGTCAGGGAAAACACATCAGGTGATGACCGCTGTGGCTCTTGTAAATGGGCCAGAGGTCGTGTGTGAGCTGACTAGGAATCTGGTGACATTTGCACAGTTAACAGAGCAGGACATAGAGTGGTATTTGTCTACACAAGAAGGTGTAGATAAAGCCGGTTCTTATGCTGTACAAGGTTTAGCGGCATTATTTATTGACAAGATTGAAGGCAGTTATTCAGCCATTATGGGATTACCTCTCAGAGAAACGGGCTTATTATTGACTCAGCTTGCAGGACGAATGAAATGAGCAGTGAAATTTTAGTTAATGTCACACCCAATGAAACACGCGCAGCAGTCGTGGATAATGGGGTGCTGCAAGATGTGTTTATTGAGCGTACGGAATGCCGAGGAATCGTTGGTAATATCTACAAAGGTAAAGTGTGTCGAGTTTTACCTGGAATGCAGGCTGCATTTGTTGAGATTGGGCTAGAACGCGCTGCTTTTTTACATGCTTCGGATATTTCTATTCCAAAAGGACAAATAGGCGATCTAAAAGAATCTGAAGTGCCCCCTATCAGCACATTATTACGTGAAGGTCAGCAAGTTCTAGTACAAGTGATTAAAGATCCATTGGGTACGAAAGGGGCGCGACTCACAACACAGTTATCCGTTTCTTCTCGATATTTAGTCTATATGCCTGATACCAATGGTGTCGGTGTATCACTAAAAATTGAAGGCGAGAAAGAACGTGCTCGATTAAAGTCGTGTTTAGTGTCTCAGTTAGAACAAAAAACGGGAGGCTACATTTTACGCACGGCAGCGGAAGGTGTAACAGAAGAAGAACTGTTATTAGATCTGAATTACCTTCATCGAATGTGGAAAAACATTCAGCAACAAAGACCTACAGCTAAACTGGGTCAGAGTTTACATGAAGATTTACCCTTAGCCTTACGCGCATTACGGGATCTGTTTACTGATGATATTGAACGGATCAGAATAGACTCAAGTGAAACCTATCAAAAAGCGATTCATTTTTCTCAGGCACTGATTCCTGAATGTACAGATCGAATTGAACACTATAAGGGTGAGCATCCCTTATTTGAATTATTTAGTGTTGAAGCTGAGATACAAAAAGCCTTGGAACGAAAAGTGCCATTAAAGTCGGGTGGCTATTTGATTTTTGATCAAACAGAAGCGATGACAACAGTTGATGTCAATACAGGCGGCTTTGTTGGTTATAAGAATCAAGAAGAAACTATTTTCAAAACGAATCTTGAAGCTGCACAAGCTATTGCCCGCCAACTACGCGTGCGTAATTTGGGCGGAATTATCATTCTCGACTTTATTGATATGGATGTGATTGAACATCGCGAACAAGTATTGAGAACACTAGAAAAAGCAATGGAAGCAGATCGTGCTCGACATAATATATGTGGTGTATCAGAACTGGGTTTAGTTGAAATGACCCGTAAAAGAACGCGAGAAAGTCTTGAACATATTCTTTGTGAGCCTTGTCCCTGCTGTACAGGTAAAGGTTATACTAAAAGTGCTGAAACAGTGTGTTATGAGATCTTCCGTGAAATTATTAGGGAAGCGAAACAGTATGAAGCCTCTCAATTCCTAGTATTAGCATCCCAAGATGTTATTGATAGACTCAATGATGAAGACTCCACTCATGTTGCTGAATTAGAACAGTTTATTGGCAAAGCCATTTTGTTCCAGTTTGAACCTCAATACACACGAGAACAGTTTAATGTGGTGTTAATGTAGATGTTGCTACGCGGCCTTCATATTGTCAGTAAGCAGTTGAGTTACCTGCTGGTGATTGTTTCACTATTATTGCTGGTAGTTGCAGGCTCAGTATATTGGATTTCTGATGCGATTGAACAGCGACAAGATGAGATCGCATCTTGGGTCGGCAAACAATTAGGCTACCCTGTTACGATTGATTCTGCCGGTATACAGTGGATAGGATTGATGCCTAAACTACATGTCAATCAATTATCCTTACATAGCCAAGATAACAAACAGGTGTTACTCAGTTTAGAGTCTCTATATTTAGGTCTGGATACGATTGAGAGTATTCAGAAAGCAAGCCCTGTTCTGAATGATATAACCTTAACAGGCCTTGAACTATCACTGATTAGAACTGAACAGGGAGAGTTGGCTGTTAGGGGCTTTAACTCAACTAAACACGCTAAGAATAATCTAGGCTGGAATGACTGGGCTGGACTGCTTAATCGTTTCCATTTTAATGCCATTACGCTTGAGTATATTGACCACAGCACACCATCACTATCAGGGCGTTATTATTTAATGAATGGGGTGATGCGTCACGATGCCTCACAGTGGAAAACATCTGCCACAATCCAATTACCAGAGACTTTAGGCCAACTTGTACAGCTTGAAGCTGAGCTAGATATTATAGATAAGCGTTTCCAACTGAGCCCATGGAAAGGCACAATTAAGGCTGAGCAATTATCTTTACCTCAACAAGAAGGGGGCTTTATTTGGCAGGATGTCAGCATCCTGCAAGCGGAAGCTAATATTGATATTAGCTTTTCAGGAAAAGGTAATGCTATTGAGTCAGTACACAGTGCGGTGGAATTAGCCAATATTGAATTACAGTCTGTTGAGTTCAACAATGTGGCTCCGGTTATGATTAATCAATTGATGGGACAATTTGATTGGCAAGGGCAGAACCAAGACTCATGGAATTTAAGCGGGCAAGAACTGGCTTTAACAATCAATAATGAACAGTGGCCATCAACTAACGTTATGGTTAAAAGAATAGATGATTTATGGTCTTTCTCTAGTGGCTATTTACGCTTAAGTGATATGTCATTATTGGCTGATTTGTCGACCTATTCTCCAGAACTAATACGCCAACAAAAACCAGCGGGTGATGTGGAAAGCTTATTGATTGATTATTCTGAACAGTCTGGCTTGGTAAATTTATCTTTTGCTTTACAGGAAGGCGCTTTTTTACCGTGGCAAGAAATGCCTGGAGTCACGGGCTTATCAGTTAAAGTCGATTGGGATAATAGCCTCGCCAATATCGAGTTGAACAGTCAGAACCTGACTATCTATGCAGACAAGTGGTTAGATGACGCTGCATTTTTTGATTCGGTAACGGGAAGCCTAAAATTTCGACAAGGTGATGAGGCATGGTCATTACACAGTGAACAGTTCACTATTTGGAATGATGATTTCAATATACAGTTGGATGGCAGTATTGAGCAAAGTGAAACAGGGGCTATTCACAATGATTTAATGTTGAAGTTAGCCGATGTTGCGGCAAACCAGTGGAAAAAATATGTGCCAAGTAAACTGTTAAGCACGGGCTTTAAAGAATGGAGTGACACTGCATTTGTTAATGGGAAGATTGTTGATGGTGTCATTACCTTACGTGGAAACCTAGCTGATTTTCCGTATCAAGAAACAGCTAGTGACGGTGCATTTGATATGACATTAAATGTTGAAAATGTACAATTACATTATGCACCAGAGTGGCCAGATATCGTAAATGTTAACGGCGAGGTAACAAGTTCAGGCGATGACATTCTCATCCAAGCTTCGCAGGGAATAATTGCAGGGTTTGAGTTTGCTGATGTAAAAACAGAGATTAGCGGTTTAAGTTCAACCGCTGTTTTAGAGTTAGATGGCTTATTAATAGGCTCAACCAAAAAAGCAATAGACTTTGTGAAAACAAGCCCGTTGAAAGAACGGTTTTCAAAATCATTAGAATCGCTAGAATCTTCTGGCGATAGTGATATTACATTGAAGTTAGTCGTGCCGTTGGGGAATGTTGATGCGGTTGAAGCATCGGGAAATGTGAGCTTTAAACAAAGCCAACTTTATTACGCTGATTTTGCTAATGCTAAAGTAGTGGATATAAATGGCCTATTAGAATTTGATAATAATGGTGTTAAAGCGGATGCGATCAAGGCGCGATTATTTAATGAGTCAATTAGTGTCAATGTTGATCCTAAAGAACAGCATACTCTGGTGTCTATATTGGGCAGAATTTCCACGCAAGAACTTAATGCGCTTTGGCCTGAGAGTGTCCCGACTTTTATAACAGGAAAATCAGCTTATCAAGTTGATGTCTTAGTAAAAGAGAAGACGAGAGGCGATTTTTATATCAATTATGATTTGATTTCGGATCTAAAAGGCATCGAAATTGATCTCCCAGCTCCTTTTTATAAGGGGCCAAGACAGCCACAGAAGTTTAATGCATCGATGGAAGTAATGGATAGCGGTGAGGTGTATAGCTTCACTCATGGTCAGTTATTGAATATGATCGCTGCACCGCAAGGTGATAGTTGGAGGGCCGGAATTAGTTTTGGAGCAAGCGCTGCTCAATTACCAAGTAATGCGATTACAGTGCGAGGTGATTTAAACCATATTTCAGTTGATGACTGGCTTGACTGGTCAGAAAAACAGCTGCCGACAGAGAATAGTTCTCTGGTTAATTTAGTGGATGATGTGTCGATGAGCATTACATCACTGACAGGTTTTGGTCAGCAATTAACTCACTTGAATTATGCCATTAATCGTGATGGACAAGGCTGGCAAATCACCATGAATAGTGATGAAACGGGTAAAGGAGAAATTTATTGGCCGACTGATTTTAATGGTCCTGTGGCGCTAAATATTAAGCTTGAGCGTTTGAAATTATTGCTTGCCGAAAAGACGGATCTAGTGGAGAAGAAAGAAACACTAGCACTTTGGCCTTCGATGAATCTATCCATAAAATCTTTTATAGTTGATGAACAAAATCTAGGTGAGTTAGAGGCTCAAGCTATCAGAAAAAATGATATGTGGTCAGTCCATTCAGCATCATTAATTTCTGACGCGTTTACTGCTGAAATTTTGTCAGGGAAATGGCAGCAATCAACAACAGCAGACAACTCAGAAGTTGAGTTAAAATTAACCAGTCATGATGTGGCTAAAGTCTTAGCTCATTTTGATTATCAAGAATCACTTGAAGCAGATAATGTTGAATTAACAGCGAGTATTAGCTGGCCAGATAACCCTCTAAACTTTTCTCTTGGAAATAGTCAGGCTGAAGTTAATTTTGCTGTTGGTAAAGGTAAGTTAATCGAAGTTGAGCCCGGTGCAGCAGGTAGAATTTTTGGTTTAATGAGTTTCGCAGCATTACCTCGCCGTTTATCATTGGATTTTAGTGACCTTTTTTCTAAAGGCTACAATTTTGATTCAATAACGGGGTCATTTTTATTAGCTGATGGCATTGCCACAACAGATGATTTTATAATAAAAGGCCCACCTGCCATTATTGAGATCTCAGGCCCTATTGATTTGCTTAATCAGCACTATGATCAGAAAGTAAAAATCACACCTAATGTTTCTTCCACATTACCACTTGCTGGGGCTGTAGCTGGTGGTCCGATAGGATTAGGAGTGGGAACTGCTATTATGATAGCGGATAAATTAGTTGGCTCATTATTTGGTACCAATATAGTTAACTTAATCAGTTATTCTTATTCTTTAACGGGTGCATGGGACGATCCTCAACTAGAAATCACCGTTGCTTCTGATAATAAGTAATGCTTTTTTCCTATGCTTAGCGCTATATTTTAGAAAGTAGCTTGGCTATAATCGTATGAATATGATTTAAGGGGCTATAAGCATGCTTAAGATCACTGAATTAGATTGGCTAAATGGCGGAGCAGCAAAATCACCAGATATTAAATCCCTATTGGAAGAGCGAGCTAAAACAGATCAACCGATGGACTCCTTTTCATTAAGTGATATTGACCTATCAGGCATTAATTTAACTCATAAAGCATCAAAAACAGGCTACCAACTGACTAATGGAGATTTCTATAAGACAGATTTCCGAGGAGCACATTGTTTTAAGCTAGACTTATCAGGTAGCTCATTGATGAAAGCTGATTTTTCTGGGGCAAATTTGCACTGTGCCGATTTAAGGGAATGTAATCTATTAGGTGCTAATTTTGACGGTGCAAAATTAGAGCATATTATCTGGGGAGATAAGATTCGCCACGAGCGTTTAGCAGCAGAAACAAATTCACCCCAACTCAAGCAAGAATATTATCAAGAAGCAGAAGAAATATACCGACATTTACGTTTAGTCGCTGAAAGGCAAGGTTTGTTTGAAATGGCAGGCAATTTCTTTCAACGTGAAATGGTGATGAGACGAAAACAAAAACCGTATTTTTCGCTCAATCGATTATTATCTAAAGCCGTTGATTTTTTATGTGGCTATGGTGAAAAACCTATTAGAGTTACCGTCTTTTCTTGGCTGGTAATTATTCTTTTTACGGTTATCTATTTTTTTACTGGAGTGGTCTCGGATGGAGAGAGTATTCAATATAATTTGAATGTTGGTTTACACGAAAATATTCAGGCCATGTTGACATGCTTATATTATAGCGTTGTGACGTTTACTACATTAGGTTATGGCGATATTGTTCCTATGGGCCTTTCACGGTTTTGGGCTGCCACAGAAGCCTTAATTGGTAGTTTTACACTGGCAGTTTTTGTGGTTGTTTTTGTGAAAAAAATGACACGATAGAGAAAGAAGCCTAGTTTAATATCCCCCTTGAGATAAGCCTATTAGTTTATGGCTATGCCCACGGTGAGTAAGTGTTATTAGCGAGGCTTTTGAAGCTAGAAATTTGCAGATCTGGTATGATCCCACCTTTAAATTAAACACGCGTAATGTCATGTCAGACTTATTATTTGAACAAGTTAATCAGCAGTTATTAGTTCCGGCAGGGCTAGTAGAGTCTGATTTGGAGAAATGTCTAGCGATGACAATGGGTCGTGGTGTTGATTATGCCGATCTGTATTTTCAACAGTCACGACAAGAAAACTGGTTATTAGAAGATGGCATTATCAAGAATGGTGGTTATCATATAGAGCAAGGTGTCGGGGTTCGCGCATGTAGTGGCGAGAAAACAGGATTTGCTTATTCTGATGATTTAATTTTACCGGCATTACACGATGCAGCCAAAGCCGCCAGAGCGATTTCTCGCCAAGGGGCTGATGGCAAGGTGAAGGCTTGGTCGCGTAAGACTACGCCTCACTATTATGCAGAAACCGATCCTTTAGCGGTGTTAACGGTTGAGGAAAAGCTTGATTTATTAAAACAAGCAGATGCTATCGCTAGAGCGGCGGATCCTCGCGTAAGTCAAGTTAATGTCAGTTTGGCTGGTGGTTTAGATACAGTACTAATTGCTGCAAGTGATGGTACGTTTGCAGCTGATATTCGCCCGCTAATTCGAATGAATGTGTCTGTTATTGTTGAATCTAATGGTCGACGTGAACGGGGCAGTGCAGGTGGTGGACGTCGACTTGATTATCGCTACTTCCAAGACAATGATATGCCTCAAACATATGCGAAAGAAGCGGTAAGACAAGCACTAGTCAACCTTGAAGCTGTTGATGCGCCTGCCGGTAATATGACAGTTGTTTTAGCGTCAGGCTGGCCAGGAGTTTTATTACATGAAGCCGTAGGGCATGGTCTAGAAGGTGATTTTAATCGCCGTGCTAGTTCTGCTTTTTCAGGCAAGATGGGTGAAATGGTCGCTTCTCCTTTATGTACGGTTGTTGACGATGGCACATTAAAAGATCGACGAGGCTCTTTATCTATTGATGACGAAGGTGTAGCAAGTGAATATACGACCTTGATTGAGAAGGGTAAGCTCACGGCTTATATGCAAGATAAACATAATGCTCGTTTGATGGGCTCTCGCAGTACCGGTAATGGTCGCCGTGAATCATACGCTCATTTACCGATGCCTAGAATGACGAATACGTATATGTTGCCAGGTGAACATGAAGCGGAAGAAGTGATTTCCTCGGTGGAGAATGGACTCTATGCCGTGAACTTTGGTGGTGGGCAAGTTGATATTACCTCAGGTAAATTTGTCTTCTCAACAACCGAAGTTTACATGATTGAAAAAGGCAAAATTAGCTACCCTGTAAAAGGAGCAACATTAATAGGTAATGGCCCAGAAGTCATGGGTAGAATCAGTATGGTTGCTAATGATCTTGAGCTTGACTCAGGAGTAGGAAATTGTGGTAAGGAAGGTCAAAGTGTCCCCGTTGGTGTAGGGCAACCGACTTTAAAAATAGATGGTTTAACAGTAGGTGGAACAGCGTGACGAAAAAACATAAGGCCGTTGCCTTAATATCAGGTGGTTTAGATTCTCTTTTAGCTGTGCGTGTAATGCAAGAGCAAGGCATAGAGGTAGAAGGGATTAATTTTTACACAGGTTTTTGTGTAGAAGGGCATACCCATGCAATTCGTAACCATGATAAAGATAAACAAAAACGTAATAATGCTTTATGGGCGGCAGAACAATTAGGGATTAAACTTCATATTATTGATGTTATTCAAGAATATAAAGATGTTTTATTGAACCCGAAACATGGCTATGGAGCCAATATGAATCCATGTTTGGATTGTAAGATCTTCATGGTGAGTAAAGCTGTTGAATGGGTGAAAGAAAATCATAAAAATGGTTTTGACTTTATTATTACCGGTGAAGTGATTGGTCAACGACCTATGTCACAGCGTAAAGAAACGATGCCTATTGTTGCTAATGAATCAGGTGCCGACGATATTTTATTAAGACCGCTATGTGCGAAGAACTTACCTGCTACGAAGCCAGAATTAGAAGGTTGGGTTGATCGTGAAAAACTATTTGATTTTCACGGTCGCAATCGTAAACCACAAATGGCATTGGCTAAACAGTTTGGTTTTACCGATTATGCTTCACCAGCTGGAGGCTGTTGTTTCTTAACTGATAAAAACTATTCTGATAAATTAGTTGATTTATGGGAGGGGCGAGGCAGTCGTGAGTATGAAATGGATGACATTATGCTGCTTAAAGTGGGCAGACATCTACGACCTAAACCAAACTTCAAATTGATCATTGCTCGTGATGCTGGTGAAAGTAAATATTTAGAAGGCTACCGCAAACAATTTACGACAGTGCAAGTCATTAGTCACAATGGTCCTTTAGCAATGATTGATGGCACTATTGATAGTGAAGACTTTGAGTTAGTGGCAGGAATTGTTGCGCGATATGGTCAAGGAAGAGATGCTGAACAGGTAGAAGTGACGATTTCCGTGCCTGATGAAGAGCTTAAAACAATGATGATAAAACCATTGTCAGTCGATCAAGTACTTACGGAGTGGCATATATGAGCAAGCATGAATTAGATGCAAGACGTATGTTATGTCCGATGCCTGTCATTAAGGCACAAAATAAAATCAAAGAATTGCTTGATGGTGATATATTGGACGTAATTTGCACCGATCCTGGTGCTCTAAGTGATATTCCTGCGTGGGCCAGAATCAATGGCCATGAGTTTATTGGACATCATGAAAATAGTGATGACGAACTTGTCATTACTATTCGGGTTGTTTGCACGCCTCAATAAGGTGCTTTTAATGGATTTTGCACTATTATGGTGCGCAAATTGTTTTGTGTGAATTGTAACTAATTGATTTTAGTTATTTTAGTAGTTGGCTTATTTTATGCTGTGCAAGCATGTGCGAAACAAATAGTTTTTAGTTAAATACAATTTAAATTGGAGATAGTTTAATGTCAGTCGAAAAAGTGCTTCAAATGATTAAAGATGAGGACGTCCTTTTTGTGGATTTCCGCTTCACGGATACTCGTGGTAAAGAACAGCATGTATCTTTCCCTGCTCATACTATTGATGAAGATACCTTTACTGAAGGTAATATGTTTGATGGTTCTTCTGTTGCTGGTTGGAAAGGAATCAATGAATCAGATATGATTTTGATGCCTGATCCTGAAACTGCAATTTTAGACCCGTTCATGGATGACACAACATTAATTCTTAGCTGTGATGTTATTGAACCTGCAACAATGCAAGGTTACGAACGTGATCCTCGTAGTGTTGCTCACCGTGCTGAAGCTCATATGCAAGCAACAGGTATGGCTGATGCGGCATACTTTGGTCCTGAAAATGAATTTTTCGTCTTTGATGATGTTCGTTGGTCAAGCGATATCTCAGGCTCATCTTATAAGATTGATTCTGATGAAGCATCTTGGAATACTGATAAAGTATTTGCTGACGGTAACAAAGGTCATCGCCCAAGTGTTAAAGGTGGTTACTTCCCTGTTCCTCCAGTTGATTCTCTACAAGATATGCGTAGTGCAATGTGTTTGACTCTTGAAGAAATTGGACAAGTTACAGAAGTTCATCATCATGAAGTAGCGACTGCAGGACAATGTGAAATTGGTGTTAAATTTAATACACTAGTGAAAAAAGCTGATGAAGTTCAATCGCTTAAATATGTTGTTCATAATGTTGCCCATGCTTACGGCAAAACAGCGACATTTATGCCTAAACCGATTGTAGGTGATAACGGTAACGGTATGCACGTTCATATGTCATTATTCAAAGATGGTGAAAACTTATTCTCGGGTAATAAATATGGCGGTTTGTCTGAAACAGCATTATTCTACATCGGTGGTGTTATCAAACATGCTCAAGCATTAAACGCATTCACTAACGCAAGTACAAACAGCTACAAACGTTTAGTACCTGGTTTTGAAGCACCAATTATGTTGGCATATTCTGCTCGTAACCGCTCTGCATCAATTCGTATTCCTTTTGTTAATAATCCAAAAGGCCGTCGTGTTGAAGTTCGTTTTGGTGATTCAACTGCTAACCCATATTTAGCATTTGCTGCTTTATTAATGGCCGGCCTTGATGGTGTCAAAAACAAGATTCACCCTGGTGATGCAATGGATAAAGATTTGTATGACTTGCCACCTGAAGAAGAAGCAGCAATTCCACAAGTTTGTTATTCATTAGATCAAGCATTAGATGCACTAGATAAAGATCGTGCATTCTTAACTGAAGGTGGTGTTTTCACTGATGATCAGATTGATGCTTACATCGAACTTAAGATGGAAGAAGTAACACGTTTACGTATGGAAACTCACCCTGCTGAGTTTGATTTATACTACAGCTGTTAATTCGATTGTTCGAATAAACTGTAAATAAAGAACGCCCCCATAATTATATGGGGGCGTTTTTTTATGCCTGAAACAAAGTGATGAATAGCGTTAGAATCACTAAGATAAGATAAAACAAGAAGACTTTGCCAGAGAAAATATAGCGTCTCCTCCACAGGAGATATATAAAATGTAGAGCTCATCACACCAGGGCTAAAGCGTTTATCGTATCTTATATGTTGCAGATGAGTAATGACTGGAATATGATGCAAGAATGAAAAATTATCTACTAATACTATTATTAATTTCTTTTACGATACAGGCAGATGTTTATCGTTATGTCGATAAGCACGGTAATGTTAGTTATTCTGATGTTGATGATGCGGGTTCGGAACAGGTCATTATTGATATTGCTCCCAGTTATACGCCCCAAGCTGTACCAGTAGAGCCTATTGTTGATGACCGTGTCGAAGTAGAAAAAGTAGAAAAACCACTATATAAAATTAATATCAATACACCTGTTCACGATCAAACGATACATAACCCAGAAAGTATTATCGTGAGTGTCGAGCTTTCTCCAGAACTTAATTCAACTAGAAAAGATCAGATTATTTTCACACTTGATGGCAAGCAGATAGGAGAACCTCAAACATCTCTCAATTATGATCTAGCGGGGATAGAGCGTGGAAGTCATATTATTGTTGCTAGCATTATTGATAAAAAGGGTAAGGTATTAAAACGAAGTAAATCTATTCTATTTCATATTCAAAGGCACTCAGTTGCACGTTAAAAAACACCTTTGCACTATTGTGGTGCAATAATGGTGGTTTACGCTATAATCAGTTGAATTTATATTTATAAAACAAAGGTTTTCTTTAGCTGTAGTAACTAAAAGTAACAGTTTATCAGTGTGTTAACCAATAGTTGGGTTATATTGAAAATATTGGTTCAATACTTGCCTACTCAGATTTATCTGAACTTTTTACTGAATCCGTAAAATGACAAAATTACTATCTAGCCAAGATATTATTGAAAACCTAACAACTGCAATTGTTGTTATGGATAATTTTTTGCGAGTAAATACTCTCAACTCGGCTGCTGAAGTGCTCTTTGGCATGAGTCAACGTCAAGCGAATCTTATTCCTATTCAAACACTAATACTAGGTGATAGTGCTTTATTAGTGAGTTTAGAGCGGGTCAAACAAACAGGTTTAGATTTGATTGAGCGTGAAGTAAAACTATATCTTCATGGTAGTGGGGAAGTGGTTGTTGATTGTTCTATTAAATTGGTTGAAACACGATTTTCTAAGGATCCGTATATTCTTTTAGAATTGGCTCAATTAGATTTTCAGCAACGGATTAGTCACGATGAAAGTTTAAATACACAGCAACAAGTTCTTAGAGGGCTGGCACATGAGATTAAAAATCCATTAGGAGGCTTAAGAGGTGCTGCTCAGTTATTAGAACGCCAGCTTAACTCAGAAGACTTAAAAGAATATACAGCGATTATTATTAGTGAAGCCGATCGATTACAGACGCTATTAACTAAAATGTTGGGATCGCAACACCGTGCAGAGCAAGTAAGCGTCAATATACATGAGATCTTACAGAGAGTTAGGCAGCTCGTTTCAACTGACATTGATCTGCGTCTGACTATTACCGGAGATTATGATCCTAGTATTCCAGAGCTAATGGTTGATTTTGATCAGATGGTACAAATCTTCCTCAATATTATTTTAAATGCAGTCCAAGCTTTGCATGGTGCTGGCACTATTATCTTACGAACAAGGATCCTGCGTAATATCACCATAGATCAGCATGCTTACCGTCTTGGTGTTGGTATTGACGTTGAAGATAATGGCCCTGGTATACCTCAGGATTTAAAAGAAAGTCTATTTTTTCCATTAGTAACAGGTCGAGCAGAAGGAACTGGCTTAGGCTTATATTTAGTACAAAACCTAGTACATCGAAACAAAGGGATGATTTCATGTACAAGCGAAGCAGGCAAAACAGTATTTTCAGTGATTTTTCCATTGGAGCAAGAACGTGAGTAAACAAGCAACGGTATGGGTGGTCGATGATGATCGTTCAATAAGATGGGTATTACAAAAATCACTTGAAGCAGTTGAGATCATTGTCAGAGTTTTTGAAAGTGCTCAAGAAGTGCTTGAGCAACTGCAAAGTAGTAAACCTGATGTGTTAGTCAGTGATATTCGTATGCCAGGTATGGATGGATTAGAATTACTAGCAGAGATCAAAGAGCGTATGCCTGAGTTGCCCGTTATTATTATGACGGCATACTCAGATCTTGATAGTGCTGTCTCGGTCTATGAAGGTGGGGCATTTGAATACCTGCCTAAACCTTTTGATATTGATGAAGCAGTCGACTTAGTACAACGTGGTATCGAGCATAGTCGCGAACAAGATAATGTTGATGATGATATTGTACCCATTGCAATGGAGATTATCGGTGAAGCGCCAGCGATGCAGGAAGTATTTAGAGCAATTGGTCGACTAGCACGCTCTAATATAACAGTATTAATTAATGGTGAATCAGGTACGGGTAAAGAGTTAGTTGCTAATGCCCTACACAAACACAGTCCAAGAAAGAACTCCCCCTTTATTGCACTGAATATGGCTGCAATTCCTAAAGAATTAATGGAGTCTGAATTATTTGGTCATGAGAAAGGTGCTTTTACTGGAGCTCATGCCCTACGAAAAGGCCGTTTTGAACAAGCAGATGGCGGCACACTATTTTTAGATGAAATAGGGGATATGCCGCTAGATTTGCAAACACGACTGTTAAGAGTCTTATCAGATGGTGAATTTTTCCGAGTTGGTGGCCATAGTTCTGTAAAAGCAGATGTACGCATTGTAGCTGCAACACATCAAGACCTTGAACAACGTGTTGAACGTGGTGAGTTTCGAGAAGATCTTTTCCATCGCTTAAATGTTATTCGTATTCAAATTCCTGCATTGAGAGAAAGGCGCGAAGACGTAGCTGCATTAGCAAATTATTTCTTAAATAAAGCAGCGATAGAGCTAAGTGTACCGGCGAAAAGCTTATCTGAAGATGTTGAACAGTATTTAGGACAACTGTCTTGGCCAGGAAATGTTCGACAGTTAGAGAACACATGTCGATGGCTGACGGTGATGTCACCAGCAAAAATTGTACAAATTGATGATCTACCTTCAGAATTAATGAGTGGTGATTCTGCTGCACATCTAGGTGATACAAACTGGCAGCAATTATTTAAACAATGGGCTACAAGTAAAGCATTAACAGGGCAAGATGGTACTCTAGCTGACGTTGTACCATTAATAGAACAGTTATTAATAGAAGTGGCATTAGAAAAAACAGCGGGTAAAAGACAAGAGGCAGCCAAGCTATTAGGCTGGGGTAGAAATACTCTCACAAGAAAGTTAAAAGATAATTAATTAAGCCCTTGCATGTGATGGGCAATAGCCGTATAATTCTCAGCTTAATCAGGTGCGGGGTGGAGCAGTCTGGTAGCTCGTCGGGCTCATAACCCGAAGGTCGTTGGTTCGAATCCAGCCCCCGCTACCAATTTGATTTAGAACCCCTTTATGGGGTTTTTCTTTATCTGGAGATTCTAAATTGGGCCATCGGGCCCTTTTTTTTTACATGTATGGCTATTAGTGATCAAGTTGAAGAGTTAATCGAAGTTCCTATTGAATCATTAGGATATGAACTGGTGGGCGTGGAATATATAAAGAATGGCCGAGATACGGTTTTACGACTTTATATAGATGCGGAACAAGGCATATCATTAGAAGACTGTGAACGAGTTAGTCATCAGGTGAGTGGGATATTAGAGGTCGAAGACCCTATTAGCACTGCCTATTCTTTAGAAGTATCCTCTCCTGGTTTTGACCGCCCATTATTTAAGGCGCGAGATTTTGAACGTTTTACCGGCAGTAATGTAAAAATTTCAACAAAACTACCAATACAAGGACGTCGAAACTTTAAAGGTGTACTGCAAGGTTTTGAAAATGGTGAGGTGATAGTGCTTGTTGATGGTGAAGAGTATGCCTTACCACTGACAAAATTAGCAAAGGCTAGATTACTAACATAATAAGTAGTAGTTTGAGTTAGTTAAAACAAGATATAAATTAGTTTTCGAAATGAGAATCCATCGGGGGAATGATGAATAATAAAGAAATTTTACTAGTTGTAGATGCAGTATCAAATGAAAAAGGGGTTTCGAAAGAAGTCATTTTTCAGGCGATAGAATCTGCATTGGCAATGGCGACTCGCAAAGGGCATGATAATGAGCTAGATGCGCGTGTGGTTATTGACCGTGAAACTGGAGATTATGAAACATTCCGTCAATGGTTAGTGGTTGAAGATTCTGAGGAAGAGCTCGAATCTGAAGTAAACCAAATTAAATTTACTGATGCACAAGCAAAGCAAAGTGATATTGAAGTTGATGCTTATATTCTTGAACCGATCGAATCAGTAGAGTTTGGTCGTATTGCAGCACAAACAGCAAAACAAGTTATTGTTCAAAAAGTACGTGAAGCAGAGCGCGCACAAGTAGTTGAACAATATCAAGAAAAATTAGGCCAATTAGTCCATGGAACGGTTAAACGAGTTGAGCGTAGCAGTATTACCCTTTCTTTAGGTGGTAATGCAGAAGCCTTTATTCCTCGTGAAGAAATGATTCCTCGTGAATCTTTCCGAATTGGTGACCGTGTTCGAGGTTATTTAAAAGAAATTCGTACTGAAGGTCGTGGCCCTCAATTACTCGTTAGTCGTATGGCTCCTGAGTTATTAATTGAGCTATTCAAATTAGAAGTACCTGAAATTGGCGATGGCATGATTGATGTTCGAGGTGCTGCTCGTGATGCAGGTCTTCGAGCTAAGATTGCTGTAGAAGCTAAAGAAGCGCGTATCGATCCTGTTGGTGCCTGTGTTGGTATGCGTGGTTCACGCGTGCAAGCAGTTACCAATGAATTAGCGGGTGAACGTGTTGACATCATAATTTGGGATGAAGAGCCTGCTCGTTTTGCTATTAATGCAATGGCGCCAGCAGAAGTACTCTCTATCGTAGTTGATGAAGATGCTCATAGTATGGATATTGCCGTTGAAGATGAGCAGTTATCTCAAGCAATTGGCCGCGGTGGTCAGAATGTTCGTTTAGCGAGCCAACTAACAGGTTGGACATTGAATGTGATGTCTTCAACAGATGCCGATCAAAAAGCTGAGACTGAAATTGGCGATTTAATCAAAGTCTTCATGGATGATTTAGATGTAGATGAAGATGTAGCGTTAATCTTAGCTCAAGAAGGATTTTCTAGTTTAGACGAAGTGGCCTATGTGCCAGAAGAAGAAATGCTACAGATTGAAGAGTTTGATGCAGGCATCGTCACTGAACTGAGATCTCGTGCTCGTGATGTCTTGTTAACCAAGGCAATTGCTAGTGAAGAAAAATTAGAAACAGCCGAGCCTGAAGAGGCATTATTGAGTTTAGAAGGAATGACTTCTGAACTTGCAACAATATTAACAGCAAATGGTGTTACGACGATTGATGATTTAGGTGATTCAGCAGTAGATGAATTAGTTGAAATTGATGGGCTTGATGCAGAAATTGCTGCGGCATTAATCATGGCAGCTAGAGAAACATGGTTTGCTGATGGACAAGATGAGGCGGGGGAGTAACCAGATGAGTGATATTAAGGTTAAAGAACTGGCAGAGAGTGTTGGTATATCTGAAGAACGTTTAATCGAGCAATTAGGCGAGGCCGGTGTTAAGGTTGCAACTGCTGAGGACTTGATTACTGAAGAACAAAAGCAATCATTATTGTCTTCATTGCAAGAACGTCATGGTCATGCTGATGATGCTCCGAACAAAAAAATAACATTAAAACGAAAGTCGACAACTAAAATTCAATTAGGCTCTGGTGCTGCACGTCGCGGAACTAAAAGTGTCAATGTTGAAGTTCGTAAAAAACGTACTTTTGTTAAATTAAGCCCAGCAGAAGAAGCTGCTGCAGCTGTTGAAGCTCAGCGTGTAAAAGATGCTGAGTTAAAGTTAGTTGAAGATGCGAAACTGGAAGAGCAACGTTTAATTGATGCAGAAAATCAGCAGCGTGAGCAAGAAGAAGCAGAACGTAAACAACAAGAAGCTAATGATGCTAAACGTGAAGCCGCTATTGTCAGTGCAGCAATTGAAGCTGAGAAACAAGCCGCTGAAGAAGCTCGACTCGCAGCTGAAGAAGAAAAGAAAGCCTTAGCTGCAGAAGAAAAAGCTAAAAAATCAGAAGCAAAAGAAGATAAAACTCCTGCTACTAAAAAAGCAGCAACAGTTGAACCTGAGTTAACGCCATCTCAAATTGCGCATAAGAAACTTGAAGAAGCAGATGCTAAACGCCGTGCTGCAAACCTAGCTCGTCTTGAAGCTGAAAAGTCGCTTAAAGAACGTAAAAAAGCACGAAAAGAAGAAGCAAAATTAGAAAAAGAACGTGCCGAAGCTAAAAAAGTTGCAGAAGCTCAAGCAAAAGAACGTAAAAAAGCAAAAGCAAAAGAAAAAGATGCTTCTGCTACGAAAAGCACTGCAGATTCTCCAGCATCAAAAGATAGTCCAGCTCGTCGCGGTGGCCGTCATGAGAAGAAAACCTATACTGATCGCAAAGAATTACACGTAACGAGTGGTAAAGGTCGTCGTAAGAAGAAGAAAGGACGTCAAGCTGAAGTCGTTTCTCCTGTTATGGAATCATCAGAAGAACATGGTTTCACCTTACCGACAGCTCCAGTTGTTCATGAAGTCAATGTACCTGAGACGATCAGCGTGTCTGATTTAGCTTTGCGAATGTCTGTTAAAGCTGCAGAAGTTATCAAAGCCTTGATGGGATTGGGAACAATGGCAACCATTAACCAAGTCCTTGATCAAGATACTGCTGTTATTGTGATTGAAGAAATGGGCCATATTGCTAAACCAGCTCAAGAAAATGAGCTTGAATTGTTACTGTTGAATGTGGGTGATGAAGAAACAGGCGATGCTGAAACTCGTGCACCGGTTGTAACGGTCATGGGACATGTTGATCATGGTAAAACATCATTACTCGATTACATCCGTAATACAAAAGTAACTACTGGTGAAGCGGGTGGTATTACCCAACATATTGGTGCTTATAAAGTTGAAACAAGCCGTGGAGAGATTGCATTCTTAGATACTCCAGGTCATGCCGCCTTTACTGAAATGCGTCAACGTGGTGCAAAAGTAACCGATATTGTTGTCTTGGTAGTCGCTTCTGATGATGGCGTTATGCCACAAACTATTGAAGCAGTTAAACATGCTAAAGAAGCAGGTTCTTTATTAATTATTGCTGTTAATAAAATGGATAAAGAAAATGCTAACCCTGATCGTGTTAAAACAGAATTAGGTAATCATGATGTTATTCCTGAAGATTGGGGTGGCGATGTACCATTTGTTCCTGTCTCTGCATTAACTGGACAAGGCGTTGATGATTTATTAGAGACCATCTCATTACAAGCAGAAATGCTTGAATTAGCTGCGCCGCTTACAGGTCCTGCTAAAGGTACTGTTATTGAAGCAAGACTTGATAAAGGTCGCGGAACAATTGTTACGATATTAGTACAAAGTGGTACCTTGAAAAAAGGTGATATTGTTGTTGTTGGCCAAGAATATGGTCGTGTTCGTGCATTATCAAATGAGAATGGAGTTCTATTATCATCGGCAGGACCGTCAACTCCAGTTGAATTACTGGGCTTATCAGGTACTCCAGCATCAGGTGATGAATTACAAGTTGCTCCCGACGAGAAAAAAGCACGTGAAATAGCAAACTTACGTAAAACAAAAGCACGTGAATTGAAAATGGCTCAACAACAAGCCGCTAAACTTGATGAAATGTTTAATAAAATGGAATCAGGTGATGTTAAAACACTTAATGTTGTTGTTAAGGCAGATGTACATGGTAGTGCGGAAGCAGTAAGCTCTGGCTTGTTGAAACTATCTACTGAACAAGTAAAAGTACGAATTGTTGCTTCTGGTGTCGGTGGTATTAATGAAACCGATGCCCAATTAGCAGCGTCTTCAGAAGCTATCTTAATCGGCTTTAATGTTCGTGCAGATAATACTGCTCGTCGCATCATTGCTGAGAAAGGTCTTGATGTTCAGTACTTCAGTATCATTTATGATTTAATTGATGTGGTAACTCATGCCATGACAGGCATGTTAGAGCCTGTTTATAAAGACGAAATTATTGGTCTTGCGCGAGTTGATGATGTCTTTAGTTCACCTAAGTTCGGTGATATTGCCGGTTGTTTGGTGACAGAGGGTGTGGTTAAGAAAACAAATCCAATTCGTGTACTTCGAGATAATGTTGTTATCTATGAAGGTGAACTTGAGTCATTACGTCGCTTTAAAGATGATGTAAATGAAGTTCAATCAGGTGTGGAATGTGGTATTGGTGTGAAGAATTACACTGATGTGAAGCCTGGCGATCAAATTGAAGTATTTGATCGTGTATTGGTTAAACCGACACTATAATGGCAAGAGAGTTTAGTCGTACTAATCGAATTGGTCAGCTCATCATGCGTGAGCTGGCTCAAATGATTCAACATGAGATCTCTGATCCCCGCGTAGGTTTGGTCACCGTATCACATGTTGATGTGACCGCTGATATGAAATATGCCAAAGTCTTTGTCACCAGATTGACTGGTGATGAATCTGAAGGTGAAGTAGAGAAATGCTTGCAAGGATTACAACATGCTGCAGGTTTCTTACGCCGTAATCTTGCAAAGCGTGTTGAATTGAGAAATATTCCCGAGTTACGCTTTCAATATGATAAATCATTAGTGCATGGTTTTCAGATGGATGAACTTATTGCTGAGGCAAATAAAGATCTCCCTGAAGACAAGTAAATAGCTCTGATGGGACGTCGAAATAAAAAAGGCCGTAATATTACTGGCATTGTCATTATTGATAAGCCGACGGGGCGTAGTTCAAATCATGTCTTACAGCAAGTTAAACGGTTATTTGATGCTAAAAAAGCGGGCCATACAGGCGCTTTAGATCCATTAGCTACAGGTGTCTTACCTGTCTGCTTAGGTGAAGCAACAAAAGTATCATCCTATTTATTAGATGCTGATAAGGCTTACCATGTTACCTGTAGTTTGGGTGTGGTAACCGACAGTGGTGATTCTGACGGCGAGACGATTGCTACCGCAGATATTCCAGTATTTTCTGAGCAAACTATTCTTGATATATTGCCTGCCTTTATCGGTGAGCAAGATCAAGTTCCACCGATGTTCTCAGCGCTCAAATATAATGGCCAGCCTCTTTATAAATTAGCTCGTCAAGGTATTGAAGTAGAACGTAAATCACGTCGAATTACTATTTATGATATCGAGTTATTAAGCATAACTACTGATAGTTTCACTTTATCAGTACGCTGTAGTAAAGGAACATATATTCGTACCTTGGTCGAAGAAATTAGTCATGTCTTGGGCTGTGGAGGTCATGTCTCTATGCTAAACCGTGTTGCCGCAGCAGGTTATAATGAGCAACAGGCTATTTCAATAGACCAACTAATGTCAGCTGCAGAACAAGGTCGTGAAGCAATAGATCAATTATTATTGCCTACAGAAGATGCATTACCAGATTGGCCAGAAATTACGGTAAATACTGAGATGGTAACGGCATTACGGCTGGGTCAGTCAGTTCAGGTTGAGCAGTCATTTGAATCTGCGCAAGTGAGATTGTTTTCAGACGATAATACTTTCCTTGGCTTAGGTGAAATGAGCCCGCAAGGCTTGGTGTCACCCAAACGGGTATTTGTTGTACACGATGAGGCTTAAAATCCTTGTTTAGAATCTAAAAAGTCGGTAAAATACCGCCTCTTTGAATAGTTGGATATCTTGGTTTGCTTTATTCAAGCATGGCTGAGGTAGTCCAGAATTTAACTCGTAGCAAAATACATAGACGCTACACATTAAAAAGTTGGAGTTTTTAAATGTCATTATCATTAGAACAAACACAAGAAGTTATCAGCAAATACCAACGCTCTGAAGGCGATACAGGTTCAGCTGAAGTACAAGTTGCTTTATTAACAGCGCGTATTGTAGATCTTTCTGATCACTTCAAAAATAATATCCACGATCATCACTCACGCCAAGGTTTATTAAAAATGGTAAGTGGTCGTCGTAAAATGCTAGATTACTTGAAAAAGAAAGATATCACACGCTACCGTGAGTTAATTTCTAGCCTAGGTTTACGTCGTTAAACTTTTGCTAATCGCAATAAGAAATATGTTTAAATCTATGCCTATGCTATTTAATAGCGAATGTAAGGTTTATATTTAAAAATACGCCCCTGAAGTCATCTGACTTCAGGGGCGTATTTGTTTAGAAATTTAATGAAAAGTTTTTTCGGAATCTGCCGTATAAAACAATAAGGAAAAGAAAAGTGAACTCAGTAAAAAAATCAGTTCAATATGGCGACCATATTTTAAGTCTTGAAACTGGAAAAGTGGCTCGTCAAGCAAGTGGTTCTATCATTGCTAGCTTAGGTGAAACATCTGTAATGGTAACAGTTGTTGGTAAAAAGAATGTTCAACCGGGTCAAGATTTTTTCCCGTTGACAGTGAACTACCAAGAACGCACATACTCAGCAGGTAAAATTCCAGGTGGTTTCTTTAAACGTGAAGGCCGTCCTTCTGAAAAAGAAACTCTAACATGTCGTTTGATTGATCGTCCTTTACGTCCATTATTCCCTAAAGGCTTTTTAAACGAAGTTCAAATCATTGCAACAGTAATGGCTTTAGACCCTGCAATTGATCCTGATATTCCTGCAATGATTGGTGCATCAGCTGCACTTTCTATTTCAGGTATCCCTTTCAACGGCCCTATCGGTGGCGCTCGTGTGGGTTATATTGATGGTGAATACGTACTTAACCCAAGTAAAGAACAATTAGCTACAAGTGATTTAGATTTGGTTGTTGCGGGTACTGATAGTGCAGTGCTTATGGTTGAGTCAGAAGCATCAGAATTATCAGAAGATGTGATGTTAGGTTCTGTCATGTTTGGTCACCAACACTTACAAACTGCTATTAACTTAGTCAATGAGTTAAAAACGGAAGTAGGTAAAGAAGCGTGGGACTGGAGTGCACCAGAAAAAGATCCAAGCATCTATGCTGCTGTAAAAGAGACTGCGCTTGCAGGTATTGAAAAAGCATACGAAATCAGTGAAAAATTAGTGCGTCAAGATGCACTAGGTGTTGTACGTGATGCTGCTGTTGAAGCCTTAGCTGGCGAAGATGCAGAATTATCGGCTGATGATGTTCGTGGTGCCTTTGCTAAAATCGAAAAAGAATTAGTTCGCGGTAAAATTATTGCTGGTGAACCACGTATTGATGGACGTGATACAGCAACCGTACGTCAAGTCAACGTTGAAACAACCGTGTTACCACGTGTTCATGGTTCAGCTTTATTTACTCGTGGTGAAACACAGGCTGTTGTTGTAGCAACATTGGGTGCTGAACGTGATGCACAAATGATTGATGCGGTTGAAGGTGAATACCGTGATCGTTTCATGTTGCACTATAACTTCCCTCCATTTTGTGTAGGTGAAACTGGTTTTGTTGGTTCTCCTAAACGTCGTGAAATCGGCCATGGTAAATTAGCAAAACGTGGTATCCAAGCTGTGATGCCTTCTGCTGAAGATTTCCCATATGTTATACGTGTTGTTTCAGAAATTACTGAATCAAATGGTTCAAGTTCTATGGCTTCTGTATGTGGTACAAGTTTAGCGCTAATGGATGCGGGTGTGCCTATTAAAGCACCTGTTGCTGGTATCGCAATGGGCTTGATTAAAGAAGACAACGGTTATGCTGTCTTGACAGATATCTTAGGTGATGAAGATCATCTTGGTGATATGGACTTTAAAGTAGCGGGTACAGCTAAAGGTATTACTGCTCTTCAAATGGACATTAAGATTGAGGGTATCACTGAAGAAATTATGACAACGGCATTATCACAAGCACGTGATGGTCGTTTAACTATTCTTGACACAATGAATGCTAACCTTTCTTCACACCGTGAAGAAATGTCTGAATTTGCTCCACGTATCATCACTATCAAAATTAACTCTGATAAGATCCGTGACGTGATTGGTAAAGGTGGTGCAACTATCCGTGCCTTAACTGAAGAAACTGGTGCGGTTATCGATCTTGATGATGACGGTACAGTACGAATTTTCTCTTCAGACTTTAATGCGGGTCAAGATGCACTTAAACGTATCGAGCAAATCACTGCCGAAGTTGAAGTGGGTCAAATCTACGAAGGTCGAGTTGCTAAATTAATGGACTTTGGTGCATTTGTAACAATTCTTCCTGGTAAAGATGGTTTAGTTCATATTTCTCAAATCTCTGAAGAGCGTGTTGAGAACGTGAGTGATAAGTTATCTGAAGGTGACGTAATCAAAGTTAAAGTTCTAGAAGTTGATCGTCAAGGTCGAATTCGTTTAAGTATGAAAGCAGTAAATGAAGAAACTAAAGAAGATTAATTTTAGTTTCATCTGAATAATAAAAAGCCCCGTTTATCGGGGCTTTTTTATGTCAGAATAGTCAGTATGAGATTAATTAAAACCGTATTTTTTTTATTCGTTATATCTGCCAGCTTTCAATTACACTCTGAGACTATTAAGGTAGCTGCAGCGGCTAATCTGCGCTATGTGATACCTGAACTAACTGAGTTGTTTAGCAAAAAAACGGGGCATCAATTGGCTGTTTCATATGCCGCATCGGGAACATTGACGACACAGATCCTGCATGGTGCACCTTTTGAATTATTTTTATCTGCTGATACAGTTTATATTGAGCGACTTATTCAAGCGGAGTTAACTCAAGGTGATGCAGTGAATTATGCTCAGGCTCAACTTGCTTTATTTGCTGCAACACATTCAACCATCCCCTTAGATGAGGGACTTGTTGGTTTGAAAGAGACATTGGAGCAGGGGCTGCTTGCTAAAATAGCGATTGCTAACCCAAAACACGCCCCTTATGGACGTCTTGCAGAGTTAGAATTGAAAAAATCAGGGCTTTGGCAACAGGTTCAAGGCTATTTACTTAAAGCTGAAAATGCATCACAGGTGGTACAGTTCTCCCTCTCAAGCTCTGTGAGTGCAGCCTTTGTGCCTTATTCACATATTATTCAGCCACAGTTTGCTCTGAAAGGAAAATACATTAAACTAGCTGCAACACTGCAACAACAAGCAATAGCACTTAGTGGTGCCTCGCTTATTGCACAGCAGTTTTTAGAGTTTATCCAAACAGATGATGCTCAAGTAATTTTTGAGCAGTATGGTTTCTTAGTAAAGGAATAACAGATAGCGATGGATTGGCAGTCACTTGAAGTTTCAATTACCCTAGCTTTATTAACGTGTGCCACTTTATTACCTATTGGCCTTGCACTCGCTTATACATTAGCTAAAAATAATTTTTATGGTCGTGGTTTTGTTGAAGCGGTAATTACTTTACCACTTGTGCTGCCACCAACGGTATTAGGTTATTTCTTGTTGGTCGGAATGGATAATAGTAGTTTTCTAGGCCAGTCATTTTTTATGTTAACAGGTCAAAGTTTAGCTTTTTCATTTGTTGGCTTGTGGTTTGCTTCAATAATTTATAGTTTACCCTTTGCTGTTCAGCCTATGATGCGATCATTTGAACAGATCCCTATCGAAGTAGCTGAAGCTGCATGGTGTAGTGGATTATCAAAATGGCAAACATTCTTGAAAATAGAATTACCTTTAGCATGGCCAGGAATCATTACCGCAATGGTATTAAGTTTTGCTCATACCTTAGGTGAGTTTGGTGTGGTATTAATGATAGGCGGTAATATTGCAGGTGAAACACGTACATTTTCTATCGCTATTTATGACAGTGTTGTTGCCTTTGAGCATCAGCAAGCACAGATAATGTCTTTAATCTTACTCGCTATTTCATTGGTGACGATTAGCATTGTCTTTAGTTTTAATCGTAAAAATTCACGGCTGGTGTGAACGGATTATGCTTACAGTTAAGTTACAGCAATTATCACCTATTCCTCTTGATGTCGAAATGGGCTGCAATAAGGGGGAAGTCTTGGCTCTTGTTGGGCCTTCCGGAGCGGGGAAGTCGACAGTATTACGTTGTATTGCAGGCTTACACATGCCCGAAAGTGGCATGATAGTATCGAATAATCAGACATGGTTTTCGAGTCAGGAAAATATAAAACAAACACCCCAGCAACGTCGAGTCGGTATGGTGTTTCAGAGTTATGCTCTCTTTCCCCATCTTACGGTGGCAGACAATATCCGACTTGCCCTTAATAAACAGCTTACTGCGAATGAAAAAAATGACAAAATTGATTATCACTTAGAGCAAGTCAACCTTAAAGGCCTAGCACATCGTTACCCGTATCAATTATCAGGGGGGCAACAACAGCGGGTAGCATTGGCACGTGCTTTAGCACGATCTCCAGATGTTTTATTATTAGACGAGCCTTTCTCAGCAGTAGATAAAGTGACACGCCGTAAATTGTATATGGAACTGAATACATTACGTCGCAAGTTGGAAATGCCCATCATTTTAGTGACCCATGATTTAGATGAAGCGGCGATGCTTGCTGATACTATTTGTGTGATTCATGAAGGTAAGACCTTGCAACAAGGTAGTCCTGATGAGATTTTTCTCCATCCCGAAAATACTGCCGTTGCGCGCCAAGTTGATGTTAGAAACCTGTTATCAGGTCAGTTAGTTGAGCATGATGGTGAATTGAAATTAAACTGGCATGATTATCACTTTTCAATTGCACATAGTGAGGGCTTTGTCGCTGATCAAGCCGTAAGTTGGATGTTATCACCCGCGAAAATATTGCTACATCAGCGTGTGAGAGCATCACGTGGAGAGCAAGAAAACCCGGTTACGGGTCATATTTTAGATTCCGTGACCTTGCGAGGTATTACAACCTTGATCATTGAAATTGATAATGCAGATGGCTCTCGATTACAAATGGACTTACCTCACCATGTTGCACTGCGTAACCAATTAATTATCGGCGAAACAATTACGATGTCCTTATTAGCTGAAGATATTCACTTGATGGCCGACTAAGCTAATTGATTTCATCAGAGTTTTATTGCGGACTCATGTAGAATAGGCGCTTTTTACAATCACGAATATTCCTTGTCACATGGCTGAGTTACTCGAAGAAATCAATAAACGCCGCACCTTTGCGATCATCTCGCATCCTGATGCGGGTAAAACCACCCTGACGGAGAAGCTATTATTATTTAGTGGCAAGATCCAAACCGCTGGGAGTGTTAAATCACGCAAAACAGATCGTCATGCTACTTCTGATTGGATGGAAATGGAGAAAGAGCGGGGAATCTCTGTTACTTCGTCAGTTATGCAGTTTGAGCATAATGGGCGAGTGGTAAATCTATTAGATACCCCAGGTCATGCTGACTTCTCAGAAGATACTTATCGTACTCTAACTGCTGTGGATTCTGCATTAATGGTGATTGATATTGCCAAAGGTGTGGAACAACGTACCGTTAAATTAATGGAAGTGTGTCGTTTGCGTGATACGCCTATCTTAACGTTCATTAATAAGATGGATAGGGAAGGGCGTGATCCCATTGATATTCTTGATGAAGTGGAAGAAATCTTAAAGATACGTTGTGCTCCAGTTACATGGCCAATTGGTATGGGTAAAGGATTCAAAGGTATTTTCCACCTTGAAAATGATAGTGTTCATTTGTTTGAACCGCATAGTGATCAAGTCGGTGAAATTATTCAGGGCATAGATAATCCACGCCTTGATGAATTATTTGGTAGTTTGGCTGAAGAGTTGCGAGAAGAAATTGAACTGGTTCGAGGTGCTAGCCATGAATTTGATAATGATGCATTTTTAGCAGGCGAATTGTCGCCGGTCTTTTTCGGTAGTGCCATGAATAACTTTGGTATTACAGAATTAATGGATTCATTTGTTGAAATAGCACCTGCACCACAAGGTCGTAAAACAAAAACACGTCATGTTGATGCAAATGAACAACCTTTTAGCGGTTTTGTCTTTAAGATCCAAGCTAATATGGATCCTAAACACCGCGATAGAATTGCATTTTTACGTGTGTGTTCAGGACAATATAAAAAAGGTATGAAACTCTACCAAGGTCGTACAGGTAAAAGTGTTGTGATTGCTAATGCCGTGACCTTTATGGCGGCTGAACGTGCTCAAGCCGAAGATGCCTGGCCTGGTGATATCTTGGGTTTACATAATCATGGCACTATCCAAATTGGTGACACCTTCTCTGAAGGTGAAGATATGCAATTTACGGGGATTCCCTATTTCGCACCTGAATTGTTTCGCCGAGTACGCTTAAAAGATCCGCTTAAAATGAAAGCGTTATTAAAGGGCTTGCAACAATTGAGTGAAGAGGGAGCAACGCAGTTATTCCGCCCTCTAGAAAATAACGATCTTATACTGGGTGCTGTGGGTGTATTGCAGTTTGATGTCGTTGTTCATCGGCTTAAGGGTGAATATAACGTTGATTGTATTTATGAACCTGTACAGGTTTATACCGCTCGCTGGGTATATTGTGATGATGAGAAAATGCTGAATGACTTTAAGAAAAAGGCGGCATTGAACTTAGCACTTGATGGTGCAGGAGGCCTGACTTATATTGCACCAACAGGGGTTAATCTCGATCTTACGATGGAAAGGTGGCCTGATATTGAATTTAAGTCTACGCGGGAGCATACATAAGATTAAACTTGCTTTTACTGTGTCTTTTCAAGCAGAATAAGCCTAAGGCCTAAATCCATAAAAAAGGATGAACAGATGAAAGTTAGATCAATTACAAAAAATAAGGGCAAACCTGTTCTTGGTTTATCACCCACAGATACATTGGATCTTGCCGTAACATTGATGATGGATAACCGTATTGGTTCATTAGTGGTAACTGAAAATGATAAGTTGGTAGGTATTTTATCTGAGCGTGATTTATTGAGAATCCTGCATGATAAGCATGCGATGTGGACACCGTTGATTATTAAAGATGCGATGACCGCTAATCCCTATACGTGTCACCCTGATAATACACTTGAAGAAGTGATGAATATCATGGTTGATAAAAATGTTAGACATTTACCCGTTCTTTACGAAGATAAATTAGAAGGAATGTTGTCGATTACTGATATTGTTGAAGAGTTACTGAAAAAAGCGAAGTTTGAAAATCAGTTGCTGAAAAATTATATTCAAAACTGGCCAGATTCTGAAGAAGGCAGTTAAACACTAGACATAAAAAAAGCGGCTTAGCCGCTTTTTTTATGTCTAGTGTTTTAGTGTCTAACTCTCTGCGAGTGGGAATTCATCTACACGTATAATTTGCAGGTTGTTTTCGTCGGCAAATCCGGTTAAGAACTCAAATAACATTTCATCATCTTCTTCTAATGATGCATCAATAACCACACATTTTACGCCTTCTAATGATGCTAGTTTAACATTAGGGTGGAAAATAATTCGTCGTCCTGGGCCATAACTAGCGACAGCTCCACAGAGTCTTTCTGCCCAATCGCTAGGACGAAATTTACCACCTTCCTGCGTTAACCCTTGAATTATGACCTTGCCGCTTGTTGCCATGGCGAATATTTCCTGCACAATTAGTTGACTAAATTCCACCTATTTTACTGCAAATAATCTGTTTCGAGTAATTATCAACAAAATAAAACTATTTCAAGGATTTAGCTCCGCAACAAAAACCCGTATAATTGGCCGATTAGATTGATTTAACCTATTCATTTTTGACCTAATTGAAGAGTATTGTAGTGGCTGAATATAAACAAACCTTGAACTTACCTGCGACTAAGTTTCCGATGAAGGCAGGCTTGCCTAACCGTGAACCCCTAATGTTAAAGCGTTGGCAGGAAAATAATCTGTATCAAAAAATGCGCGATAACGCTCAAGGTCGACCTCGCTTTATTTTGCATGATGGTCCTCCTTATGCCAATGGAGATATTCATATTGGTCATGCAGTTAACAAGATTCTTAAAGATATTATTCTTAAATCTAAAACCTTAAGCGGATTTGATACGCCTTATGTTCCAGGATGGGACTGTCATGGCTTACCTATTGAGCTTAATGTTGAGAAAAAAATAGGTAAACCTGGTGTAAAAGTCAGTGCAGCTGAATTTAGAAAAGCGTGCCGAGTTTATGCTCAAAAACAAGTAGATGGACAGCGTGAAGATTTTAAACGTTTAGGTGTTATGGCTGAGTGGGATAACCCTTACCTCACTATGGACTTTAATTTTGAAGCAGACATTATTCGGACTTTAAACGAAATCGTTAAGAAAGGTCATTTACATAAAGGTGTTAAGCCGGTTCATTGGTGTGTAGATTGCGCAAGTGCCTTAGCTGAAGCTGAAGTTGAGTATGAAGATAAAAAATCACCTGCTATTGACGTACGCTTTACAGTCGTAGATAACACTGCATTTGAGACTGCCACATCATCGAATGGTAGTGGTGAAATCAGTGTGCCGATCTGGACTACAACACCGTGGACATTGCCTGCAAACCAGGCTGTATCATTAAACCCTGCTTATACTTATGTAATAGTGCAAACAGCTGATGAACGTTTATTATTAGCCGAAGCTTTATATGAATCGGCGTTAGAGCGTTATGGCAAGTCGGGTGAGGTAATTGCTCGTATTAAAGGTGAAGATGTTGAAGGTTTATTATTACAACATCCATTTTATGATAAACACGTACCGATTATTCTAGGTGACCATGTCACCGCAGATGCCGGTACAGGTGCTGTTCATACTGCTCCGGGTCATGGTCAGGATGATTTCACCGTGGGCTTAAAATATGACTTAGAAGTCTATAACCCTGTTGGTTCAAATGGTGTGTTCCTTGCTGATACTGAGATCTTTGCTGGTCAATCAGTCTTTAAAGCCAATCCAAATGTGATTGAGTTATTAATTGAAAAAGGGCGCTTGTTGAATCATGTTGATATTCAACATAGTTATCCGCATTGCTGGCGCCATAAAAGCCCGATTATCTTCCGTGCCACACCGCAATGGTTTGTCAGTATGGATCAAAATGGTTTACGTGATGCGGCAATGCGAGCAATTAGTGATACTCAATGGATGCCTGATTGGGGACAAAAACGAATTGAAAGTATGGTGGAAGGCCGCCCAGATTGGTGTGTCTCTCGTCAACGTACTTGGGGTGTGCCGATCCCATTATTTGTTCATAAACAAACGGGAGAATTACACCCTAATACTCAACAGTTGATGGAGCAAGTTGCCTTAAAAGTTGAACAGCAAGGCATTGATGCATGGTTTGAATCTGATAATGCTGATTGGTTAGCAGATGATGCTGAACATTATGACAAAGTAGCAGATACCTTAGATGTTTGGTTTGACTCAGGAGTCTCTCATGCCTGTGTGTTAGCACGTCGAGATTATCTAAACCGCCCTGCTGATTTATATTTAGAAGGGAGTGACCAACATCGTGGTTGGTTCCAATCTTCACTGATAACATCAATTGCTTCGACAGGAAAAGCACCCTATCAATCAGTCTTGACTCATGGTTTTGTCGTGGATGCTAGCGGTAAAAAAATGTCAAAATCTTTGGGTAACGTCGTTTCACCACAAAAAGTGGTGAAGAATCTAGGTGCAGATATTATTCGTTTATGGACTGCCTCATCAGACTATAGTGCTGAAATGAGCGTGTCAGATGAAATCTTAAAACGATCTGCCGATTCATATCGACGTATCCGTAATACATCACGTTATTTATTATCAAACTTATTTGATTTTAACCCTGCCACTGATCTTGTTGCAATGGATAGCTTGTTACCTCTTGATGCATGGGCGGTAGATCGTGCTTATCGATGTCAGCAAGATATTTTAGAAGCGTATGAGAGTTATAACTTTCATGTGATTTATCAGAAGATTCATAATTTCTGTGCTCAGGAAATGGGTAGCTTGTATTTAGATATCACTAAAGATCGTCAATATACAATGCAAGCTGACAGTGCGGCTCGCCGTTCGAGTCAAACAGCGATGTATCATATTATTGAAGCACTAACACGGTGGATGGCACCCATTTTGAGTTTCACTGCTGATGAGTTGTGGGAACATTTACCAGGTGAGCGTGGTGAATCTATATTCTTAACAACGTGGTATCAAAATTTAGCACCATTAGCTGAAAATACCCAGTTTGATAGTTCATTTTGGCAGCAAGTATTTGATGTGCGTGATGCGGTGTCAAAAGAGTTAGAAGTGTTGCGTGCAGATGGCAAAATAAAAGGTGGTTTAACTGCAGAAGTATCTCTGTATGCAGAGCCGACCTTATTTGATAGTTTAAATGCATTAGGCGATGAGTTGAAATTTGTGCTGATTACATCACGAGCAACTTTATTGACGGCAGCTGATAAACCGGCAGATGCGATTGATACAACAATTGACGGATTATCACTTGCACTATCTCCTTCAGAGCATGAACGTTGTGATCGGTGTTGGCACCAGTCAGTAGAAGTTGGACACGATGATACTCATCCTGAGCTTTGTAACCGTTGTATTGATAATGTTGATGGTGAAGGTGAACAGCGTCTTTACGTCTAGGGCTAACTTATTTATATGTTGAAATATCTCTGGTTAACAGCTGTGGTCTTGGTATTAGATCAAGCGTCTAAAGTACTGATGGTCTCATGGCTATCACTTTATGAGACGGTGGCTATTATTCCCTATTTTAACTTAACGATGGCGCATAATACGGGTGCTGCATTTAGTTTTTTGGCTGATGCAGGTGGTTGGCAGAAATGGTTTTTTATTATTCTGGCAAGCATAATTAGTCTTATCTTAGTGATTTGGTTGAAGAAATTAAGCCCTCAAAATAAATTAGAGGCGCTGTCTATTAGCATGATTCTGGGGGGCGCTATTGGCAATGTAGTAGACCGCTTTGTTTATGGTTATGTTATCGACTTTTTAGATGTGTATTATGGAGCATATCATTGGCCAGCCTTTAATGTCGCGGACTCTGCTATCTGTATTGGAGCTATATTGTTGGTGGTAGATAGTTTTATTAGTAAATCTGAGTCTCCTGAGGTGAAAGCATGAGTTTTTGTGATCTTGCCTTAGCCTATGTAGGCCAATTACAGCCTTATGTGCCGGGTAAACCGATTGAAGAGCTAGAACGTGAATTAGGGCTGAGTAATATTGTGAAACTCGCTTCTAATGAAAATCCATTAGGGCCTTCAGACAAAGTATTAACGGCTATTGCCGATGCAGTTAAAGAAGTCAATTTATATCCAGATGGAAATGGCTTTGCTTTAAAAGCAGCTCTCGCTGAACACTATCAATTGAAAACAGCCCAAATTACCTTAGGTAATGGATCAAATGATGTGCTTGAATTGCTTGCGAGAGCATTTGTATCCCCTAGTGATGAAGTATTGTTCTCACAATATTCTTTTGCTGTATATCCACTCGTAACACAAGCTATTGGTGCTCAAGCCGTGATTGCACCTGCCCGTGATTATGGCCATGATTTACACGCAATGAGTACGTTAATTAGTGAACGTACCAAGCTGATTTTTATTGCCAATCCTAATAATCCTACAGGCACAAGTATCGCTGTAGAGGAGTTAGAAGAGTTTATTTCTCAGGTGCCTGAGCACATACTAGTGGTATTAGATGAAGCTTATGTGGAATATAGTGAACATGATGTTGATACAGTGCTTTGGCTAGAAAAATACCCACATTTAATTATTACTCGTACTTTTTCAAAAGCCTATGGCTTAGCAGGCTTGCGAGTTGGTTATGCCTTATCAAATGCTGAGGTTGCAGATTTATTAAACCGTATACGTCAGCCATTTAATGTCAATAGCATTGCTTTAGCAGCGGCCAGACAAGCGATTAGTGATCATGATTACCTTGTGGCCACGCGCAATAATAATGATCAGGGCATGGCACAGTTAATTAAGGGATTCGATACCTTAGGTTTAAGTTATATTCCATCAAAGGGCAATTTTATTACGGTGAATGTCCAGCGCAAGGGTGATGATGTCTTTACTGAGCTGTTAAAGCTAGGCGTTATTGTTCGTCCGGTAACAAATTATGGTTTGGTAAACTATATTCGAGTGAGTATTGGTCTGCCAGCTGAAAACCAACAATTTCTTGATGCATTGAGAACGATATTATGATTAAACGTTTAGCTATTATTGGTGTCGGCTTGATCGGTGGGTCTTTATCTTTGGCATTGAAAAAAGCAGGACAAGTGGGAGAGGTTGTAGGCTATTCACGTACACAGAGTGTGCGAGAGGAGGCCTTAGCATTAGGAGTGATTGATAAGGCGGCATCTAGCATTGCTGATGCTGTTGAAGGTGCTGATATTGTCTTTTTGGCAGTGCCGATGGCAGCCATGGAATCAGTAATAACTGAAGTACAAGCTCATATTAGTGACGATACGATTATTACCGATGGTGGTAGTGCTAAAGAGAAACTAGTTGAACTGGCTCGCTCTCTACTAGGCGATAGTTTTAGTCAATTTGTACCTGGACATCCTATTGCAGGAACGGAAAAAAGCGGTCCAAGTGCAGCATTTTCAACCCTATATCAAAACCATAGAGTAGTGCTAACACCGGTTGCTGAGACCAATCAGCAAGCATTAGAAATGGTGCGGGAAATGTGGCAACACACGGGCGCTGAAGTATTTGATATGGATGTTAAACATCATGATGTAGTATTAGCAGCAACCAGTCATTTACCTCATGTTTTAGCCTTTAGTTTAGTGGGAATGTTGGCGCAGCGAGATGATTGTGATGAAGTCCTGCGTTATGCCGCAGGTGGCTTTAAAGATTTTTCACGTATTGCTTCGAGTGATGCAGTGATGTGGCGAGATATTTGTTTAACGAATCAGGATGCCATTCTGGCCTTGTTAAAGGAATATCAACAGGGGTTGAGTCAGTTAGAAAATGCGATTAGAGAACAAGATGGCGATGAATTAATGACTGTATTTGAGCGGGCAAAACAAGCGCGCGATACACGATTTTCCGAATAAGATTTTCAAGTGGAGTTGATGGGCAGTGAGTAGCGAGTCTAAAAAGAATTATATTGTACAACCTGGTGGAACATTCCAAGGAACGATCCGTGTACCTGGCGATAAATCAATTTCGCATCGTTCAATTATGCTGGGATCACTGGCTGAAGGTGTGACTGAGGTTACTGGCTTCTTAGAAGGTGAAGATGCACTAGCAACGCTGGCATCTTTCCGCGCCATGGGAGTGCAAATTGAGGGGCCAAATGAAGGTAAGGTAACGATTAATGGTGTAGGAATGCATGGACTTAAAGCACCTGAAGATGATGTCTATCTTGGCAACTCAGGTACTTCAATTCGTTTGTTAAGTGGTTTATTAGCTGGGCAAAATTTTGAAAGTACACTAACCGGTGATAAGTCGTTATCGGGTCGTCCAATGCGTCGAGTGACGGATCCTTTAGCTCAAATGGGTGCTGAGATTGATAGTCACGAAGGCAAGCCACCGTTAGCGATTAAAACGACTAAACAATTAACAGCGATTGATTACCTATTACCGATGGCAAGTGCTCAAGTTAAGTCATGTATTTTGTTAGCGGGTATGTATGCACAAGGTACAACACGTGTAACGGAACCAGCTCCAACACGTGACCATACTGAACGAATGTTAGCGGGTATGGGCTATCAGGTTGATGTGCAGGGTGATACGGTCTCTATCGAAGGTGGAGGCAAGCTAACGGCTACTACAATTGATGTGCCTGCAGATATTTCTTCAGCAACTTTCTTTATGGTCGGAGCGGCTATTTCAGAAGGTTCTGACTTAACACTTACTCATGTCGGAATTAATCCAACTCGTATTGGTGTTATTAATATTTTACGTTTGATGGGGGCTGATATCAGCTTATCAAATGAAACAGTAACAGGAGGGGAGCCGGTTGCTGATATTAGAATTAAATATGCACCTTTAACAGGGATTAACATTCCTGAAGATCAGGTTCCATTAGCGATTGATGAGTTTCCAGCCTTATTTGTGGCGGCGGCCTGTGCAGAAGGACAGACAGTTTTAACTGGAGCTGAAGAATTAAGAGTAAAAGAAAGTGATCGTATTCAGGCTATGGCCGATGGTTTACAAATACTCGGTATTGATGCTCAGTCAACAACGGATGGCATTATCATTAATGGTGGTGTGATTGGCAGCGGTGAAGTAGAAAGTCATGATGATCATCGAATTGCGATGTCTTTTGCTATTGCAGGCTTGCAAGCAGGAGGCACCATTGTGATAAATGATTGTGCCAATGTGGCAACATCATTTCCTAATTTTGTCAGCTTGGCGAAAGAAGTTGGCCTAGAGATAGATGAAATTGATGAGTAATTCTCAAGTGTTGACGATTGACGGCCCCAGTGGTTCCGGCAAGGGAACAATCGCGCAATTAATGGCAAAAAGTCTGGGTTGGCATTATTTAGATAGCGGCGCTATATATAGAGTGCTCGCTCATGCTGCCCTCAAACATAATATTGATTTGACTGATGAAGTAGCTCTTTCTGAGTTAGCAAAGGATCTAGATTTAGTCTTTTCACTTGAGAGTGATGATTTGGTGGTGATGCTTGAAGGTGATGATGTCAGTACTGTGATTCGCAGTGAGCAGGCGGGCAACGCGGCTTCTAAGGTTGCTTCATTGCCATTAGTACGTAGTGCTTTATTACAGAGACAGCATGATTTTCGCATGGAACCTGGTCTGGTGACAGATGGTCGAGATATGGGCACAGTGGTATTTCCTGATGCAGAATATAAAGTATTTTTGACTGCTAGTGCCAAAGTTCGAGCAGAAAGACGATATAAGCAGTTGAAAGAAAAAGGAATTGAGAGTAATATTTCCGCTCTTGAAGCTGAAATTTCCGAGCGAGATGACAGAGACAGTCAACGCCAGGTAGCGCCACTACGGCCTGCTGACGATGCCATACAACTGGATTCTACGAGTATGGGAATAGAAGCGGTATATGAACGGGTTAGCGCCTTATGCGCTGATGCGTAATTTGTGCTTATCATTAAATTTTTAAGATAAGTTTTTTTAACTTCCTACCTCGGTAGGTATTTTTAAGTGGTTCTAGTGTTTTTAGATAGAACCAAGGATAGAAGATAATGAGCGAAAGCTTTGCAGATCTCTTTGAAGAGAGTTTAAGTTTAACACCTATGCAACCTGGCAAGATCGTATCAGGAATGGTTGTAAGTATTGGTTCTGATGTTGTAATGGTTAATGCTGGTTTAAAATCAGAAGGTGCCATTCCAGTTGAAGAATTTTACAATGAAAAAGGTGAAATTACAGTTGAAGTTGGTGATTTAGTCGATGTTTCATTAGAAACATTAGAAGATGGTTTTGGTGCGACACAACTATCTCGTGAAAAAGCTAAAGCAGCTGAAGCATGGATCAACCTAGAACATGCATTCGAAGACAATGAAACTGTTATTGGTGTAATGACGGGTAAAGTGAAAGGTGGTTTCACTGTTGAATTAGAAAACATCCGTGCATTCTTACCTGGATCATTAGTAGATGTTCGCCCAATTCGCGATACGTCTCACTTAGAAGGCAAAGAGCTTGAGTTTAAGTTAATCAAACTTGATCGTCCACGTAACAACATCGTTGTTTCTCGCCGTGCAATCATGGAAGCAGAAAACAGTGTTGAACGTGAAGCGTTATTAGAAACATTAGAAGAAGACAAAATCGTTAAAGGTATTGTTAAAAATCTTACAGACTACGGTGCATTCGTTGACCTTGGTGGTATTGATGGTCTTCTACATATCACAGATATGGCTTGGAAGCGTGTTAAACACCCATCTGAAGTTGTTACAATCGGCGACGAAATCGAAGTTCAAGTATTGAAATTTGATAAAGAGCGCGAACGTGTTTCTTTAGGTCTAAAACAAATGGGCAGCGATCCTTGGCAAGATATTGCTAACCGCTACCCAAGCACTAGCCGTTTACAAGGTAAAGTTACAAATATTGCTGATTACGGTTGCTTCGTTGAAATCGAAGAAGGTGTTGAAGGTTTAGTTCATATGTCTGAAATGGACTGGACTAACAAAAACGTACACCCATCTAAAGTAGTTCAGTTAGGTGATGAAGTCGAAGTTATGGTATTAGAAATTGATGCTGAACGTCGTCGTATTTCATTAGGTATGAAACAGTGTAAATCTAACCCTTGGGAAGATTTCGCAATGTCACACAATAAAGGTGACAAAGTGTCTGGTTCAATCAAATCTATCACTGACTTTGGTGTATTCATCGGTCTTGATGGCGGTATTGATGGCCTTGTTCACTTATCAGATCTTTCATGGGATGAAGAAAATGAAGATTTAATTCGTGATTACAAAAAAGGTGATGATTTAGAAGCCGTTGTATTAGCAATTGATCCTGAACGTGAGCGTATTTCATTAGGCGTTAAGCAAATGGAATCTGATCCTTTCTCTGAATACATGTCAGAGCATCCTCGTGGTTCAGTTGTTACGGGTAAAGTCACTGAAGTTGACGCTCGTGGTGCAACAGTAGAACTAGCTGAAGGTATCGAAGGTTATATTCGTGTTGCAGATATTGCTCGTGAACGTACTGAAGATGCAAGCCAAGTATTATCAGTTGGTGATGAAGTTGAAGCGAAATTTACAGGTATGTCTCGTAAAGATCGTACATTAACATTATCAATTAAAGCGAAAGATGTTCAAGAAGAAACAGAAGCGTTGAAAGAATACTCTAATGTTTCAAGCTCAGGTGCCGGTACATTAGGTGACTTGTTAAAAGAGCAACTGGATCAAAACGATTAAGTTTGATTTGTAAATAATGAATAAGCACCTAGACATCTGTTTAGGTGCTTATTTTTTTATATGTAAAAGTAAGTTTTAAGACAGAAATAGTCTTACGTTAGAGGATAGGAAACGATATGACAAAGTCAGACTTGATTGACATATTATCTGAAAAACAATCACTGTTAAATTACCGTGATGTTGAGTTGGCAGTAAGACTTATAATTGAACAAATGAGTGATAGCTTATCAACTGGTGAGCGTATTGAAATTCGTGGCTTTGGTAGTTTTACGCTACATCATCGTCCACCCAGAGTTGGTCGTAATCCTAAAAGTGGTGAATCTGTAGAATTAAGTGAAAAGTATGTCCCTCACTTTAAGCCAGGTAAAGAGCTACGTGATCGAGTAAATGACTCAGCAGGATTTTAGACAGGAAGAACATGAAAATAAGTCTGGAATCTCGTACAGACATCAATGAAATAGTTTCTTATGACGATAATCATATCGTCATAAGAAGTTATTCTAATACTGAATTACAGACTGTTAATCAAAGTCTTGTAATCAGCCCTAAACAGCTTATCTTAAATAAGCGCCTCACCATTTCACACTCTGATGATATTGCTTTTATAGAAGCTTTAGAACCTGAGGTCATTATTATTAGCCAAGCTCTTGGCTATCAAATCCCTCCCACTTTTGCAGCACACTTCGCACAGAAATCCATCGGGGTCGAAGCTATGCCAATTGGACCTGCTTGTCGTACTTATAATTTGTTGGCCGCTGAAGGTCGTCATATTGTACTAATCTTAGATTTTGACTGATTCTACTTCTGGAAAACTTTAACGCAATCCTGCACAAAGAGTAGGTGATGGAAGAGGGTGTGTAAAAGAGATCAGGAGAGAAGGATCTGATTAACATAATGATTTATCATTATATTCTATGATGTATTCAGTTTTGACTGTGTTTATCAACTTGACCTCAGACAAGTAAGTAGAGACAATCGTTCCACGTATATTTAAGACAAATGACAGCATATGAGTGTTTTCGCGTACTTCTTGATCTAGATCAAGAAGTACGCGAAAGCTTATCAGCTGAAATACTGTAAGATATAGGCTGTTTTAATTAGCGTGATGGAATTGGGGCGTCTATCTTTTCTAAAGATAGGTGAATAATTAAAAAGATTGTTTTTTATTGATAGAAGGTGTGGTCGCTATGCAAGCGGAACAAGAGCAATATAGTTTTACAATAGTCAAGTGGTTCGCCTATATGGCGGTTGTCTACTTGGTAGTAGGAACCGGTATAGGTGTGTATATCGCTTCAGAATTGGCATGGCCAGTTTTGAACTTCGATAATCCATATATTAGTTTTGGTCGTTTACGTCCATTACATACCAATGCAGTTATTTTTGCATTTGGGGGTTCAACATTAATGGCAACAGCCTATTACATTGTGCAACGTACATCAGGTGTACGCTTGTGGAGTGATAAATTAGCTTGGTTTACCTTCTGGGGTTGGAATCTGGTTATTGTTAGTGCTGTTATTACTCTACCTTTAGGTTACACTCAATCTAAAGAATATGCAGAGTTAGAATGGCCAATTGATATTTTGATTGCGGTTGTTTGGTTGGCTTATAGCTTCAACTTCATGATGACGCTTTCTATCCGTAAGGTTTCACATATTTACGTTGCTAACTGGTTCTTCTTAGCAATGATGATTATGGTAACGTACCTGCATGTAGTAAACAGCCTATCAATTCCTGTCGAATTATTTAAATCCTACTCAATCTTTTCTGGTGTACAAGACGCTATGATTCAGTGGTGGTGGGGACATAATGCTGTAGGTTTCTTCTTAACAGCGGGTTTCCTAGGTATTATGTATTACTTTGTACCTAAACAAGCAAATCGTCCTGTTTATTCTTACCGCTTATCTGTTGTCCATTTCTGGGCATTAACATTTGGTTACGTATGGTTAGGTGCTCATCATCTACAATATACAGCTTTACCAGATTGGACAGGTTCTCTTGGTGCAGCTATTTCGTTAGCAATGATCATTCCTTCATGGGGTGGCGCGATTAACGGTATGTTCACATTAAGTGGTGCTTGGGATAAATTACGTACAGATTACATCTTACGCTTCATGATTGTTTCTTTAGCATTCTATGCTATGTCAACATTTGAAGGCCCTGTAATGGCTGCTAAAACAGTTAATGCTTTATCACATTACACTGACTGGACCATCGGTCACGTACATGCGGGTGCATTAGGTTGGGTTGCAATGGTATCTATTGGTGCTATCTACCACATGGTAGAACGCCTATGGGGTACAACAATCTACTCTGTTAAGTTAGTTAACTTACACTTCTGGATGGCGACAATTGGTACAGCGGTTTACATCACAGCAATGTGGGTATCAGGAATTATGCAGGGCCTTATGTGGCGTGCATATGATGATTACGGTAACTTAGCGTATACCTTTGTAGAATCAGTAGCCCAAATGCATCCGTACTACGCAATGCGTGCTGCAGGAGGACTTATCTTCTGGATAGGTGGTTGTATTATGTTATTCAACATTACTGTAACTATTCGTAAAGCTATGGCTGATTCATCTGCTCAATCAGCAGCTATCGCTAACGCTAAAATTTAAGGAGACGGGAATGTCTGAACATAACTCAAATAAGCCAATTTCCTTTCAAGAAAAACTTGAAAAGAATGTATGGGCGCTAGTATTAGCAACCGCTATGATTGTATCAGTAGGGGGGATAGTTGAAATTGTACCCTTGTTCTATATAGATACGACATTTGAAGATCTTAATCATCCTGAATATGAAGAGCTACAAGGTGTTCGTCCTTATACCGCTCTAGAATTAGCAGGTCGTGATATCTATCAACGTGAAGGCTGTTACTTATGTCATTCACAAATGATTCGTCCTTTCCGTGATGAGAAAGATCGTTATGGTCATTACTCATTAGCGGTTGAATCTAAATATGATCATCCATTCCAATGGGGTTCTAAACGTACAGGTCCAGATATTGCTCGTTTAGGTGGTAAATATTCTGATGCATGGCATATCCAACATTTACGTGCTCCACGTAGTGTGGTTCCAGAATCAGTTATGCCTAACTACCCATGGTTAGATGATGCAACTATAGACGGCGTTGGTATCGAAAAACGTGTTAAAGCGATGAGAGTATTAGGTGTTCCATACTCAGATGAAGATATCAAAGGTGCTGCAGCATCAGTTGAAGGTAAAACTGAAATGGATGCAATGGTTGCTTACCTACAAGTGTTAGGTACTATGATTAAATTTGAACCAGGTAGAGATTATCGTGACTAAACTTCAAGAGTATTTTCATACTGATTGGAGTGCAATGACTGGGCAGGATTGGTTCGGAATGATGTTAACAGTATTCGTTTTCATCACTATGATCATCGCTTATTATTGGGTATTAAATCCTAAAAATAAAGATAGCCTAGAGTCGCATCGCACTATGATTTTAGACGAAGAAGAGAACAATTCGGAGAGACAAGATGGCAGATAATAAGAAAAACCCTAGTCAGGTAAGTGACACCGGACATGTTTGGGACGGGATCAGAGAGTTAAATAATCCTTGCCCTAGATGGTGGCTGAACTCACTATATTTAAGTGGTTTAATGGTTGTTGTTTATTTTGTGTTGTATCCATCATTACCTTTAGTGAATGATAGTACGAAAGGTTTGTTAGGTTGGACACAGATTAACGAGTTTAAGGAAGATCTAGCACAAGTTGAAGCGGTACGTGCACCCTTTGAACAAAAACTTGCTGAAATGAGTGCTGTAGAAATCTTAGCTGACCAAGAAATGCTGAACTATGCAATCGGTTCTAGTAAAGTACTTTATGGTGATAACTGTGCTGCATGTCATGGTACGGGTGGTGCTCCAGCTGAATCTGCTGGTTATCCAAACCTGACTGATGATGACTGGTTATTTGGTGGTGACATCAATGACATCATGATGAGTATTGCCAATGGTCGTGCTGGAACAATGATGGCTCACGGAAACTTATTGAGTACAGACGAAGTTGATCAACTTGTCCAGTTTGTAGTGGCTAGTGCTAATGGTACTGCGACTGAAGCAGGTATGGCATTATTTACTGCTAAGGGTTGTTTTGCTTGTCATGGTGCAGATGCGAAAGGTATCAAAGCCATGGGTTCAGCTAACTTAACCGATAAAATCTGGCGTTTCTCTGGTGATGAAGACCAAATTCGTCACACCATTGTTCATGGTGTAAATGATGCTTCAGATCCTCAAACACGTGTTGCTGTAATGCCTCAATGGAGCGAGAAAGTAGCGATTATGTTACAGGTTCGAGCTGATGCCATTGCTGATGATGAAGATCCAAATGATATTGATTGGTCTGATGAGTTAGAAGGTGATGAAGCAGAGCGTTTAACAGAAACAGAAATTAAGAAATTAGCTGTTTATGTTCACCAATTTGGTGGCGGTCAATAATATAAACATTAGAGAAGGTGAACGCCTTCTCGTAAGTTTGGAGAAATTATTATGAATGTAGATTGGGTTTCCATTTCCGTCATCTTGAGCGTTGTAGCAATGATTGCCGGCCTTGCATATTTTGTACACTATGCAATGAAGCATATCAATGAAGATCACTCTTCTGATGATTAAAGATTAGTATTAATCATTAAAAAGCCGGCTGTTTGCCGGCTTTTTTTTGCATAAATTTAATAGGATAGCAACATATAAGTAAACACTTATGTGAGTGGATATATGGTACAATTCGTCGGTGAATTACAGCTAGGAAATGATTGTGAGAGAAGAGCAAAATAATACAAATGTTGATGAGATTTATGAAGAAGTCTCAGATTGGCATATTAATGCCGGTGGGATCAAAATTGTTGCTAAGCGTCTTGCAGGTCGATTTCGTAGTCTGAAATGGATAGGCATGTCTATTTGGTTAGTATTATTTTTAGGGCCTTACATACAGTTTAATGGTCGCCAAGCGATTTTATTTGATCTGCCGAATCGACAGTTTAATATTTTTCATATTACCATCTATCCACAAGATATTTGGATGCTATCTCTCACCTTACTTTTCTTTGCAATCCTACTGGCAGCAGTAACTACAGTAGCAGGTCGAGTGTTTTGTGGTTATTTCTGCTTCCAAACCGTCTGGACTGATATTTATACGTATATCGAAGGCAAGGTGGAGGGGACAACGCCACAAAAGGCCATGAAGTTTAATAAGGCACCTTGGTCTGCTAATAAGGTAATGCGTAAGTTACTTAAACATACTTTATGGCTGATTATTGCCGTTATGACGGGCATTTCATTTGTTGCTTGGTTTACTGATTCATTTCAATTATGGCGAGATTTATTTAGCTTCGAAGCATCAATGTTGGCCGTGATCATTATTGCAACATTCACCGGTGGTACCTATACCTTTGCTGGTTTTATGCGTGAGCAAGTCTGTTTTTGGTTATGTCCTTATGCTCGCTTACAAGGTGTTATGTATGATCAAGATACGCTATTACCTTCTTATGATGCAGAACGTGGTGAGCCTCGTGGACGCTTGAGAAAAGGACAAGACACGTCAGCAAAAGGTAGCTGTGTTGATTGTAATGTGTGTGTTGCCGTCTGTCCTACGGGAATTGATATTCGCAAAGGCCAGCAAGAAGGGTGTATCACCTGTGGCCTGTGTATTGATGCCTGTGACAGTATTATGGAAAAGGTTAAACAGCCTAAGGGCTTAATTCGTTATGCCTCGTATAAAGAATTACACCATAATGCTCCAACGATACCGTTATTCAAGCGCTTTAGAGTCTATGTCTATGGCTTTATATTGTTAGCTGCACTGGCTGGAATCGTAAATGGCTTTATGAGTTTATCGCCAACAGAATTTAAGGTTGTGCATGAACGTCAGCCATTATTTGTACGCTTAAGTGATGGTTCTATTCAGAATAAATATACTGTTAAAGTGCTGAATAAGACAAAAGAAACAATGACCTTAGTCTTCTCGATAGAAGGCATTGAAGGTGCGACCTTACATGGATTAACTGAGATAGTCATAAAACCAGGTAAAGTCACACCAGTAACGGCTTTAGTTAGAGTACCTGATAATATGATGACGAGTGCTCTTATGCCAATTATTTTTAAAGGTCAGACTATATCTGATACAGATATAGCAGTAGAATATAAAAGTATGTTTATGGGGCCCAAGTAGGTTTAAGAAAAAAATGAATATTTCACAACATAATAAAGAAGCACTTAAAAATCCTTGGGTATGGGGGATGATTATTTTTTTGATCATTTTTCTAGCTGCAAATGCTGTCTTTATTTTCCAAGCATTTAAATTTTCACCTGATCTTGTTGTTGAGGATTTCTACGAACGTGGCAAACGTTATGAAGATACGCAAAAGCGTATTGAAGCTGAAAAAGCATTGGGTTGGACAGGAATACTTCAGGTTCCCAGTAAAACACGCGTTAATCAGCAGCAAAGTTATGATGTCTTGATTCAAGGTCGAAACTCCGTGAGTTTAGCCTTAGATTCTGTCACTATGTTTGCCTATAGACCTTCAGATGCTGAGGCTGATTTTGTGCACACTATGACTCATAAATCACCGGGTACCTATACTGTTAACATGGCGTTTACATTACCAGGAATTTGGGATTTAATTGTGGTTGCGAAACAAGGTGAACAAGAGTTTCTTATTACAAAACGTGTGACGATCTCACCTTAATAATTATTGATGCTTAAGCAGAAGTTACGGTTAAGTTAAAATGCCGGTTTCTAGGTGTTTACCACGATATTTTGATACTGAAAGTATTCACCATGTGATAAGGTATGCTCTCGTTTTTTGGGGTTAAATTTTATCTTGTCTCTATCTTGTTATCATTGCGGTTTACCAGTTGAAAAGGCGGGGAAGTTTACAGCCGTTCTTGCTGAGAAAAACTATGATTTTTGTTGTTATGGCTGCCAGACTGTTTGTCAGACAATTCATAGTGCAGGCTTAGAAAGCTTCTATCAAAAAACACCTGAAGGCGAGCAACTCGCGCCGCCTCCTGGACAATCTTCTGATCTGGCATCTTATGATTTAGATGAGGTACAGTCTGATTACGTCGGTGACTTAGGTGATGTTCGCACAATTCATTTACTTGTTGAAGGCATCCACTGTGCAGCCTGTGTCTGGCTAATTGAGAATCGCTTATCTAAACAGCATGGCGTGATCTCAGTAGAAGTAAACCTGACTGCAAAGCGCTTACGATTACGTTGGGATAATCGTATTAATCCTTTATCTACGTTTTTAACTGCACTGAGTAATATTGGCTATTCTGCTGTTCCTTTCGATGTTGATCGAGCTGAGGGCGCACTTGCTCGTAAGCACCGAAGCTTATTATATCGGATGGCTTTTGCTGGCTTTGCAATGATGAATCTTATGTGGATTTCTATTGCCTTATACAGTGGGGCAGATGAAGGTGAATTCAAGAATTGGTTTCATTGGATAAGCTTATTAATAGCAACGCCGACTTTATTCTATGCAGGTTATCCATTTTTACGCAATGCGATATTAGGTTTAAAACATCGTTATTTGACCATGGATTTGCCCATTGCTATTGGTGCTTCTGCAACCTATAGTTACTCAACCTATATTACTTTGAATGGCTCAGTGAGTGGCCATGTGTATTTTGATACTGTGGTTAATTTCCTCTTTGTAATATTAGTAGGGCGTTATCTTGAAGCTATTTCTAAACGTGAAGCCTTATCAGCAACATCACGCTTAATGGAATTGCAGCCTAAACTTGCGACTATCATTTCAGGAGATGAAACAAAAGTTGTTCCTATCCGTTCAGTTCAAGTCGGCGATCATTTACTGGTTAAGCCCGGCGAGCAGGTCCCTGTTGATGGTGTTGTTATTGAAGGACAAAGTGCAGTAGATGAGTCAATGTTAACAGGGGAGTCACAGCCCATTGTTAAAACCTTATCTGATACGGTAGTGGCTGGCAGCATTAATGGTGAAGGTGCCTTTACAGTTAAAGCTGTGCATGTGTTGAGAAATACAGCTCTCGCTAATATCGTATCCTTAATGGAAGATGCTCAAGCTTCCAAAGCACCGATACAATG